>SXGS01513535.1_pt1 | contig 13476 bp, 12 predicted proteins | sample 3174681 | NCBI WGS metagenome assembly SXGS01 (sample SAMN11356861, study PRJNA531348) | freshwater metagenome | isolation source: freshwater sample F1-80 | place: China: Fuxian Lake, Yuxi | collected 2017-12-25
CAAGCCGATTCTCTGGCACATCATGAAGCAGTACTCGGCCCATGGCATTCACGACTTTGTTATCTGCCTGGGCTACAAGGGCTATGCCATCAAGGATTTCTTCGCCAACTACTTCCTGCATACCTCCGATGTCACCTTCGATATGCGCAACAACAAGATGGAAGTGCATCAAAACTACAGTGAGCCTTGGCGTGTGACCCTGGTCGATACCGGTGAAGACACCATGACGGGCGGGCGTTTGAAGAGTGCCGGGCGTTATCTGGATGCCGAAGAAGCCTTCTGCTTCACCTACGGCGACGGTGTTTCTGATCTTGATATCAGCGCGCTGGTCACGTTTCACAAGGCGCATGGTAAATACGCAACCGTCACCGCCGTTCAACCGCCGGGTCGCTACGGTGCGCTTGAGCGCGAAGGGGATCAGGTAAAAGGGTTTACTGAGACGCCGCGCGGTGATGGTGGCTGGATCAATGGTGGCGTCTTTGTGCTCTCGCCAAGTGTTTTGCCCTACATCGAGAGCCTGGATACCTCGTGGGAGGCCGAACCGTTGACGCAACTGGCCAATGACGGTCAGTTGATGGCCTTCCAGCACCAAGGCTTCTGGCATCCCATGGATACCCTGCGCGATAAAAACTACCTCGAACAACTCTGGTTGAGCGGGGAGGCCCCTTGGAAACAGTGGAGCTGAACCCCTCATTCTGGAAAGACAAGCGGGTATTGCTGACGGGGCATACTGGCTTCAAAGGCGGCTGGTTGGCGCTTTGGCTGCAAAGTTGGGGGGCTAAAGTCAGTGGTTTTGCACTGCAACCCTCCACCACGCACAACCTGTTTGAGTTGGCGAGGGTGGGCGAGGGCATGCACAGCCACATCGGCGACTTGCGCGATCTGCTCAGTTTGCAGACCGTTATAGCGGCCGTTAAGCCTGAAATTGTGCTGCATCTCGCTGCGCAACCGCTGGTGCGCGAAGGCTACCGTGATCCGCTGGGCACCTACGCCACGAATGTCATGGGGACTTTGAATCTGCTTGAGGCGATCCGCCAGGTCGGTGGAGTAAAGGCGTGTGTGCTGGTTACCACCGATAAGGTGTATGCCAACAATGAATGGGCGTGGCCCTATCGCGAGAATGAAGCGCTCGGTGGGCATGACCCTTACAGCAGCAGCAAGGCGTGTTGCGAGTTGGTGGCGCAATCGTTTGCGGCTTCTTTTTGTCCGGCTGAGCGTTATGCCGAGCATGGTTTAGCCATTGCCACGGCACGCGCCGGTAATGTTCTGGGTGGCGGCGACTTTGCCCCTGACCGTTTGGTGCCCGATGTTCTCGCTGCCTGGACGCGTGGCGAGCCGGTGACATTGCGTTATCCGCAGGCTGTTCGTCCTTGGCAGCATGCACTTGAGCCTCTGGCGGGCTATTTACAATTGGCTCAGGGCCTCTACGAGCAAGGCGACGCAGCCGCAGGTGCCTGGAACTTTGGTCCGGCTGATGACGATATGTGTACGGTCGGTGAAGTGGTGCAGCGCCTAGCTAAGCAATGGCCCAAAGCGCCCGGGCTTGTGCTTGAACCCAGCACATTGCACGAAGCTGGCTTGTTAAGGCTCGACAGCAGCCGCGCCCGACAACTGCTCGGGTGGCATCCGCGTTGGTCGCTGGATAGCTGTCTGCAGCAGACCTTAGCCTGGCATCAGGCTTGGCAGCGCGGGGAAGACATGCGCACGTTTACCCTGTCCCAATTAGCCGTCTACCGGGGTGAGCATGAGTGAGTTGAGCATGCTGCAATTGCCACTGGCCGGCCTCTTTAGTTTGCAGCACAAGGTGCATGAGGATGAGCGCGGCCGGTTTGCGCGATTGTTCTGCCAGGGCAGTCTGGCGGCTTTTGGGCAGCCAGTGCACATTCGTCAGATCAATCATTCACGAACAGCGCTGCGCGGCAGTGTGCGAGGGCTGCACTTTCAATACCCACCGCATGCCGAGACCAAACTGATTACCTGCTTACGCGGCGCGGTGTGGGATGTGGCCGTGGATCTGCGGCGTGACTCGGCTACTTTTTTGCGGTGGCATGCCGAACGGCTGGAAGCCGGTGACGGGCGAAGCCTGCTGATCCCGCCAGGGTTTGCCCATGGTTTTCAGACCCTGACCGATGATGCTGAATTACTTTATTTGCACAGCGCAGATTACAGCCCGGAACACGAAGGTGGTTTGTCAGCCAATGACGTTCGTCTGGCGATTAGTTGGCCGTTACCTGTAAGTAATCTATCCGCACGAGACGCAGCGCATCCGCCGCTGACCACTGATTTTCAGGGAGTTACAGTATGAAGTGCCGTGGCTGTGGTGCTGGGCTGCATGTGCCGTTGATTGATCTGGGTACTGCGCCACCTTCCAACGCCTATCTGCGTGCTGATCAGCTCGACCATGCTGAGTCATGGGTACCGCTGCGTGTGCAAGTGTGCGACAGCTGCTGGCTGGTACAGACCGAAGATTACCGATCGGCCGACAGCCTGTTCGATGCCGATTATGCCTACTTCAGTTCTTACTCCAGCAGTTGGCTGGATCATGCGCAGCGCTATGTGGGGCATATGGTCGAGCGCTTTGAACTGGGTGCCCAGAGCCGGGTTGTTGAGATAGCTGCGAACGACGGCTACCTCTTACAGTTTGTTGCCCAGCGTGGCATCCCGTGCTTGGGCGTTGAGCCTACCGCCAGCACAGCGCGCGCTGCGAGAGAGAAAGGCCTGCAGATTCGAGAGATTTTCTTTGGTGAAGAAACGGCAATTGCCCTAGCAGCAGAGGGCTGGAGCGCCGATCTAATGGCCGCCAATAACGTGCTGGCTCATGTACCAGACATCAATGATTTTCTAAAAGGTTTCGCCGCGTTGTTGAAGCCGACTGGCGTGGCAACCTTCGAGTTTCCTCATCTGCTGCAGTTGTTGGCAGAAAATCAATTCGACACCCTTTATCACGAACACTATTCCTACCTTTCGCTGACAGCGGTACAGACCCTGTGTGAGCGCAATGGACTGCGTGTTTTTGATGTTGAAGAGCTGCCAACCCATGGTGGTTCACTGCGGGTGTATACCCAGAACGCATCGGGTAGGCATTCAGTCAGCCCAGCCGTAGCGGCCTTGCTCAGTCGGGAAGAGCAGGCAGGCATGAAAACGCTCGCGTTCTATTCGACGCTTGCGCCAGCTGCAGAGCGTATCAAGCACGACCTGCTGCGCTTTTTACTGCAAGCCAAGGCGGAGGGTAAAAAGGTCGTTGGTTACGGTGCTGCGGCCAAGGGCAACACCTTGCTCAACTACGCCGGCGTGCGCAGTGATCTGCTGGCCTGGGTGGCGGACGCTAATCCGCACAAGCAGGGTAAGTTTTTGCCTGGCAGTCGCATCCCGGTGGTCGATCCGGCGTGTATTGCGCAAGAAAAGCCTGACTATGTTCTGGTTCTGCCCTGGAACCTGCTGAGCGAAGTGCGCCAACAGCAAGCGCACATCAAATCATGGGGTGGCCAGTTTGTTGTGGCTGTACCGCACTTAGGGTTTAGCTGAGATGAGCCGTGTGCTGGTCACTGGGGCAAGCGGCTTTATTGGCCAGCATGTCGTGCAGCGCTTGCAACTCAGTGGGCACGAAGTGCATGCCGTGTACGCGAACACGCCTATCCCCTCGCTTGGTGCTGTGACTGGGCATCAAACTAATTTGCTTGAACCCGGTGCGATAGAGCGGCTAATCGCCACCGTGCGCCCCGAGCGGCTTGTGCACCTTGCTTGGTGTGCCAAGCCCGGCGTGTATTGGACTTCGCCGGAGAATCTGCTTTGGGTGAACGCCACGCTGCGCATGCTTGAGACGTTTCAAACCCACGGCGGCCAGCATGCGGTGTTGGTTGGCAGTTGTGCCGAGTATGACTGGCGTTATGGTTTTTGCCGCGAGGCGCTGACACCGCTGGTACCGGCCACCATCTATGGCCGATGTAAAAATGCAACCCGCGAGTTGGCCGAGGTGTTCAGTCAGGTACACGGCTTGCCGATCGCCTGGGCGCGAATTTTTCATGCTTATGGCCCATTCGAGTCGGCAGGTCGCTTAGTGCCAGCGGTTATCAATGCATTGCTGGCGGGTCAGCCTGCATTGTGCTCGCACGGCGAACAGCAGCGCGATCTTCTGCATGCCGCTGATATTGCCAGCGCACTTGAGGTGTTGTTGCAACACCGTGCGCAAGGCGCATTCAACCTTGGCAGTGGCCAGCCTGTTCGTTTGCGAGCGGTTGTTGAACACCTGGCCAAACGCCTGAATGCCATGCATTTGCTGCGTATGGGAGCTGTTGCGGTTTCGGCTGACGAACCGCCAATGCTCATGGCCGACAACCAGCGTTTGGTAGCGTTAGGGTGGAAGGCGCAATTTGATCTACATGACGGTTTGGATGACGCACTGGCCTGGTGGCGTGAGCGTATTTAATTCTGGGAAAGGAGCAGGGCATGAAACTGACAGTCGATACCGATAACAAGAAATTAACGCTGGATGATAAAGGCGAAGTCCGTGAATTGGATCTGTACACGGACGAGGCTTTTGAGCTGCTTTCTCAGCAATGGGTAACCCTGGGTTGGAACCAGAAGTATCCCTACACCTTTTCCTGGATGGGCCGTCCGGTGATTCAACTGCCCGAAGATATGATCCGTATTCAGGAGGTGATCTACAGCGTCAAGCCTGATGTGATTATTGAAACCGGCGTTGCTCATGGTGGCTCACTGATTTACTACGCCAGTTTGTTTAAGGCGATGGGCAAGGGACGTGTGATCGGCGTGGATATCGAGATCCGCCCGCATAACCGTCAGGCTATCGAAGCGCACGAATTGTTTGAATACCTGACCCTCATCGAGGGCAGTTCGGTGGCTGATGAGGTTGTGGCTGAGGTCAAATCCTTGGTTAAACCCGGCGAAACCGTCTTGGTTATTCTCGATTCCAACCATACCTATGCCCATGTTGCCGAAGAGCTGCGCTTGTATTCGCCGCTAGTAACGCCGGGCTCCTACATCGTATCCACTGATGGTGTGATGCGTGACTTGACGGATGTTCCGCGCGGTAACCCGAACTGGGGTAAAGATAATCCGTCGCAAGCGGCGCTGGATTTTGCAGAAGGTAACTCGCAGTTTGTTGTCGAGCAGCCGGCATGGCCGTTTAACGAAAGTAGCCTCAGCCAAAATATCACTCACTGGCCCAACGCGTGGTTGAAGCGTGTGTAATGTTTGATTGGCCGCTGCATCTGCGCGGCTGGTCTTCTTCGTCTTCGCGGTGGTTCATCGCGCGCTGTACATAAATTCCCGGAACGCCCAATAAAGGCATCAAGTCTCTTGATGCCTTTTTCTTTTTGTATGGTGCAACCCTGCTTTGTGGTTGTTTGGATTGGCGCATACACATCAGTGACAGCTGCCTGCTGCAAAGGCCTGTAGTCAATTGCCGCGACTGGCAACGCAGGCGGCAGTGTCTTGCCGCCTTCAACCAAAAAGCTGTTCAACGGTTGTGATTTTGATTTTTATGACTTTGTTTTATATGGGTTTTTCCTTGTTTTTATGAGTTGGCACGTTAATGGCATTGGGTGTGTTGTCACTCAATGTCGGCGCCTGGTGCTGTATTGGTTCAGGCCCAAAGCGCACGTGTACAGACATATTCTTTGGAGATAAACCATGGCTCTGACAGTCAATACCAACGTGGCGTCGCTGAATACGCAGCGCAACCTGAACTCATCGTCCAAAGGCTTGGACACTTCCTTGCAGCGTCTTTCTACTGGCTTGCGAATTAATAGCGCCAAAGATGATGCGGCCGGCCTGCAAATTTCCAACCGTCTTACCAGTCAGATTCAGGGCTTGGCGGTTGCGGTGCGTAACTCCAACGATGGCATCTCTTTGGCTCAAACGGCCGAAGGTGCTTTGCAGCAATCCACCGGCATTTTGCAGCGCATGCGCGACTTGGCCTTGCAGTCCGCTAATGGCTCCAATGGCGCGAGCGAGCGAGCAGCCCTGCAAGGTGAAGTAGCGCAACTGCAGCAGGAACTCAACCGAATTGCTGAAACCACCAGTTTTGGTGGTCGCAAAATCCTTGACGGCTCCTTTGGTTCACAAAGTTTTCAGGTCGGCGCCAATGCGTTTGAGACCATTAGCGTTTCGGTGGGTTCCGCTTCGGCTTCGCGTATCGGCGCCAGTCGTTTCAATAGCAGCCTGGCCAGCGAGACTGCCGCTCAAAGTGGTATTGCCGCCAGTTCCATCACCACCTTTGCTGAACTGATTTCAACTGATGTAGGTTATGCATCGTCCCCTGCCACCACTGACGGTCTGACCATTCGTGGCAAGTTGGGAAATGCATCGATTGGTTTGGTGGATGGCAGCTCAGCACGTGAATTGTCGAATGCCATAAACCGTGCAAGTGACACTACAGGTGTGACATCGAGCGCTCGCACTGCCGTTCGCTTGCAGCAAGATGCCAACGGTGGTTTCACCAACACAGATATCTCCGGCACCATCAGCTTTACCCTGTTCAGCTCAAATAATGCTGAAGTTAACGACGGTGTGGCAATCTCTGCGACGATCTCGGATTGGGGTGATTTGTCTGGTCTTGCTGATCAGATAAACAAAGTCACGGGCAAAACCGGCGTTAGTGCGCGCGTACTGATTAACGGCGCGCTGGAGATGGTCAACGAGCGCGGTGACGATATTGCGATTCAAGGCTACACCGCTCAGACCGGGGCCGGTGTGGCTGTAACGGCAGAATTGCAAACGCTTGCATTTGATGGTGACAACGCCGTCGATGATGGTGCAGATGCCAGCGATACTGTGGGGGCTGCCGCTGCATTGGCCGGTGACGGAACCAACGGCGCGGTAGCGGTTGGGCAGGTGCGTTTTGAGTCGCCGGATGCGTTTGAAGTTGAAAACTTTGACGATATTGACGGCGGCGTGCAGGGGGCAAGCGTTTACAGTTTGCTGGAGTCTGTGGATCAGATTGATGTCAGCAGCTATATCGGTGCACAGAATGCGCTGGGCATCATTAGCAGCGCCATAGCCAACATCGACAGTCAGCGCGCGCAACTCGGTGCCGTGCAAAACCGTTTTGAAAACACCATCTCGAACCTGCAAAACATTGGTGAAAACGCTTCCGCTGCGCGCAGCCGGATCCGCGACACTGATTTTGCTGCTGAAACATCTGAGTTGACCAAAAATCAGATTCTGCAGCAGGCAGGCACCGCTATCTTGGCTCAGGCCAATCAGTTGCCGCAGGCTGTTCTCAGTCTGCTTCAGTAGCCAAGATCGCTGGCCAGCACAGAAGGAGCGCTTTGCTTCTGTGCTGGTGGCGTTACTCGGTGGCAAATCCCCATGCGCGTTGCCTTCGCTTGCGTATTCAAGTTCCTACTAAACTCCTCGCCAAAACTGCCGATAGTCTTGCTGGCAGTTAAATATGCCTGGCCTTCAATTAGCCACTTTAGGTGCCCATTTTTCTTGTGGGTGTGCCAGGTCCGCACTAACTGCCTGATCGGTTAGCAAGGGAAGATCCAATTTTCTTGCTAACGCTACCTAAAGTTGCTCCGGGTAGCGCCGATATAACAATCGAATGCGAACTTAATAGGGTGTCTGAGCAACAGGCCCAAAGCTCGCGAGCTCAGGCAAACTTTAGCGGTCCTTTGGAGGCAAACACCATGGCCCTTACAGTCAACACAAACGTCGCGTCGCTGAATACTCAGCGCAATCTGGGTACTTCGGCCAAAGGTCTGGATACCTCTTTGCAGCGTCTTTCCACTGGTTTTCGTATCAACAGTGCCAAGGACGACGCCGCCGGTCTGCAGATTTCCAACCGTTTAACCAGCCAAATCAATGGCCTCAGCGTTGCAGTGCGTAACTCCAACGACGGTATTTCCTTGTCGCAAACGGCTGAGGGTGCGTTGCAGCAGTCCACCGGTATCCTGCAGCGTATGCGCGATTTGGCCCTGCAGTCGGCCAACGGCTCTAACGGGGCGAGTGAACGTGCTGCTCTGCAAGGCGAAGTGTCGCAACTGCAGCAAGAGCTGAATCGTATCGCTGAAACCACCAGCTTTGGCGGTCGCAAAATTCTGGACGGCACCTTTGGCTCGCAGAGCTTCCAAGTGGGTGCGAACGCCTTTGAGACCATCAGCGTTTCGGTTGGTGCTGCATCTGCCTCTCGCATCGGCGCAAGCCGCTTCAATAGCAGCGTATCCAGTGAAACTGACGCACAAAGCGGTATCGCCGCCAGTGTTGTTACTGGTTTTGCTGAGATCAGTTCCACCGATGTGGGTTATGCGTCCTCTCCTGCAACATCGGATGGCTTGACCATTAAAGGTAAGCTCGGCAATGCGTCGGTAGCTTTGGTTGATGGCAGTTCGGCTCGCGATCTTTCAAACGCGGTGAATCGTACCTCCGACTCCACTGGTGTTACGTCGAGTGCTCGTACCGTGGTTCGTTTGCAGCAAGATGCAAGCGGCGGTTTCACCAACAGCGATACCTCAGGGACCATTAATTTCACCCTTTATGGTTCTAACAACGCTGAAGAGTCGGACGGTGTATCCATTTCGGCCACCATTACTGATTGGCGTGATCTGTCAGGTTTGGCTGACGCTATTAACAAAGAAACCGGGCGTACTGGCATTAGTGCTCGCGTACTGAACAATGGTGCGCTGGAGATGGTCAGTGAACGTGGCGACAACATTGCCATTAATGAATACAACGCAGTGGGTGACGACGGTACTACAGCCATCGCCGCTGAGTTGCAAAGCATGGCATTTGATGGTGATAACGGTATCGATGATGCTGAAGATGCGAGTGATACTGTAGGCACAGCCGCTGCATTGACTGGTGATGGCACTGATGGTGCAGTCACAGTGGGTCAAGTGCGCTTTGAGTCGCCAGACGCCTTTGAAGTAGAAAACTTTGACACCATTGATGCTGCTGCCCAAGGAGACAGCGTTTATAGCACCCTAGAGTCGGTTGCCTCAGTGGATATTGGCACGGCCATCGGTGCACAGAATGCTCTGGGCATCATCAGCAGTGCGATCTCCAACATCGACAGTCAGCGTGCTCAACTCGGTGCGGTACAAAACCGTTTTGAGAACACTATCTCCAACTTGCAAAACATTGGTGAGAACGCTTCCGCTGCCCGTAGCCGTATCCGCGACACTGACTATGCTGCTGAAACTTCTGAATTGACCAAGAATCAGATTCTGCAGCAGGCCGGTACTGCGATTTTGGCCCAGGCTAACCAGTTGCCGCAGGCTGTTCTCAGTCTGCTCGGCTAAGGTTAAACGCGCTAGACTGCGGGGAGAAGGGCTTGTCTCTTCTCCCCGTTCCCTCATTCTGAGGAGAAAATCATGGACATCAGCTCTATCCAAAGTACAACCGTGGCAAGCCCAACGCCTAAAACTGAGCGTCAGCTGAGTGCTCAAACTAAATCAGTTGCCGCGGAGTCTGAGCGAAAGCTAACTGAAAAGCCTGGCAACGAAGACTCGGCGCCCCGCGATGAATTTTCACGCGAACAAATAGAGGCGGCAGTCGCGACTATTCAGGATTTCGTGCAAAACGTTCAGCGCAGCCTTAATTTCTCTCTTGAAGATGGAAGCGGTCGTGTCGTTGTAAAGGTTACTGATGCGGGCTCTGGTGATGTTATTCGCCAAATTCCGTCTGAAGAAGCGCTACAACTGGCTGAAAACCTCTCTGAGGTGCGTAGCTTGTTGTTCAAGGCGGAAGCTTAGGGTGTTTTCGAAATGCCCACGGCTCGAAGAATTGAAGTCGACATTTGTTTGGGTTGAACAGCAGTACTTTCTCAAGGTTGAGTGTTGTCGTTTTCTTTGAGCAGCTTGGCATGAATTTTGTCTGTTTATGTCACGAGGGCATAAATAGTCGGGTTTTTGACGAGGTGCGTCATGGTCGGTATCACAGGAATCGGTTCAGGGATTGACATCGACAGCATCGTTAAAGCGATGGTCGATTCCGAGCGAGCACCCAAGACGTTGCAGTTGGATCGTCTTGAAAAGGCGACTACAACGCGTATTTCCGCATTGGGTACGCTGACTGGTGCGTTGAATACGTTCAAGTCATCGATTGATTCGCTAAACCGCTCGTCACTCTTTGAGGCGAGAACGGCCAGTTCGTCTAATACAAGCGTGCTCAGGGCTACCGCTACAACGACGGCGCCCGCAGGTAATTACAGTGTCCAAGTTCAGCAGCTGGCGACGAGTAGCAAAGTTGCTTTGCAGTCTGTACCTGGTGGCAACAGCGCTACGTTCAACAGCGGCACGCTGACCATCTCTACCGGTAGTGATAACTTCTCGGTCCAGGTTACCAATCAAAACAACACCCTAGCCGGTATGCGCGACGCTATTAACGAGGGCGGCAGGGATCGTGGTATATCCGCGACTATTATCACAGACGCCTCTGGGTCTCGTTTGGTTTTGAGTTCGAATAAAACCGGTGCGGGCAATAATCTTCAAGTCGGCGTTGTTGAGAACGGCACAATCTCTGGCTCAAATACGCTGACTTCACAGGCTTTTGTGCCGGTTGTGGACCCCGCAAACGCAGATGCTTTTTTGCCACCCAATTCCTCTACTGGCTCAGGCGGCGTAATCAGCAAGGCTCAATCTGCCAGGTTGACTATTGACGGTCTTCAGTTGGTACGTGACAGCAATAGAGTTACTGATGCCCTGGAGGGCGTTACGCTTGATCTCACATCGACCCAAAGCTCAGCTGATTTACTTGACGGTAAAACCATCAATGTAAGCGTTGGCGTTGATAAAACTGGCGTTAAAGCGAATTTACAAAAATTTGTTGAAACCTATAACGCACTGATTACATCGACATCTCAATTGACCACAGTGGTGAGCCTTGGTGAAGGCAAGCAGCCTGTAACAGGACCGCTTTTAGGCGATGCCTCTGTTCGAAATGTGTTGGCTGGTTTGCGTAATGAGATGGTCAAAATTACGGGCGAGGACGGTGTTCGAGCTCTTGCGGATCTTGGCATCACCACAGAAAAAGATGGAAAGCTCAAGCTTGATGACGCCAAGCTTACGAGCGTAATTGACAATAACTTTGACAAAATCGGCAGCTATCTGGCGGGTGAGAATGGGTTGATGGGTCGCCTTGCAGCGTCTGTTAATGGATATGTTGCAACGGGCGGGGTATTGAAACAGCGTACCGATACCCTTCAAGGCACACTGACTAGTATTGATACGCAGCGTAAAGAGCTGGAATTGAGGGTTGAGAAAATTCAGACCCGCCTGTACGCACAATACAACGCGATGGACTCACTGGTTGGACAGTTGAAGCGAACCAGTGAGAGCTTGACCAACCAACTAGCTAGCCTGCCAGGTTTCGTTAAAAAGGATTAATGATGAGTAAGCAGCCAATCGACACGTACAAGCAGGTCAATGTTAGTCAGGATGTGTCCCCCTACCGTACCGTGCAACTCCTTCTGGAGGGGGCGATACAGCGTGTCATGCTGGCTAAGCATGCCCAGGTGGAGGGTGATACTGAAATCAGAGGGATGGCCGTCGGGAGCACCATTACGATTATCGGTGTGCTTCAGGCTAGTTTGGATAAAGAGCAGGGTGGCGAAATTGCCGCAAACCTAGACGCTCTTTACGACTACATGACGCGCCGATTAGCCGGCGGTGCAATCGACAGCACGCCACGTACTCTTGATGAGGTTTTAGTGTTGCTCGAACAAATCAAGAGTGCATGGGACGCCATTGAGCCTGAAACAGAAACCGCAGCCGTGAACTGATTTCAGCGCTAAAGCTTTTCGCTGCTGTGCCGATACTTGGTTTATAGGCACAGCATAGAGCGAGAACAACGATGAACGCGATGGCGGCACTCAAGCAGTATCAAACCGTCAACACTCAGGTGCAGGCTGTTGAAGCCAGTCCACATCGGCTGATTCAGATGCTCATGGAGGGCGGTCTTACCCGATTGGCCCAGGCGCGCGGAGCAATGGAGCGCGGCCAGGTTGCGCTCAAGGGTGAGTTAATCAGCAAGGCCATCGGTATCATTGGTGGTTTGCGTGAAGGTCTCAATATTGAGCAGGGTGGCGAGGTTGCAGCCAATCTCGATAGCCTTTATGAGTACATGACAGCTCGCTTGATCGAAGCAAATGTGCAAAATGAAGTTGAGCCTCTCGATGAGGTGGCAAATTTGCTGCGTAATGTGAAAACTGGCTGGGACGCTATCGGTTGATGATGCAGGTCCAGTCGAGGATTTTTTTATGACTTCATCTGTGCAGCGTCTGGAAGAGACTGGTAGTGCCCTTCGTGTTGCACTCGCCAGTCAGGATTGGGCTGCCATTGGTGAGCTTGATCTGCAGTGCCGGCAGGCGGTTGATGAGGCCATGGTTGAGTCAGCAAGCGATGAGGACACTCTGCGTGCACGCATGCAGGAGCTTCTGGATTTATACCGCGAGCTGGTAAATGTGTGTCAGGCCGAGCAGCGTCGTCTCGCTCAGGAGCTAGTTCAGCTCAATCAATCTCAGCAAGGTGCGAAGGTCTATCAGCTGTTTGGTTGATCATTTCTCCAATTGAGTCGATGCCCAATGGTATCGACTCAGTGCGTTGCGCTTCCCCTTCTCGATAGATGTTTCCTCGCTACAAACCCTGCGTTTTTTCCTCGTGATTATGTTTCCGCGAAAATGCACGCCATAAAATTGACTGTGAACAAAAAATTGACTTAACTAGGGGCCAAATGTCGGCGCTGGCTGAGTCGTTTTGCCCGTTGGCATGTTCTTCACTCCAGGAAGTGCGAATAAATTTATGTGGCGCGAAACCAAAATCCTGCTGATTGACGATAACAGCGAGCGCCGTCGTGATCTGACGGTGATTCTGAATTTCCTCGGTGAAGACCATTTAGCCTGCGACAGTCAAGGGTGGCGCGATTGCGTAGCGCAGCTTGACTCCAGTCGTGGGGTGTTGAGCGTGCTGCTGGGCGAGGTGAAGGGCAAAGGTGGCGTGCTTGAGTTGCTCAAGCAGTTGGCGCTTTGGGATGAGTTTTTACCTACCTTGCTGGTGAATGAGCATGTCGCGGCCGAATGGCCGGAAGAGCAGCGGCGCAGCGTACTGGCGAGCCTGGAAATGCCGCTCAGCTACAACAAGCTGCTCGACTCGCTGCACCGTGCTCAGGTTTACCGCGAAATGTACGACCAAGCCCGCGAGCGTGGTCGCCAGCGCGAGACAAATCTGTTCCGCAGTCTGGTAGGCACCAGTCGCGCGATACAGCAGGTGCGGCAGATGATGCAGCAAGTCGCCGATACCGAAGCCAGTGTGCTGATCCTGGGTGAGTCGGGTACAGGTAAAGAGGTGGTAGCACGCAACCTGCACTACCACTCCAAGCGTCGTGAAGCGCCCTTTGTGCCGGTCAATTGCGGCGCTATTCCTGCGGAGTTGCTTGAAAGCGAATTGTTCGGGCACGAGAAAGGCGCGTTTACCGGCGCCATCACCAGCCGTGCTGGGCGCTTTGAGCTGGCCAACG
>SXGS01526974.1_pt1 | contig 13476 bp, 9 predicted proteins | sample 3174681 | NCBI WGS metagenome assembly SXGS01 (sample SAMN11356861, study PRJNA531348) | freshwater metagenome | isolation source: freshwater sample F1-80 | place: China: Fuxian Lake, Yuxi | collected 2017-12-25
ACCATGAAGGAGTAGAAAATCCGCAGGGTCGCCCCGGACAGGCCTGGCATCGCCGCGAGCCAGAACAGCTGATTGGTGTCATAGGGGAAGCCGGCACCCGGCAGGTTGATGACCACCACACTCCAGACCATCCAGACCGCGAAGGACAGCAGCAGGGAGGAGATGGAAATCCACAGGTTGCGCCGGGCGACCGGCTTGCCGGTCGTCTCCCAGAAGGCCGCGTTCTCCGGCTCCCATTCGGTCAGCAGCCGGGGTGCCGGATGCGGGAGGTGCGGGAGATCCGGCAGGTACTGGGCGATAGCGGCCAGACCGTGGAGGAGCTTGCGTTCGGTGTGCTGGATGGCGAAGTGCATCCAGACCAGCGCAATGATGGCCACGACGAACAACAGCATGAAGCAGCTGCTCCAGATGCCGATCACGTCGTTCAGCATGCCGAAGGTCAGCGGTAACAGAAAGCCGCCCAGCCCGCCGATCATGCCCACCACGCCGCCGACCGAGCCGACGTTATCCGGGTCGTACACCGCGATATGCTTGTAGACGGCGGCCTTGCCCAAAGACATGAACACGCCGAGCACGAAAATCAGCGCGATGAACCCGGCTGGCCCGATCGCCAGGGTGAAGGCCATGGGGCCATGCACCCCATGGACCACATAATCGGTGGGCGGGTAGGACAACAGGAAGGTAATGATGGCCGACATGCCGAGGGTCCAGTACATGACGGTCCGTGCGCCGATCCGGTCGGACAGCCAGCCGCCGAAGGCGCGGAACAGGCTGCCGGGGATGGAATACATCGCGCCCAGCATACCGGCGGTCTTGATGTCCATTGCGTAGGCACCCATCAGATAGCGCGGCAACCACAACGCCAGGGCGACAAAGCCGCCGAACACGAAGAAATAGTAGAGACAGAAGCGCCAGACCTGAATGTCCTTCAGTGGCAGCAACTGATCGAAAAATGGGGTCGCGGCCCCGCCCTGCTCCCGCCGGTTGCGCAGGACCGGGTCGTCCTCCGCCGCGAACCAGAACACTATGCCCATCACGGCGATGACAGCGGCCCAGATCAAGGCCACGGTGCGCCACCCGTAAGCCACCAGAATAAATGGCGCGACGAACTTGGTCAGCGCCGCGCCGACATTGCCGACGCCGAAGATGCCTAGCGCGAATCCCTGCTGCCCGGCAGAAAACCAGCGCGAGACATAAGCGATGCCGACCGCGAACGAACCGCCCGCGATGCCGACGCCCAGAGCGGCAACCAGATAGCCGGTGTAGGTGTCGGCGCAGGTCAGCAGGAACGTCGCCAACGCGGCCGAGAGCATCAGCGCGGAGTAAAGCAGCCGGCCGCCGTACTGGTCAGTCCAGACACCCAGAGCCAGCCGGATCAGCGAACCGGTCAGAATGGGCGTGCCGGCCAGCAAGCCGAATTCGGTTTCGCTCAAACCCAGTTCCTTCTGGATTTGTACGCCGATGATGGAAAAGATCGTCCAGACCGCGAAACAGAGGGTAAAGGCGACGGTGCTGAGCACCAGTGCGCGCTGTTGACGCCCGGGGGCGACGTTAATGTTCACGACTTAGGAAGCCTCTAAAAATTCGTATTTACCCGCTCGTCGCTTGCTGGCCACATTTCAGCTATTCCATGGCCGCCCAAGCGTATTTCTGACTGTCCGAAGCTTATACAGTAACCATGTTAATTTTAGTGTATTTGGTCTCGTTCTCCTCATGGCGAGGGGCGGGATGAACGGTGAAGGCATCGGCGTAAATCTCGTTCAACGCTGCACCGGCCAGGTAGGTGCGAATCTGGGTCTGCTGAACCATCTCCGGATGACCGCAGAGAAACACCCGCCAGCCCTTGAGATCTGCCTGTTCGGTCAGCGCCACGTCGTCGGCCCGGCCCGCCACCTGCCCGGCGGCTGCGGCGGCGCCGGAGACGCAGGGCACATAGTCGAACTGGGGATAGGCTGCGGCCAGGTCGCGCAGTTCTCCGGTCAGGTAAAGCCCGTCCTGATGGCGGCTGCCATGAAATAGCCGGATAGGGCCTGTGTGACCGCGAGCCAGCGCATCGCGGAGTATGCCAAAGAGCGGTGCGAGGCCTGTACCCGTGCCGATCAATAGCAGTGGCTGCTCAGGAAGACCGGGCACATAAAAGCAGTGGCCGGCGGGCCCACGGACGCCGACGGTATCGCCAACGCGCAATTCCTCGTGTATCCAGCCACTGATCTTCCCTCCAGGCAGGCGGCGGACATGCAGCTGTATCCGCTCGTCATGACCGGGCACACTGGCGATGGAATAACTGCGGCCCAGGTATTCGTCCCGAAACAGCTGAATGAACTGACCTGGCCGGTAGTCCAGCGCCGTATGTGCCTCCAGTGAAACCTGAAGGATCTCGTCGTTGAGCGGCCTGAGTTCATGGACGGTTGCCGGGATCGTAGCCTCGCCGCCTGCCGGCAGGATTACCGTCAGGTCCTCGGTCGGCTGGCACACGCAGGGCAGGAAATAATTCTGTAGCCTGAGCGTGGGGCTGAGTTCTTTTTGTGCCTCCGGCGGCGGTGTGCCCTCGACCGCACGCATCAGGCAGGTCTGACAAACCCCGTTGCGGCAGCTGTGCGGTATCGCCACCCCGTTTTCGAGCAGGCTGTCCAGGACGGATTGCCCTGGTGCCAGCTCGTAACAGTGATGTTCATGCCGGATGGCGGCCATGCGGAAGACTGACTTTCCGGTGCGGCTGGATCAGCGGCCCAGCACATCCTCGCGGGTGCTTTCGGCGATGGCGATAACCTGCGCGACGAGGTTCTCGGCGACGCCCAGGTCACGCAGGGTGCTGCCCAGATGATCCAGCACGATATCGAAATGCTGGTCGTTCAAGCCCATCTGTACCAGCCGGGCGTGTCCGCGCCGCATGTCAAGGCCGGTGTAGTTGTGTGGGCCGCCAAAGGCCATGGTCAGGAAAGCTTTTTGCTTGGCGGCCTGTTGGGCCATGTCAACGCCAAAAAAGAAGGTGTTGATGCGGGCGTCGCCGACTACCTTGCGGTAGAAAATGTCGACAGCGGCATTCACGGCAGCTTCGCCGCCGAGTTGTGCGTAGAGTGATGTGTCCTGAGTGGCTTCGGTGGCGTCGGTCATGATGTGCTCCAAGTGTGTTTTAGTGATTTGCCCGCGAGCTGACCCCGGAGAGGTCGGGGATGGTGGCGGGTCGCAGCAATTAAAAGCAATAAGTGCGCCATTGACCCAAGGCGTGTCCGGAGTTTGTCGAAATCTGTAATTAAAACAGGTGGATGGGTTTCTCTGATGGGTTTTTGGCGAATCGGTCCAGGGTGTGGTGTGCGTCGCGGAGCTATGGCTGTTTGATGTCATAATGACGCCATCCCGGCCTGGCTTACTGTGGGCATTGTCTTGATGTCTGATTTGCAATTGATTTTGTTGGGCCTCTCCGGGTGGATTTTCTGGGTGTCAAAATGATCTCGCTGGAGTCGATATGACAGCAGCTGCCGGTTCTCATGGTCGGATAGACGAGTTGATTCGGACTGCCGTATTCAATTTGACGGCCGACCTCTCCATGAAAGAGCGGCATAATCGCTTTCTCGATCTTTTTTCTGCCGTGACCGGCAATCAGGCGTGTGCGCTGCTGCGATATCAGGAGGGGGCGCTTGTTCCCGCCGCCACCCGGGGTTTGTCACCGGAGGTGATGGGGCGGGCCTTCCGGCCAGAGGATCATCCGCGTCTGGCCGCCATTATTGCGGCGAAAACCCCGGTTCGTTTTCCGGCGGAAGACGCCCGGCCGGATCCTTACGATGGCCTCATGCTGGGAGACGAAAGCGCTCGCCTGCCGGTGCATGCGTGTCTCGGCTGTGCGCTCTATAACGAGACCACGCTCTTCGGCGTACTGACTGCCGACGCCTTGCAGCCGGGTTTGTTCGATAACGTCGAAGATCATGTCCTGCAGGTGTTTGCCGCCATTGCCACGGTCGCGTTGCGCAATGAAACCTACATCAACGCACTGGAAACGCTGGCCGAACATCGCGGGCAGGTTGCTGCCGAGCTGGTGAGCGAGGCGTTGCAGCGAAGCCGCCCTATTCTCGGTGAAAGCCCGGCGATGCAGGTGCTGGATCGGGAAATCGATATCGTTGCCCGGTCGGATTTGACGGTATTGCTGATGGGGGAGACCGGGGTAGGCAAGGAGGTACTGGCCCGCATCATTCATTCACGCTCGCTCCGTTCGCAGCAGCCGCTGGTGCATGTGAATTGCGCGGCGCTCCCGGAATCACTCGCCGAAAGCGAATTGTTCGGACATGTTCGGGGTGCTTTTACCGGTGCCAGCAGTGATCGTATTGGCAAGTTTGAATTGGCCGATGGTGGCACCCTGCTCCTGGACGAGGTCGGCGAACTGCCCCTGTCGATCCAGGCCAAGCTGTTGCGGGCGGTCCAGTTCGGCGAAATCCAGCGAGTCGGTTCTGATCGCAGTCACCGGGTTGATGTACGGATTATTGCCGCGACCAATCGGCTGCTGCCGGTGGAAGTCAGGGAGGGGCGATTCCGCGCCGACCTGTATCACCGGCTCAGCATGTATCCCTTGCAGGTGCCTCCTCTGCGTGAGCGGGTCGAGGATATCGCCATTCTTGCGGGACATTTTCTGGAGCAGTCTCGCGTCCGTCTCGGGCTCAGCCGTTTTTCCATGACGCCCGCGACCATCCGGTTATTACAGGACTATGCCTGGCCCGGTAATGTCCGCGAACTGGAGCATGTCATGTTGCGGGCAGCGCTGCGGGCGGCGGATGCCCGGGATGGTGCAGCGGTAGTGCAGCCCGTGCATCTCGACGGCTGGGGGCGGGCCAGTGATGTACCGCGTCATTGCATGCCGCTGGTACCGGAATCGATGGGCTCACTGGCGGCGAGGGTGGACTTGTTCCAGATCCAGCTGCTGCAATCCACGCTGGCCGAGGTAGGCGGCAATTGGGCGCAGGCTGCTCGCCAGCTCGGGGTTGATCGAGGCAATCTGCACCGGCTGGCAAGACGGTTGGGGCTGAAAGATTCCCGCTGAGGGCCGTTTCAGCCATTCACCAACACGGCCATCCCTGGCCGGTCTTTGCTCGCTTACTTGCTGAAGAGGCTTTTGCGGAGGGTATTCGATGCCTCGATGACGGCATCGGAAAGTTCGTCGGCGATGTCCATTTGTTGCAATGAGTCACGCAGGTGACTGAAGATCACGTCGAAATGCTGGTCCTTGAAGCCCTTGTCGAAAAACTGGGCAAAAGCCTGGTGCAAATCCGGCAGTTCGCCACCTTCCTCGCCTTCTTCGCGCAGTGCTACGGTCAGGAAGGACTTATGTTTCTCGCCCTGGTCGGCGCGGCTGACGCCAAACATGAAGTGATTGATGCGGGGGTCTGCCATCAGTTTGTCGGTCAGAATCTCGACCGCATTCCTGATGGCTTCATCGCCGCCCAGTTGTTCGCTCAGGGTGGCGGCAACGGTCGTCTCGGGTGCGAGCTGTTCGCTTGTGGCGGTTTGGGCGGGATGAGATTTGGCGCGAACTGGCTTGACCGGGGCTTCTTCAACCTTGATTTCGGTTTCTTCGCTCATGGGGTTCTCCTCGTTGGTTTTGATTGTTTTTATGCCGATACTCCTGGCGGAGTATGCCGGCCCGGGCTCATTCTAACTGCCTATGGCGCTGGGCAACGGCCATTTTTCCAGAATTTGGTGTATGGCTCCACTACTACTCTACTCTCCGGGCCTCGTTCTGTTTGGCGGTTAATAGAGATCGACCGGGTCGACATCGACCGACCAGCGAACTTTGCGGGCCAGTTCCCACCCGGACGCGGCGGGTATCAGGCGGTCGAGCAGGGCGTGAAGCGAGCTGCGCCGGTCTGACTGAAGCAGCAGTTGCCAGCGGTAGCGGTTGCCACGGCGCGCTAACGGCGCGGGCACCGGCCCCAGCACTAGGACTGTCGTCTCGCCGAGGCTGGCAGCGTGGGTGGCCACGTCATCCAAAAACCGCTGGGCCACGCGGCTATCCAGCGCATCCGCTCGCCACAGGGCTTGATGAGTGTATGGCGGCAGCCCTGCCGACTGCCGTTCCAGCAGGCAGGCACGGGCGAAATCCGGGTAGCCGTTCCGTACCAGCGGCAGTAGCAGCGGATGTCCCGGATGGCGGGTCTGGAGAATCACGGTGCCGGGTTTTTCCTCGCGGCCGGCACGGCCAGCTACCTGAATGATGAGCTGAGCGGTTCGCTCGCCTGCCCTGAAGTCGGTGCTGTAAAGCCCCGCGTCCACGTCCAGGATGCCGGCGAGGGTGACGCCCGGAAAATGATGGCCCTTGGCCAGCATCTGGGTGCCAATCAGAAGGTTGATGTGACCGGCGTGAAGTTCCTTTAGTAATCGTTCCAGCGACCCTTTGCGCCGGGTGCTGTCGCGATCAATGCGGGCCACGCGCGCCTCCGGGAACAAATCGTTGAGCACGGCTTCGACCCGCTCCGTGCCTAGCCCCAACGGCTGAAGGGTGGTTTTGCCGCAGTCCGGGCAGGCCGCAGGAATCGGCTGCTCCAAGCCGCAATGGTGACAGCGCAGCCTTTGATCCCGGGCATGGATGACCAGATGCGTGTCGCAGTGCCGGCACGGCGCGACCCATCCGCAATCGTGGCAAATCAGGGTGGGGGCATAGCCTCGGCGGTTGACGAACAGCAGCGCCTGTTCGCCACGGGCCAGCGTGTCCTTTATGTGGCCCGCGAGTTGGGCGGAGATACCTTCATTCAGCCGCTGGGCGCGAATGTCCAGAACCTGAAAGCGCGGTTTGGCTGCATTCCCCGCCCGGTAAGGCAAGTCCAGCAAGCGATAGCGGCCCAGCTGGACGTTATGAAGGCTTTCCAGCGAAGGCGTGGCGGAGCCAAGCAGAATGGGGACATCCGCCAGCCGTGCCCGCATGACGGCCACATCCCGGGCCGAAAAGCGAAAACCCTCCTGCTGCTTAAACGAACTGTCATGTTCTTCGTCCAGAATGATGAGCCCTAGCGATTTGGCCGGCGTGAAGGCCGCCGAACGGGTGCCGAGCAGGATGGCAGATTCACCGCGCTGCATCGATAGCCAGGCCCGGCGCCGGACGCCATCGGCCAGGGCCGAGTGAAAGGTCGCGATGGGGGCGTTGAAACGGGCACGGAAACGAGCTTCCAGTTGTGGTGTCAGATTGATTTCAGGCAGCAGGATCATCACCTGTCCGCCCCGGGTCAGGACTTCCTGCGTCAGGCGGAGGTAAACCTCGGTTTTACCACTGCCGGTAACGCCTTCGAGCAGGAAGGCCTGATAGTTGCCCAGGGCCGCCGTGACGGTCGCGACGGCATGAGCCTGTCCGGCATTCAGCGTGAGCGGGGGGCAGGCCGAATCGCCGCCGATCTGGGGATGATGTGTTGCGGCAGGGTCGGGGGGGAAGGGTTTCTGAGCGGTTTCCCTCCAGTCGGCTAGCCCTTTACTGATCAGCGCTCGTGCCGGCCCGGAAAAGTCGGTTGCCGGAGTCACCAGATCATTGGCCGCGAGCCCGTTCGCGGATTGCTGCAAGCGGATGAACAGTTCCCGCTGGCGAGGCGCACGCCTGAGGTTGGCGAGAGTGTCTGGATGCGGAAACCCGGTGGCAAAAAGCCGGCGTCGCGTTTCTGGCTCTGCGGATTCGCCTTTGCGCAAGACCGCCGCGAGGGCCGCTGACATCGCCTCGCCAATCGGGTGATGGTAATAGTGGCTGGCCCATCGCATTAGCCGGAGATCAGTCCCGGAGAGCAGCGGGGTGGTATCGATGATCCGGCAGGCCTCGCGCAAGCGCTCCGGCGCAATGTCCGAGGTATCGGTGATTTCCAGCAGAATGCCCTGCTTGCGGCGGCGCCCGAAAGGCACCTCGACGCGCACGCCGGGGGTGACCGTCTCAAGTTTGGTCCCGGCAGGCGGCAGATAATCGAATAGCCGATGCATCGGAACCGGGACGGCGATCTTCAGCACGGTGGGCATAACGGTCAGCGGGATAAACAAAGTGGCCATGGCGGTTGTCCCGGACACCCTGTGGCTTGGGGCGATCTATCCACAAAGTCTGTGGATAAGTGTGTGGAAGCTTCGTGAAACATTGGCGTTTACAACTGTAATTGCTGGGGTTTCATTGGATTGACCAGGAATTGGACGCCATAACACGGTTTAATAAAATCAATAAGTTAGGCTGATTGCTGCGGGATGTGCCCGTCGTGAATCCGGTAAATTTCTACTTGACAGACAAATTTTATACACTGTGCATAACTCGACCATGAATCAATCGCTTAGCTCACAGAACAGGCACTGAAACCAAAAGAAGACCACCGGAGGAGAATCTATGGATATTTGTCAGCTACAGGTGTTGCGTACCGATGTCTCTGGCATGCCATTGGAGTGGCTGGGCTACCAAGAGGCTGCGAAACTCTACCACCTGGGCATGGTCGCTTATAGTTGCGGCACACTGCTCTATACGCTGCACGGCGGTACCAACGCGAAAAGCGGGCGGGTCAGCCAGATTGAAGTGAATTCCATCATCGCCACCACCCATCATCACAAGAAGGGATGCGGTGTTGACCTCCATTACGTTCCCCCGCTCAGTAATCCTGCGCTTTTCCGCCGCGACGACCATCTCTGCCTCTACTGCGGTTTTCAATTCCGGCACACGGAGCTGTCACGGGATCACGTCAAGCCGCTAAGTCAGGGCGGTGTTGATCTCTGGGGCAACGTTGTCACAGCCTGCAAGCGCTGCAATAACCACAAGGCCGGCAGAACGCCCGAGCAGGCCGGGATACAGCTGCTGGCCATTCCCTTCACACCCACCCATGCGGAATATGTCTACTTGCAGGGACGGCGGGTGCTCAGTGACCAGATGGAGTTTCTCAAGACCCACTTTCCGCGCAAGAGCCCGCTTCATCGGCGTCAGAGCTAGGCTTCGGGTTGCAGGGAAACGTGTGTCTGTCTGTGCCACCTCGCTGCACGGCCGGTTATTGTGAGCCATCGATCCCTTCAGTAAAGTAGCACTCAATCCAGTGCCTTTGTCTCCTGAATTTTCCGGAGGCGACAGGATTGCCCCTCCCTTGTTGACCCATTCCATGACCCAACCACATCAGCAAAAGCGGCCATCGACTCCCTTCAGTGCGCCGCCATGGCATCTGCTGGAGCCCTGGCAAACTTCGACCTGGCTGAAGGTCGATACCCGTCAGGGCCTGAGCGAGGCCGATATTCGTGAGCGCAGGGCCGTCTTTGGACCCAATGCCATCCCGGAGCAGCAGGCACGTGGCCCGTTACGAATGTTTTTTGGCCAGTTTGCCGATTACATGATCGTGGTGCTGATGGTGGCCGGGCTGATTTCAGGCTGGCTTGGTGATGCCACTGACACCCTCGCCATTCTCGTCATTGTGGTGCTGAACGCGGTCATCGGGTTTGTACAGGAATATCGCGCAGAGCGGGCCATAGCCGCGCTGCGGCGGCTGGCCAGTGCCTCCGCACAGGTTTTGCGCGAGGGCAGGTTGAGCACGATACCGGCCAGCGAGCTGGTGCCCGGCGATCTGGTGATGCTGGAGGCGGGCAATGTCGTCCCGGCCGATCTGCGGCTGCTTGATGTGGCGCGTCTGAAGGTCGAGGAGGCAGCCCTTACCGGGGAATCCCACCCGGTCGAGAAAGGGGATGCCCTGGTCCGCGAGCTGGATTCGCCTCTGGGGGATCGCACCAATATGGTTTACAAGGGCACGACGGCTACTTATGGTCGCGGCGTCGGTATTGTCATTGCGACGGGGATGGATACGGAACTGGGCAAAATCGCCGAGCTGCTGCGCCAGGAAAAAGAGGCCAGAACACCGCTTCAGCAGCGGCTCGCCAGATTCGGGCAACGTCTGGCACTGCTGGTGCTGGCGGTTTGCGCCATCATCTTTGGGGTGGGGCTGCTGCGGGGTGAAGCGCCGGTTCTGATGCTGTTGACTGCGATCAGTCTGGCGGTGGCGGCGATTCCCGAGGCCTTGCCCGCCGTGGTCACGGTGTCGCTGGCTCTGGGTGCCCGGCGGATGGTGAAGAAAAATGCGCTGCTCCGGCGGCTGCCGGCGGTCGAGACGCTGGGTTCGGTCACCTTCATTTGTTCCGACAAGACCGGAACCCTGACCCAGAACCGTATGCGGGCCGAGGCGTTCTGGGTGGCGGGCCAGCGCTTGGATGTGCTGGACTCTGAGCCGTCCCCGCGATTTACCCGTGCGCTGTTGCTGAATAACGATGCGCGTACTGATGCAGCGGGGCAGTTGGTGGGCGACCCGACCGAAATCGCCCTGTTCGAGGCGGCCGTCGGCGCCGGGCTGGAGCCGGAGCAGCTGAGCCGTGAGTCGCCGCGTCTCGACGAGATTCCCTTCGATTCCGGGCGTAAGCGGATGACGACCTTGCACAAGGAGGCGGATGGCCACATCGCTTACACCAAAGGTGCGCCGGAGTCGTTGCTGCCGTGCTGTGTGAGCCAATGGTCAGAGGGTGCGGCCCGTGCTCTGGATGTTGCAGCAGTCCTCGCCGTGGCCGAGGAGATGGCGGCAGATGGCTTGCGTGTCCTGGCGCTGGCCTTCCGTGTCTTCGCCGTGCGGCCAGCGGATTTCACCGCCGAGACCATCGAGAGTGAGCTGTGCTTTCTGGGGCTGGTGGGGCTGATGGACCCGCCCCGGCCAGAGGCTCGCGAAGCCGTGCGCCTCTGCCAAACTGCCGGCATCACCCCGGTGATGATTACCGGGGATCACCCGGCAACTGCCCGCGCCATTGCCATGCGCCTCGGTATTGCCGAGGCCGGCAGCACCGTGCTGACCGGCGCCGAACTGGCCCGCATGAGCCTGGAGGAATTCGAACAGCAGGTGGAGTCGGTCCGTCTCTATGCCCGGGTGGCACCGGAGCAGAAGATCAAGATTGTCAGGGCGCTACAGGACAAGGGTGAATTCGTGGCCATGACCGGCGACGGCGTCAACGATGCACCCGCGCTGCGGTCCGCCAATATCGGCATTGCCATGGGCAAGATCGGCACCGACGTGGCCCGCGAAGCCTCGCACATGGTGCTGCTGGACGACAATTTCGCCACCATCGTGACGGCGGTGCGCGAGGGCCGGCGCCTTTTTGACAACATTCGCAAGTTCATCAAATATGCCTTGACCGGGAACTCGGCGGAAATCTGGACGCTGTTTCTGGCACCGTTCCTGGGACTGCCGATCCCGCTCTTGCCCATTCATATCCTGTGGATCAATCTGGTCACGGACGGCCTGCCGGGTCTGGCGCTGGCGGCGGAACCGGAAGAGCGGGGCATCATGGAGCGGTCGCCACGCCCCCCGCAGGAAAATATCTTCGCCGGAGGTCTGTGGCAGCACATCCTGTGGATCGGCCTGCTGATGGGCGGCGTCTCCCTGTTTGCGCAGGGCTGGGCCTACCATACGGGTTCTGCTCATTGGCAGAGCATGGTCTTTACGGTACTGACACTGTCGCAGATGGGGCATGTGCTGGCTATCCGTTCGGAGCGGGACTCGTTCTTTGTCCAGGGGCCGTTTTCCAATTTGCCGCTACTGGGCGCCACCCTGCTGACCCTGGCTTTGCAGATGGCGGTGTTGTACGTGCCGGTCTTTCAGCCGGTTTTCAAGACGGAGGCCTTGAGTCTCGACGAGCTGGTGTTATGTCTGGCACTGTCCTCCGTCGTTTTTGTGGCGGTGGAAATTGAAAAGTGGCTCCGGCGCCGGGGCTGGATTTACCGGGCAGAATCAGGGGTGAGCGGGTGGGGGAGACGGTGACATGAAACAGCGGTTTGCCGGGTGGTCAATGGTTTGGGCCGGTACGTTTTGCGCCCTTTTCTGGCGAGGCGCAGCCGCTGATGTTGGTACCTATGCCGCCCGGGTCAGGGCGATGGACGGCACCTATGGTCTCTATAATCCGGGAGGCGGTGTCCTGAATGGAACCTACACGCTGCCCGTGGTGATCGAGGACGACGAGGTGACAAAGATTGTCTGGACCGATGGCTCGCGCCTGGAGGTGACTAACGGCACGCTGCACGGGCTAAGCGCCTCCGTGATGAGTTACAGGGGGCAGCGTTTCCAGATTGAAGTGACGGATGAGCGGTTTCACCGCGAGGATACGTCCAATGACAGCGTGTCCGACTCCCAGCCGGATGACGATTGACTCCTCCCCTCCCGCAAGCCTTTGCCTACGGGCTCAGAGCTTTTCGATCCATATGTAATTCATGAGCTTCTTCAGGTTTTCGATATTCCGGTCTGGGTGAATGATTCTATCCCACTGAATCTCATCAACATAGTCGCCATCGTCGGTAACCACGTCCGTCTTCTGATAGCTCGTTGTCATGTGGTAAAACAGCGAAAGATGGGTTTCTTTGATTTGAGCCGAGACCCTCCCACTCTGACCGCCATTAACGGTGTATATAGGATAATAATAATTTCTATAATCATTAGATGGAGTGTATTGGATACCGTCATCGATGGTAAAAATGGCTTTGTGGCCGTTAATGGATGCCCCGCATTTGCCTACAGCCTCACTGATATCATGAGACGTCATCAGGAATGCTAGGTATGATGAACCGTCAAGGCAGGTCTTTCCGGGCACACACTTCTGTACATCCTCGATCGCGGCGGGATAGATGATCGCGTAGTGCTCACCGGAGCCGAACTCGTAGAACGGCATCCGAATGATTCGGTAACGTTGCTCATCTATCGTGACGACCTCCCCTATGCTCGCGGCAGTCCTGCTGTAGGTATAGGGGTGAAAACGTTTGGTGTGCTCACTGCAATCTACGCCGACTGAACCCGGTGGACCAATCGGACCATTTGGGCCTGGTTTCCCGGCAGGTCCAATGGGACCTTTATCTCCTTGGGGGCCGACCGGCCCATTGACCCCTTTGGTGCCCAACTTGCCGGCGGATCCTTGGGGGCCTGGCGGGCCCTTATCTCCCCTCGGGCCGATTGGCCCGCGCTTCCCGGGCGGGCCTTCTGGACCCGCCGTGGCTGCAATAGCCTGTTGCGTGGCAATAGCCAAGAAGGCCATAAAAAGGATACTGAGCGGTTTTTTCATGGGAGCCCCTACCGGTAATGGCACCGACAGTTTCGGCACCGATGCTATATAGTCGCCCAACTATAGGCGATCCTCGCTGATAGTCAACGAACCAGATGCGCTATGGCGCATGGTACGTGACACCCTGTCTCCAGCCTGCGGCCTGCGCTGCTTTAACCGCCTCAGGCTGGATTTATTGTTCATGCCGCCGAGAGCACCAGTTCGATTTCTTCAGAAGCTGACGGCGAACTTCTCTGGAAGCCGCGTAACTCCAGGACGCCCTGGGTATTGAGGCTGATGATCAGGCGGGGGGTATCGGGAAATTCGGGATCGGCGAGTTCCTGGGGGGAGGGTTCGGCGGGTGAGTCGGGATGCGAGCTGAGGATGGCAAAAAGCATTTCTCCTTCTGCTTGCAGGGCCTTGAGTGCCGGTTCACGCTTCCCC
>SXGS01045472.1_pt1 | contig 13468 bp, 13 predicted proteins | sample 3174681 | NCBI WGS metagenome assembly SXGS01 (sample SAMN11356861, study PRJNA531348) | freshwater metagenome | isolation source: freshwater sample F1-80 | place: China: Fuxian Lake, Yuxi | collected 2017-12-25
CCCTCGGCCGAAAGTGATTCCAAGGCCTCATTTCAAGCGTTCCGAGTCATACCGAGCGGAACTGCTGGGTTCGAATAGTTGCGGATTATGTTGTGAATCCGCTTTTTAGTTCGGAAGTAATTTTTGCACGGTTCCTTAGATAGATGGCCATGCAGTATCCAAGCAACAGCACGGCGCCGCCATCGATGATCCAGCCCGGGAGTTGGGTTTCGGCCCAGATGCCTTCGGTTTGGGAATCTTTGGCCCCCTGCGTGTAATGGGCGACCATCCCCCATCGGCCGAGTCCGGCGCCCAAGGGGTACTCGGGGAGCAGCTCCTTGAACCCCTTCTCAACCTGCAATCCTCGGGAGCGGTAATAAAAAGTGCCCGGGTTCTCTTCGATGATGGTTTCAAACCGCGCCTTGATGGTCTCTCCTCCGAATTGCTGGGCGTAAGCAAAACCGATCGACGCCACCACGCCGGTGGCCAGTCCAACTTGAATGGAGCGCGAGGTCGCTCCCCTCTTTTGGAGCAAGAACGCATAGCTGAGAAGCATGACTCCCATCACCAACAACGCGCTTCGCACCAGCGTCAAATAAATGACGGTGATTCCGCAAAGACAAAAGAAGAGGGCGACGGATTTCTTGAAACGCGAACGGCTTTGACTGAACAGCACCAGGCCCAGGAAACCAGCGAACATGCCGGGGCCGGCGACGGCTCCCGGAGTGTCGAATAGGCCGGGTGGCCGGATAATGACCTGGCCTCCCACTCCGGTGTAAGTCACCACGCTCAAGCCGTGGGCGCCCCGCATCACGATGTTGGAGAATTCCGCCGGCATCCATCGAGCTGGATCCTGCACCTGCATGATCCCGACCATCGCGTTCACGCCATTGCAGACCAGCAGGATCCACAGAAGCCGCTCCAGGCGCTCATTCGATCGAACCAGAATCGGGACCCAGAGCAGCGGAGCGAGGATCGCCAGATAGAATCCAACCGAAGCCACTCCCGCAACGAAGCTGGAAGTCGACGGATGAAAAATCATCAGCCCCAGATAGAGCAGGCAGAATTTGAGCGCTCCCCAGGCGGGATGTTGCGCCTCCGATTTCCGGCTGAACTTGGAAAAAACCAGCCAAAGAAAAAGGAGGCTGATTCCATACGTGCCCATGCGCACCAAAGGCCGCAACGCCTGTGTCCCAGGAAAATAAAGAATGGCGGGCATCGCCGTTTGACTGATCGCGAAGAATTCCGCCAATCCCCAGGACATGCCTTCTTCTGCCTTGTCGGACACCCTTCGAAGACGGTCCTTGGCGGTCAGTCTCCCTTGGATCATGGCCGGATTGAGGCTCATCGTTTTGGCTTACGTGGTGGTGAACAGATAATGCGGCCACGCATCACGCTGATCGAAGCCGTAGACTCTCTGAAGCCCCTGTACCCGCAGGGTTGCTTTGGAATAATAAGTCGACCGCAAAGTCGACGGGTCGTGCGGGATTCGGAACCCCGCATAGCCCCACGCCAGGAGCCGGTTGACCATCTCGTCGGCCGAATGTCCGTGCGCTTTGAGCAGGGCCGGATGCAACTCCAGCAGCAATGACTTGACACGACGCGACTCGAAGAGCTTCGCGGCCCCCTCCACGGCTAGCCCTTCGGCTCCTTCGATATCCATCTTCATCAGCGAGACATCGGTCACGCCGCTGGCGTCAAGCAAGGCGTCGAGCCGGCAAGTGCGAGCCTGGATTCCCTGTGCGAGCTCGGCCGACCCGATGAGCCGGCTAAGCCCCGAGTTGCCTGCCTTGGCTTTTGATCCAGTCAGGATGGCCTGCCCATTTTGATCGCTCGCCGCCACAGCCAGAGGGGTGACGTTGTTGAATTCGTTGACTCTGACATTGAGCTCCAACTCCTCAAAAAGAGATGGATCGGGTTCGAGGGCGACGACTCTCCCTGATCCCCCTACCAGTACGGAACCAATCAAGGAAAAATAACCCCAGTTGGCGCCGACATCCACAAACAGGGCGCCCGGCTTCAGGAGTTGCCTCACAAGGCTGGTTTCCAAGGGTTCGTAGCAGCCCGTGAAACAGACCTCCCTCCGGATCGAGTCATCCAGATCGCAATGGAACAGGATTGTCCGTCCGTCGATCTTGAAAGGGCTTTGAAATTTTCTCGCGGCGCTTCTCGCTGCCAGATAATTCATCAAACGATAGCGCCCGCGGGGCATGAGGGAAAGGATCCGGCGCGCGCGTGAAACCCATGCCGGTTCGTGATCGAGAATAGCCGCGTTCAAGGGCGCTCAAGATGGCTCGTCGTCCCCTTCGGGCGCGCGGCCAGCAGGCAGATGTTGTCGGAGAACCACCGGGGGGACACCGCGGAGAACCACCGGGGCCAGTGCAGCGACCCTCCCGGAATTCTGCCTCGCCCGCTGAACCCAATGCGCGCTGAACATAATCCCGCCTCCATGGCGATACGGCGCAGATCGATTTCCAAAAGCGCGGTGATATGGGCGGGGTAACTAGAGGCTCTGAAGGCGTTGAACTCGCCGCAACACAGGACCGTGCCCCGGCTCAACAAGCTCAATTGATTTGGAGTCGTCACGGCGACCCATCCTCCCGGTTTCACCAATCTCCTCAACTCCCGAACGAACGCCCTCGGATTCTCCACGTGCTCGATCGTCTCCACCGCCACCACGGCATCCGCGGCCCCTTCCGGCAGCGGCACCGCATAAGATTCCAAATCGCTTCGCACGAAACATTCCCCATCCGGAAACCCGCCGTATCGTTCGATGTCGACACCGGTGTAATGCTCAAACCGGTCCTTGACATGGGGCCAAAACGAGCCCGCGCCGCATCCGACGTCCAGCAGCATCTTGCCGTTCACCCCGCAAGCCGCGAGTTCGCGCGCTACCATTCTGTAGATGGCCTCGTTGCTGCCGCCGCGGCTTTGGAGCGCGCGCTCCAGATTTGTGATCATGCGGGCGCGCCGGCCAAACTCTGTTCAAGCCGCGACAATTGTCGGGCGGGATCGCATAATTCGGCCGCCCTTCGAGGTCCGTTCACACCAGCGCTCTCTCTTTGAGTTTTGTCACCAAGCGCCAGCCGAAGCGCTCGCACCAACGCCGCGGAATCGCCAGGCGGCACGAGTTGCCCGCAATTGGAGGTGACGATCTCCAGCGCGCCGCCGAAGGCGGAGGTCACCACAGGCAGGCCCGCGTAGAGGGCCTCCACGAAGCTAATGCCGAAGGGTTCCGGTCCCGTGTTGGGCTGGCAATACAGATCCGCCGCGGCCATTAGATCGGGAACATCAGTTCTCTGGCCCAAGAACAAGACTCTCGAGCTCAGCCTATGCTTCTCCACGTCTTCCTTCAATGCCGCCCGGTAAAGCTCCTCGTGGGGACGCTGTGCCGCTCCCGCAACCCAGAGTCTCCAGGAAGGGACGTCGCTGCAGGCTGCCAGTGCGTCGATCAAAAATCGGTGGCCCTTCCATTCTTCGAATCGCGCGGCGATGAGAATCACGAACTCGGCCTCCGTCGCGCCGAACTGACTCCGGAGCTGCCCGCGTTTTCCGGGAGAAAGGGGTTCGGGCGGGGGCACAGGGCAATGGAGGACTGTGAAAGCCAAGTTTTTGAACAGGGTGGGAAGGGATCGAGCCGTGTGCTGGCTGTTGCATATCGCTAGGTTGGGACGGGCTCTTTTGGCGTATCGTTCCACCCAGCTTTTCCCGGCGGCGGAGTCGTGCATCCAGAAGGCAAGTCGGGCACTCCGGCCGCGCGTCGCGGGCCCCAGCAATCCCAATGGCCACGCACCATGGCAAATCAGCCAATCATACCCTCCGTCGTCCAACACGCCTCCCAGAACGCGCCGCGCCTCGAGGACGGACCACGGCCGGCTTGCCCGCACCGGGCCCAGGCGATGAACGGTCGCGCCTTGTCTGTCTAATTCGGAGGCGAGGCGGCCTTCGAAGCAGACCGCGAAAGCCTGTCCGAGACCAGGACAGGTGGAATGATATCGCGCCAGCGTGAGCAGCATGGATTCCACGCCGCCGAAAAGATTACCCGCCACCATGTGCAGGATCTTCAATCTCCGAATGCATTGAACCACGGAAAAAGCAGGGGGCCGAATGAAAACCTAATCGGCCCTTCTCCGGCCCCCTTTTCCCGGGTGGTTCCTGGTTTAGATTGGCGGCGTGGTCAGTGCTTGAAATGCCTAAAACCCGTAAACGCCATAGCCATGCCGCGTTCGTCGGCCGCAGCGATGACTTCGGCATCGCGGACCGATCCCCCTGGCTGAATGGCGGCCGTAGCGCCCGCTTCAGCCGCCGCTATCAACCCGTCGGCGAAAGGAAAAAAGGCGTCGCTGCAGACGAGGCTGCCTTGGAGTGACAATCCTGCCTCCCGCGCCTTCCAAACGGCCAGTCTGCTCGAATCCACGCGGCTCATTTGGCCGGCTCCAATGCCGAGCGTGCGGTCCCGCAGGACATAGGCGATCGCGTTGGATTTGATGTGCTTCACAATCCGCCAGCCAAAGACCATGGCTTGCAATTCTTCCTCTGTGGGCTGCCTCTGGGAAACGGTCTTGAAGTCCGCCGAGGTCCAGCGCCGCGCATCCGCCTCTTGGAGCAGGATGCTCCCGAAACCCACGCCGCGGGGGATCCACTCCGGTTGCTGCACGCTCGGCGGGCCGCCCTCAAGCCGCCGTTCAAACGTCTTGTGGCGGAGCAGGCGGAGGTTCTTTTTCTTTCGCAGGATCTCAAGCGCCTCATCGGTGAATTCCGGCGCCACGATGACTTCGCTGAATATCTCCGAAATAGCAAGCGCGCAGGCCGCGTCCAGCGGGGTGTTCACGGCGATAATTCCTCCGAACGGAGCCTGGCGATCCGTCGCGAACGCTTTTTGCCACGCCTCGGCCAAAGACGCCCCTTGTCCCACGCCACACGGATTCGTGTGCTTCAGGATTGAAAGGGTAGGTGGATCCGCGGCAAATTCCGAAATCAACGCCGCAGCGGCTGTCAGATCGAGGATGTTGTTATAGGATAATTCCTTCCCGTGGAGCTGTTCGAAATGACGCGCAAAATCCCCGTATAGGGCGGCCCTCTGATGGGGGTTTTCGCCGTAGCGCAACACTTGCGTCATGGGCAGGGACAGGGAGAGCGATGCGGGTATGCCCGACTTTGACTCCGGGTCCAGGCCGTAGGCCGACACCAAGTGGCTGGCGATGGCCGCGTCATAAGCCGCGGTGCGCTCGAATACTTTGGCAGCCAGTCGGCGTCGCAAACTTGGGGAGGTGGCTCCGTTGGATCGTATCTCCGCAGCCACGATTTCGTAATCGGCGGGATCCACCACGACCGTGACGCTCTCATGATTCTTGGCCGCACTCCGGAGCATGGAAGGCCCTCCAATGTCGATGTTCTCGATCGCATCGATCAACGTCACGTCGGGCTTCGAGATGGTTTCCTCGAATGGGTAGAGATTCACGACCACCAGATCGATCGGCCCGATGCCGTGCTCCCGCACCGCGGCTTCGTGTTCCGGGTTGCCCCGGACATACAGCAATCCTCCGTGGACCTTGGGATGGAGCGTCTTCACACGCCCATCCAGCATCTCCGGGAATCCCGTGTAGCTACTCAGATCAATGACCCGCAGGCCTTCAGCCCGCAGCGCCTTGGCGGTTCCGCCCGTGGAAAGGATTTCGATCCCCGCTCCCGCCAGAATATTGGCGAAAGCGGCGAGGCCGTTCTTATTGGAAACCGAGATGAGCGCGCGATGAATCAATGGATTTGGAGTTGAGGTTGCGAAGTCGGCTGTTGGAAATTCGATAGCTGAATCTTAGAGCGCGGGCAATCGCGCATGAAGATCAATCAGCGTTCAACCGCGGAGGGTGAAGTTGAATCTTCTGACAGTGCTCTAGAAGAGTTTTTTTGGCGAGCCCGGTGCGCGCACTTCGTCCCCGTCGCTTCACAAGAGCGATTTCAGTTGGCGGAATGGGATCCACGGCAGCGACGCCACCGCTTCCGTCGATCACGCTAAGCTGTTAATTAGCAGAATATTCCAGAATGTCATGGCCAAAAAACTCAGTTCACCGAGTGACACGGGCGCGGATTCTGGAGCCCTTGCCATTTTTTTGACGGAACGTGGCGCAACGAACTTTTGCCTTCCTCGGCGGGTTTGGAGTAGCCTCGCATTCGTTGGCAAAGTCATTCACAAACATGATGTCTGTCCCCCAGTCGGCCCTGGAATTATCCATCATCATGCCGTGCCTGAACGAAGCGGAAACGGTCGGGACGTGCGTTGGAAAAGCGAGGGATTTTCTCACCCGGAATGGAGTGGCAGGGGAAGTGATCGTTGCCGACAACGGCAGCACGGATGGCTCCCAGGAGCTGGCATCCAACTCGGGGGCAAGAGTGGTCGCGGTGCGTGAGCGAGGATATGGAAGCGCGCTTCGTGGCGGGATGGAGGCGGCGCGCGGACGATTCTTGATTATGGGCGACGCGGACGACAGCTACGATTTCCGTGATCTGGCTGGCTTTCTGGAGCGCCTTCGGGCGGGTGATGAACTGGTTCTTGGAAATCGGTTCAAGGGAGGGATCAAGCCGGGCGCGATGCCCCCGCTGCACAGATTCTTGGGCAACCCAGTTTTGACCGGCATCGGCCGGCTTCTTTTTAAGAGTCCTGTCGGGGATTTTCACTGCGGTCTCCGTGGCCTGAGCAAAGCAGCCTTTGAAAAGATGCGGCTTCAGACCACGGGGATGGAGTTCGCCAGCGAGATGGTGGTCAAAGCCACTTTGCTGGGGATGCGTTTGAGCGAAGTCCCCACCATCCTCTCGCCGGACGGGCGCAGCCGTCCTCCCCACTTGCGGAGTTGGCGGGACGGTTGGCGGCATTTGCGATTCTTGCTGCTCTATAGTCCGCGGTGGTTGTTTCTGTACCCGGGACTTTGCTTGATCATCGGAGGGTTGCTTCTTGGAGTTTGGTTGATGCCGGGGGCCCGCAAGATCGGCGCCGTCACGCTGGATGTGCATACGCTGCTTTACGCCGCATTGGCCGTGATCATGGGAGTGCAAACAGTGCTTTTCGCGTTGTTCACCAAAGTGTTCGCGATCACGCTCGGTCTTCTGCCCCGCGATCCGGAGCTGGAACGATGGGAGAAAGCATTCACCCTTGAAACAGGCTTGATCGTCGGGGGCGTCGTGCTCTTGGCTGGACTAGCGAGCGGCTTCTGGGCAGTGATGACTTGGAGTCACGCCTCCTTTGGGCCGCTGGATCCAAGCCGAACGCTGCGGCTCGTGATCCCGTCGATCATGCTCATGACGATTGGAGTGCAGATCACTTTCGGCAGTTTCTTTCTCAGCGTGCTGAAGCTCAGGCAGAGAAGTTTTGATTCAAACTCGGGTTCTGCCTGAATTCCATGGCGAAGGGCGGGGCGTAAAGAGGCAATTCAAGCTCGCGGAATCAGAGAACGCATGCAAACAAGAGCCCCGGGACAGTATGGAATTGGACATTCCTGTTCAGTGACAATCAGGAATGGGCGCGGGTAACCGTCCGGCGGACGCACCGGCGGGGAGCGCGGCGCCGCAGTCGGGCCAGGTCGTAGAACCTCAAATCGGCAGTCGAACATCGTGGAGATTCGCAAAAACACTGGATGAGAAATTTTTGGCGAGGAGCGAGGCCTGTCCCTTGTGGATCGGGTGAGTGATTCGGAAGGACTTTATCGCCAGGTTCTTGAGAGGATTCGCCATCGGCAGCTGCCGCTTTAAGGTTCAACGAGGAAATGAAGCGGCTCATGCGGGGCGAAAAAGCTCAAACGAATGACGCAAAGGAGACCCGGAGAAAGTGGCGATGGTCCGGCGGCTGCGAGCCGAGACGACCGCGACGATGGAGTCGACCGCCGACCGTTTGAGGATGGGCACCAAGACTGACTTGGGGCGGCTGTTGTGTTGGCAACGCCGGAGTGAGCTTTAAAAAAACATGAAACTATTGACTGACCCCAAAGGACGTTATGACGTAGCTACGCTGTTACGATTGTCACATGTGGACTGTATGGTACGCGTGCAACGGATGTTACTCGTCTTTTTAGCCGTGTATGGATGGTCAGCAGTTCTCATTTTGATCGGAGCGCGGCTGTGTCCACAGGACCCGTCGCAGGGTTTGAGGCGGGTGAACGCGCTGCGGCTGACGCTTCGCACACAGCCGCGCTCCATAATGAGAATTGCTGATGGATGGTTGAGAGCGGTTGACATTGAGGCCACATGAGGCCACATTGAGTGAATGAAAAAGTTGGCGCTGAGGTACCCATCGGTGAAGTCCACTTCCAAACCCGATGTTTTGAAGGAACCAGCGGTGCTTGAAAGCACGCTGACCATCAATGTTCGCGCCGCGAAGGATAGTCTGTCGAGTCTGTTGGAGCGTGCTGCCCAAGGTCTTGAGACCATCATCACCAGCGACGGCGAACCAAAAGCCCGTCTGGTTCCGGTAGAGAAGCATCGAAAGCCTTTTCGTGCGGACAGGGAACTTTTGCGATCCATTCCAGTTCGCAAGGGAGCCAGACGCTCGGAGGATATTGTTCGAGAAGAGCGCGACAGCGGCTATTGAAAGCCTATGTACGTCGATACTTCCGTGATGGTAAAGCTCTTTGCGACGGAGGCGGACAGCACTTTTTTTGCGGACCTGACGGACGGTGAAGCCATTTCATCGTCCGTTTTGACCTACACCGAACTCTACTCGGCGTTGTTGATGAAGGGACGCACCGGGGCGTTGACGGCGGCGGAGCGCCGCCGTGCCTGGGCTTCCTTCAAGGAAGCTGCGGACGAAGGAAGCATCGATCTCGCGCCGTTTCATAGCGCCATTTTTAGAAAAGCCAATTCGATCATGGAAGAATGCAGTCCCAAAGTGGCTCTTCGTTCCCTGGATGCCCTGCACCTGGCGACGTGCGATCGGTTGCAAGACTGGCCGCTTTGCACGATGGACGTGCGGATGAGGCAGGCTGCGGCGTTGTTGCGCTTTCCCCTTTCTGAGATGCCTGGTGCAAACCGGAGTGATAGGTAACAATTCTGACCCGGCAACGGGGGTACGATCGATCCGGTAACGTTTCCCGTTTCGGGGCTGACCGAGGGCGTCGTATTCATAAAGCCAGTAGCTGCCGTGCCTGTCCGGCGGACAAGTCGGCAAGGCTCACTCGACCGCGGAGGTGGGTCGCGCTGTATCGAAAGGCATTGCCGATTGCGGCGGATGAGGTGGGCGTGGAAACAATAGACCCGAGGCGGTTCAGATGATCATGTTGCCGCGTGGTGGCCATCTTCATCGTGGGGCGTTTCTTGAACCTTAAAACGGCAGTTGCCCATGGCGAGTCTTTTCCAGATCCTGGCGATAAAGCTCCTCCGAAGCGGTCAGCAGATCCGCGAGTGAACTGCCTCCCACTTCGTGGAGCTTTGCTCATCCAGGCCCTTGCAAATCTCCACGAGGTTCTTCTGCCGCTTTAAGGGTTACACGATTCCATAGACGGTCGCTTGGGTTGGCGCCGTGTCCGTTTGTTGTAAGATATTGCCTCGGTCAGGCAATGCCTTGCGAGCAGAACTCTCGATGATGCAGCGCTCCGAAGCGCTATTTCTTCTCGGTCTCCCGCTTGGCTTCCCAATCGCGAGATTGTGATTCGCCATTGCGTTCAAACTGGATCTTGCCCTTGAGAACGTCTTTCTCGATTTTGCCGTTGAACTTCTGAGTGATTTTGTTGCCGTTGAATTCGCGGACCACGTGGAACGAGAATTCGGCGCCCTTCACCTTGGCCTCGGAAATTTCCGTTTCGATCGTCTGTCCATCCCTTCCTGGAGAGGTGATTTTTCCCATGATTTTGTCGCCCTCGGCCTTGACCTTCATGGTGCTTTTCCGTTCTGGACCGCCATTGCGGCCAGGGGTGGACCAGGTCCAGGTCCCGGAGGGGTCGGCGTTCTTTTCGTCCGCTGTTGCTGGAACTGTAAAAGCGAGTGTGATCAGGGCACAGAGCGTGGCCTGCAGGATCGATTTCAGAGGGTGTTTCATGGTGGTATGAGGAGTTTCGTGTCTACCGGGTTGCTCCCACGTTTCGATCTCCTGGCGAGTCTTTGGGACCGCCATCGGATCTTGTGGGTATTACCTTTAGATGTCGCCCCACCCAAAATGGTTACAGGAGGGCTGCCGATTTCTAGAGCCTGTTCAGCAAACCGGCAAAGACTTCGAGGCTGAGGAGCTTGAGTCGGAGTTGGGCGCGACTACGGCGCGACGCCTAAGAGGTGGAGTTAAAACTGGCTTGGATCAACCCGGCCAATTCGTCAGGATTGGCGAGCGCCAGCCGGTCGAGGGTTTGATCCCATCGATACAAAAAGTTGCCTTTTTCATCGCGGTGTCCATGGCGAAACAACGCATCGAAAGCGCGCTTCTTCGCGAAATACCGTTTCTGAATGGTTGCAAAGCGTTCCCTGAAAGCCTCCACATAGGCTTTCCTAAACTCGGTGCGGTCCCGCACCTGATCGATTCTTCGGTTGATAGGCTTGGCGTAAGCCGGGGCAACTTGCCTCAGATCGCGTTTATAATCGGCGAATGTGCCCGTATGATCGGCGACGACGATCTCGGAAGGAAGACCTCTTTCATTCTGGATCACAATTTCGTCTCCATCATCGAATATCACTTCCAGCTGCAGGGTGGCCCGGCCCAGGATGAGGTTGGGAGCAGCCGCGTCGCCGAGAATCCGCGCGAACAGCAAGGCGAACTCCTCGTTGGCGAACTTTGAGGGTGGAACCTTGTCGGTGGCGGTGCCATAAACAAATTCCCGCTCGAAGTAAGGGGACCAGATCAAAGTGGGCTCAACCCCACTTTTGCCCGTGTGATAGTACTCGCTCAATCGCCTCGATGTGACTCGCATCGGGAGGTTCATGCCGAGCTGTCGGCACCCGATCCTGCGGTCGAGCGTGTAGGCGGTGTAATCCTCCGATTGCAGCATGGCGCCCAGCAAATCCATCCCGGCATCGAGGTGCTCTCGAACTCCCCATTTCTGCATGCGAATGAGTTTCACGACGGACGCCACTTGGTCCGGAAGCTTGAGCTCCACCACGAACACGTCCCTGCGTCCTTGGGTGGCCCCGCGGCTGGAAAGGGACCCGATCACGCGGCCGACGTTCACGTGCTCGATATCGCCATATTCGCGGACAAAATTGCAGATGAAACCCCGGCATTTCTCAGCCTCCTCCGTCGACCGATCATGGTCTTCGGAGGCGTTCTCAGAGATGTCGAGGGCGGCGTCGAAGATCAATTCACCTTCCTCGATCCTGGCGCCGGGCAGCCATTTGATTTGCATGAAGAACTCCGGGCTCAGCCCAAGCTGCGACTCTTCCTGCTCGATCGCATCCCCGTGATCCGTCAACGCCGCCGCCATGCGGTTTCTCCAATCGGCGCACAGCGCGTCGTCTTGCAGAAATGGGGCTTGGACCGCGGCGCGGAATTCGTCCCTCAACTCCCGAAAAGAGGCGATGAGGGTGTCGTCGCTCATTGAATCGATGTCCGCCAGTTTAAAGCCGGCGGGCGACAGCCGCTCGTCCGCCATGAAGAACCGGATTTCGGGATGGCCCATGCGATTGTGCTCGGCCGAGTACTCCGCAATTTCCTTGAGCTGGGCGCGTAGTTTTTCCGGGGGCAGCAATTCGAGGTTCGAGAAGGATTGGAATGTGAGGTAGCGAGTTCCGGTCAACCGGTTGTAACGGTAAATGTCGCCGCACTGAATGCCGAGCTTGGAGTCGTGGATCAACTTCTTCATCTCCATCACGGAGCGGGCCGGCGGACAGATCCTCCATAATTCGCCTCGATGTTTGATCGCTTCCCGGACTCGAGGCCTGGAGCAATGTAGAAATTGGATCTGGCGCTTGGGAACTAATCCTTGCAACTGCTCATCGGCCCGGAATGCCAGCTCCATCTCATCCGGGTTCGGGCGGATCAAGATTCTTCTGCCCTCCACGACTAGATCCACGGAGTTGGCGATCTCGTCGGCTTCCTGCTGTCCCGTGAGAGGTTCCTCACCCCGCTCGAGCCGGCGATCCTGGAGCTCCCGCAGGTAGAACAGGCGTTGCGTCGCATGAACCCCTGGCGTCGTCACCAGCGTTTGAGTCGTCGTGAAAAGCGTGGCGATTCGCGATTTGAGCTTGCCGGCCGCGTCTGTTGCCAACGGATGCTCCCGCAAGAGGGTGATTGCTCGCATAGGCGTTTAGCTCGTTGCTGAGCCAAAACATCGCCCCTGGGATCTCCCAAGTAAAGTGCCTTTACCTGTAAAACGGCAGTTGCCCATGGCACATCTTCACAAGATCCTCGCGATAAAGTCTTTCCGAATCACTCACCAAATCCACGAGGGATATGCCTCGCTTTTCGTCAAACCTTACTCATCCAGGCTTTGCAAATCTCCACGAGGTTCAACGGCCGTTTTAAGGTTCAAGGTTCAAGGTTCAATTTGACCCCACCCAATCACTTCTGCGTGGCGGCGCGGCCCTACCGAGTATTGCAGAGTCACGGCTAAGATAGTCCGAGAAGCCGGCCTCCTTGGTACGTGATAAACGCGGCTATCCATGCCAGAGCTCCCATGTAGAGCCATTGAAAAACGGGCCATTTCCAGGAGTTGGTCTCGCGCCTCACAACGGCGATGGTGCTCACGCATTGGAGGGCGAACACGTAGAAAACCATCAGTGCGACCGTCAGCAGCGGAGTGTAAACTTTGGAGCCATCCGGCTTTCGCTGAGCGCGCAAAGCGTCCGCGAGAGTGCGGGAGCCTTCTTCTGAGTCCGCGTCCAAATCGCCGACATTGTAGACCGTGGACATCGTGCTCACGAACACTTCACGTGCGGCGAAGGAGGTGATGAGACCGATCCCAATCTTCCAATCAAATCCCAGGGGGGCGATCAGCGGCTCCAAGGCCCTGCCGGCAATCCCCGCGAAGCTTCGCCTCAATCGTTCGCCGGCCGCTTCTTGGTCCAAAGCCGCGAGCCGTTCCCGGATTAAGCCGTTGGGCTGGCCAGGCTCTACCGCCGCCAAGGCGAGGCGCCTCGCGGCGTAATCCGCCTCCAGGTCGGCACTTCGCGGATAGGTGGCCAGAAACCATAGAACAATCGAAATCCCCAGAATAACCGTCCCCGCCCGTTGGACGAACAATTTCGATCGCTCGAACATGTGCCGCAGCACGGCGGACAGCATCGGGCGCTTATAGGGAGGCAGCTCCATGATTAACATGGACGCCTCCCCTTTGAGCAGCGTCATTTTCAAAAGCCAGGCCATGCCGAGCGCCGAGACGATGCCCAGCAGATACATGGCCAGCATCGTGAGGCCAGAGAGCTTGAAGAATCCGATCCCGCCCGCTTCGGCCGGGATGATGGCCGCGATCAGGACGGTGTAGACGGGCAGCCTCGCCGAACAGCTCATCAACGGCGCCACCAGGATCGTGACCAGCCTGTCTTTGGGACTGTCAATCGTTCGGGTGGCCATGATTCCCGGGATGGC
>SXGS01133819.1_pt1 | contig 13467 bp, 9 predicted proteins | sample 3174681 | NCBI WGS metagenome assembly SXGS01 (sample SAMN11356861, study PRJNA531348) | freshwater metagenome | isolation source: freshwater sample F1-80 | place: China: Fuxian Lake, Yuxi | collected 2017-12-25
CATGATGCGCATCAGGACCAGATCGGCGGCGCGGAAGTAGCCCGCGAGCATGCCGATTGAACCGCCTGCGATGAGGGCGAGGAATGCTGTGCTGATCGCTACCAGCAGCGAGACGCGCGCGCCGTAGAGCACCCGGCTGTAGAGGTCGCGCCCGAAATTGTCGGTGCCCAGCCAAAAGGCATGCGCGACCTGAGTGCCGTCGACCAGGGTGAATGGGCCGGTGTGACCGGCGGTGCGGTTGATGTTGTTGTAGTCCATGACCGCAGGATCGACTGTGCCAAGAAATGGCGCGAGCACGCCCATCGCAAACACCAGCGCGAGCACGCCTGCGCCGAATCGAAACGCGCCATTCGCCCAGAGCTTCTGGAAGGTGTTCATCAGTAGCGGATTCGCGGATCAAGCGCGAGATAGCTGAGGTCGACCAGCAGATTGATCAGCACATAGACGACTGCAAAAAAAATGACCAGTCCCTGGATCACGGGAAAGTCTCGGTTCAGCACCACATCGACCGTGAGTGATCCCAGGCCCGGGATGGCGAATACGGTTTCAGTCACCACCACGCCGCCAATCAGGAGTGCGACTCCGATGCCGATCACGGTGACGATTGGCACTGCGGCGTTCCGAAGCGCATGACGGATGAGTACCACGTGCTCCGAGACGCCCTTGGCTCGCGCGGTCCGGATGTAGTCTTCAGTGAGAGCCTCGGATACGGCCGCGCGTGTAATGCGGGCGATCAGCGCGACATAAATGATCGACAGTGCAGCCCAGGGCAGGATCAGATGGCGCGCCCAGCCCGCCAGTCCCTCCTTGCCGCCCAGAGGCCGATAGCCCTGTACCGGGAGCCAGTCGAGTTGAATCGAGAAAAGATAGATCAGCACATAGCCAGTGACAAAAACCGGGATTGAAAATCCGGCCACTGAGACGACCGACAGTGCCCGATCGACCCACCCCCCCATACGAAAGGCCGCGATGGCGCCCAATGGCACCGCAATCAGCACCGCCATCAGGATGGTGCCGATAGCGAGCGAGGCGGTGGGCTCCAGGCGCTGCGCGATCAGTTCTGCCACAGGCTTATTCAGGAAGTAGGAGTAGCCCAGATCGCCCTGCACCACCCGCCCCAGCCAGATTCCAAACTGCACCGGCAGAGATCGGTCCAATCCGAGCTTGGCACGGATCTGCTCGATATCGGCGGTGGTGGCCGAGTTACCCGCGATGACGGCGGCCGGGTCACCCGGGGCGAGGCGCAGGATCAGAAAGACCACGCACGAGACCACGAACAATACCGGCACCACCGCCGCCAGGCGGCTGACAACGAATCGCAACATCAGCGGCCGACCGCTTCAGCGCGGCATCATTTCTTGGTGATGTTCCAGAGCACCGGTACGCCAGGGGTTTCGAGCACGCCGTCGATGATGTCGCGCACCGCTGCCGGCTGTCGGTACTGACCCAGCGGCGCATGCGTGGCGGTCTCAAAGGCGATCGCCTGGATTTGGCTCGCGATTTTCTTTTTCGCATCAACGTTATCGGCGCGCGCGAAATCGTCTTTCAGCTTTTCGATCCGCGGCTCGTCCTGCCAGCCAAACCAGCCCTTATCACCCTTGGCGTTGAACATGGCCATGGTGAGCGGGTTCGAGATATCACCTGCCGTCCAGGCCGTGAGGAAAAGGTTCCAGCCGCCAGCGCTGGGCAGATCTTTCTTGGCGCGGCGCGCGACGAGCGAAGCCCAGTCCATCTGCTGGAAGTCGATCTTGAAGCCGGCTGCTTCCAGCTGCTGACGGGCAACGAGCGGGATTTTTGCGATCGAAGCAAGATCAGTGGGCCGCATCAGCACGATCGGTTCCCCCTTGTAGCCAGCTTCGGCCAGCAGGGCTTTGGCGCGTGCGATGTTGGGTGACCCGGTAAATTCCCCGGTATTTTCGTCGGCGAAGGTCGTCCCACATGGGTACATGCTGCGGCACACCCGGCCGAGTTCCGGCACGCCCACCTGGGTGGCGATGTAGGCCTGCTGACCCATTGCCAGCATGGCGGCCTGCCGAATCTTCGGGTTGTTGAAGGGCGGGTGGAGGTGGTTGAAGCGCATGATGAACTGCAGGCCAGCCGGCGAGAAATCAATCACCTTGAGCCCTGCGGTCTTGGTGAGCGTGTAGTACTGCTCGAACGCAGGCTGCTCGACCATATCGACTTCGCCCGCCTTCAACGCGTTGAACTGGGTTTGCGGGTCGCGAATGATTACCCACTCAACGCGGTCAAAATTGACCTTGCGCCCGCCCGCCATACTGCTTGAGGGTTCGTTACGCGACTGATAACGCGGGTTGCGGTCATAAACCGCTTTGGCCCCCGGCTTGAATTCATCGGCCTTGAAAATGAACGGCCCGGAGCCGATGGCCTCTTTGATCTGCTCGGTGCCCGGTGTGTTGGCGATGCGCTCCGGCATGATGAACGGCACGTTGGACGAAGCCTTGCCGAGTGCATCAATCAAAATGCCAGTGGGTTCCTTCAACACAATTTCGAAGGTGCGGGCATCAGGGGTCTGGTAGCGGTCAATAAAACCGCTCAACACGCCTCCCATCGCGTCGCGCGAGGCCCAGCGTTTAAGCGAGGCCACCACATCCGCGCTGGTGACGGGTTTGCCGTCGTGGAATTCCAGACCGCTTCGAAGCGTAAAGCGCCAGGTTTTCTTGTCGGCCGATGCCGAATAAGTGTCGACCATCTGCGGCTTGACGTTGCCCTGCGCATCTTCAGAGAACAGGGTGTCGTACACCATGTAGCCATGATTGCGCGTGACATAGGCAGTGGTCCAGATCGGGTCGAGCACCGCCAGATTCGCGTGCGGGACAAACCGGAAGATGCGGTTTTCTGCCTGCGCCGATGCGTCCAGCGGGATCAGCGCGGAGAGCCCCAGTGCGATAGCACCTGATAGAACAGTACGTCGGATCATGATCGCCTCTTTCAGTGGGTTTAGATATTGATTTCGGGCAACGGCCGATATTGATCAGCGCCCGCCCAGCGTCACACGAGGAGGATATCGGACTGGCAGGCGGCGGACAAGACCGGACGGAGGCAGGCGAAGGTATGCCAGCGGGTTGAGCAGGCCTGCGGCCCTGCGCCGCGGGTACGCCCGGATTGCGCAGGCTGCCGATCAAGCAGCGGATAACTGGCCGATCAGGTCCTGAAACGCACGCACTGTGAGATCGATATCGTGGCTGTTGGTGGATTCGAGCGGGTTATGGCTGATGCCCGAATTCTCACCTCGAACAAACAGCATCGCCTGGGGCATCAGATCGTGCAGCTTCATGGCGTCGTGCCCGGCGCCACTGGGCATGCGAAACACGGGTAGACCCAGCGCACTCACTGCGTGTTCCCAGCGCGCCTGCCAGGCGGGGGCGCTGGGTGCTGCGGCAACCCGCATGGTTTCTTCAAGCTGGAAGCTCACGCCGCGCCGAGCGCAGATTGCCGATAGCTCGCGAAGCAGGTCATTTGCACAGGTATTTCGTACCGGATCGGTGGTCGCGCGCACATCGAGGCTGAAGCGGCTGCGCCCTGGCACCACATTGATCGACCCGCCCGGTACCTCGAGGATGCCGACTGTGGCGACCAGGTCGGGTTCGGCCGCTGCTCTCTGTTCCACGAACAGGATGAATTCGGCAACCGCGGCGGCCGCGTCCCGCCGGCTGCCCATGGGCGTGGTGCCCGCGTGACTGGCCATGCCCAAGATCTTACCGACATACCGGATGCTGCCATTGATCGAGGTGACCACACCAAGCGGAAGATCGCGGTCGTTTAGCACCGGCCCCTGTTCGATATGGACCTCAACAAAGCCCAGGTAGCGGGCTGGGTCACGTTTGAGCGACGGAATCTGATTCACATCCAGACGGGCCTGCGCCATGGCCTGGCGCATGGTGACCCCTGCCGAATCCTGCTGGTCGAGCCAGGCGGGATCGAAGCTGCCAGTGAGCGCGCTCGAGCCCAGGAAGACCGCCTTGTAGCGTTGGCCCTCTTCCTCGGCAAAACCAACGACCTCAATGCCAAAGGGCAGGCGGCGGTGGCTGCGCGCGAGCTCGCGCACGCAGGCCATGGGAACCAGGATGCCCAGCCGCCCGTCATATTTGCCGCCGTTTCGCACCGTGTCGTAGTGGCTGCCGGTTAATAACCTGGGCGCGCTCGGGTCGGAGCCGTGATAAATGCCCACTACATTGCCCACCGCATCGATGCTGACCTCGTCAAAGCCGCAGTCGGATTGCATCCAATCGTGAAGTTGCCGGGCCACGGCGCGATGCGCGTCAGTGAGGTAGGTGACCGTGAGCTGGCCCTGCTCGGCGAACCCGGGATCGCTGTGGCGGGCGAGCGCCCCGGCCCAATCCCACACCAGGTGACCGAGCGCGGGTTCAGTCCCGAATTTGTCGTCGAGGCGGATCTCTGCGATTCGGTGGATATTGCGAAGGGCTTCGCTGAATTCGAAATCGGGGTGATGGGCCACGCGGCGCTCAAAGGCTGAGAGGATCGCCTGCTTGTTGAGACCGGTGCCACGCGGTCCGCGCACAGCGAGAATGAACGGAAATCCGAAGCGCTGGTTGTAGCGGGTGTTGAGTGAATGAATGAGGCTAAACTCCTCGGGCGTACACTGGGTGAGGCCCGCCTTGCCCTGTTCGAGAGTGGATTCATTCGTTAGCGTATTGGCCAACATGGCCTTGCCGGCGAGCTCTGGGTGTGCGCGGATCAACGCGAGTTGCTCCTCGCGGGCGCTCGCACGGACCGCAGCGATCAGCGCGAGCTTGAGCCCAGCGACTGTCGGGAAGGGGCGCGCTTCCCAGGCACGTTCCACGATCCAGGGTGAATGCTCATAAGTGCCGTCGAGCAGACGCGAAAATTCTTCGCGCGAGGCTCGGTTGAGCTGATCCAGGGTGATCACAGCGGCCATGGACGGTGTTTCCGTTGGGTGGATTCCGAATTGTACCGGGCCCTACGCGCTCCTTTATCGGGTGTTTCCGCCTGGACAAAGTAGGGGCGCGCGGGCAGTCTCGAACTTGCAGCGTGGCGCGATTTGAATGGAGACAGGGATGCGTTATCTGGTGGCCGCTGATACCGGCGGAACCTTCACCGACATTGCCGTCTATGACGCGCATGAGTGTCGAGTGCTCTATGGCAAGTCGCTCACGCGCTATGACGACCTTGTTGAAGGCGTGCTCGATGCATTGGGAGATACAGGCGTCGGGCTCGACGAAGCGCGTCTGCTCAAGCACGGCACCACGTTCGTGATCAACACGCTTTTACAACGGAATGGGGCGCGAACGGCGCTCGTGACCACCCGTGGATTTCGTGATCTGCTGGAAATCGCGCGCGGTAACCGGCCGGTGCCGTTCATGCTCGCTTACCGGCGAGATCCGCCTCTGGTCCCGCGGACGTTTCGATTCGAACTCTCCGAGCGGATGTCGGCCAACGGAACGCCCACCCAGGTGCCCGATGATGCGGAGATCGATGCGCTCGCCGGCCGGCTTACCGCAGCCGGCGTCGCCGCAGTGGCGGTGTCGTTTCTGAATGCCTATGCCAACCCCGCGCATGAGGAGCGGGTGGCTGCGCGGCTCGCCGAGCGCTTACCCGGCGTGTATGTCACTGCGTCCACGTCGCTCACGCGCGAGTGGTATGAATACGAGCGTACGTCCACCGCAGTGGCCAATGCCTATGTGGGCGGCCGGATGCGCGATTACATCCAGGGGTTCGATGCGCGGCTGCGCGAGCGTGGCTTTGCGGGGTCGTTTTTCATGATGGGCTCCAACGGCGGTGTGCTGTCGGTGGCGCGTACCCTCGAGCAGCCTGTGGCGCTGGTGGAGTCGGGGCCGATCGGCGGCTGTATTGGCGCTGCGGCATACGCTAACGCGCTGGGCCTTTCCAAAGTCATTGCCTTTGACATGGGCGGCACCACCGCCAAGTGCGCGCTCATTCAGAACGGTCGCTTCGATGTGCAGCCTATCTATTACGTGGGCGGCTACGAGCGTGGCTTTCCGCTCAAGACGGCGGTGCTCGATATTGTCGAGGTCGGCGCGGGGGGCGGTTCCATTGCTGCCGTCGATGCGCAGGGTCGGCTCACCGTGGGGCCGCGTAGTGCCGGCTCCGAACCCGGGCCGGTGGCCTATGGGCGCGGAGGCACCGAGCTTACGGTAACTGATGCCAACCTTGTGCTGGGGCGCATCAGCGATGGCGCTTTCCTGTCCGGGCGGCTGCGTCTGGATCGCGCCGCGTCGGCCGCAGCGATCGAAACGCGCGTTGCCCGGCCGCTGGAATATGAAGGCGAGACCGGACGCGATATTGCCGCACAGGGGATCCTCGAACTCAGCGCTGCCGCGATGGCCGGCGCGATCAAGGAAATCACCATCGAGCGTGGGCTCGACGTGCGCGACTTCACCCTGATGGTGTTTGGTGGAGGCGGGCCGCTTTTCGGGTTAACGCTTGCGAGGCAGCTCCACATCCCGACGGTAGTGGTACCGCCTCATCCGGGTAATTTTTCTACGATCGGCATGCTGATTGCGGGGGCCCGGATCGATCTCGCGCGCACTCTGGTGTCGGCGCTGAGCGACGATGCGTTGTCCGCCGTCGATCATGAATTCAACCAGCTGGAGCAGTCCGCCAGAACCACCATGGCGGCTGAACTGCAGGCGCCGTCGGCCTATTTCGAGCACTGGCTGGAGGCGCGCTATCGCGGCCAGACCCATACGGTTCGTGCCGCTTACGCGAAGGGGAAAGGTGCGGCCGCGTTCCGGGAGAGTTTCGAGGAGACCTACCGCCGGCGCTTTGGACATCTGAATGCAGACTGCGATGTGGAGGTGCTGGGGCTGCGTCTGGGGAGCGAGACCTGGTTGGGGCTCCTTGGGCCAGCAGGCATGCCCCCTGCGGTGTCGGGGCGGCTGAATGCCGAGCTCATCCGCATTCTCCAGATCGCCGAGTTCCGTGAGAAAGTGCTCAACACGGGCAATGAGCCGGTGGGTTTGGGGCTCGCTGCATTCCAGGCACAGATGGCGCAGGAACTGGACGGCTATATCGCCCTCGCCAAAAGCGCAGCCATCAAGGCGCAGTAAACCCCAGGAACTCAGCCATGAAACTGGTCAGCTTTTTTACGCAGGACGGCGCCGAGCATATTGGTTCGGTGGTGGACGACGGTCGGTCGGTGATCGACTTCACCGTAGCCGATACGTCCGCGGTGTTTCGCAGCATGCTGGATCTGATCGATGCGGGGCCAGCCGGGCTCGAGCGCGCGCGGGAGGCTGAGCATCGGGGTGCGGTGCGTCACGGAATCGAGCAGGTCCGGTTGCGTGCGCCACTTCCTGAGCCGCGGCAGATGCGTGACTTTCTGTCTTTCGAAAAGCATCTGCGGCAGGCGCGCGCCAATCGTCATCTGCTGGGCATTGCGGGCATGCCCAGCGACCCCGCCAAGGTCGAACTACCAGAGGTCTGGTATCGGCAGCCCATCTACTACAAGTGCAATCGCTTCAGTGTGGTGGGGACCGGCACCGATGTGGTCTGGCCACGCTATTCATCGGTGATGGACTACGAGCTCGAGTTCGGCTGCGTGATCGCAAAAGACGGGAAGAACGTAAGCCGGGCCGAGGCGACACCCTTTATTTTCGGCTGGTGCATTTTCAACGACTTCAGTGCCCGTGATGCGCAGATGGCTGAGATGGCAGGCAGTCTCGGTCCCTGCAAAGGCAAGGACTTTGACACGGGCAATGTGCTGGGCCCCTGGCTGGTCACCGCCGACGAAATCGCCGATCCCTATGACCTCACGATGGTGGCGCGGGTCAATGGCGAGGAGTGGTCTCGGGGGTCAAGTCGCGACATGCGGTTCCGCTTCGAAGATTTCATCGAACATGTCTCGACCGATGAACGAATTCGCGCCGGTGAATTTTTTGGCTCTGGCACGGTGGGCAGTGGCTGCGGTCTCGAACTGGGCAAGTTTCTGAACGACGGCGATGTGGTGGAACTGGAAGTAAGCGGTCTGGGGGTGTTGAGGAATAAGGTCGTTCGGAACCGCTGAGACAGAAAACCTCGTCTCCGGCAGGGCGGATTCATCAACATAAGGCGAACAGTCATGCGACGCAGATTCCTGATGAGTATGGGGGCCGCAGCGGCAGCGACCACGGCGCCAGCGGTCTGGGCGCAGTCAGCCGCGGCGGGGTTTCCTTCTCGTGCGGTCAGGATCGTGGTGCCCTACCCGCCCGGCGCGTTGACCGACATCATTCCCAGGATCGTAGCCGAGCGTTTGCGTGAAACCTGGGGCCAGCCCGTGGTGGTCGAAAACCGGCCCGGTGGAAGTGGCCGCGTTGCAGGCTCCCGAGATTCTGGAGCGCATCCGTAGCTACAACGCCGAGTTTATGGGAAATACGCCGGATGAATTCGCGACCGTGCTTGCGCGCGATACCGAAAAGTGGTCAAGGGTGATCCGGGATGCGAACATACGGCTTGATTGACCGGCCGCGCGCGGGGCTGGTCCCCAACGTGGTTACCTGCTGTTCAAGGAGATTCTTCATGGTGCGTCTTCTTTGGCTCTCTGTGATCGCCTGCCTGTTCGCGCTCTTGCCGCCGGCATTGCAGGCGCAGGACTTTCCAACCAAGACGGTGCGCATCCTCGTGCCGCAAACCCCCGGGGGCGCATCGGATGCGCTCGCGCGGGTGGTCGCGCAGAAGCTGAGCGAAAAATGGGCCCAGCCCGTCGTGGTCGAAAACCGCGCGGGCGCCGGTGGCAATGTTGGAATGGAGGTGGTTGCACAGGGCGCACCCGACGGTCATCTGCTGCTGATGAGCTATGCCGGGTCGCACGCCATCAATCCTGCGCTCTACAAGCGCCTGCCGTTTGATCCGGTCAAGGATTTTGCGCCGGTGGCCACGCTGGCCACGCTTCCCTTTGTGCTGGTGGCAAAGCCCGATGCGTCGTTCAAGACCGTATCCGAACTCGTCACCCAGGCGGGGAAGGGAACGCTCACCTTCGGCTCGGCGGGTAACGGATCCGTCAACCATCTCCTGGGCGTCATGTTTGCGATGAACACCGGTACGCGTCTGACCCACGTCCCCTACAAGGGCGCAGCCCCCGCCATGCAGGACCTGATGGGCGGGCAGATCAATATGGTCTTCACCAGTCTGCCGTCGGTGGCGGGCTTGCTCCGCGGCGGGCAATTGAGAGGGCTGGCGGTGACCAGCGCGAGGCGATCGGCAACCTTTCCCGACATTCCCACGCTCGCCGAGTCGGGCCTGCGTCAGTTTGATGTCGCGCCCTGGTTCGGTCTGTTTGCGCCAGGTGCGACACCGCCCGCCATCATTCGGAAAATCAATCAGGATGTGAATGAACTGCTCACACACAAGGATGTGATCGAAAAATTCAACTCCCAGGGCGCTGACCCCCTCGCCCGGAGCCCTGCGGAGTTTGCCGGCATGCTTCGCGCCGATCTGGCCACCTGGGCCGATGTGGTGAAGACCTCGGGCGCTCAGATCGACTGAGCCATGCTCGATACCCTGATTCGCGGCGCCACGGTCTTCGACGGCTTGGGGGGCGCTCCGCAGCGCGCCGATGTGGGGGTGCGTGGCGGGCACATCGCGGCCATCGGCCGGCTGAGCGAGGCTGCAGCCAGGATAGTCGATGCTGACGGACTGTCGCTAATGCCGGGCATCGTCGATCTGCACACGCACTTTGATGCCCAGGTAACCTGGGATCCCACGCTCTCACCATCGGGCGCGCTGGGCGTCACCACAGCGGTCATGGGGAACTGCGGATTCGGACTCGCGCCGTGTCCGGCGCCGCTTCGCGACACCATGCTGAAGAACCTGTCGGTGGTGGAGGGCATGAACCTCGATTCGCTGATGCGTGGCGTTCAATGGGAGTTCGAGACCTTTCCGGAATACATGGTGCAGTTGCGTCGGATCGGACCCCATCTCAATGTGGCCGTGTTTGCAGGGCATTCGGTCATCCGCACGGCGGTGATGGGCGAGGCTGCGAGCGAGCAGGTGGAGCCCAGCGCGGCACAACTGGAGGCCATGCGCGAGCAGGTCCGGGTGGCGTTGCGTGCCGGTGCCATTGGTTTTGCGTCGTCGTTTTCGCCCAACCATAGTGGCTACGGGGGGCGCCCGATGCCCTCCACCATCGCAACCGAGCACGAGCTGCGCACGCTCGCCGCGGTGCTGGGCGAAGAAGAGCGTGGCGTCTTCATGATGGCTACCGGCTCGCGTGCCACCCCCGACGTCATGGAATCGATTGCCGCCGATACGTCGCGACCGGCGTTCATCTCCACCGTGCTCACCATGTACAACGAGGCTAAGCCCGGGCTCGGGCTCAGCTATTACGAGCGGGCCGCGCAGGCACTTGCTCGAGGCCATGAGCTCTACATCCTCACGTCGTGCCAGCCGCTATCGTTCGATTTCACGCTGTGTGATCCGTATGTGCTGCTCAGTTATCCGGCCTTCGACCGGTTGAAGGCCGCCAGCGCCGAGCAATTCGAGGCCATCTACCGTGACCCGGCATTCCGGGCCCGCTTTCGTTCAGATCTTCAGACGCCCAAGGCGGGAACGCTCTTTCTTGGTAACTGGCGGCACATCGAAGTGGGCGAAACCGCGCGTCCCGAGAACCGCCGATTCGAGGGGCTCACGCTCGCAGAGCTCGCGTCGCAGCGTGGTCAGGATCCGGTGGATGCGTGGTTTGATCTCGCGCTCGCCGACGGACTGCAAACCCATTTCATCGGCAAGTTTTTTCAGAATGTCGATGAGGGCGTTGCGCCTCTGGTGCGTCACCCTGCGGGCGTGATCACCCTGTCGGATGCGGGGGCGCACCTGGGCTACATGTGCGATGCTGGCTTTGGGCTTCATTTTCTTGCGCACTGGGTCCGCGAGCGGGGCGCCTTCGACTGGCCATCAGGCATTCAGCGGCTCACCAGCGAGCCGGCCGACCGATTCAGAATTCCCGAGCGCGGACGTCTTCAGGTGGGGGCGCCGGCGGACATGCTGCTGTTTGATCCGGGCAGGGTTGGGGTCAGCGCCGCCTTCACGCAATGTGATTTACCGGGTGGCGCCCCACGCAAAGTTCGCGAGCCTCTGGGTGTGCATGGGGTGTGGGTCAATGGCACGCAGGTGCATGATGGTCGCAGCCATGTTGCCCTCGAACGCGGGCCGGGCGCAGTACTGGATCGATTCAACTGATCACGCAGGGGCAATGCAATGAATACTCATCCCTCTTTGTCAAGACGAGCCACGCTGTTGACCCTTGCCGGGTTGGCTGCGGGCGGGGCGCAGGCGCAGTCGACAGCCTGGCCTAACCGCACGGTTCGCATGGTGATTGCTTTTCCGCCGGGCGGGCCCACCGACATTGTGTCGCGCGTGATTGCGCAGCAGTTGAGTGTGCAGTTGGGCCAGAGTGTGGTGGTCGATAACAAACCCGGAGCCGGCGGCAATATTGCAGCCGAACTGGTAGCCAAAGCGCCTGCCGATGGCTACACGGTTTTCTACAACACCTCGGCGATCGTGATCGGCCCGGCGCTCTACAGCAAGGTTAATTACGACACGCTCAAAGACTTCACGCCGGTTGCGCTCACCGCGAGCGTCCCGCTGGTGCTGGTGGTCAATCCGCAATTGCCGGTTCGTTCGGTAGCTGATTTTGCGGCGTATGCGCGGGCCAACCCGGGCAAGCTCAACTACAGTTCCTCGGGCACGGGAACCATCACCCATCTGGCCAGCGCCATGTTGTCGGCGCAGCTCCAGCTTCAGACCACGCATGTGCCCTACAAGGGCAGCGCGCCCGGCTTGATCGATCTGGCCTCGGGTCAAACCCAGTTCATGACCGACACCATGAATACGGTTCTGCCTTATGTACGCGACGGCAGATTACGCGCGCTCGGGGTGGCGAGCGCACGGCGCTCAGCACTCCTCCCGGATGTGCCCACGCTTGGTGAAACCTTGCCGGGATTTGAAGCAGCAGCCTGGCAGGGTGTGGTGGTGCCGGCGGGCACACCGGCTGATATCGTGAGCCGACTCAATCAGGAGCTCAACAAAGCGCTGCAGCACCCTGAAGTACGGGCCAAGCTTGCTGCGCAGGGCACCGACATTCACGGCGGGACCGCAGCCGAATATGCTCAGTACATCCGGACCGAAATGCCCCGGTGGGCCAATGCGGTCAAGGTGTCGGGCGCGAAGGCTGAGTGATCGCGGTCATGGAATCAGCGGCGGCTACAGGTCGGGCCGCGGCCATCAACCGTGCCGAGCAGCGCTTCGACTCGGGTGAGTTCAAGGCCTTGCTTGCCCGCCGGTTGGCGTTACCTACCGAAAGCCAGAACCCCGAGCAGGCGGCGGTGCTCGCCCACTACCTGCGAAGTGAACTGCAGCCTGCCTTTGAGGCGATGGGCTTTCGCTGTGTCGAACTGTCGCACCCGAAGGCGGCAGCGCCGTTTCTGCTCGCCGAACGTCTGGAAGGGGCACATCTGCCCACCGTGCTGGGCTATGGGCATGGCGATGTCATCAGGGGGCTCGCCGCTGAGTGGCATGCGGGCCTGTCACCGTGGACGCTTACCGAGCGCGAGGACCGCTGGTACGGTCGGGGAATCGCTGACAACAAGGGCCAGCATTCAGTCAACCTGGAGGCGCTCGCCGCGGTGCTCGGCGAGCGCGGACAGCTGGGCTTTAATGCGCGTTATCTCATCGAGATGGGCGAGGAAACCGGTTCGCGCGGACTGCGAGAGGTCTGCGAGGCGAATCGCAGCGCGCTGTCGGCCGATGTGTTCATCGCATCCGATGGCCCCCGCCTGCGCGCTGATCGTCCCACGCTATTTCTCGGGTCGCGGGGCAGCATCAATTTCGATCTCTCGATTGATGCACGTGCGGGCGGACATCACTCGGGCAATTGGGGTGGGCTGATTTCCAATCCTGGGATCCAGCTTGCGCATGCCATCGCCAGCATCACCGGCCCCACGGGCCAGATCCGGATCCCCGATTGGGTACCCGCCGAGTTGCCGGCATCGGTACGACGCGCGCTCGCCGATTGTGAGGTGGATGGCGGAGTCGATGGCCCGTTGGTGGAGCCTGCCTGGGGCGAGCCCGGACTCACGCCAGCGGAGCGGGTCTTTGGCTGGTCATCGTTTGAGGTGCTGGCCTGCCGCATTGGTAACCCCGATGCGCCAGTGAACGCGATTCCGCCACGCGCCTGGGCAAGATGCCAGTTGCGTTTCGTGGTGGGGGTGGATCCTGATCGCATTCTGCCGGCCTTGCGCGAGCACCTCGACCGGCATGGCTTCGGCATGGTGAAATTGGAAGCCACGCGGGAGGAACTGTTTCGGGCCACACGGCTGGATCCTGACGATGCCTGGGTGCGGTGGGCAGCTTCATCGCTCGAGCAGACCACCGGCAAAAAGCCTGCGGTGCTGCCCAATCTGGGCGGGTCGCTGCCCAATGATATCTTCGCTGAGGTGCTGGGCCTGCGTACGGTCTGGGTGCCACACTCTTATC
>SXGS01563973.1_pt1 | contig 13466 bp, 10 predicted proteins | sample 3174681 | NCBI WGS metagenome assembly SXGS01 (sample SAMN11356861, study PRJNA531348) | freshwater metagenome | isolation source: freshwater sample F1-80 | place: China: Fuxian Lake, Yuxi | collected 2017-12-25
ACAAGCGCAGCAAGTTCGTCCACTACCTGCCCGAGGTCGCCATCATCAACAACCTCGAGCTCGACCACGCCGACATCTTCCCCGACGTCGCGTCCGTGCAGAAAGCCTTCAGCCACTTCATCCGCCTTGTGCCGCGCAACGGCCTCCTCCTCGCCAACGGCGACGAGCCGAACCTCGCGCCGCTGCTCAACGTCACGCATTGCCCGGTGAAGCGCTTCGGCCTCGGGGAGAACAACGCCGTGCGCGCCACCAACCTGCGCTTCGGCGCGACGGCCACCGAGTTCGAGCTGCCGAGCTGCAAGTTCCACCTCAACCTCGTCGGCGAGTTGAACGTGCGCAACGCCCTCGCCGTCGTCGGCGCGGCGAAGCACTGCGGCCTCTCGAACAAGCAGATCCAGGCCGGCTTCGACACCTTCCAGGGCGTGAAGCGCCGCATGGAGGTGCGCGGCATTGGCGGGGGCGTGACCGTGGTGGACGACTTCGGGCATCACCCCACCGCCATCCGCGAGACCCTCAAGGCCCTGCGCATCAAGTATCCCGGCCAGAAGCTTTGGGCCGTCTTCGAGCCGCGCACGCAGAGCACGCGCCGCAACGTCTTTCAAAGCGACCTCCCCACCGCGTTCGGAGAGGCGGACGCTGTCATCATCGCGGAAGTCGCCTTCGCGAGCGTGCTCACACCAGAGGAGCGGCTGGACACGGCCAAGCTCGAAGCCGACCTCAAGGCCAACGGCAAGCCCGCGCACTTCCTCCCCGACGTGGACACCATCGTGCATCACCTCGGCCAGCATGCGCAGGGGGGCGACGTGATCTGCGTCTTCACCAACGGCGGCTTCGGCAACATCCACGCCCGGCTGCTGGAGCGGCTGGGGAAGCGGTGAGGGAGGGGAGCGGGTCAGAAAGTGGGAAAGTGGGAAAGGGTGCATGACCACTTCCTTATCCCTTCCTCCGAGGAGGGGAGCTGACGGCAGGCATCACGGCTGCGCGTGCGGCGACGTATGACTTCTATCGCAAGGGGCCGGGGGACTCGGCGTTTGTGAAGGTGGTGGACCTCTCGACAAACAACGAATACAGCGCGAGTGGCCTGCCTCCGGGGACGTATCTGCTCAAGGGGCAGGGGCACAACAGCGGGGGCTACGGGCCGCTGAGTGCGGAGCAGGCGGTCGTGGTGGGGTAACTGTAGCGGCGCTCTGTGAGCCCCGAGTTGCGTCCGCCTCTGCGCGAGGGATGCCCTGGTCGGCGGTCATAGACCGCCGCCACAGGTTCATGGAGAGGGGGAGTTGAAGGTTGAGGCTTCATGGTTGAGAGTCGTGAGAGTGTGCGGTGGCGGAAGCAGATTTATCCGTCCTGTTGGGGTATGAGTGGAGCGGACATCACAGGGGCCGGACGAGGACGGAGTCGGTTGGTATCGGCCGGGCCCCAGGTATGAAACGTTGCCGGGTGACGGCGTATAATGCCCGCATCACCCACTGAAGGCGTCGAAGTGATCCGGCGCCTTCTTCTTTGACCGGAGGAAGGGGAGGGTCGGATGGCATTTTCTGCCCATGAACCTCTGCGTCTGTCCCGCTTCTGCGGTCCTCGCCCCGGAATTTGCACCGCAGAGACGGGACAGACGCAGAGGCCGAAGTTCAGGAGTTGAAATCGCGGAAGGTGGTGGGCCGTGGGTTTCCTGGCTTCGGTTCATGGAGAGTGTCGGGGTGAGGGGTTGCGGGCGTCGGCGCAAGTGGCTTCACCCCTCATCCGACCTGCGGCCACCTTCTCATGAGACTGGTAGGGCCCACCTGCGGTCGGCCTCGTCAATCCATTCACAGTGAAGAAGCCGCGCCCCGTATGTGACGACGTGAGGAGGCTCTGACTTGGTTCCACGTTTCGCGTTCCGCGTTCCCCGTTGGTTGGAGACTTGTCGCCTCGTCCTTTACGGCGGGAGTCTGGCGCGGCCCGCGTGGGCAATCTTTGCACAGAGAAATCGCGTCATCCCCCTTTGCAAGTAGCCAGGCGTTGGCCTACGCTAGCTGCAACACATGAAGAGCTTGTTGGTCTGGCTGGTTGTTCTCGGCACCCTGGGCGGCGGCGGTTACTACGCCTACCAGAAGTGGCCAGACAAGGTCGCGTTCTGGAAGACCGCTGAGAAGGCCGACGCCGCGAAGAAGTCCTCACGCCCGACCACGGCGGAGGTTTCTGCGCGCAACATCAGCTTCGCCATCAGCGCTGCCGGTGAGATCACGCCTGCCGAGCAGGTGTCCGTGCGGCCCGAGGTCAGCGGTCGCATTGCCACGCTGCCGGTGGATATCGGCGACAAGGTCAAGAAGGGCGACATCCTGTTCGCGCTCGACGACTCCGACTTGCAGATCGAGCGCAGCCAGCGCCAGACGGAGATCGAGGCGACCAAACTTCAGATCGAGGGCGCGCGGCTCACGCTCGAGAAGCTGCAGCTCGACTACGAGCGCACGAAGCAGATCTTTGAGAAGAAACTTCCTCTGGATCGCAGCCAACGGCAGACGGAGATCGAGGCGGCCAAGCTCCAGATCGAGGGCGCGCGGCTGGCGCTCGAGAAGTTGCAGCTCAACTTCGACCGCTCCAAGCAGCTCTTCGAGGACAAGCTGCTCGCCAAGGAAGTCTTCGAGAACGCCAAGACCGAGCTCGACCAGGCGCGCAACGCCCATGCGCTCGCCCGCAACAGCTACGACAAGCTCCTCGCGTCGGAAGTCCTAGAGAACGCGAAGATCGAGGTGGACTTGGCCCGCAACAACCACGCGCTTGCCCGCAACAGTTACGAGCGTTCGCTCAAGGCGCTGCAGCTCGTCGAGGACAGGCTTTCCAAGACCAAGATCACCGCGCCCTTCGCCTGCACCATCCTCACGCGGCCCGTGTCTGCGGGCCAGGCCGTGTCCGGCTCCGGCGGCGTCAACAGCGGCACCGAAGTGCTCACCATCGCCGACTTGAGCGAACTCATCATCAACGCCCACATCAACCAGGCCGACGTGACGCGCTTGACGGTGAACCAGCGCGTGCAGATCGAGGTCGAGGCCGTCGCGGGCTTGAAGCTCTTCGGACGCGTGGACCGCATCGCGCCGCAGGCGACCATCAAGAACGGCATCAAGGGCTTTTCCACGCGCATCATCGTGAAGAACGACGAGAAGTCCGGCGTGCGGCCCGGCATGACGGCGAACCTCACCATCCCGCTGCAAGCCGCCGACAACGTGCTGGCCGTGCCGCTGGCCGCTGTGTTCAGCGACCAGGGGGACCGCTTCGTGTATGTGAAGCAGGGTGACAAGTTCTCGCGCGCGCCGATCCTGATTGGCGTGACGGACTACGACTACGCCGAGGTGACGAAAGGGTTGCAGGGCGGCGAAACCGTTTCGCTCGTCACGCCCGCCGAGGAGGTCGGCAAGGTGCAGCAGGCCTTCGGTGCCGCAGCCAAGGGCGTCAAGGGCGGCGGCAAAGGCGGCAAAGGCGGCGAAGGCACCTCCGGCTCCAAAGGCGGCAGCGGCGGCACTAGTGGTGGCGGTAGCAAAGGCGGCAGCAGCAGCGGCTCTGGCAAGACCGGCTTCGGCCCCGGCGAGCGCAAAGGCCCGCTCGGCCAATAGCCCCTATCTTCTATTTCCTAGCTTCTATCTTCTTCCCTGATGGCCCTCATCGAACTCCGCAACGTCAGCAAGATCTACCACCTCGGTGGCGAGGAGATCCGCGCGCTCGACAACGTGGACCTCGACATCGAGGGCGGCGAGTTCATCTCCATCATCGGCCCCTCGGGCAGCGGCAAGTCCACGCTCATGCACATCCTCGGCTGCCTCGATTCGCCGTCGAAGGGCAGTATCAAGCTCGACGGCACCGAGATCGCCAGCGCGTCCGCGCGCGAGCTTGCGCGCATCCGAAACCAGAAGATCGGGTTCGTATTCCAGTTCTTCAACCTGCTGCCCAAGTTGAACCTGCTCCAGAACGTCGAGCTGCCCATGGTCTATGCCGGGTGCAGTGCGCGCGAGCGACGCGAGCGCGCCATGGACGCGCTCAAGCTTGTGGACATGGAGAACCGCGCGAAGCACCGCCCGATGCAGCTTTCCGGCGGCCAGCAGCAACGAGCTGCCATCGCCCGCGCCTTGGTGAACAGCCCCAAGATCGTTTTCGCCGATGAGCCGACTGGCAACCTCGACTCGCACACCGGCGAGACGATCCTGAAACTCTTCCACGAACTCAGCCTCAAGGGCCGCACCATCATGCTCGTGACGCACGACCCCGAGATCGCCGCCGTGACGCCGCGCAAGATCGAGATCCGTGACGGCAAGATCGCTAAGAACGTGGATGCGCGGCTGGCGGGGAAGCGGGAAGGCCCTAAATTTGCCTTTGGCAACCAGCAGAACTGAATGTCCAATGCCTGATGACGCAATGACCAATAAATGCCCAATGTCCTATGTTCTCCGCACGCCCAGCGCGTTGCGATGCATGGGTCATTCGTCATTGGTCATTCATTGGGAATTGGGAATTGGGAATGGGTCATTCCTCCCGTCGCCATGAACTTCTTCAACGCCATCGCTGTCGGCTTGAAGGAGATTTGGGCGAACAAGTTCCGCTCCCTCCTGACGATGCTGGGCATCATCCTCGGCGTGTCGAGCCTCGTGGCCATGTCGGCGCTCGTGAAAGGCATGGAGAACGGCATGAAGGAGGCGCTCATCGCCATTGGGGGCTTGGAGAAAGTGCGCGTCGAGGAGCAGGACATTCCCGTGTGGCAGCAGCACATGGCCGATCAGGCGGTGGGCACCACGATGGGAGACGTTCACGCGCTCCTGCAGAGTGCGCCGCTGATCACGATGGTCGTGCCGGAGATGCGCACGCGCAGCATCACCATGACGCGCGGCAGCAAGAGCATCAGCCCGTATAACTTCATCGGCACCTGGCCCAATGCGGTCGAGTTGAACCAGCACGTCGTCGCCCACGGACGGATGTTCAACGAAATTGACGACGAGAACGCGCGCAACGTGTGCGTCATCGGAACGGCGGTGCGCAACGCGCTGTTCGGTTCGCCGGAGCAGATCGGGCGGGAGATTATTCCCATCGGCGAGTTCGTCAACATCAACAGCCAGCGCTTCAAGATCATCGGGATGTTCGAGCACTACGAGAGTGAGCAGGACAAGAAGCTGCGCGAGCTGCAGAAGGACAAGCCGCAGGAGCCGAAGAGCGGGCCGGATCGCAGCAAGGGCTTTGGCAGCAGCAAGAGCAGCAGCCGCAGCGGCGGCTACATCTTCGACTTCAAGAACAACACCATCTACATCCCGCTGAACACGATGTGGCTGCGTTTCCGCGCGGCCACGGGCGTCTCGGGGGCCGGCTCCGGCAGCTACAGCCGCAGCAGTGGTTCCAGCGCCAGCAGCACGTCCGGCAGCACGGCGGAGTTCGTCCCTGACCCGCGTCTCTCGACGCTCTCCATCAAGATTGCCGACATTGACAAGATGGACGAGGCGCTGCAGCAGGCGAAGAACGTGATGCTCCACACGCACAAGGGCATTGAAGATTTCTCCTTCCGCACGCAGGAGAACATGTCCGAGGGCATCACCAGCGCCATCAAGAACGCACGGATGAGCGGGGGCATCATCTCCGCGATCAGCCTCCTCGTCGGCGGCATCGGCATCATGAACATCATGCTCGCCAGCATCACCGAGCGCGTGCGCGAGATCGGCATCCGCAAGGCCATTGGCGCGACCTTCTTCGACGTGTTCACGCAAATCCTCGTTGAGAGCGTGGTCATCGCCATTCTCGGTGGGCTAGCCGGCCTGTTCGCTTCGAACATGCTTGTGCAGCTTCTCGTGGCCATGTCACCGGCTGACAACACGCCAGTCATCACCGCGGAGAGCATGATGTTGGCGTTCGCGTTCAGTGTGGTGGTGGGCGTGCTCGCGGGCATCTTCCCCGCGTTCAAGGCGGCGAAGCTCAATCCGATCCAGGCGCTGCGGTATGAATAGGGTTTCGGGTTTGGAGTTTGGGGTTTCGAGTTGAACCATCGTTCCCGTGCGTTCGCCGCCAACTCGACACCCCAAACTCGAAACTCGGAACAGTGTCTTTGCTTAACGCCATACTGGTCGGCCTGTGCGAAATCTGGGCGCACAAGTTCCGTTCCCTCCTGACGATGCTCGGCATCATCCTCGGCGTCTCCAGCCTCATCGCCATGTCCGCCATCGTGAAGGGCATGGAGCACGGGATGAAGGAGGCGATGATCGCGCTCGGCGGACTCGACAAGGTGCTCACCCGCGAAGCCCCCGTTCCAACGTGGCAGAGTCATCTCTCCGACCAGGCCACGGGCCGCACGATGCGTGACGTCGAGGCGCTTCAACGGAGCGCGCCGTTGATCCGCATGGTTTCACCGGAGATGGCGCTGGAGCGTGTGACCATCTCGCGTGGCGACAAGCGCACGCGGCCCTCTGAGTTCGTCGGCGTCTGGCCCGTGGTGATCGAGATGAACCTGCACCGCTTGGAGCACGGGCGTTTCTTCAACGACGTGGACGAGGCGAACGCCCACGCCGTCATCGTCATCGGCACCGCCATCCGCGACGACCTGTTCGGATCGCCCGAGCAATTGGGCCGCGAGGTCATCCCGCTGGGCGAGCGCGTGCAGATCAACGGCCAGACTTTTACCATCGTCGGCATGTTCGAACATTACGAGGGCGAACAGGATCGCAAGAAACGCGAGTGGGCGCGCGACCATCCCGAGGTGGCCGCGCAGAAGCTGGCGGTGGCGCGGGGCCATCCCGGCTACGGCGGCAGCACGTCACGCAGCGGGTGGGCCTTCGACCGGAAGAACCGCACGGTTTATTGCCCGATGAACACCATGTGGCTGCGCTTCCGCGCGGCGTCTGGCACGGGCAGCATTCCCGACCCAACGCTCACGGATATTGATTTCAAGGTGGACCACCTCAGCCAGCTGGAAGACGCCTTGCAGCAGGCGAAGAACGTCCTGCTCACCACGCACAACGGCATCGAGGACTTCAGCTTCGCCACGCAGGAGGGCAACATCGAAAGCGTGGACCAAGCCATCCGCAACGCGCGCATGAGCGGCGGCATCATCTCCGCCATCAGCCTGCTCGTGGGCGGCATCGGCATCATGAACATCATGCTGGCGAGCATCACCGAGCGCGTGCGCGAGATCGGCATCCGCAAGGCCATCGGCGCGACGCTCCTCGACGTGTTCACGCAAATCCTCGTCGAGGCCGTGGTCATCGCCATCATCGGTGGATTGGCCGGACTCGTGACTGCGCACCTGCTCGTCCAGTTCCTCGCCTCGCTTTCCCCGACCGGCAACTCCCCGATCATCACCGTGGAGGCAATGGCCTTGTCGTTTGGCTTCAGCGTGGCCATCGGAATCCTCGCGGGCCTCTTCCCCGCTTTCAAGGCGGCCAAGCTCAACCCCATCCAAGCGCTGCGGTTGTAAAGCGATAATACAGTTTGTAACTCAGCAGCGCGCTTTTGGTCGGGGATTCGCACTGCTCCCATGCTCAATGAGACAATAGAGCTGTGAACTCACCGGTCAAATTTTAGGGATTGGTTTGTCGTGCAAACAATAAAGTTGTGAACTGAAATGCCAGATCTCGGCGCGGGCATACATCTGGGAGGGTTACATTGACAGTCCCGGCAATTGGGTGGAGGCCAAGGCGGCATCGGTTGCAGCCAGGATCGATTCAGAACTCTTGCGCTCTGGGTTGATGCCGGCGGCGGGCAAAAACTCCGAGCGGGAGGGGGTCGTGCGGACGGCTACGAAACGCTGCGCTACGTAGTGGATACGCCGCAGGCAGAATTGTTCCTGAGTCTCGATGACGCCCTGAAGAACGTGGCGGTCAGGGGCATTTTGCTAAGGTTGAGATTCAAGGCTAGGCGTGCCCGCATTTCGCAGTTGATCGTGGCGAAGGTGACGCGCTGCGGTTTTTCGGAAGCGTTCTTGATCCGCAGCGCGATCGTGACCACCTGGCCGCACATCTGCTCATCACGCTCCTGCCAGTTCACGACCGTCTTTGGCTGAACCCGCTTGGCCGTGGTCAGGGCAGAGGACGTTCAGGCACGGGTAGCCGGCTCTTTCTGCGGTCGGATGGCCGCTGGCGGACGTATCGAAGAAGGAATCCGCCGTGTCACCGAAGAACGTCAGCAGCAGCAGATGGCATGGGGCGCATTGATGCGCTCGCGCGCGGAGAACATCGGCGCCAGCCATCCGCCGCCCGGTTTGTCCGGCAAATCGCTCTGCAGCAGGGTCAGCATCGGCGCGGGGAAAAACTCGACCAGCGCGTCGCGCAGTTCCTGCACTCGGACCGCCCCGCCCGCAGTCAAAAGCCCCTGGGATTTCAACCGGTCGAAGTAGCGCTCGCGGAGGGCGGCCGAGCCTGCGGGCAAACGCAGCCTCTCCATAATCCCGGCCGCATTCTTTGCGATTGACGCCAGCAATCCGTGCGAGCGATTGGCGGTATCAACGCGCTGAATGCTTTCCGAGCGAACTGCCTGCTGCGCCGAGTGAAATTCGTGCCGGCTTTTGCTGCTGATCCGCAGAACATTGGAGTCCTGCAAGAACACGTTGTGAACCGGACAGATTTCCACGCCGGCAACCTGATGCACCCGGTGCCAGTAGGTTTCCCCGTAATTGCTTAAGTTCTCGGCGTCGCAGCATGGGCGCGTCGGCATCATAGGAGTGGCTGGCGGGAAGGTTGGCCACGAGGCGGCTGATCTGATGCGGCAGGTCGACGACGGGAATCGCCAACCGGTTGCCGAAGAGCTCCAGATTGGTCGCGCCCAGCGTCGGATATTGAATGCGGTCGGCAAACCGCGCGCACCCGCTGTATAACAATTCGCCGGGATAAAGCACCGGGAAATGGCTGATCATAAAGCCGCCCCCTGAAGAAATTTCGCGGGGTTGGCGATGAAGCCCGCGTCGTTCAACGAGCCATAAACGTCGCGCTTGCTCTTCAGGCTTTCAGCCGCGGCGGCCATCAAGCCAGTCGGCTGGGGTCTGCTGCCAGACTGGTTCGACGTCGTGGTTCTAGATTTTGGTGCCGCCGGCCGCTTCAGCGGGTTTGCGTGCACCATGCCGGGGTTGTTGTAGAGGGTGGCCGCTCCGCCGAGGCTGTTCATGGCCTTCAGGTCGTTGAACTGATTGAGCGTGGAGGCGTCCTGCGTTTTTAGCGCGCGCATCGCATCGTGAGCGGAGCGGAGCCTGTCATGATACACCGAGCGAATGAGTTCGGTCGTGACCTCTTCGATGCCGTTGCGGATGGCGCGATCCTGGGCGGCGATGTAAATTTTCACGCAAAAGTCCGCAACGACCTGGCTGGTGTCGTAAAGCGCTTCCCGCAGTTCCGCAGTATAGGGCGTGACTTTTTGGGTGTATTGATACGGCCATAGGCATTCGACAAAATGCTGCCAGACCGCGTCGTTTTGCATTCTGTCCCAGACCAGATCGCCGTTTCCACAGTTGCGGCGGATCTGGCGAAACTCGTCGTTAAGCACCGCCTGCGCCTCGTAGGTGCCGACCAGCACGACTGGCAGACCGATGGTATTCATGAGCTGGCAGAAGAAATTCAACATCAGCCGCTTGCCGCCGCTCCGGGCCTGCTGCAGTTGCTGGATCTCATCGATGACCAGCACCCCTCACCCGATGCGCAGGAGGCAATGCTGCCGCTCGCTCGAACTGAAAACCGCTTTGACATCGCCCGCCACCTGAAAATCAAGCCGGGCATGCCTTCCGAGCTAGCGAAGGACTTTGGCTACCTTTACGGTTCAGCAGAACGGTTGGCTGAAAAAGACAAGAAAGAAGGGGGCCTTCACCACGACTTGCTTCACGCCTTGAACGCGTTCCTTTCCAAGTTCTCGACAATCAGCGCAAGCCTTGAAGTTGACCCGAAAGCCAGAACACAGCTTTCTGATGAATGGGAAACCGGTAAAGCTCGCATCACGTCATTGTTTACGAAGTTCAGAAAGGCACTTGATGTCAGGCCATGCCCGCGTAGCAGCATCCAAGGTTCGCTGCGACTCGTGCTTCGCACACAGTCGCGCTCAGGGTAGAAACGGAGCTCACCCCAATGCCTCGCGGCAGAACTTGATGGACTTGGCCAGTTCCGTCATGCGGTCCGAGCCGGCGGGCACCTTGTATTCGAACTCGATGGTCGCCTGGATGGGCCACTTGTTGTCACGGATGAGGCGCAGGACTTCGCCAATCGGCGTGTCCGCCTCGCCGAAGGGGGTGTTCGGGCCGTTGCCTTTCTTGCGGTCCTTCACGTGGACGTGCGTGATGCGCTTGTGGTGCTTCTTGATGAACTCGACGGGCGAGCCGTGGTCGCCGGCGACGAAGTGCCCGAGGTCCACGTTGGCCCCGACGTATTCGCCGTGCGCGAAGGCCTTCTCCCAATGGTCTGGACCAGTGCTGGCATGGCCATGCAGAGCGAGGTGAATCTTGTGCTTGTCCGCAAACTTGCCGACGCGCTTGTGGTCGTCGTCCTTGCCAATCTCGCTGGAGATGCCACGCGCGCCGAGGGCCTTGGCGAGGGTGAAGGCGTAGTCCAGCTCGCTCTCGCCCATCTTGAAGATGCCGTCCACCTTGATGACCTCGATGAAGACGCCCGTGTTTTCCCAGTGCTTGCGGAAGTCGCGGGCCTTGGCCATGTCCACGGTCTCGCGCCAGGTGCGGAGCTGCTTGGCGTGGTCCTCGGCGGCCCCGGCGGGAAGCACCTTGGCCTTGGCGTTGGTGAGGTTGGCGGGCGCGCCAAACTGGGCCTCGACGGGCTGCGTGCGAAGCTCGATCGCGCTGAGGTTCAGTTCCACGCAGGTCTTGAGGATGTCGGCGGCGGACATCGCGGCGTTGCCGAAGCTGTAGGGCGCGTTGATGCCGATGTGGACGCCGCCGACCTTGGAGTTGGGCTTGCCCGCAGGCGCGGCGGCGCGGACGAGTGAGGGAGTGAGCAAGGCTCCAGCGGCGAGCTGGGCGAAACGGCGGCGGTTCAAGGTGTGCATTAGCGACGTGGGTGTTTGGTTTGTTCTGGCGACTGGCATCGCGCTGACAGGCGGCATACTTCGGCCAGCCTCTCTGGACGGGCAAGCTTGTTTTTGCCCCGCCGTGGCCTTGCTCAGTCAAAAGTTGCAGGGCGTCTTCGAGAGTTCGGGATCGGTGTCTGGGCCAGCTGAGAGCCGTGATTCAAACAGTCGTCGCGTAGAGATACTGCTGGAAGCCGGCGAAGACCTTTCCGATCTCCTCCGGCTTGCCGAGGTCCGCCACCGCGTCGGCGATGGAGTTGTGGTATTTGAGCCGCACCATGACAAAGAAGGAGAGACGGCGGCGCGTGGTCCCCACCGGGACGGAACCGTATTGGCCCCAGTCCACCTGGGCGCATTCCCCCGCGGCAAACTCCAGCATCAGGAAGGCGGGCTTGCGGACGGGCCGGATCCGCCGGACGTAATCCTTGAGGATGCTGTAGCCACCCGCATAGCCCTGCGCTTCGAGTTGCTGGAGGATCTGCTGCGCCGTGTAAGGATGGCCGCCAGACCAAACGGCGCTTCCGGGTGGCGCTCACGGCTAATCGAAACTGCTTGGCACTACCCCCCCGCCCTGTGATAAACACTCGAGTGCAATGACACTGCGTGACAACCCCCAGGTGCTCGTAGCGGACGATGAGGAGGCCACCCGGCATTTGCTGGACTTCATCCTCGGAAAAGCCGGGTTCGATGTGATCGCGGCCAGCGACGGAACCACGGCGCTCGAACTGCTGCACCAGGACATCTCCGTCGCACTTTTGGATATTCGAATGCCGCGCATGGACGGTATTGAGGCGCTGAAGGCCATTCGGGAGCGGATGCCGGATCTGCCGGTGATCATGATGTCCGCACATGGGGATATCCACGAGGCGGTGCTGGGAATGAAGCTGGGTGCGTTCGACTACATTCAAAAGCCTGTCGAGGCCGATAAACTCATTGGCCTAGTGCGGCAGGCCAGCCGGATGAAGGCCACGATAGACCAGAATCTCACCCTCAAGGCGAGCCTGGCCGAGGTCACCGATTCGGTGGGCTTTGTCAACAAGTCAGCAGCGGGGAAGGAGTTGTTCAGAGTGGCCGAGAGGGTGGCGGACACTGAGTCAACCCTGCTCCTGACCGGGGAAAGCGGCGTGGGAAAAAGTTTGCTCGCGCGCGCAATACATAAGTTGAGTCGGCGGCGGACTGGCCCCTTCATCTCGGTCAGCGCGCCTTCCCTGCCACGGGAGCTGCTGGAGGCCGAGTTGTTCGGTCACGAGCGGGGGGCGTTCACTGGCGCACATCAGCGGCGCTTGGGCCGCGTGGAACTTGCCGATAGTGGAACCCTGTTCATCGACGAGGTGGGGGAACTACCGCTGGACCTCCAGCCCAAGCTGCTGACCTTCTTGCAGGATCGTCGCTTCCAAAGGATCGGAGGGCGGGAAGAAATCACCGCCAATGTCCGCGTCATTGCCGCCACCAATGCCAATCTGGAGGAGCAGGTGCAGAACGGTGAATTCCGCGAAGACCTCTTCTTCCGACTGAACGTCATCCCCCTCCAAATCCCTCCGCTCCGAGAGCGTCAGGCGGATGTGCTACCTTTGGTCAGGCAAACCATGGAACGAATCGCGCGCGTCCGCAGCCAGCCCATCGCCACTCTCGCCGAGGAGACGCGCGAGGTGCTTCTGAACTATCCTTGGCCGGGAAATATCCGGGAACTCGAGAACGTGATGGAGCGCGCCACAGCCCTTTGCACCGGGGGTGTGATTCACCCGGTGGACCTCCACCTGCGCGGGGTGGCAAACCGACGCGCTTCAGAGAAACCGGAGGCTTCGATGCCCCCAAGCTTCCTCAGAGGATCGCCCCTGATCCCCTCTACCCCTGAGGCGATCATTCCGATGGCTCAACTGGAGCGCACCTTCATTGAGCAGGCCATCCACGCCTGCGGCGGCAACAAGGCCGTGGCAGCCCGTCGGCTGGGCATCAGCGAAAAGACAATTTACAATAAAATCAACCGGTTCAAGGCGGCGGATCAAGAGTAGAACGGCCACCTAACTCAACTGAATCCTGCCTCGCGCGCGGTGCACAACGATGTTCAGCCCGCCGGGGCAAGGCCTGCGGGGTCTCTTTAGTTGTCGGCTGGGGGAGATTGAGACTTCACTAGACCAGCATTGGCGTGCGTGACCACTTCAGCCGCCATCCCCCCACATGCAAGATTCGCAATACAAGGGCCGATGGGGTCCGTGGTGGCGTAGAAATTACGCTCATACCAATTCCGAATGACATTTGGTGGAATTGCTTTGTGACCGCGACGCGCTCCGGCTCCCTCTCCCTTCCTCGGGGAGAGGGTAGGGGTGAGGGGTTATCAAACCAGCCAGCGCATTCGCAAGCGGGTCGAAGAGATCTTTGGCTGGATCAAAACGGTGGGCGGCCTGCGGCGCAGCCGGTATCGGGGCCGAGAACGAACGCAAGCCTGGGGCTACTTTGTAGCAGGGACATACAAT
>SXGS01230436.1_pt1 | contig 13465 bp, 10 predicted proteins | sample 3174681 | NCBI WGS metagenome assembly SXGS01 (sample SAMN11356861, study PRJNA531348) | freshwater metagenome | isolation source: freshwater sample F1-80 | place: China: Fuxian Lake, Yuxi | collected 2017-12-25
AATTTCAATTTCAGAGCCTCTTGCTTGGCGTCTCCGTCCTTAGCCGGTATTTTTTTGATGATGTCCATTAGGGATGCCGACGAGCTCAATTCCTTGCCATCGACAGAGATCAGAATGTCGCCTTCTTTGACGTCGACCTTGGATGCGGGGCTGTCCGCAACTACTTCTGCCACGACCACGCCATTGTCGATTCCTACATACTCCAGCAGATCGTCCGAAGCATCGCGCAAGCCTATTCCCAACCACAGATTTGGAAACTCGAGCGACTCATCGGCGGAGGATTCTTCCAGATTCAGATCATTGACCAGGGCGAATGCCTTTGCGGTCCTGGTTTGTTTGGGAGGCTGATCAGCCGAGCTGGTCGCAACATTTGCCAAACTCGCGGTTGCCGCTACGGAACTCAACAAACAGCCTCGCAAAAACCTTCTATCAAAACTCAATCGCATAACGCTAACTCCTTTGACAATCAAACACACAAAGGCTCACCATTCGCGGTAAGTCTGAAACACTCAACAGCTCATGATATATCAACGGCGCTGCGCAAATTGGCAAGGCGGCTTACGAGCTACTAATAAGCATGGAGCACCGGTTGCACACGAATTTGTTGCACCGGCATAATCGCCGCGCGCCCATCGTCCAATTCGAAGGGATAGACACCGTTGGTGGTTTCTAGTCGAATCACTCCCAAGCGTTCTAGACGTCGCAATGACTCCGGAATTTCATGTTGTACTGGGACGATTCCCATTCCTTGGTCCAACACCAACCGGGAGGGATCATAAGTAAATCCGTCTGAATCGTTCTCGTGCGGAGCACTTGAACCGACAAATACATTTCCTCGCGCTGAACTTCTCGGCGCAGGATTTCCAAGAACGTCGTCCGAGTTCCAAACTCGCATTCCTGCTCCATACCATCCCATGCCAAACGCCACGAGTATGCTCGCAGCCAGCGCCAATACATTTATCCTATTAGCGATAGATCGCCATGAAGCTCTCTCTCCATTACCGGCAACAGTCAATTCGTCACGAAGATACTGATGATCGTTATGGGCTGGCCTTGCCGGTCCATTCTCACACAGACCGGAGCGTGCCAACTGGCGCAGCTCTTGCTTGATCGCTTGTTCTTGCAAAAAAGCGACAGCACATCGGCGCCACCCATCCCTAGATTTTTCGATCGCGCGAATTGCCTCGCGGTAGCGGTCGCCGCCGAGCTGGCCGTCGACCAACAGTTCGATCATGTCATCAAGTTCAGTAACCGAATGATTTTTGTTGTTCATGGCATCTGCAAGTAAGGTCACTCGTCGCTCCCGTACCGATGTAGTTTGTTGTTAAGCAACTACAAACTTCCAAAGGTTAACGCCGAGCTAAATGGAAACGTATTTGGTATCTACAATGTTGCCTGCGATTAACTGCTGTTTCAGCAATTTACGAGCTCGATGCAATCGCGACTGCACTGCGCTGGCGGTGATGCCGATCCGTTGGGCGATTTCGTCGTATGAATAGTCTTCTACGTACTTGAGCATCAATAACTGGCGGTCGCGTTCCGTCAATTGCATCAGCACATTTCCCACTAATCGATTGCGTTCCTGTCCCAGTAGCCAATCGATCGCCGAGGGAGATCGCGAGTCCACTTCGGAAGGCTGTTTTGACTGAGCTACATTCGCAACCAGTTTGCGACGTCGTCCCTGTTTGCGACGAAATAACATCACTTGACGGAGCGCAACCCGATACAACCATGGCCCCACACGCTCAACCGGCTGCCGTTTGGCGGATTGATTCGCCGCCGCCACAGCTACCTCCTGCATAACTTCATCAACTTCATCTAGGCTTCCCAAACGCGCAAGGAGAACCGTACGCAACCAGGCCTGATGCTCGGCAAACGCTTGCATTGGGTCGCACAAGGAAATAGTAGCAGTCATTTTTTAGGTTGTGGTTGGGAATCTACTGCAAATGTCAGTATCGCCGGAGTCCGTATCCGGTAATTCAATTCTACATTCGACATGATCGAAAATGGGGCAAATATGTTTGCCGCAATTGCGCGCTTGCGTCTTGCCCCTAACCGCTCGATATTCATTTATGCACGAAAATTCAATGGCTTGGATACGATAAGTGTTGCTACTGAGAGCAATGTGTTGCAAACGAATTATTGAGGCAGCCCTAATGGGCGAGCTTTTCGTCTCTCCCCTGCTGAAATTGAGGTGGTTTTTGAGGTTCAAGCTTTACGATCTTGGTCGCAAGCGACGGCAGCCAGAGAGAAGTAGAGCAATTGTTCCCAATTGCTCAGCTCAGAAACCAATACTAGGCAGAAAGCAACTATTGGGCCTTCTCAGGTGTACAGTCACTAAACGATTGAGGACAATCGTTCCACTCCGACTTCCACGATACCAAGTCTTTCTGTTAGTATTTCTAACTGTGAGTAGCTCGTGTGAAAGTTCGATGAAAGAACCCTTCTACTATGTCCCAAAGCAAATGCAGCGGTGTTTTCTCCGCGATACTTCGTAGTGGTTATGCTGTTGGCCTGTTCATTGGAACCACGAGTTTATTTACTGCAGCACCTCGGTTATTGCAAGGAAATCAGAATTCGATGACCATTTCGACCCAGGACTTTGGAACGACACCTGACGGCAAAAGAGTCTTCTTATACACGTTGAAAAACGTCGAAGGAAACGTAGTCAAACTGACCAATTACGGTGCGATCATTACCAGTGTCGAGGTTCCCGACCGAAGCGGAATCAAAGCCAATGTGTCGCTCGGCTTTCCGGATTTGGCCGGTTATCTGGAGCGGCACCCGTATTTTGGTGCAACTGTTGGAAGGTACTGTAATCGCATCGCTGGCGGCAAGTTTGAGCTCGATGGAAAAGTTTATTCACTCGTAACAAACAATGGCCCAAACCATTTGCATGGCGGTACCGTTGGGTTTGACAAACTGGTTTGGTCCGCTGAGGAAATGAAGTCGGACCAGGAAGTTGGTATTCGATTTCGTGTTACCAGTCCCGATGGTCAGGAGGGTTATCCGGGAACGCTGGAGGTTACTGCCGAGTATACCTGGAGTAACGACAATCAATTGCGCATACGATTCAGGGCCACCACGGATAAACCAACAGTCGTCAATTTAACCAACCATGCCTATTGGAATCTCGCTGGAGCAGGCAAGGGAAACGTGCTTAATCACGATCTTCAGCTGTTTTGCGAACAATATCTGGCGGTCGACGATACTTTGATACCGACAGGCGAATTTGCCGCGGTCAACGGAACACCACTCGATTTTCGCCAGCCGCGAAAAATTGGCGAACGAATAGCACTACTGCCTGCAACCAAAGGTTATGACCACTGCTATGTTATCAATGGGCAGCCAAGCAAGTTGCTCCAGACGGCAATCGTCAGAGAACCAACCAGCGGTCGTGTGTTAGAGATTTCCACGACTCAACCAGGCGTTCAACTCTACACCGGTAATCACTTAGGAGGCACGCCCAGCAACGGAGGCTTCAAACAGCATGAGGGTTTTTGCTTGGAAACTCAGCACTATCCCGATTCTCCTAACCGGCCAGCGTTTCCCACAGCGGTTCTCAAGCCAGGTCAAGTATTTGAAGAAACGACCATTATGAAATTCTCGGTCAGGTAGATCTTGCGTCACGCTTCACTTCAACGTCCGCAATCTTTAACGAACAACCGTCGGCGGTAATCCAACTTGCCACGATTCGCGAAAAGCAGTTTGACTGACTGGTGTCGATGTAGTTAATGGTGCAGAGTAATTTCTTTGCGAGCTGCCCGGGAGAAATGCTGGCGGCAGGATCAGGCTTGTCGAAGCAACTTGGCCCAGAGGAGTTGGCGGATTGCTAGATTGGTGTCGACCCAAGATCGGGACGCTGAAAAGTGGCTGACGAGTTCGCACGGCTAAGCCCAAGGTATTTGGCAAACTGATGGGTGCTGGCGAACTGGCAGCAGAAATTAGTGCGGGAGCAGGGATTTCAGTTTGAGCTCGCTGCTGGGCCTTGACCGTTGACTGAACCAATTGAGGGACAGCAACCTTCTCTTGTTTGGCAACCCACTTCGGCGTGGTAACTGGGCGATTGGAAACTCGAGTCTGAGGCACCCAAGTCGTCTGTGGAACATACTCGTATGCCGCGACGGGTGTACGGAGCGGATTCCAGGTCCCTTTGGGTTTGTACGTTAAGACATACCTGGTCTGTGGTACGTACACCGTTTCACTAACGGGTTGCAGTTCGGTTACCACCTGCGGACGGTAGACGATTTGATCAATGTGTTTCCATTCCCATCGAACGACCGGTTGGTCAACCGTGCGAATTTCCTGCTGGTACCAGCGACCCGTTCTCGGATCACGCACTATCGAGCGCTGGGTCGCGTTGCTAACTGCGTTTGTCTTTTGCGGAAGTATCACAGACTGAGGCAAGGAATCCTGAGCCAACGCGCCTACAGAGAAGGAAAAAGTGAACCATAAGGCGAGCGGCAGATAGTTTCTTACCAATACAAGCCCGAAGCGCAAGCGAGTGTATGCCAGGAATGACGCACTCGCTTGCACATCGGGCTTGTATTCGCTGAGGCCTTGGTAAATTCCCATCTGCCGCTTGCCTAACAAGACGTTCGCGATCCAGATTCTGGATTTGGCACCTATTTTTCGGCTGTTCCCTATCATGCTAGCGTCCCGTTTTTATCGTCCGTCGCGGGCCATCTTTCGGCCACCGGCATGTTTGTTCTTGATCACTCATCGACTCGCCAACAAAAGAACTTGATTCGAGTAAGGCTTTTGACGATTAGAGTTGAAGAGTACTAGGTATTAGGCGAGTACGCCAACATGTTGAGCGAACGAAAGGCAAGATAAAAAACCCGCAATGCAGGTTGCTTGTCGTACAGTTCTCTTGGTAAGATCATTTATAAACCTCACGGGAAATTGTGAGTTTTCCCTGCGAGCGACCGATGAATCGCTCTCCCGCATCTATCATCTCGGAAGCCTTGTGACTAATGATGATCTGCAACGTGCCATCATGCCAAAGGGGTTGGGGGCAAGCTCGATCCGTCGGCTTCGCTTGGATGGCCTGGGTGTTTTCGACGCTTTGGTGCACAGCGGCAGAGTTACCCACAGATCAAGTCGAGTTCTTTGAGAAGCGAATTCGGCCGGCCTTGGTGAAATACTGCTACGAATGCCATTCTGCTGCGACCGAGGCAAGCGGAGGATTACTGCTCGATTCAAAAGTAGGCGCCAGCAAGGGTGGTGAGTCTGGGCCCGCGATCGTGCCCGGCAACGCAAACGCAAGTCGACTGATTCAGGCCATCGAGTACAAAAACCTCTCTTTGCAAATGCCACCTGATGGACGATTGCCACAGGACGTGATGGCCAGCTTTCGCAAGTGGGTCGAAACGGGAGCTGCGGACCCGCGCACCGCTCCAACCGAAAATCAAGCAGCGAAACCGAAACAAACCGGCCTGCCGGTTGCCGACGCAACCAAGCACTGGGCGTACCGTACGGTGGTCGACCATGCCATTCCGCCATTGACAATCCCCAATTCCACCGCGATCGATTGTTTTGTCGATGAGAAGATTCGCCAAACGGGTCTGTTTCGCGCGCCCGAGTCTGAGAAGTTGGCTCTGCTTCGCCGATTGACCTTTGATCTTCACGGACTTCCTCCGACACCAGCCGAGGTCGAACAATTCACTGGCGATACTTCCCAGGATGCTTACGATCGCTTGGTGGACAGGTTGCTCGCTTCGCCAAGATTTGGGGAGCGCATGGCGCGTCACTGGATGGACGTGGTTCGGTACGGTGAGTCGGTAACGCTGCGCGGTTTCGTTTTCAAAGACGCTTGGCGATATCGCGATTATTTGATCGAGTCTTTTGGACGCGATCGGCCGTTTAACACGGTGCTCAAGGAGCAAGTTGCCGGAGACTTGATGCACGAGGAAGACCGGCACGAGCGATCGCTGCAGATCACTGCGGCAACTTTCCTCACGCTGGGCAATACGAACTTTGAGGAACAGGACAAGAAGCAGCTTGAGATGGATTTTGTCGACGAACAGCTTGATGTAATCGGTCGAGTTTACATGGGACAAACGATTGGCTGTGCCCGGTGTCACGACCACAAATTTGATCCCATTCCGGTACGCGACTACTACGCCATGGCAGGAATTCTAAAGGGGTCGCGAGCGTTTGATCATGCAAATTTGTCCAAGTGGCTGCTCAAACCGTTACCCGTTGCGGATGAACTGCAGCAGCAGTACGCGCGGCTTGATACCGAACTTGCCGAATTGAATACCCGCGCCGCCGAATTGAAGAAATTGCTCGGAGCTACAACCAGTAAAGATCCCAAACAGATTCCCATCGAGCAACTCGAAGGTGTGGTAATCGACGACACGCAAGCCAAAAAAATTGGTTATTGGAGCGAGTCCTCCGCATCTAAACCTTATGTCGGCGTCGGCTACATCCATGACGGTCATGCGGACCAAGGTACCAAGACAGTAACGTTCGAACCCAAGTCGTTACCACCTGGAACGTATCAAGTTCGCATATCCTATGCGCCAGGATCCAATCGAGCCAGCAATGCGAGTGTGAAGGTCTTCAGCGCCGACGGTGAACGCGAGATCTTGATTGATCAGAGCGTGGCGCCTCCTGACGATGGCGCTTGGTTCCCATTGGGATCGTACCGTTTCGAACCGAACGGCCAAGCGTTTGTTATTGTTTCAAATGCCAACGCTGATGGGCATGTAATCGCCGACGCGGTTCAGTTCCTGTCCACCGAAGTCGCCGCACCTGCCAAGCTGCCAGTAACCTTGGCCAAGTCGAGCAACACAACCGCAACACCGAACCCTGCTGATACAGCCAAGTCAGCTGAGACTCCGACCGAAAGCGCGGAAATAAAGCAACGCAAGAAAGAAGTGGCCAAACTCGATCGGCACATCAAGGATATCGAGGCTCAACTGGCCATGCGCCCGGTCGCTATGGGAATTGAAGAACAACTACCCGCCAAGGATATTGCAATTCACGTTCGCGGCAGCGTTCATACCTTGGGTGAAGTTGTTCCGCGCGGGTTCTTGCAGGCCGTTTCCACGGCCAAGCCAGTTGAATTGAGCGCCAGCACCAGTGGTCGGTTGGAAATGGCCGATTGGTTATCCAGCGATCGAAACCCACTGACAACGCGCGTCTTGGTGAATCGCGTGTGGTATTGGATGATGGGTGAAGGGTTGGTGGACACAGTAGATAATTTTGGAACAACTGGCCAATCGCCATCGCATCCCGAATTGCTTGATTGGCTGTCAACTCGATTTCAAGAAGGCCAATGGTCCGTAAAAAAATTGGTGCGCCAGCTAGTCCTGTCCGATGTCTACCGTCGCAGTGTGATCGAACCGAATCAAGTGGCCATAACTACGGACCCAGCCAACCGTTTATATTGGCGCGGGAATGCTCGGCGAGTGGATGCCGAGTCGCTGCGAGATGCGATGTTGGCCATCAGCGGAGAATTGCAGTATATTCCCGGCGGTCCAACTTTTCGCGCGGACGTCAAAGACGATTATGCCTACCAGCATCAACCCGCGCTGCGCTCTGTGTTTCAACCAGTATTCCGGAACTCGCTGCCAGAGTTATTGGAAGCATTCGATTTTCCGAATCCCAGCATGTCCGCAGGCCGCCGTTCTCGGAGCACGGTTGCTCCGCAGGCACTCCTTTTAATGAATAATGCCTGGGTCGAAGCGCGGGCGAAAAACGCCGCCAATCGCATCGTTCAAGAAACTGGAGTTACCGACGAGCGTCACTGGATTGAGGCTGCGTATGCATTGTGCTATGGACGCGAGCCATCGACCAGCGAGCGCGTACGATGCGAGCAATTCCTCAACAGCGCCTCGCAGCTCGACCAATCTTCAGCCGCCAGGTTTTTGGCGCTGGAACAACTGATTCAAAGCTTGTTCGCTTCAATTGACTTCCGATTTCTCGAGTAGGTAAGTCTGATGTTTATCAATCCGAATCGTCGATCCATGCTCCAATCCGCCGCGTGCGGTTTCGGGGCGCTGGCTGCATCCGCCCTTGCGAACGGAGCCGCGGTTGCAGGACCCTCATTGCCTCAACCTCATTTTGCTCCCAAGGCGAAGAGGATCATCTTCCTGTTCATGCAGGGTGGCGTCAGCCATGTCGATTCTTTCGACCGCAAGCCTTTGCTGGCTGATCGCAATGGTCAGATGTTCGACTTTCTCGACGCGCGCGCGTTTGCGAATTCGGGCAAGACGAAATCGACTTTTCGTGTCATGAATTCGCCGTGGCAATTTCGCCAGTATGGCCAGACCGGTAGGTGGATTTCGGATTTGTTTCCTCATACGGCCCAACACGCCGACGATCTTTGCATGGTTCACTCTATGCATACCGAAGGTGTCGCGCATGGACCCGCGACGCTGTTTCTACACTGCGGTTCGACTAACTTTGTGCGTCCGTCGTTCGGATCATGGGTGATTTACGGTTTGGGCTCCGAGAACAACAACTTGCCAGGTTTCGTTTCGATCGCTCCGTCGATCGGCAATGGCGGCCCCAGAAATTATGGCAACGCCTTCTTACCCGCGAAGTTCCAGGGAACTCCACTCGGTCAAGCAGTGAGCGAGCTCCCGCTGACGATTAACGATTTGACCAGCCAATCTCGTACGTTTGGACAACAGCGCCAGCAACTGGATTTGATTCAGTCGCTCAACCAACAACAGATCGCGCGGCGCCACTCCAGCGACTCAGAATTTGAAGCAGTTGTCGAGTCCTTCGAATTGGCTTGGAGAATGCAATCGACTGCACCGGAGATTGTTGATTTGAATGGTGAATCCGCAGAAACGCTGCGCATGTACGGTATCGATAATCCCGTCACGAAAGACTATGGCCAGCGCTGTTTGCTGGCCCGCCGCTTGTGCGAAGCCGGAGTGCGGTTTATCCAAGTGAACTATGGAGATAACTCCGCTAATCCCGCTTGGGATCAGCATTCTAATTTGCCCAAGCATGCCGATCATGCACGCGCGGTAGATCAGCCCATCGGCGCGTTGCTGGCAGATCTCAAACAACGAGGGTTGCTAGAGGATACGTTGGTGTGGTGGGGAGGTGAATTCGGCCGGACTCCCTATGCTCAGGAAAATGGTACAGGTCGCGACCACAATCCCGAAGGCTTTACAGTCTGGTTGGCCGGTGGCGGTGTGAAGTCTGGATCGACTTACGGTGCAACAGATGAATTCGGCCATCACGCGATTAGCAACAAGGTTCATCTCCACGATTTGCACGCCACGTTGCTGCATTTGATGGGTTTGGACCACCAGCGGTTGACCTATCGCCATGCGGGTCGCGATTATCGCCTCACCGATGTGTACGGACGAATCGTCAACGATATTATCGCTTGAAATATGCCCGAATCTGACAGTGGTGAATATTGGTCCGACGGAGTCTGCGCTCCACTGCCGATGGCCGTCGTGGTCAGCGTTTCAGGGAAAGATGCGCAGTCTATAGTCAACAATCTTTCAACCAACGACGTGCGCAGTTTGACGGTTGGTACAGCAGTCGAAACCTTCATCACTGATGTGCGCGGATGGGTAGTCGCTTTCGTCAATGTCGTGTGTTTGGACAAAGAAGTGCTGCTGGTAGGGCAACTGAGCGATCCGGCGATATTGGTACGCCACATTGATCGCTACATCGTCCGCGAGGATGCCGTGGTTCGGGACCGCTCTGCTGAGGTTGCGACCTTCGTCATCGATGGAAAAAAATCCGCGGTACTGTTTCCGGCTTCGAATGAATTGGACAAGAGTGCTCGTACGAGTCAGTTGATTGAAATTTCACGTGGGGATTTGGTCGCCCAGGTTTATCACGCTCCAATCACCAGCGCAATTTCGAAAATTGCGATCGTGCCTAGCATCCGAGCTGAGGAATTTCAAGGTTGGATGCGGGACCTCGGGTTGCGTATCACGAATGCCGCAGCAGAATTTGAGCACCAGCGCATTAGTGCATTTTGGCCAGTTGCCGGTCGCGAAATCGTGGAAAAGACACTTCCGCAGGAACTCGATCGCGACAGTCGAGCCATCAGTTTTACCAAAGGTTGCTACTTGGGTCAGGAAACCGTCGCCAGACTTGACGCGCGTGGCCAATTGCAGAAGAAACTCTGTTTGCTCTCGATTACTGGCTCGCCAGATGTCGGTGCGCAGCTTACTTGCGAAGGCAAACCAGCCGGTGCAATTACTTCGCTATCGACCGATGCTGCGCGCCAGAGGTCGCTTGCCCAGGCTTACGTCAGGCGTGGATTCTTTGAACCAGGAACGCAATTGGAAATCGGCACCAATCTCGCTATCGTGCTCGATCCGATTTCGCAAATCAAATCAGCTTGACACTCGACGGCAACAGGAAGCGACTGCTCAAAGTTTTGGTTCGCAGCATCCCGTCCAGTGCTACCTCGATTCCAAGCGTTGACGATACACTAGCCAGATTGAGATTCGTGCCCAACACGATCAACAGGGGCATCGAACCAATCGGATTTCAAGCCATCGAACAGAGTGCTGCCATGCCTTGATCAGTCGGCGGGAGGAGGAGATTTTTCAAGCTCGTGAAGATGTTACTATGGATGTCCCAGTTTCGAACGCATCCAGTATTGGCTTGAGGTTATGATTTCATGAAGTTCGATGTCTATTGTGATGAAAGCTGTCCTGACTCCTTAGCTGCAAAGAGCGCTAATGCCAAGTTCTTAGTCATTGGTAGTTTGTGGTTGCCTCGCGATATGCGGATGGACATGAAGGACGCAATACATCGGCTGCGACTAGGGCGCTACCACGGGCGCCGAAGTTGTTGCGAGTTGACTCTCCAATCGATGCACGAAATCATTAGGTTTTGGATCGCTTTCCATACATTTGGGCGCAACACCTTCGACGCCCGAGGCTAGCGCCAACGGTTCACTTTTTACCAGTCCAGCCGCGTACCGACGTTGATCTCCTTCATTTCGCTCAAACACGGAACTAGCCATTCGCACCGCTGTAAAGCTGTTCGATTACTGTCCCTCGATTCAGTCGTACTGGCCGATCAAAGCGATCTCGAACTTCTGCGTGAGGTGGAATCGATAGGGCATCATAGACTGTCGCCCCAACGTCGTTAGGCGAAAATGGTTTGGTCAGTGGGTAGGCACCATGCTTGTCCGACTTGCCGATTACTTGCCCGCCGCGGACGCCTCCACCTGCAAACAGTCCAAAGAAACAAGGGCCCCAATGATCGCGCCCCGCAGTTGTGTTTATCTTGGGCGTGCGACCAAATTCGCCTAGCATAATCACTAAGGTTTCGTCACCGAGCCCGCTGGATTTCAAATCATCCAGTAGAGCCGCCATACCTTGATCAAGCGGCGGGAGGAGGCGGTTTTTCAAAGTTGTGAAGATGTTACTGTGGTTGTCCCAGTTCTGAACGCGTCCAATATTGACTTGTACCACAGGCACGCCAATTTCTACTAACCTGCGCGCCAAGAGTAACGACTGACCAGTGGTATTGCGCCCATAACGATCTCGCGAGCCAGCAGGTTCGCGATCGAGTTGAAACGCTTGTGCCAAACGGCTCGACGACAAAATCGAGACGGCCAGGTTCTGCTCCCGCGAGAGCCTGCGTGATCCGGCCATTTCTGCCAAACGATTTTGTTGCCGATTCAGTTGATCCAGCAGAGATGCTCGATCATCGATTCGGGCAACATCCAAACCAGAGGCGAGCGTCAAATGGTCCACTTTAAAATCGGGCTTGCTCGGATCGGCAGTTATCTGCCAGGGATCGAATCGCGGGCCAAGAAAACCAGCGTGCTGACCGGGCCAAGTCAACGGACTGCTCATCAAGAACGTAGGCAGATTAATACCGCTGGGAATTCCATCATTGCGCGGTCTCAGATACTCGCAAGCCGCCGCATAATTTGGCCAGTCATCGCGCGAGGCCACTTTATCAAAAAACCCTCCCGGTTGGAGCTCACCAGTCAACACGTGATGCGTAGACATCAAGTGATTGTTATCGCCATGGGACAGCGACTGAACGATGGCATAGTGTTTCGCGCGCTCAGCCAACAGTGGCAGATGCTCGCAAACTCGCAATTCGGGAACCGGTGTGGCAATCGTCTGGAACTCGCCTCGCACTTCAGCGGGCGCATCCGGCTTCATATCAAAAGTATCGTGGTGACTGGCCGCTCCCGTTAAGAAAACCAGCAGAATCGACTTAGGTTTTCGAGCGATCGAATTACCGGTTTCACCACTTCGCAAAGTCGTTTTGCGAGCCGTTGGTTCATTCGCTAACGTGCGCAATGCGCTGGGCAGGCCAACACCCAGCAGTCCAGAGTAACCGATTTGCAATAGTCCGCGTCGATGGATCCCGCCTACATGCGCGTCACTGTTATTCGCCGCAGACATTTTCAATCCTCACCATCCAAGAATTCAAAACTGCTCGTGAAAGCGCTGGCCCAATCCCGTTTAACTAGACTAACACTGCAACCTCGATCTAATCGATTTAAAATACCCTACTGCAAAGCACACATCACACGGAAATGAGTGTACGACAACAGGCGAGACTGGATCGATAATCGAATGATTATACACACAAGCCCAGTCAATGCCGGGGCTGCAGCATGTAGTTTCGATGGCAAGGCAAAGTTGCAGAAATCACTACTGTCGGAAATGGTCTTTCCAATCTTTGACAGACTCGAGGCATGCCAACCAAATCTGAACTGAAACTCGTCGCTCAGCGTACCAACTCGACAGTTCGCTCAGCCCCACGGGTTGAGGAGCGAGATATCAGTATCCTTGAAGTGTCTGAGATTGCGAGTTGGCAGGACCGCGTGGCGAATGGATACAATCCCAGCTATTTGCACATCGCGTATTTCTACAGGATGACCGAGACCGTGCAGGTTTGCGGAGATCTCGCCAGCACGGTTCGCGGCCGCGCGATCGAAGTCCAAAACATGGTTCTCGAAATCTACTGTGAGCATGGCCTCGAAGGCGTCTTGTAATGCTCTCGTCCGCTTACCATCAGGTAGAGCATTAAGGCCAAAGCTGATCTCGAAAATGCTTATACTCGTCGTCCACACAGAATCCGTTGACTGCGCAACGCCACTGAACTTCAATTGAAACCAAAAAGCTTCGAGAAAAGTTGCGGTTGCATTACGGAGGTGACCACGCTTGATGATATAGGGCCCGGTCAAGATTTTGAAGTGAGATGTAAGCTCCGGGCTCCTCGGGCTGGAGTATTTCAGCAGTCGATTCGACTAATCGACAGTAACGAGAATCTTGCGCCCCTATCATTCGACTTGAGTGGGAACGTAGAATCCGTTATCGAGCTCTCTGATTACACAATTCGACTAGACGGACGTGTCTTGCTTCTTTTGGAAGTGGAATTTCTGGAATTTGGGTTAACATAATCCACTTTCCGGAGGTGTTCCATGTCTAAGAATCGAAGAAGTTTTACGGCACTACAGAAGGCTGACATCGTTCGTCGGCATTTGAAAGAC
>SXGS01012783.1_pt1 | contig 13463 bp, 12 predicted proteins | sample 3174681 | NCBI WGS metagenome assembly SXGS01 (sample SAMN11356861, study PRJNA531348) | freshwater metagenome | isolation source: freshwater sample F1-80 | place: China: Fuxian Lake, Yuxi | collected 2017-12-25
CCGCACGCGGCATCGATCTCCCCGATCTGGGCCTGGTGATCCACGCGGAAATGCCCCGCGACGGTGCCACGCTCTTGCACCGCAGCGGGCGCACCGGGCGCGCGGGCAAGAAGGGCATCGCGGCGGTGATCGTGCCCTACACCCGGCGTCGCTACGCAGAGCGCTTGTTCTACGAGGCCAAGGTGCAGCCCCGGTGGATGAGCCCCCCACCGGCCGACCAGATCGAGCAGCGCGACCAGACGCGCCTCGTGGAAGACGTGAAGGCCGCCGTGACTGAAGTGAGCGACGAGGATCGTGTCCTCGCGCGGCAGGTCATGGAGGGCAGCGACGTGGAGGCGCTGGTGGCCGTGCTCGTGCGCGAGCGCCGCGAGGCCTTGCCCTCGCCAGAGGAAGTGACAGCTTGGCGGCCGATGCCGGTCCCGCCCCCGCGAGAGCCGCGTTCGCGGCTGCCGAGGTCGGACGGTCCCGAGTTCGAGCGTCCCGCGCGGCAAGCCCGCTGGAACACGCCTGCGCCCGACACGCACCGAGGCGACGAACCTCGGTTCGAAGCCCCACGCGCCGAGCCCGCGCGTAGCGAGTCGCCTCGGGCCGAGCTGCCTCGCTCGGAGCCTGCTCGCGCCGAACCGCCCCGGGTCGAGCCCGTCCGCCCGGAAAAACCCAAGGCCAAGATCAAACCAGGCTGGGCGCCGGATGCGGGCGGGGGCGAGACCCCGGTCACGCGCCGTCCCCCGCCGCCGCCTCGTCGCGACGGTTCTACCGAGGGCGGCGTGTGGTTCCGCATCAACGTGGGGCAGCGCCAGCGTGCCGATCCCAAGTGGCTGGTGCCCATGCTCTGTCGCCGTGGCGGCATCGACAAGGCCGACATCGGGCGCTTCAATATCCTCGCCAACGAGACCCGCGTGCTCATCCGCGGCAGCGTGGCCGAGGCCTTCATCGACGCGGCGTCGCGACCGGACCGGCAGGATCCGCGAGTGAAGATCGTCCCGGCGTGAGTCGCAACGCGTGAGTCACTCGTCAATGAGCGTCGTTACCGGTCCTGGTGCCGCGCCACGAATCGCGCGCGCCCGGGCAGCCGTGTCGCGCCGAGCAAGTGGAAGGCCTCGTCCACGATCGGTGGCACCGGTCGACTCATCACCACACCTCGTAGTCGGTGCTCCACTCGCGACACTCGTTGCACCAGAATTGCGTACCCTCCCAGTACTGGTGCCCGTTGTCGCACACCATGGCCGCGCCCGCCCATCGAAACACGCCGTGACAGTACGGATACGAGGGGTTCACGTGCACCATCGGCTGCTCTGTGTAGCCGCATTTCTTGCATCGGTAGTTCACTTGTGGCACTCGGATCTCCCAGCACAGAGGGTAATCGTCACCTGGCCTCGGGCGAGGCGATTCGGCCCCGCCGGGTGTCCGATCCGGTCTAGACCGGGCGGATCAACGGGTGAAGGTCGTCCCAGTCTAGCGCGATAGGTGGCGGGCATGTTCCGCCTCCTTCCCCTCTCGTTCATCCTCGCGTGCACGCCGCCCGACGCCGAAACCGGCAACGACGCTGACGCGGACACTAACACCGACGGCGACGGTGACAGTGACACTGACAGCGACGCTGACAGCGACAGCGACAGCGACACCGACACCGAGCCCGATCTCGACGCGCCGATCGCGGGGAGCCCGGTCGCCAGTCGTCCCGCGACGGTGAACATCGACGAGACCTCGGCGCTCGACGTGCGCATCGTGATGATCGACGGCAAACCCGCCTATGCCTCGACCAGTGCGAGCGACAGCTTCGGCTACTACGTGCTCATGCCCGGCGCGCGCCGGGTGACACGCCTGCCGATGGACCAGTGGGAGGCTGCGGTGGGGGATCCGGACAAGTTCTGGCAGGAGAACCTGGAAGCCGTGGCTGGCCCCGACGGCTCGGTGCTGGTGCTCATGGAACCCGCCTACAACACGAGCTACCCCTGGGTGGGCTTCGGGCAGGCGCCGGCCACGGGGGAGGGGACCTCGGACTTCATGAACCAGGGGGTGGAAGACGCCGACACCTACGCCTTCGAGTACGACGGCGTCCCGCTGTTCGTGTGGTCGCAGAGCGACAGCGACGACGACGACGAGGAGGGGATGTTCGTGAGCACCGGCAGCACGCCAGAGGAGATCGTGGCCAACACCGTCGTCGTCGATCACGAGACGACGTTGTGGAACGCCGGCTTTGACGGCGAGCGCATTTTCACCATCAGCTACGACGATGTCTGTGAGGGCTTGTACGCGCAGACCTGGTCGCCGACGGGCAGGGCGGGGGGCGGCGCGTGCGTGCTGCCCAATAGCGCCGAGCACACCTGGTACAGCCGGAAGGTGTCTGCGGGAGGTTTTGGTCGTGCCGGGGCGGTGGTGACCACCGGCGAGTACGACGCCGAGGTGCCCTGGTTTGCCGAGTTCGACCTCGCGACCGGCGCTCAGGTGGGCGAGCCGATCAGCCTCGAGGGCATCATCTCCGAGTTCGACATCAACATCGCCTACACCACCTACACGCTGGAACCCGGCCACGGTGGCTGGCTCCTGAGCTGGGTGAACGTCGACGACGGCCGGACCGCCTACCTCCTGTGGATCAAGGTGGGCGAGTCGCCGGTGCTGATCGAGCATGGGCTCACCGCCGACAACTACGACCTGCCGCCCGACATCGCGGTGACCGAGACCGGTTTCCACGTGGCCGTGGGTGGCAGCAACATCACCACGGTGGACGTGAGCTTCGAGTAGCTACCGGCGCTCGAGCATCCGGAGGAAGCTGTCGCCGCCCTCGCCCTCGCGGAAGATGCACGTGATCTGCTCGTGGGGCCCCACGATTTGCACGTTCTCGCCCACCATGGCGACGCTCTGTACGGCGGCGAGGGGGATCGACTGGGCCCCCGCCGGTGACAGCCGGTGCACCTGTCCGCCGCTGATCGCGCAGGCGGCGGCGCCATCGGGCGTCTCCGCGTGGAAGGCGTCGGGCACCTCGTTCTCCGCCACCAACTTGGCGTTGCGCATGGGGCGGAGCACGGCAGGGTCGATCACGCCGCCGTAGGACAGGCGCGTGGGGGCGAGCGCTTCGCTCCCGGTGATGAGCGTGCCCCAGGAGAGCACGACGCCCACCGCCCCGGCGGAGCCGATGAAGAACAACAGGGCGACGTAGGCGGCGAGGCCGCAGCCGGGGAGGCGCTCGCGGGGATGAGAGGACACGTCCATGGGGGCGCGCGGTTATCCCGCCGCCATGCGCGTTCGTACCGCACTCTGTATCGGCGGCTCCGACTCTGGCGGTGGCGCGGGGATCCAGGCGGATCTGAAGACGTTCATCGACCACGGCGTGTACGGGATGAGCGTGGTGACGGCGGTGACCGCGCAGGACACTCGGGGGATCCACGCGGTGGAGGCGGTGTCGCCGGCGATGGTGCGCGCCCAGCTCGAGGCGGTGCTGGGCGACCTCCCGGTGCACGCGATCAAGACCGGGATGCTGCACGACGCGGCGGTGGTGAACGCGGTGTGCGAGGTGCTGGAGAGCTTGCCCCACTGTCCTCCGGTGGTGGTGGATCCGGTGCTCCAAAGCAAGGACGGAACGTCGCTCCTGTCCTCCCCCGAGGCCCTCGCGCGCTTGTTTCGGCTCGCGACGGTGGTCACGCCGAACCTCCCCGAGGCGGCGGTCCTCGCCATCCCGCCGGGGGTCGCAGTCCTACTCAAGGGCGGTCACGACGAGGGGCGGGGGGTCGACGATCGGTTGATACAGGGTGATACATCTCGGGTGTATCAGCATCGTCGTGTGGCGACGAAGAACACGCATGGGACAGGTTGTACATTGGCTTCTGCAGTTGCGGCTCGGCTGGCCCTGGGGGATGAACTCCCCGACGCCTGTCGCCGGGCGGTGCGCTACGTCTACACGCTGGTCTTACGGTCGCGCGACAGCGTCGGGAGCGGTCATGGGCCCCTGTTGCACGGCCTCCGCAGCGGCTGAGGCGTAGTCGGGGAAACGGCGCGCGATGGCCCGGGGTTGGCGCTCGGCCATCACGGGATGCGTGACGACCACGAGCATCTTCACCCCGGTGGCCCGGTCGGTGAGCACGTAGAAGCCGGGTTCGCGGGAGCCCGGTTCGAGCAGGATGTAGATCTCGCGGCTGCGCTCGGGGTCGACGCGCAGCTGCCCCCTTGGGTCGAGGGTGAAGATGGCGGGCGGCCCATCGAGGAAGAGGCGTTCGTCGAACACCGAGGCGAATCGCATCAGGACTCCGGTGACTCGCGGATGATGTGCACCACCAGCGCGAGCAGCGCGACGAGCATCACCATGCCCACGCCGACGCTCAGCGCCACGGTCGCTACTTCACCGACTGGCGCATCGACGCGGGGCACTCCGGCGTGATGTCGACCTTGTAGTAGCCGAGCTCGTCCATCCAGAACTCGCCCTCGAAGGGCCACTCCTGCCACCCCTTCCGGACGCGCTCGGTGCGCTTGACGGCCGTGGCGGCCTCGAGCAGCTTGCCCTGGGCGGCGGACTGCTCGTAGAGCTGCGTTTTCATCCGGAGGATGTCGAGTACGAAGATATCGGCGTTGGCGAGGGCCTCGGCGAGCTGGGCTTCCTGCTCGCCCAGGCGCGCCTTCACCCGGCCACCCTCGGCCTGTACCAACCCGTCGCGACGCGTCTTGAGCCAGTCGCGCGCGTGCTCGGAGAAGGGATTGGCCGCCACCGCCTTCATGCGCTTGAGCTCGTCTTCCGCCGACTGCACGGCGCCGACCGAGCGCGCCAGGCGCTCCTCGCTCCCCCAGGGGCGCCAGATCATCTCGGGCAACTCCGTAGCCTTGCCCTTCTCCATGTAGAGTCGGGCGGCGTCGAAGGTGTCGGATTCCGACTTGCTCGACCACGACGCCAGGGCCTGGTGCACCGGGCCGTACTTTGCCTTGAAGTGCTCGATCTGTGTTTGCGACTCGGGAAACTTGCAGATGAGGAACATCGCGTAGATGCGGAGCTGGTCGGCCTCGGGGAAATACCACTTCGTGAAGAACGACGTGTCGAAGGGGAGCAGCTGCCCGAGCGTGCCGTTCATGTCGTCGATACGGAAGTGCGCCCAGGCGCGCTCGAACTGGGCCACCGGCCAGAAGTCGCTGCTACGCGACACGCGGGAGTAGGCCTCGATGGCCCGGGGGAAGTTGCCGGCGCCGTACCAGGTGCGGGCAAGGTTGAGCTGGAGGCTGTCGTGCCAGCGGGCGTCCTTGTCGCGACCGGTCTTCGCTGCGGCCTCGAAGGCGGTGAGCGCTGCCTCGTGTCGCGACTGCTGATTGAGGACGATGCCCTCCAGCACCTTGGCGTCGGGGTAGAGCGGGTCGCCCTCCTTGACCATCTTGAGCACGGCGGTGGCGGTGCCCCACTGCTCGCGACGCACCTGCTCGCGCGCGGCGAGGTAGGCCATCTGGCCGCGCACATCTTCGGTGCGGGCGAGGCCCAGGTTGCCCGCGAAGGGCGCCTCGAGGATGGCGACGTCGCCAACTTCCTCAGCGATCTCGAGCGCCACGGGCACACGTTTGCTGACTTCCTCGACGTTGGTGTCGCTCGCGGTCGAGAACGCCTTGGCGTAGGCGCAAAGGGCCGCGTAGGGCAAGGACAGCTCGGCGAGGATGTCGCCCAGGCGGGCGTAGGCCTCGCCGTGGAACTCCGCCAGCGTGGCCTCGCTCGTGATGAGCACCAGCGCGTCGGCGGCGCGGGTCTTGCTGCCGGCCGCGATCTCCTGGTCGTAGGTGGCGAAGGCCTGGCCGCGTTGCTTGGCCTCCTTCTTGGTGAGCTCGGCCGGGTCGGCGGCGCTGGGCTTCTCGGGTTCTTTCGCTTTCTCGCCCTTCTTCGCGGCCACTGCGGGCGTCGCGAGCAGGAGAGCTATGAGTGGCAGCCAGCGCGATTTCACTTGGTGTCCCCGAGGAGCATGCTCAGCCCGGCGGACAAGGCCACGTTTTGCTTGAAGCCCCAGGTCTGGGACTGGGCGCGGTACTCGAGCAACATGCTGTCGCGCAACTCCAGGCGGACCATTGCCTTCTTCGAGGTGAACAGGCGCGTGCCGATGCCGATCGGCACCGTGGGGGCGATGGCCGTGTTGGCCTCGGGCAAGAGCGACTGCTCCAGCGTGACGCCGCCACCGACGAGCACGTACACGTCGTGATGCAATACGCGCTTGCCGCCGAGGTTCATCTTGGCATAGATCGGGGTGTACTGGAAGTCGGCCTCGACGCTGGCGAGGTAGCGGTAGGCCTCGACGGCCACGCCGTAGGTGGGGCCTTCCAGCTCGGTGTACACCGCGTTGGGCAGGCCATAGCCGCCGCCCACGCGAAGCTCGATGGCGGCGGTCTCGCTGAAGTGCTGGGCACCCGCGAGCGCCAACTGGGGGGCGATGGTGTAGCCGTCGAACGGCATCACCCCGAGGGCGGCGCCGATCTCGAGCTTGTCTTCCTTCTGGAAGAGCTGCTTCTGGACAACCTTGACCTCGGCGTTCTTGAGCACGCCAATGTCGAGCGTGTCTTTCCCGACCCCGTCGGCGGCGAGCGCAAGCGTAGCGAAGAGCGTCAGCATGGAATCAGGATCCTCGGCCTAGATGGGGAGTTCGCGGGGTGTGCCACCCAGCGGACGGTAGTAGATGCGAACGTCGGCGTTGTAGTCGGGAACGGCGGCGCCCTGGAAGCTCACGGCATTCTCGGCGGCGTCGTAGGTCCAGCCGTCGGACCACACGGCGGTGCTGTTCTCCACGGTGCCGCTCAAGAGCTCGGAGGCGGCGACTTCTTCGTTGTCGACGTACACGCGAATCGTCGCGACGTCGGGAATGCTCTGGAGGGGGAAGCTGGTGAGCTGGTTGTTGAGCAGGGCGCCGAGCTCGGTGAGGTTCTCGCCCCAGTCGGTGGGGCTGCAGCCCTCGTTGATCTCGGTGAGGTCGATGTACACGCCTCGCGTCTCGCTGGCGGCGGACTGGTAGCGCTCCACGCCCCAGGTCTGGGCGCTGTCGAGGCAGGAGCCGTCGCGGTCGTGGTAGGCGGGGCCGATCACCGCGAAGCGCACCACGTTCGGGAACTGGCCGAAGATCTCGAGGTAGGGCGTGATGTCGGGGTCGGTGTTGGGCAGGCGGCGGCTACCGTCGCCCTCGTCGCTCACGATCACGATGACTGTGTTGGCGTCGGCGCGGAGCATGCCCTCGTTGGAGAGGGTGTCGGCCTTCACCAGGGGCGAGTCGTCGGCGAAGCACTCCTCGGGCGGGTCGTCGACCGCGCGACAGAGGGCGTCGAGCGAGGCCTCGAGACCCTCCTCGTTGCCGGCGCCTTCCTCGGTGACCCAGGTTTCCCCGCCGCAGAGGCAGGTGAGGTACTCGCGGGAGATGACGTCGTTGCTCGGGAGCGGGCAGGAGCCGTCGTCGCCCGCGGCGTAGGTCGCGTCGTTTTCGAGATCGGCGTCTTTCCAGTACACCGTGTCGCAAAGCAAGGTTTCCCGGAAGGCGTCGGCGAGGCCCGCCTCGCCACGCTTGAGCACGGGACCGGTGAGCGTGCCCGCCTCGCCGGGGTCGACGTCGCCGCTGCCGGCCGAGGCGTAGTCGGCGCTGGTCGTGGTGATCGCCAGCTGGTAGTCGATGATGGCGCCCGCGTCGGTCGACTCGCTGACGTAGTTGTTCACCGCGTCGCCGAGGCTCGCCCTCGGCACCTCGCTGCCCTCGGCGCTGGTGAGCACCGCGAGGAAGGTGTCGAAGTTCAGGGCCAGCGCGCTCGACTCTTCCTTCATCGACCCCGACGTGTCGATGACGAAGATGATGTCGGCGTTGTTGTTGAAGGTGGCCTGCTCGAAGCCGGTGACACGGAACAGCTCGTAGCTGTTGCAACCGCTGAGCAAGAGTAGCGACGCCGCGAGCATCTCGGGCTCCTTGGGACGCGGCATACTACCGCCCCCCCCAGGGGGCCGGCAAGGAGAGCGTACCGCGGCGGGCCGCGGTCACATCTTCTTGACCATGGAGTTGACGGAGTTGAAGGTGCTCGTGACCTGGTGCGCGATGCGCATTCCCTTTTTCTGATGGAACTTCAAGAGCTCCGACCAGATGTTGGTGATCTCGGCGCGCACCTGGGTGTAGTTGCGCGCGGCCACCAGATCGCGGAGCTTCTCCACTGCGGGCGGGAGCTCCTGGTTGGCGTAACAATCGACGATCTTCTGCACGGTTTCTGAAAGCTGAGCGTGCATCGGGTGCTCGACGGCACCGGCGAGGGGATCCTCGTCGTGCATCGATACCGCCTGCGGCAAGGACGGCGGGATGACGACCACCGCCGGCTCGGAGGCTGGATCGTTGGCCATTTCCTCGGCGGTGGCGCTCGCAGCGGCGGCGACGACGACGGCCGCGGGGATGTGGGCGGTGCCGCTGGGCTCGTCCTCCGCCACCTCGACGGCTTCGGCAGCCTCGACGGCCTCGACGGTCTCGACCACTTCGACCGTGGCCGTGGCCGCGGCCGCGGGCGCGTCGTCGATCACCTCCACGACGTCGGCGGTGCTCTCCACCTGGGCCTCGGCCGCGACCTCGCCGGCGGCCTCAGCGGCAGGGGCCGCGTCGGCGTCGGTGGCGGGTTCGACCTCGTGCGCCGCTGCAGGCACGCTATCGGCGTGGGTGCCATCGTCATTGGTCGGTGGCGCGGCGCTGGACGCGTGGTCGTGATCGACCGAGGGGGGCGGCACACTGGCGGCGTCTGCGGAGGTCGGCAAGACCATCGCCACGCCTAGGGCCACGAGGCCGCGGTCGGCGAGGAAGCTGTTCGCGTCGCCCACCATTTCTGCGTAGTCCGCCAGGCGGAAGCAGCCCTTCACCGCGTTGGGGCCGAGCTCGTTGTTCGACTCGATGACGGTGACACGGCCGCTGGTCTTCCCATCGACCTGGACCTCAGGGGCGATGATGGCGTCCACCGAGAGCTTGGCGCCGCCGATCGACACTCGCTTGGCGCCCTGGACGCCCCGGGCGGTGACGCTCGTGCCCTGGAGGTTCACCTCGCTCGCGCGCAGGGTGGTGGCGGTGGCAGCCCCGAGCAGGGAGATCGTGCCCGAAGCGGTGACACCACCGAGGGCCGCGTCGCCACCCACAACCAGCCCGCCGCACTCGATGGTGCCCGACTGGAGCTTGCCGTCGACGGCGAGGCTGCCACCGGCCACGGCACGGCCGAACTGTGCGCTCCCCGCCACGTGCACGTTGCCACCGCCCTGCACGCTCCCGAACTCGGCGTCGCCGGATATCTTGATGTCGCGACCAGAAAGCACACTGTCGGCGCGAGCGGCGCCGCCGCAATGCACACTGCCACCGGCGTTGAGCGTGCCGGCGCGCACGTTTCCGTGCAACTCGACGTTGCCCTGATGCGAGACGATGCGCTTGAGCAGGCGCCCGCCGAAGTCGGTGTGGAGCACCACATCGCCCTCGTTCTCGATGGTGACACCATCGTCCTCGACGAGAAAGACGACGCCCTCGGGGACAACGAACGGCTTGTGCATGACGAACTCCGGCGGCGCGCCATCGTAAGTAGCCCCGGCGGGGTGGTCAACCGGTCGTCGTCGTGCGGCGGATAGGGGGTCGTGATGGCGAAGCGGTTGCCGATCCCCCGCGGCGAGGCCCTGCTCGTGGCCGTGGCGGCCTCGCTCGCGGCCGCTCACGCCCTCGCCCTCCGCGGGCGGAGCCTCGTGCCCGTGGGCTTCGACATCCCGTTGTGGACCGACGCGGCCTTGCGCTTCCGTCATGGCCTGGCCCCGCCGGCACCCCCCGTGTACCCCGCCGCATCGGTGCTCATCGACAGCGCATCGATCCTCGTGGGCGGCCTCGCCGTCTCCCTCCTCGCGGCGGCGTTGCTCCCGGCGGCGGCCTACGCCCTCGCCCGCGAGCTGGGGGCTGGCCCGTTGGCGCGGGTGGCGAGCGCTCTGGCCGTGGCGTTGTCGCCCGACCTCGCGGCCCACGGCGCCTTCTTCGGTCCCGATGCGCTCGCCGCGCTCGTCTACGCGGCGTGGTTCGCTGCCCTGCTCGGCGCCGCGCCGGGCTGGTGGCTCTTCCTCACCACCGCGCTCGCGGTGGGCGTTCGTGAGCCCGGGCTGCCGTTGGCGCTGGTGGTGGCCACCGTGGCGCTGGTCCAACCGACATGGTTCGGACTGTCGCGACCGCGGGCGGCGCTCGTGCTGGCAGGCGTGGCGGGGTCGATGCTTCTCGCGGGACGCTGGCCGGCGTCGCTCGCCGAGGCCTTTCCCTCGATCCACAAGTTCGCCCCCCTCGCGGCCGACCTCGGGGGACGGGGTGACGGCGGCTACTTGCTCGACGTGACGGCGGCCATCCCGGGGCCGCTCGGCGGCCTCGAGGACGCGGTTCGCGCGGCCTACGCGGCGCGGGTCCCCGACCTCGGCACGCTGGGTCGCGTGGCCTTCAACGTCTTGCACGCCGTCGTCGCGCACATCGACCAGCTCTGCCTGGCCGCGCTGGGCGCCGGGGGTCATTGGCGGGGCGCCCGCGCGGAGGGTCGCCCGGAGCGAGGGCGTCTGGCGTGCGTGCTCTTCCTCCCCCTGCTGGGCACCCTGCTGGCCTGGTCGCAGCGGCGGCACTTCTTGCCGTGGCTGGCTTTGTCCTGGGCGGGGGTGGCGGTGGGAATCGAGTCACTAGTGCTGTCGCGACCTCGATTGACACGTCGGCTCGCCGTCGCCGTGTTCTCGCTGGCGCTTTGGCCGGCGCTGGTGATCAGCCCACGCGCTCGCGCGTGGATGCAGGCTCGCGAGGTCGCCGACGCAGCGGTTCACGCGCTCGGTGGCGAGATCGAGCGCGCGACGCGCCGGGACGATCTCCTCGTCTTTCCCCTCGGTCGCGGGCTCATCGACCCGGTCTTGCTGGCCTCGGCGGAGCGGCCCGTGGTGAGCCTCGACCAGCGGCTCCGCGGCGCCCTGCGCTGGCGCTCGGTGCTCCTCCTCCCCGCGACGGAACCCGCGCCGCCCGGCTGGGTGAGCTTCGCCGAGGCGGCCGGGAGACGCGCGTACCGCTACCGGAGCGACGTGCTGGACCGGGAGTGCCTGCGCGGCGAGCTGGTTGGCCCGCTCAGCTTCGGTCTTGTGCCCGGGGACAACGGCCGGGGGACGCGGGTGGTGGTTCGGGCCTGCGGGGGGAGTGAGGGGGAGTAGGGGGTTGCTACCGGCATTCGAGCTCGTAGTCGTCGAGGGTGAGGGCCGTGTAGGTGGGCGGGTTGTCGCTGTTGATGTCGCTCTCGGGCACCTCGTCGAGGCCGCGCGTCTTCTCAGCGTCTGTGCTCTTGGTCATGACGAGGTCGAGGCCGCTGTTGTTCCACGCGTTGCCGGAAAGTTTGAGTCCGCTCTCTCCCAGGTACACGCCGACTTGCTCGGCGCCCTCCACGACGGAGTCCTCCAGCGTCGTCGGCGCGTGCCAGCCCCAGACCGCAAAGCCGTCGTGCTGGCTGCCCTCGGCTACGAATCCAGCACCGCCCTGAAGGACGGAGTTATCGACATAGAGCCAGCTCCGTTGGCCCGAGAGCCAGATCCCAGCGTAAGGGTGCGGCCCCACCAGGGCGTCATTGAGCTCGACCTGCGCCCACCGCTCGGGGACTGCCGCGATGCCCGCGGCGCCGTTGTCCCTCACCGTGGTGGCGTCCAGAACGAGCTGCCCGAACCCGACGTAGGCGCCCACCACCCCGTTGTCCGCGAGTAGGCAATCGGTGCAGGTGACCCCTTCCCAGGCCGCCAGTCCGGCCACCTCGTTCTCGGTCGCGACGAGGCGCTCGATAGTCGTCGCCGAGTTCACTTCGAGGCAAGCGCCGATGCCCCCCGCTCCGTCGCGGCGCCTCGCGACGCCGGTCACGTGGACATCTAGCAGATCGTAGGCCCCGGTGAAGGCGACCAGGCCGAAGCCGTCTCCGCCCCTCACCTGGCTGTTCGACACGGTGACGTCGCCGCTATGGAATCGCAGGCCTGCCGCCAGTTCTTGGTGAGCGCGGGTGCCCGCCACGACGAGGTCGCTTGCGTGCACTTCGGGCCCCTCGCCGCTGACGTCAATGCCCGAGAATACGTTCTGCGACAGCGTCACCCGCTCCAGCGTCGCAACGACCGCATTGACGATGACGATGCCCCCGGCAAAAGCGGTCGCGACCCCGCCTCCGTTGCGATCGACGGTGCTGTCCCGCACGTCGAGGACGGTACCCGTGCCGCTGGCGAGGATGCCGATCCCATCGTTGTCGGCGACCGTGGTCCCGCTGAGCTCGAGCGAGGCACCGTCGCCCACGCTGATGCCGCTGCCCACGTCTGCCTCGGCGACCGTCCCGGTGATGCTCGACCCGTCGAGCCACGCCCAGCGCCCCACGCCGTTGACAACCAGCCCGGCACGCGTGGCGCCGCGGAGCTCGGCGGCTTCGATCGAGACCCCGCCAGACTCGACGACCACGCCAAAGCTGCCGCCCGTCGCCGCGAGCTGGCAGAGGCCGATGCTCCCGCTGTCGCCCGCCGCGATCACGAGGTTGGGGCTGCCGGGGCTGGCGCTCAGCACCGTGCTGTGCGGTCCACGCCCGTAGAGCGTGATGCCGCTCGCGACGATTTCCAGGTTGCCGGGGTAGGTCCCGCTCTCAATCCATGCGGCGTCGATCTCGCCGGCCTGGGCGAGTCCCTCGGCGAGCGATTGGAAGGGCGAGGCTTCACTGCCGTCGCCGCTCGGATTCGCGGCGGCGTCGATCCAGATGGCTCGCTCCACCGACGCATCGCCGAAGGACACGGAGCCGCAGTCCACCGGCGCTAGCCGCGGCGTGATCGGCGCTAGGCTGGTGTCGGCGAGGCCGGAGTCCGGGTTGGTGGACTCGGGCACGTCGCTGTCAGGATCGTCGCTGTCCGTGCCAGCGGTGTCCTCACCGGGACTCTCGCGCAGGCGGCGCTCGCTCGGAGCGTCGCCGTCGGGCGCGCACGCCGTGAGAAGGAACACGAGCATCCTCGCAGGATACCACGCGGGAACGCGGACGATCCTAGCTCCGCGCCGGCTAGACCTCGTCGACCGGGAACACGAAGCTCGGCTTGCCATCGACGAGGTCGATCACGACCTTGCCACCCTTGGCCAGCCGCCCGAAGAGCAGCTCGTCGGCGAGGGGCTTCTTGAGCTGGTCCTGAATCACCCGGCTCATCTCGCGGGCGCCGAACTCGGGCTTGTAGCCCTTCTCGGCGAGCCACTCGCGCAGCGAAGCCGTGATCTCCAGGGTCACCTCGCGAGCCTGGAGCTGGGCGGCGAGCTCGCGCACGAACTTGTCGACCACCTGGAGGATCACCGGTCGCGACAGGGCGTGGAAGACCACGTTGCCGTCGAGGCGATTGCGGAACTCCGGGGGGAACACGCGCTGGAGCGCCTCGGTGATCTTGCCTTCCACCCCGGGGGCCGAGAAGCCCATCCCGGGCTTGCTGCCCTCGCGGGCGCCGGCGTTGGTGGTCAAAACGATCACCACGTTGC
>SXGS01730360.1_pt1 | contig 13460 bp, 8 predicted proteins | sample 3174681 | NCBI WGS metagenome assembly SXGS01 (sample SAMN11356861, study PRJNA531348) | freshwater metagenome | isolation source: freshwater sample F1-80 | place: China: Fuxian Lake, Yuxi | collected 2017-12-25
CTCTTCTCGGTCGGAAAGGACGGAGAAACAGTGGCTCCATTAACCGCGAAGAAGAGCTGGGACGACGTCATCCGCGCCGCGGACGGCGCCTACATCGGCCTGGCGAAGGGATTCTGACGCCCCGAAATGCCCGATTCCTCCGAAAGACCGCAATCCGCATCGGCGAACGGCCTCGGCTCCGTACGCTCGCACCCGCGGAAACTCCGGCGCGTCGTTCTCTTCCGCTCGCGCGTCGCGCGCAGAGTCTTTACGCTGTTCGTGGTCTCCGCGCTCGTCCCGCTGGTCGCCTTCGCCGTTCTCGCCTTGCAACGCGTGGACGCACGCCTTGCTGAAGAGGCCGCCGCGCGCCTGCATCGCGAATCCCGCGACGCGGGCATGGTCTTCGTCGGGAGGATCAGCCGCGCCATCCACGAGTTCCGCCTCATCGGGAAGGGACTCAACGGTCCGGGCGCCGTGCCCCTCGAACGGTCCGAAGTCCTCGCCGTACAGACGTTCGCGGCATTCGACGCCTATCGTCCCTCCGACCTCTCCGCGGAGAGCAAGTTGAGCGCACGGCTTCGTGCCATCCTCACCGCCGCCGACGACCGCCCGAAACTCGACCTCGAGCCTTCCGCCGAGGGCCCTGCGACAGTCCGCATCGTCGGCCGCATCCGCGGCAGGGACGGGGTCGACCTCGTATGCGCGGGACGGCTCGACCCCGCCTTCTTGTGGGAGCACGGCGAGATGGCTGCCGAGAGCTGCGACGTCGCTATCGAAGCGATCGAGCCGCTTAAACTTCGACTTTACTCTACGGGAGGTACGTGGCCCGCTTCCATCGCCGCCGCGTCGAACGACGAACTCAGCTCGCGCGACGCCGACTGGAGCGAACCCGACGTTCCCGCCATCGCCCGGACGTGGACCGTTTCCGCCCGAACGCTCTGCGGCGCGTCGTTCATGGTGACGGTGCGCCGGCCGAAGGCCGAAGCGGAAGCACCGCGCGAAGCCTTCGCGATCTCGTTCCTTGCCACGGCTGCGCTCGCCCTCGGCCTGATCGGACTTACGGCGTCGCTGCTCATCCGACGGACCATTGAGCCGCTGTCGGTTCTCCGCGACGCCGCAGAGCGCCTCGGCAGGCAGGACTTCTCCAGCCCGGTCGCCCTCGCGACCGGCGACGAATTCGAAGATTTGGGGCGGACGCTGAACCACGCCGCCAAAAAGCTCGGTCGCCACGCCGAAACCATGCGCGCGGTCAACGAATTCGGACGCGCGCTGTCGACCGAGCACGACGTCGAGCGGCTCGTCGCTCGCATCGCCGACGGCGCTTGGATGCTCTTCCGCGCGGACGGTTGCGCGGTGTACCTGGCCGACGAGGACGGCCCGCTCAGGCCCGCGGGATTCCGGGTACGTTCGCTCGACGCGACGTTCGGCCCCGAAGACGACCCGCTGCCCGCCGCGATGATCGCCGCGACGGCGCTTACGGGCGAAGTTCCGATCAACCTGGCCGACGTGCGACGCGATCCGCGGACGGCGGACGCATGCGCCGACTTCGACCGCCGACGGGGATACCGTACGCGTACGCTCTTGACCGTCCCGTTCCGCGACCGTGAGGATCGCCTGGTGGGGGCGCTGCAGCTCTTCAACGCGACCGACGCCTCCTCGGGGTTGTCGCGCCTCTTTACGGACGATGAGGCGGATCTGGCGTCTTCAGTCGCGTCGCAGGCGGCGGTCGCGATCACGAACGCCCGCCTCGTGCGCGAGTTCCGCGCCATGTTCGACGGCGTCATCGAACTCGTGGCGACGGCGATCGACGAAAAATCCCCCTACACGGGCGGACACTGCCGCCGCGTGCCCGAACTGACGATGATGATCGCCGACGAAGTCGATCGCGCGGAAGACGGGACCTTCGCGGGCTTTCGTTTCTCGGAGGAGGAGCGCTACGAACTTCGCGTCGCAGCACTGCTGCACGACTGCGGCAAAGTGGCGACGCCCGTCCACGTCGTCGACAAGGCGACTAAGCTCGAAACGATCCGCGACGGCATTGAGAACGTCGACCTGCGTTTCGCCGTCTTGCGCACCGAGGCGCGGGCGAAGGAACTGCGGACGGCGCTCGACGCCTTCGGCGCGGCGGGCGTGACCGCGGCGGAACAGGCCGAAACCCGCGCGGCCGCGACGGCGACGACCTACGAGGAAGAGCGCGTCTTCCTGCGTCGTGCGAACACGGGCGGAGAGTTCATGCCGAAGACGGATCAGGAGCGCGTGCGTGCGATCGGCGCGCGGCGGTATCTCGCTTCCGGAGGGCAGGAGGCGCCGCTGCTCTCCGCGGACGAAGCCGAGAACCTCTGCATTTCGCGCGGAACTCTGAACGACGCCGAACGCACGATCATCAATCTGCATGTGACGTCGACGATTCACATGCTCGAGAAGCTGCCTTATCCGCGGTCGCTCCGGATGGTGCCGAAGATCGCCGGATCCCATCACGAACGCATGGACGGCAAGGGATATCCGCTAGGACTTCGACGCGAAGACATCACGCTGCAAGGTCGTATCCTCGGCATTGCGGACATCTTCGAGGCTCTGACCGCTAAGGACCGCCCGTACAAGCCCGGGCGAAAGCTCTCCGAGTCGGTGGCGATTCTTCGACGCATGGCAGCCGAGGGGCACGTGTGCCCGGATCTGCTGGACCTGTTCCTTAGGTCTAAGGTCTACGAAGCCTACGGGCGCCGGTTCCTCGACCCCGATCAGGTCGACGATGCGGGGACGGCCCCGGATCCGGTGAGACCGGTCGCCGACTCGCCGCTGCCCTGCGACTCCTGCCGCGGCTAGGCCTGCGAGGCGAGCCGGGTGAAGCGTTCGGCTACGCTCGGATCGCGTTCCGTGTGTCTCAGCTGACCGAATCCGAAGCTCCCGACGCGGTGTCCGTCAAAAGGGGTCGCGGAACGGGACGCTCATCATTCCGGAGAGGCCGCTACATTCTTGTCGGAGGCTTGCACGTAGGCTTCGTCTCACGAACGCGTCAGATTCGGCTTTCGGCGAAAAAATGGGGCGCCGTTAGTGTCGCCGCGAAAGCCCCAAGGCAGGATCGCGCATCGCCGACAACGGACGGCATTCGTGCCTGTGCTCCAAGAACAAGCAACGTGGAGACGACTTGTGACGATGCTCTCGAAGGAGTTTCCGTTCGCAATCGACGGGCGCACCAATCGACGTGACGATCTGAAGTTCCTACTCTTGCATCTCACTTTCGTCGTCGTCGCCACGATCTTGGGCAGCAACCTATCCGATATGTTCATATCGAACGCTTCGGGCGCAGCAACGACGGTGACCTATCTGGCAGCGTTCCTCATTTGTCTTGCTGCGCTGGCCATCTTGTCCGTTGCGGCGATTTCCGTCCACGTTCGCCGCCTGCATGACATGAATCTCGCAGGAAGGATGATCCTGATTGGACTCGTCCCTTTCTTGCTCCTCCTCATTTGCGGGATCGCCCCCGGAACGAAGGGCGTCAATCGCTACGGATCGCCAATCGTCTCGCGGTGGACCGGTTCTCCTTCCGCAGAACAATCGGGGCAACTCGGCTCCTGACGCACTCGGACCGTTAAAGGCTCCGAGCCCGGTTCCCGAAGTATTCGCACCGCCCGGACCGCCATCGCGCGATGATCTTCGCAGCCGACCTCGCGACGCTTTCGGCGGCCATCAGCCGTATCGATGCGCTGAACGCCCTCTACTTCGGCACGGTCTGGGAGACATGGTTCGGCCCGTTCTTCATGACGCAAGTCCTCGGGGCCGTCCTCGTCGCGCTCCGCATCGCGGTCGTACGTCGCATCGAAACCCCGCTCCTCGCCGGCTTCGCCGCGCAGGCCGCCCTCGCTTTCGCCATCTGCCGCTTCGCGCCGACGGACGCGTGGGTCTCGTTCGCTCGCGGCCTCATGGCCGGCTGACGCTTCGACGCGGGGGCCGAGCAAGGCGCACTCGACGCTCGCGGATCCGGCGTCCCGAAGGTCGACATCTTAAGGTAGGAACGGTCGCCGCTGGTGCGTTCGTCGACCGTCCCCGCCCTCGTCGGGGAGCGTCGCGCAGCGGTTTGCGTACTCCGCGAACGAACGACGCTTCCCGCGCATCGGATCGAAATCTCATGCAACGACTCGTTTCCCTCTGCGCAGGAGCTCTCGCCGCCGCCGCTTTCGCGCACGCGACGCGGGATCCTCAAAGCGATTCGCCGGACCGCGGGCTCGCGCGCACGCGCTCGCCCGAGCGGAGAGTCCCTACGGTTTCCGACGGGGCTTACCGGCTCGACCGTTCCCACGAACTCGGCCGACGCGACGGCCGCGCGCTCGGCGACGCGGGGCACGCCGGTGTCCGATGTCTGCGCCCGGACGTAACCGACGGGCGTTTCCACCCGGGCCCCGCCCGCCGTCGACCGGCCGATGCAGAGGCGGGACGCGTCGGACGGCGGCAGTATTTTGTGGGACGAACCCGAAGACCCGCCGGTTCGCGATCGTCGACGAGCAACCTCGGGGCGCCGACTTATCGATGCCGCCGCGACAACTCGACGGTCGCATCGGCGCCGCCCGCGCGACGATCAACCGCCTACGAGAAGGACCGCCTCGCCGAAGCGTGCGGCAAGCATGGCACGGACGGCCTCGAGTCCGCCTGCGGCGACGGCCGTCGCGGCGCGCGCGGCTTCCGCTAGAGCCGCCGGGTCGGGCGGTACGGCAAAACGGACGGCGATTCCTACGGGCGGTTCGTCGTCCGGCCGCAGGATCGGATCGAGTGTCGGTGCGGGCGGAATGCGCACGCGTTCGCCGAAACTGAACGGCGCCGTGCGACCATAGACGCCCAGACCCGGCCTCGGATCCGGATAGGCGACTTCGACGCGTCCGTCCATCACCCGAAAAACTGCGAGTTCGCCGCCTGCGCCGAAGACGAGTTCCCAATGATAGGTTCGACCGCCGCCTCCGCGAAGCGTCTCCGACGCCTCCGCGACGATGAGCGCGCCGCGGATCACCGACGGTCCGACGGTTCGATCGGCGTCGTTCCACAACGTGAAACGCACGGCGACGAGCAACGCGGCCGCCGCAGTCAACCGGAACAGCATGCGCGCCGTCCGAGACCGCCTTGCGACGCGCGCCACGGCGGCCGAGGCGCCGTCGGAACCGTCGGCCGGGTCGAGGCGTCGGACGGCCCGTGCGTACGCGCGGTCGAAGCGCGCGCTCGGGATCGCGACGGGCTCCGTCGAAGCCGAGAGATCGGGATCCGCCGGGCCGATGCCGTAGGCCTTGCTCCAATGCGCGCAGGTCGCGCGAAAATCATCGAGCAAGCGACGGCAATGCGCGCACGATTGCAACGCCGATCGCACCCGCGCCGACGCGTTCTCGGACGAGCGGCCTTCGGCGAAGGCCATGAGTTCTTCGGGAGCGACGTGGTGCGTCATGGCGCTTAGGCGGTGAATCCCGCCGCCTCCAAGCAGGCGCGCAGCTTTCGGCTCGCGCGAAACAGACTCTGACTGACGGCGTTAGCGCTTCGACGCAATTCGGCGGCGGTCTCCTGCACGCTCAAGCCCGCGACGAAGCGCATTTCAAAAACGCGATTCTCCTGCGGCGGCAGCTTGGCGGCGCACCTCTGCAAGGCATCGCGGAGCGCCGCCGCGTCCGCGGGATCGGCGCGTCCGTCCGCGAGACCGTCAGGCAGCGGCTGAGGCGCGACGTGCGCGCGACGGCGACGAGAAATCGCGTCACGGAGTCGCCATGCCAAAAAACCGCCGAAACTCGTGGCGACGCGGTCGGCGAGCCCCGCCAAGTCGCTGACTAGGCCCAAGACGACCTCTTGAAGGCACTCAATCATCAGGTCCTCGTCGCGCAGGCCGAAACGAAGGCAGCTTTTGTGGAAGAAGGTGCGGTAACGCGACAACAGCTCTTGGCCCGCAGCCTGATCGCCGGCGCTCCAACGAATCAACAGGGCGCGGTCGACGTCGTGCGCCGATTCGTCCACGGCGGCGAAGAAGCTCGCGTTGTCGGCGAAGTCGGGACGGATGTCGGAAGGCGCGAGGTCCATCGTTTGCGGCGCGGAATGATCCTTCGCCGTCCGCCCAAGAGGCGCCGCGAAGGCCGGGCTTACGTCGCCCGACGCGATTTCATTTTTTTTCGCAGACACTTCGGGTCCGGCGCGGCGGCTATCCGCCCTCATTATCGAGGACGAACGCGCCCCATGTGGCGGGAAACCCGTGGGGCGCACCCGGCCCGCGTTGCGCCTTAAGCAACGAGAGTTTCGCGTCCCTCAAGGCGGCGCCGAGGGACGATCCGGTTGCGAATCGGCTTCGATAAAAGATCGGGAACAGCTGCGAAGCCGCGGCATCGTCGATTTTCCACACCGCGGTTACGGCGGCGCGGGCTCCCGCGAGGCGGAGCGCGCGCCGGAGCCCGAGCACGCCCTCGCCCGCGCGAGCGACGCCGAGCCCCGAGTCGCAGCTTGAGAGGACGAACAGCTCGCAGGCGGAGAGATCGAGCCACGCGGCTTCGGCGGCGGTCAGCAGGCCGTCTTCGCCGTCGACCCCGCGCGCCGCCGCGCCGGCGCCGGCAAAAGCGAGAGCCGAAGCCAGCGCCGGCAACGCGGCGTCAAGCGACGTGACCGGTTCGTACGCGAAGTGCGCCGCCGCATCCCGTGCCACGAGACGATCGCGAAACACGCCGTGCGACGCCACGTGGATCAGGCGCTTTCCCGCGACGTCACTCTTGAACCGCGACTCCGTCGCCGCGGCGCCCGTGCGTTTGGTCGCCCTTCGCCCGGCGGCGTCGGCGATTCCGTACCGAATGCACTCCTCCTCGACGGCGTCGATCTCCTCCTTTGAACGAGGCAACGGCGGGAAAGCCGCCGCGCCGGGTGCGGAACCGAATGCAACGTCGCCGACCAGAAGCACCCCGCCCGGGTCCTCGCCGCGGACCGGAAGCGACGTCGCGAGGCGGTCGGCCGCCGACAGGAGATACGAGATCTCGAAGTCCTCGATCAGCGTACGCGCCTTATCCGCCCCGGGCAGCGTTTCGAACGGGAGAGCCCAGAGGAAGCCGTCGGGTGCGAGCGAAACGCGGCGCACTTCGCGGATGTAGGGGGCAAGCGGCGTCCAGACGGCGTCCCGAGCGGCGACGCCCGCCGCGAGTGCGATCGACGCCGCCGCCGGATCCGCGCGAAAAAAGCGGGATGCGACCGCGAGGTGCGCTTCGATTGCGGCGCGAAGCGCGGCGGTCGTTCCCAGCGGGACGAGAACGGGGGGCGCGTCGGCCCGATAAACGAGCGCGGCCATCCTTTCATCGGCGCCCGGGACCGGGGCCGGGTCGGCAGGGTCGGTGCGGTCGTAGCCCACGAAGTCGACCAACGCTTCGTCGGCCCTTAGGGACTTGGAGACGTCGGCCGCCGTCGGAGGCGCGGGGCGAGACGCGCCCGCCGCGCGCGCCAAGCGACGCTCTAACGCGTCTCGGTCCGCGGCGAGCCTTGGATCGATACGAAGCTGGGACGGTACGGCGCGGTCGGCGGCGGCCATTGCGGACGCGATCCGGCCTTCGATCGCCGCGAGCCGCGCCCGGTCGGCGGCGAAACCGGCATCGTCGCGCACACGAAGACGGCGTCGCTCGACCTGCAACGTTCGGAGGACTTGTCCCTTCCAGACGAGCACGTCGTCGGCCACGTCGGCGACGAATCCGGCGCGGTCGCCTGCGGCGGAGAGGGCGGCGGAGAGGCGGCCGTCGAGCGTGCCGCGGAGCGCGCCGACCGCGGCAAGCCGCTCGGTCTCCGAGACTTCGTCGGTTAGGGCCTCGACCGCTCGTCGCGCGACGACGAGCGCGGCGCGCCAAGACGCCGCGGCCTCCGTGCCGCGTTCGAGCGCGGCGGCTGCACGCGCGCGGCCTTGGTGAACGCGAAGTTCGAAAGCCGCCGATCCGCCGGGAGCGCCCTCGAGTCCCGCGAGGGCGGCGTCGAACAGCGGGAGGGCCTCGCCCGGTCGCCCCTCCAGATGGCGCGCGACGCCGAGTACGTGCAATGCGCGGGCCCGGTGCACCGGCGTCGCGGCAGGGTGATCGCGCGCAGCCGCCGCCCGCTCCGAAGCGCGACCGGCGTCTCGAGCCGCCAACGCGACCGCGGCACAATCGCTCAATATTCCGGGGCGTCGGTGATCTTCGGGCGTCGGATCCATGAGACGCATCGCCTCCGCGAATTCCGCCTCGGCGCGCGCCAGGTCGCGATCGCCGGTCGCGAGGCGGGCCAAATAGGCGTGCGCCGTAGCGAGGTCTCCGGCGGCGGCGCGTCCGAGCGGCGCCAACTCCCGGATCTGCGACTCGAAGTGCGCGCGCGCCTCGATAGGTCGTCCGAGCGCGCTTTCGTAGTGGCCGCGCAACGACGCGGCGCGCGCGCGCAGTCCATGTTCCGAGGGCTCGATTTCTTCGAGCGCGATCGTCAGTGCGTCGAGAACGGGCGCCGCCTCCGCGGACCGGCCGAGGGCGATGCGCGCTTCGGCGAGGCTGCTCAGCGCATCGACGAGGCGTTCCGGCGCAAGGTCGTTCGACTCGAGGGCGCGAAGCATTTCCGCCTCCGCAGCCGCCGGTTTCCCGCACCGCAAGTACGCCGCGACGACGATCAGGCGCACCGCCGCCGTACGCCGATCACGCGGTCCGAAGTCGGCCTCCGCGTCGGAGACGGCTTCGGCGGCCGCGAGCGCGGCGAGGTCGCATCGTCGACAGCGATAAGCGGCGATACTCAGCAACGAGCGGACGTTGGCGAGGTCGGCCCGCTTCGTCCGCGCGTCTCCGGCGAGAAGGCGGACGGACTCGGAAAAGACGTCGGTCGCCTCGGCCATCTCTTCGACTCCGAGCAGCGCATTGCCGAGTCTGGCGAGATGGAAGGCGTGGATCCGTGCGTCGCCCGAGGCGGCCGCCTCGGCGACCGCGCGACGAATCTCGGCGAACCGCGGTTCCGTCGCCGGTCGCGGGGCGGGGGCTTCTTGAGCGAAACCGCCGCCCGCGGTCGCGGCCGACCAGAACACAAGGGATAGGATCGTCCGTTGCACGCGCTTCGGAGTCTACGCGAACCCCGGCCGTTGCGCTGACGCTAAAGCGTCTGCGGAAAGTTGATCCAAGTCAGGTTCGCGAAGACCGGAGACGAAACGTCGACGAAGATCGCCTGCAGCGACATCGTGAATCCGAACGGCACCGGAGGCGCGACGAAACCGTAGAAATCGAGCGTGCCGCGGGGACCGGGAACCGCGCCGGCGAGGTCGTTGGCAGCGAGCGTCGCGCCGTTCGGCGGACCCAGCAGGCCGAGACCGTCCGCCAGAGCCAGCGTCGGTCCTTGCAAGACGCCGATCTGCAAGTCGAAACCCGGGGCGAATGGGACGGCGAACGGCGGCAACGGCCCGAGGTCGATCAGCAGGGTCACCGGCACGTTCTCCGCCGGCGCTTCGACGCGGACCATGAACGACTCGCCCGCCAGCGGCGCGTGCGGCAGCACCGAGACCGTACCGGCGTTGTCGAACGCGCCCGCGGTTCCGACGGCGATGCCGACCGCGTTCGAAGCGATCGCGGAGTTCGCCGTGAACTTGACGAGCGTCAAGGCGAAGCCGCCGGGAGACAGCGACGCAGCGACCGTTGGTCCGATCTGGCAGGTGTAGGTGTTCAACGCGACGAAGGAAGTCGGGACGGGTGCGCCGTTGACATGCGCGATCGCGCCGGGAATCAGGTTGAAATTCCCGTTGAGCGTCAAGGTGATCGGCGCCGATCCGGGGCCGAGCACCGGGATCGTCGCGGGGGTCACCGAGGCGATCGTCCCGCCGGCCACCGTGACGGCCGAGACCGCGAAGCCGCCGCCCGGTGCGGGATTGCTTACGACGATGTCGACGGCGCCGACGGCGACCGCCAGTCCCTTAGGGAAGACGCACTCGATTTGCGTCGGATTCGACGCGCTTTTCACCAGCGGCAGCCCGTCGGCGACGACGGTCGTTTCGGGCAGGAAACCGCTTCCGTCGATGGTGAAGACCGTGTCCGAACCTCCGCCGAGGAACACGCTCGGAGATTGCGACAAGACTACCGGCGTCGGGTAGTTGATCGTCAACGCAAACGGCGCCGAGGAGCCGCCGCCTTGGCCGGGATTGAATACCGTCAGCGCATGCGCGCCGGCGGCGACGACCAATCCGAGGGGAATCTGCGCCGTAAGGGACGCGATCGCGGGGAACGTGCCGTTCGTCGTCGTGGCGAGATCGACGCCGTCGAGACGAACTACGGAAGTCGGGACGAAGTCGCTTCCGGCGACCGTCAAGGTCGATGTCTGGCCGACGGCGGGCGTCGGGACTCCCGACGCCCCGAGAATCGTCGGAACGGCGTTGAAGCGGTTCAGGACGATGAAGTTCGAAGTCCCGCCGCCGGGCCCGGGGTTGACTACGCCGACGTCGAGGGGACCCGCAGTCGCCAGCGTCGACGCCGGCACGACCGCCGTCAATCGGCCCGAGTTCACGAACGTCGTCGGCAAGAAGCCGAATCCCGTCGTACTGACGATCGACGACTGGATGAATCCGCTCCCGTCCACCGTAACGGTCGTGTCCGTTGCGCCGACCGGCACGAGAGTCGGGGAAATCGACGCCGTGATCGCAGTCGGGTTCGTGACGTCGAACGGAAGCCCGCTCGAAAGGCCGCCGCCGGGCGCGGGATTGTTGATCGTCACGGAATACGACGCCGCGATCCCGAGCAACGCGGCCGGCAGAACGGCGGTCAAGGCGGTCGGCGAGACGAATGTCGTCGTCAAAGGAACGCCGTCGAACGCCGCGACCGAGGCACTGTCGAACCCGGAGCCGTTCAGCGTCAAGATCGCCGTCGGAGAACCGACGGGAAGCGACGGCGGCGACGAACTCCCGATCGTCGGAAACGCGTGAACGACGCTCAGACTAAGCAACGTCCCGGAGCCGACGACGCCCGGCGGTGGAGTTTGAACCCCGAGACCGTAGATCCCGGGCGCCGCCGTGACGGAGGCAGGCACGGTTGCGATCACCTCGGTCGGAGAGACGAACGACGTCGGCACGGGCGCCCCCGCGACATGAACGAAGATTCCCGGGACGAAATGCGTCCCCGCGACGGTGACGTTTTGCGGCCCCGTGTCGACGTTGAGCGTCGACGGCGAGAGCGACGCCAGCGTCGGCGTAGGGTTGTTCACGATCACCGAGACCGTGTTTCCGTTGCCGCCTCCGGGGCCCGGATTCGTGGCGGCGACGAAATGAAATCCGGCGATCGACGTCACGTCGGCGGGCATCGTCGCCGAAAGCTGCGTCGCGCTCACGAACGCGGTCGCCAACGGCGCGCCGTCGACCGTCACCGTCGTCGAAGGCAGGAATCCCGTGCCGATGAGGACGCACGGCGTCGCACCGGCGTCCGACAAGAAAAACGGCGGCGAGGTCGTCGTGATGAGCGCCGCGGGATTATTGACCGACAGCGCGACGGTGTTGCTGGCGCCGCCGCCCGGGTTCGGATTCTGGACATGGAGGTCGTAGACGCCTGTGCCGGCGGTGATTGAAGCTGGGACGAGCGCCATGACCTGAGTCGCGCTCACAAAAGTCGTCACCAGCGGCATGAATCCGATTTGGACCGTACTGGCGGGAACGAAGCCGGAACCGTTGACGGTCACGGTGACGCCGCCGGAGCCGACCAAAACAGCAGAGGGCGTCACGCTCGCAGCAAGCGGCGCCGGGTTGTTGACGAAAAGCGTCGTCGAAGGACTGGTCCCCCCGCCGGGCGCGACGGTGAAGACCGCGACGCTGTGCGGCCCGGGCGACGCGATCGTCGCTGCCGCGACGTTTGCGGTGAGTTGGGTCGACGAAACGAACGTCGTCGACTGGTTCACGCCGTCGATACGCACGACGCTCGCGGCGACGTAGTCGGAACCGCTGACCGTAAGCGTGAACGCCGGATTGCCGGCGACCACCGTCTGCGGGCTGATGCCGGAAAGGCCCGGGGTAGGATTCGTTACGAGGAAAACTGCCCCGACCGTCGCCGTGCCGCCGCCCGGCGCCGGATTAACGACCTGCACGCTGTAGGAGCCTGCGGCGGACATCACCGATGCGGGCGCCGCGGCCGTAAGGCTTGTGGAACTTAGGATCGTCGTAGTGCACGAAACGCCGCCGAGCACAAAGATCGAAGAGGGGACGAAGTTCGAGCCGGCGATGGTAAGGACGGGCGACGATCCGAGGACGGCGGATCCCGGCATGAGGGCGCCGATTCCCGGGACCGGATTGTTGGTTGTGAAGGCGACGGATCCCGAGGTTCCTCCGGCCGTCGTCGGATTCTTGACGGTGATCGTATGCGCTCCGCCGTTGGCGAGCAGTGCGGCCGAGACGAACGCCGTCAGGGAAGTTGTAGAAGCATACGTCGTCGGGAGGTTCGCGCCGTCCCACCGCACGGTCGCGCCATCGGCGAAGTCGGCCCCGGTCGCAGCGATCGTGATCCCGGTACCGCCGGCCGTCGTCGCATTCGGCGAGACCGACGACAGCGTCGGAGTCGCGGACAGCACGGCGAAGACCACCGTGTTGGAGAAGATCGGAACGGCGATGCTGAGTCGAACGCGTACGTTGTGGGTTCCCACGGCCGCGATCTGCGCCGCGGTGACGGTGGCGTTCAGTTGGTTGAAGGAAACGAATGTCGTCGGGATCGTCGCGCCGTCCCATTGCACATTGTTGGTGCCGAGGAAGCCGACTCCGTTGACGACCAAAGTGAACGTCGGGGCGCCTGCCACCGTGTTTTGCGGAGACAAGGACGTGATTGTGATCTGAGCGAACCCGGAGGCGCAACAAAGGACGGCGACAGCGAACAATCGAGAGTGCATAGCAGAGGACCTTTCGGTCCCGCTCAAGAGATCGGAACGGGGTCCGCATTACGCCCCCTTCCGAAAAAATCCCGCGCCTTTGCGCCGCGCCCGCCGAGGTCCGTGGGCCCGAATCCCGACAACGCCGTCCAACCGGGCACGTTCGTCGCGTAACGGGCAGGCCCCGTCGGAGCGACGGTCACGAGTCCCGAGAGGACCATCTCCTGCAGCGCGCGCCGCACGGATACCGCCGAGTACGCCAGCGCCCGCGCGGTTTCGTCGACACTGAGGCCCTGCCGCGCGCCGAAGCCTTCGGCTCCCGCGATCAGAAACGCGAGGACGTGGGCCTTGGCGGAAACGCCGAACGCGGCGCGCAGCTTGAGCACCGACGCGGCCGGTCCGGACAGCGTGAGCTCCTTAGACCCCTTCGCTCGACGGCCAGCGGGCGCGGGGATGGCAGCGGCGTCGCCGCATCGGCCCTTAGTCGCGGCGTCGCGTTGCGGATCAGGGAACGGAAGCGCTGGACTCCGGTCAGTCCCAACCCGACGTCGGTCCACCATCGCAGACGGTCCTCCGACCGACGTTCGTGCGACGCCGCGACGAGCGAACCCAGCAAGCAGCGCCTCCGGATCGACGACGACCGCACGGCCCGCCCCGCCGTCCGC
>SXGS01139164.1_pt1 | contig 13456 bp, 9 predicted proteins | sample 3174681 | NCBI WGS metagenome assembly SXGS01 (sample SAMN11356861, study PRJNA531348) | freshwater metagenome | isolation source: freshwater sample F1-80 | place: China: Fuxian Lake, Yuxi | collected 2017-12-25
AAGCCGAAGTTGTTGCGGATATTGTTGGAGAAGGTTGTCTTCAGCCGCGTGCCCAGCACGTCCCAGCCGCCCGGTCCCGCCGTATCCGACGACTCCACGATCACCGCCGTCGCCACATCGCCGAAGATGAAATGGCTGTCGCGATCGGTGAAGTTCAGGTGGGCCGAACAGACCTCCGGATTGACCATCAGTACGGCCTTGACCGAGCCGCCGGCGATGAAGTCCGCCGCCGTCTTGATGCCGAAGGTCGCCGAGCTGCACGCTACATTCATGTCGAAGGCGAAGCCCTCGATGCCCAGCGCCTGCTGCACTTCGATAGCCATGGCCGGATAGGCGCGCTGCATGTTCGACGCGGCGCACAGGACGGCGCCGATTTCCGAAACCGGCTTGCCCCACGCCTCGATCGCCTGACGCGCCGCCTTGACCGCCATCTCGGCCAGGATCGAGATTTCGTCATTGGAGCGTTCGGCCAGGTTCGGCGCCATCCGCTCGGGGTCGATGATCCCGGCCTTGTCCAGCACGAACCGGCTCTTGATGCCCGACGCCTTCTCGATGAACTCGGGCGAGGAGTGCGACTTGGCCTCCAGCTCGCCGGCCTCGATCTGGGCGGCGTGGCGGGCGTTCCAGCCGTCGGCCCAGGCGTTGTAGCTGTCGACCAGTTCGGCGTTCGAGACCGACTGTTCGGGGGTGAAGAGGCCGGTGGCGGCGATCACTGCATTCGACACTTTTTTGTTCCTATCGCTCGACGCGCGGCGTCTCGCTGCTTGAGGAGTGTGTTCCTATCGCTCGGCCCGCGGGACCTTGCTGCTTGAGGACAGTCCGTTTCCTATCAGAACGCGTCAATAGGACGGCGGCGGCTTGCGGTCGAGACTGGCGATGATGCCGGCGGCCCAGCGCTGCACCTGGCCGCGCGGCGCCTTGGGCGTTGGCTGGTCGCGCGCGGCGATCAGCCGGTTCACCAGATCCTCGGCCTCGCAGGGCCAGCCCTCGGGCGTGACATAGAGGGGATAGGCGATCAGGGCGGCGTGGACCAGGTGATCGACGCCGGCGCGGCGGCTGCGGCGCTCGAACGTCAGCCGGTCGTCGGTCAGCCCCCATCCGGCATAGAAGGGCCGGCCATAGACCGATACCGCCTTGCCCCGCATCAGGGCCTCGAACCCGGTCAGGGAGGTCAGGGTCGCTACCCGGCGACAGGCGTTCAGACAGTCCACGATATCCAGCCCGTCGCCCACAGCATCGACCGAGGCCATGGCCCCAGCGTCCAGCCGCCCCGGCCGGTTGCCCGCCAGCACGTCGGGGTGGTTGCGATAGACCAGAAAGGCGTCCGGATGATCGCGCCGCGCCGCCTCCACCAAGGCCGAGTTGGTGTTCAGATCCGGCGCACAGCCCAGCAGGATCGACTTGTCGTTCTCGACCTGACCGACGACCAGCAGGATGTCGCGATCAACAGGCCAGTCCGTCGGCGCCTGACCCCTCAGATTATATTTCGACAGGCCGGCATCGACCACGCGCGTCCGCAGGGCGGCGGCCCGCGCCAGCTGAACCGGCGACAGGTCCGAGGTTTCGATCAGGGTTTCCAGCCGCGAAGGCCGCGACGGATCGTAATAAACGCCCTGATCGTCCAAGGCGACCGACAGGGCGCCGACGAAATCGGAACCCAGGCCCCGCGAACGGATAAAGCCGTCTTCCATCCGCACGGTCGGGCCGTCAAATGCAGCCGCCGCCTGACGCGTCGCCTCGCTCTCCTTGCCCGCCCACCAGATCAGCCGGCCGTCGCTCGCCTTGGCATGGGCGGCGGCCCGCGAGGGCGACATGAAATAGCGCATCGACGCCTTGGGCGAGTTCAGCAGGCGGCGCACCGGCGGACGCTTGGCGGGCGCAAACCCCACCGCCGACCAAGAGCCCGCTAGCCGGTCGGCCCGGTCGCGCAGCGCGATCAACCGCTCCAGCGCCTGTTCGGCCTCGCATCGCTCGCCCATCACCGGATCGACATAGCGGCTGTAGGCGATCAGGGCGGCGGCGGCGACCTGTTCGATCGACCGCGCGGCGCCACGCCGCCCCGTCTGGACCGCATCCTTCGTCAGACCCCAGCCGGAATAGAAGGGCGCACCGAAGCACCGGACCGGCAGGCCGCGCAACAGCGCCTCGAATCCCAGCGCCGAGGTGACGCAATAGACCGCATCCACCGCCGCCAGCAGGTCGGTCGGCCGCACATCGGCGTCCACCAGGGTGACGCCCGTCAGATCCGTGACGCAGCCGCGTTTCTTGCCCGCCGCCACCGCCGGATGGCGTTTGACGATCAGCTGGGCTTCCGGCTCGTCGCGGCGGGCAGCGGCGATCATGTCGTCAAAGCTCTGAGCCGTCGCGAGGCCACAGGCGATGGAGGCGTCTCCAAACGTCTGGTCCACGATCAGCACACGCCGACCGGGCTTCAGCAGGCCCGGATCCAGCGGCCCGCCCATATTGGTCTTGGACACGCCCGAAGCCACGATCCGGTCGATCAGCCCCCGCGCCCGCGCGATCATGGCCGCGTCGGACCAGTCGTCCGCCTTCTGGATCAGTTGCTCCAGCCGACTGGGCCGCGTCGCATCATAATAGACGCCCAGATCATCGACGATCAGGCTGAGGCTCGTCGCGCCCGCCTCGCCGATGCCGACCGAACGCAAAAACCCGTCCTCCAGCGCCACATAGGGCCGCCCGTTCTTCTCGGCCCACCGTCGCCCCGCCGCCGCTGTCGGCTTCATCCCCCAGCCCAGCACCGCCTGCACATCGTCGCTCGGCAACCGACGCAGGTCGTAGTCGGACAGAAACACGTCGAGGAACGGGACCTTCAGGACGCCGGGCGCGCAGACCCAAGCCGGGATTGTCGAAGGCGTGTCGGAGGGTAGGGGCAAGGCGTGTCCGCTGAGGTTCGACGCGAGCTTTACGGCGGTTGCGTCGACGCGACTAGGCCCCATCCACCCGCGCCAGCAGCGCCCGCGCCTGCTCCAGATGCAGCCGTTCGACCATCGCCCCGTTTACGCGGATCGCGCCCCGCCCCTCGGCGTCTGGTGCGTCGAAGGCGGCGACGATCGCTCGCGCATCGGCGATCTCGGCTTCGGACGGCGAGAAGGCGGCGTTGGCGGCCGCGATCTGCGACGGGTGGATCAGGCTCTTGCCGTCGAATCCGTACAGTCGCCCCTGCAGTGCCTCGGCCGCCAGGCCTTCGGCATCGTCGATCCGGTTGAACACCCCGTCGATGGCCAGCAAGCCATTGGCCCGCGCGGCGGCGACCAGCAGGGCCAGCCAAGGCTTGAACGGCTCGCGATCCGGCGACGCCCCGGTCCCCAGCGCCTTGGCCAGGTCGTTGACCCCCAGCATCAGCCCGTCCAGCGCCCCATCCGACTTGGCGATGTCGGCCAGGGCCATCAGCGCGCGCGGCGTCTCGATCATGGCCCACAGGGCGCAGCCCTTGGCCAGGCCGGCGGACAGGGCGTGCACGGCCTCGGGCGTCTCCACCTTGGGCGCTACGACCAGCGTGGCCCCCGCCGCCTTCATTGCCGCCAGATCGCCCAGCCCCCAGTCGGTGTCCAGCCCATTGATCCGAACGCCCAGGCGCGGCCCGAACCCACCGCCGCGAACCGCCGCGACAGCGGCTTCGCGGGCGTCAGCCTTGGCCTCGGGAGCCACGGCGTCTTCCAGGTCCAGCACGGCGACATCGCAATCCAGCGTCCGCGCCTTCTCGATCGCCCGTACGTTGGAAGCGGGCAGATAAAGGACGCTGCGGACCCGGTCGCTTCGCATCAGACGCGGCCCGTCACGGGGATCAGGGCGCCGGTCATGGCCCGGCTCTCAGGCGAGGCCAGGAACAGAATCACCGCCGCCAGATCGGCCGGCGCGACCCAGGTCGCCGGGTCGGCGTCGGGCATGTCCTTGCGGTTCGCCGGCGTGTCGATAATCGACGGCAGGACGGCGTTGACCGTCACCTTTGTCGTCTTCAACTCCTCCGCCAGTGCCTGGGTCAGGGCGTGGACGCCGGCCTTGGCCGCCCCATAGGCCCCCATGCCGGCCCCGGCCTTCAACGCGGCGGCCGAGCCGACATTGACGATCCGACCCTCGGGCGAGGCCTTTAGCGCATCCAGCGCCGCGCGGCTGGTGTTTACGGCGGTCGTGATGTTCAGCGCATGCATCCGGTCCCAGGCCGGTTCCGCATCGTCGGTCGTCTGCCAGACGAAGCCGCCGGCGATGTTCAGCAGGGCGTCCAGCCGCCCGAACCGGGCGATCACGGCATCGACGGCCTTCTGCGCCTGGCCGGCGTCCGTCAGATCGACCCCGCCGACTTCCAGCACGCCGTCGGGCACGGCATGGCCCGAGGCATGGTCGATGACAGCGACCTGCCAGCCGCCTTTTAGCGCCGCCTCCAGCACCGCCCGGCCCAGGACGCCGTGCCCGCCCGTAATTGCGACTGTCCGCTGCATCATCCGATCCTCCATGTCGCCGGGGACCATAGAGCCGGCTGCGGCCGGATCAACCGGCCCCGATCAAGCGTCGGCGAACACCTTCGCCATCAACCGCTCTAGCGCCTCCTGATCGTCCGTATCGAAGGCGGCCGGCGTCGTCGCATCCACGTCGAACACCGCGATCAGGGCGCCCGAAGCGTCGCGCACGGGCACCACGATCTCGCTGGCCGAACGGCTGTCGCAGGCGATGTGGCCAGGGAAGGCGTGCACGTCCTCGACCAACTGCGTTTGACCCGTCGCCGCCGCCGCGCCGCACACTCCGCGCCCGAACGCGATGCGCAGGCACCCCAGCGTCCCTTGATAGGGCCCGACCACCAGTTCGTCCGCCTTGTCCGTCGCCACGACATAGAAGCCGGTCCAGAAATAGTGCTCGAACGCATCGGCCAGCATTGACGCCACCGTCGCCATTCGCGCCGTTACATTCTGCTCGCCGTGCAGCACCGCCAAGATTTCGGCCTCGACCTCCAGATAGCGCGCCGCCTTGTCGGCGGGACGATCGTTGCGGGCGACATAGGCCATGGGAAAACTCCGGAGCGGGACAGGCTGGCGATATAGGCGAGCGGCCGGCCGAAGGGGAGGGGCGCCGTCATTCGCCGCCGCTTCGCCGGGAACGCTTCCATGCGCCCCCGTGTTGGCGCTGGGAGACAACGACGGAGGCTCGCGTGACATCAACCCTTTCACGATCGCTCAGCCTGATCGCCGCCCTGATGCTGTCGGCCGCCGCAGCGGCCTGCGGTCAGGACGCCGGCGCGCCCGGGCCGGCTGACGCGACGCAGACCCCCGCGCCGTCCGCGCCAGAGCCGACAGCACCGCCTCCGGAACCGGCGAAGACCGGCGCAAGCCCCGCCACCTCGCCGTTGACATCCGCGACGCCGGCGGCGTCGCGCAAGTCCTGCTATCTCTCGGTCGACGGCAAGGTTCTGCTCGACGAGCCCTGCCTGGTCTATCCGTTTGGCGACGGCGGCTACACGATGAACGCCTGGTCCGAGGGCAAGCCGAAGAACTCCCATTTCGCTGTCGTCGTCCTCATGGCCGACGGCACAGCCGACGCCACCTGGAACGCCGATCCCGACGACGATAAGGCCGGCGATCACTTGGGGACCGTGCGCCTCAGCGACGGCTGCTGGATCAACGACCGCGTGCGCATCTGCGCGGGATAACCGTGTTCAGGAGGGCGAGGCAGGATCCAATCCGTGCCTCAAGCTTGAGCGCAAGCGCATGATTTATCCCAAACAAAACCATTGGGACGAAACGTCTCAAGGCGAAAATGTGGTTGACGACAACGCAAAACACCTTCGATTTGTGCGCCTGAGTTGCGTCGCGGGGGCGCAGTAGAGTCGTCGGCCGCAGGCCGCAGGGGGTAGGTTTTGGGTTTCAGTTTCAAGGGCGGGCTTTTAGCCGCAGCGGCCGGCGTCGCGATCATGGTGGGCACGACGGCTGTGGCGCAGACTGCTCCGGCTCCCACGGCGCCGACCGGCGGCTTCTACATGGCCAACGGCACGCGCACGACGAACTATCAGACGGCCATCGCGTCCTGGCGCGCGGACAGCCAGTTCTCCGTCGATTACTCCAAGGGCTTCCTGGGGCTGGAACACGCCTACGCCATGGGCCTGAGCGGACGCGGACAGACCGTCGGGGTCAATGACGCCGGCGTCTATATGGCCCACCCGCTGTTCGGATCGGCCGGCAAGGTGACGGGCCTGCGCAGCCAGGCGGTCGCCGGCTATGGCAACGACGGCATGATCAATCCGCGTCGCCAGTGGGAAGGTCACGGCACCCACGTGTCCGGCACCATCGCCGGCGATCGCGTGACGGGCCAGCCGATGTTCGGCAACGCCTTCAACGCCAAGCTTTACGCCGCCACCGCCAACTTCTCGGCTGGCGACTTCCTTTGGTACAAGGACGCGATCATCGACGGAAAGATCGTCGCCACCCAGAACCAGAACATCGTCGATCTGGCCAATACCGGCCAGGTGCGCATCATCAACAACAGCTGGGGCAGCGGCAACTCCCTGCCGTTTAACGCCTCGCTGCCCACCGTGCTGGCGTCGTTCAACCGCAACTATGGCGATTTCTACAAGCCGGTGCTCGACAAGGACGTCCTGGTCGTCTTCTCGGCCGGCAACGGCTTTGGCGTGCACGCCGGGATTGATGCGGCTGCGCCGCTGAACGATCCGCGCTTGCGCTCCAACTGGCTGTCGGTCGCCAACTATTCGAGCTTCACCGCCGCCGACCCCTCGACCAGCTTCTGCGGTCAGACGGCGACCTGGTGCGTCGCCGGACCGGGTTCGGCCGTCGTTTCGTCGGTGCCCGCTTACACGATGGACAGGGCGGGCATCCTGGCCCTTTATCCGCGCGCCAACTACGCCGGTCTGTATTCGGCGACCACGGTCACCGCTCTGCAAAACGCGTCGATGAACCAGTTCATCGGCGTTTTGAACGCCTATTTGGCCGCTCGCGCCGCTGGTGGCCCGACCTACAATGAAGACGCATGGCGCCGCGAAGTCGGACGTCAGGCGGCCGCCATCACCTTGGTTTCGGGGGCGCGGCTGGGTGATCCGGATGGCTTCACCTCCGTTCTGGCAGGGCTCCTGACCTCGACCAACAACATGGCGCTGTTGACCCCGGCCTTCTCGGGCGCGGTTTTGCAGTACGCCAATGACGAGCTTCAGCGCGTGCTGAACCAGTATATCAAATACACGGGCGGCGGTTATGCAGCCTACACCGGCACGTCGATGGCGGCGCCGAACATCTCGGGCTTTGCGGCCCTGCTGATGGAAAACTTCCCCGAATATTCGACCGCCCTGATCTCGGACATTCTGGTGTCCAGCTCCAAGGATCTGGACACGCCGGGCGTCGATCTGCGCTCGGGCTGGGGCGCGCCGCAGATGGACGTGGCCCTGCGCGGACCGACGGCGCTGCGCGACACCCGCGACGTGACCGTCGCCGTGGGCACGGTCGATATCTGGAGCAACAACATCGGCGATGCGCGCGACCGCTATTCGGCCGAGGTCAAGGCCAACTTCGGCAATGACATCGGCGGTCTGGTCAAGAAGGGCGGCGGTCAGCTGATCCTGACGGGCGCCAACGACTACAGCGGCCCGACCCGGGTCGAGGGCGGCCTGCTGACCGTCAACGGCAGCCTGCTGCGCTCCAGCGCCACCGTCGGCGGCGTCGGCATGATCGGCGGCACGGGCACCTTGGCGAACCTGACGGCGGAAAGCGGCGGCGTGGTGTCGCCCGGCGACGGCGTCAATCCGTTCGGAACCCTGACGGTCGCCGGCAACCTGAATTTCAAGCCGGGCTCCTTCCTGTGGATTCGCTCCAGCGTGAACGGCGCGGCCTATTCTCGCCTGAACGTGGGCGGCACGACCAAGATCGACGGCGGCCAGGTCATCCTGAAGGCCGACAATGGTGAATGGAATCTGCGCACGCGGATGAACATCATCAACTCGACAGGCGCGGTGACGGGCACGTTCAGCGGCGCCCAGAGCGATCTGGCCTTCCTCGCTCCGGTGCTGACGTATTCGACCAACGGCGTGGTCCTGACGGTGCGGCGCAACGACGTGACCGTGGCTTCGCTGGGCCGGACGGACAATCAACAGTCGGTCGGCGGCGCGCTGGACGTCATGATCAACAACACCGCGACCGGGACCAACCGCGATCTGTCGCTGGAAAACGCCCTGCTGGACGCCAGCGTGCCGGCGGTTCAGGGCGCGCTCAGCGGCCTGACGGGTGAGGTCCACGCCACCCTGGGCGGCTTGGCCGTTTCGGATGCCCGCGTCATCCGCGACGCCATGTCCGAGCGCAGACGCAGTCAGGGCGGCGCGGCCACCTACGTCGGCAACGGCGTGTCGGTCTGGGGCAGCGGCGTCTTCGGCAACGGCCAGGGCTCGGCGCATGACGGCCTCGCGGGCTTCCGCAACGAAGCCTCCGGCTATCTGGTCGGGGCTGAAAAGGCGTTGGCGAACGACGTCCATGTCGGCGTGGCGCTGGGCGAAACCCGCGCGGAACTGCGCTCGCCGCGTTTGCGCTCCACTGGCCGGGTCACCAGCGAACAGATCGGCGTCTATGGCGGCGCCGGCGTCGGCGACTTCCAGATCCGCGTCGGCGGATCCTGGGCCAGCGCCGATGTTCGCACGGATCGTACGGCGCAGCTGAACGCCTTCACCAACGCCCTGGTCGGCGACTATGACGGCGACGTCTGGCAGGCCTATGGCGAGGTGGCGTGGAGCCGCGCCTTCGGCGGCACGATGTTCGAGCCCTACGCCGCCTACAGCCACGTCGAATACGACGCCGATGTCGCTGAGACGGGCGGCGACGCCGCTCTGTCGGGCAATGTGAAGCAAAAGGCCGATCTGCTGACCGCCGGCTTCCGCACCCGCACCGTGCTGGCGGGCGGCGAGGGGCGTGCGCGTCTGTCGGCGGTGACCCACCTGGCCTACACCCATGACCTGAACGGCGACGGCCCGGTCTTCGACGCCGCCTTCGCCGACGGTCCGCGCTTCCTGATCGATGGAGCCAATCCTGGCGACGACGTGATCTCGGGCGGCCTGGGCTTCAACATACAGGCGACCGAACGCACCGCGATCGAGCTGGGCTATACCGGGCTCTACAAGGACGAGTATCGCGACAACCGCATCTATGGCCGGTTCAGCGTCAAGTTCTGATCTAACGGCAGGATAAGACGGCGGCGGCCCCGATCGACGATCGGGGCCGTTGTTGTTTGCGCCTAGTTCGTCTGGGCGGACAGGGCGTCGTTGTCCTGGGTGAACGGTCGATCCCGCTCGGCCGTTCGGTTTTCGATCCAGACGCCCCTGCGCCCCGTCACCCGCTCGACCGCCTCCACCGCAGCGCGAATGAAGACGGCCGGGCTTTCCACTTCATTGGAGCGTCGAACGGGTATCGTCGGATCGCCTTCCAGCAGGGTCGAGGCATAGACGTTCAACTGATGTCCCCGACGTCTCCCATCGCGATAGGGGAACAGGCACAGGGTGTATTGCTGCTCGATCCGCGCCTCCAGACGCTGAACCGCCTCGGCGCGCCAGCTCGCGCCCGTGCACACCACCGTTCGCGGCGCGCTCAGCCACCCGGCCGGCGCGCGTGTCGCCGGCGCTTGCAGACCAAAGGCGCTCTGCGCTGTCGGATCGACCAGGGTGAAGCGGCCGGGCGACCGCGGCGCATCGGCCATGCTCAGCTGACGATAGGTCACTTGCATCGGCAGGCGATCGAGATAACGCTGCAGGGCTTGCGCGATTTCACGACCGCTGCGCGACGTCTGGAAATCCACGATCGCATAGGCTTGATCGATGCTGTGCCGATCCGCCCGCGCGGACTGAGCCGCAGCGCCTGACGCCTGACCCAGCGCAACTAGCGTCACAAGCGCCACAGACCGTCGAGAGATCGCCATAGGCCATGACGTTCACGACCGACTGATCTGTCAAGGCGTGCCTCGATATGGGTTTCGGGACCACTTGCAACCGGATCGAGCGCTGACTGAATTCGCACCAAATTCTCGCGACCAAAAACCCCGTTGATCACTGGACAATGCCTCAATCGGTCTGGATCTGGGTCGGCTGTAGTGCGGCCCAGCGCCAAGAGAGGGGGGACCTTTCGAAGGCTACCTCAGTCTGACGTGCATTGGCTGAGTTTAGGCGGCTAAGCGAATGCGATCCCCTAAGCACTAATCCCCCTCGTCACCCACGGGTTGGTGGGTGAAGCCTTTTGCTCCGCTCAAAGACTTGGCATCACGGCTGATTTCGACATCGCTTTCGGCATAGGCGATCAGCAGGCGAGACAGGTCTTCCAGCGCGCTTTCGTGGATGCGTTCATAGCCGTGGCTGGCGTCGATGCCGAAGGTGACCAAGGCCGTCCGGATGTCGGCGCCGGCTTCCAGGGCCGAGGCCGAGTCCGAGCGATAGTATCGGAAGACGTCCTTCTGGTGCGGGATGTCGTGGTCGCGGGCCAGTTGAACCAGTTTGCGTGACAGGTGCCAGTCGAAGGGTCCTGTCTGGTCGGCCATGGCGATGGTGACGCCGAACTCCGAAGAGTTCTGACCAGGTGCGGTCGTGCCATTGTCGACCGTCACCATGGCGGCAACATCCGGAATCAGCACCGACGAGGCTCCCAGCCCGACCTCCTCGGCGATCGTGAACAGCCACCAGGTATCGACCGTCGGTTTGCGATCTTCGCGGATCATGCATTCCAGCGCAGCCAAAAGGGTAGCGACGCCCGCCTTGTCGTCCAGATGGCGTGAGACGATGAAGCCAGTATCGATGAACTCGGGCTGCGGGTCGATGGCGACGATGTCGCCGACATCCACGCCCAAGGCCAAGGTGTCTTCACGACCGTGGGTCACGGCGTCGATGCGCAGCTCGACCTGGGCCCAGTTTACCGGCTGGGTGTCCACCTCTTCGTTGAAGGTATGGCCGGACGCCTTCAACGGCAGGATGGTGCCACGATAGGCGCCGCCTTCGGAGAAGATCGTGGCCCGCGCGCCCTCGGCGAATCGCGACGACCAGTGACCGATCGCGACCAGTTCCAGCCGGCCGTTCTCCTTCACCTGTTTGACCTGGGCGCCCAGGGTGTCGACGTGGGCGACGATGGCGCGCGCCGGTTTTGGCGTACGGCCCGGCAGGCGGGCGCGAAGGGCGCCGCGGCGGGTCATTTCATAGTCGAGGCCCAGCCTCTGGAGTTCTCGGCACAATAGCCAGACGGCCTCGTCCGTATAGCCGGTCGGGCTGGGCGTGTTCAGCAGGTCGGCCAGGCGGGCCTTCAGGTAGTCGAGGTCTATCGCGGGGCGGGCCAAGGGGCCTCCTTCAGGCTTCGGATCGCGGAAATGTCCGTGCAGCGGCCGGGGCGGACAGTGGAAAGAGCAGATCTACGAAACGCTCGGCAGTCGGTTGGGGTTCGTGGTTGGCCAGGCCCGGGCGCTCATTGGCTTCGATGAAGGCGTAGTCGGGTTCGCGCGGCGACTTCACCATCAGATCGATGCCGGTGACCGGGATATCGATGGCGCGGGCGGCGGCGACGGCGGCGCGGATCAGCGCGGGATGCACCTCATCCGTCACATCATGGATGGTGCCGCCCAGGTGCAGATTGGCCGCTTTGCGCACCAAAATCCCGGTCCCTTCCGCCGCCACGTCGTCGAGACGATAGCCGGCCTCGGCAAGGGTACGCTCGGTCTCGGCGTCGATGGGGATGGTCGATTCCCCGCCGGTGGCGGCGGCGCGACGACGGCTTTGGTGTTCGATAAGGGTGCGCAAGGTCGAGCGCCCGTCACCAACGACGCGCGGCGGACGACGCAGGGCGCAGGCGACGACCTTGTAGTCGATCACTACCAGCCGGAGGTCCTCGCCCTGGACCTGTTCCTCGACCAGAACCTCGGAACAGATGCGGCGCGCCCGGACCAGAGCCGTCTGGACCTCGCTCATCGTCGTCAGGCCCACCGCGACGCCTTGCCCCTGCTCGCCACGCGCCGGTTTGACGACCAGGGCGCCGAACTTGGTCAGCGCCGCATCGATGGCCGACGGGTTTTCGGGATCGATCCTCTCGGGAACGCGCACGCCGGCGGCCTCGACGATGCGTCGCGTCATCCGCTTGTCGTCGCAGATGCTGAGCGCGACGGCCGAGGTCAACTCCGACAGACTTTCGCGACATCGGACCGAGCGGCCGCCCCAGTTCAGGCGAAACAGCCCGCCCTCGCCGTCGATGATCTCGGTATGGATGCCGCGCCGACGCGCCTCGTCCACGATGATGCGGGCATAGGGATTCAGGTCATGATCGTCGGTCGGGCCGACGAACAGGGCCTCGTTGATCGGGTTCTTGCGTTTGACCCCAAAAAAGGAGACGCGACGGAAACCCAGCTTTTCGTACAGGGCGATGGCTTGATCATTGTCGTGCATGACCGACAGGTCCATGTGCGCCAGGCCTTGGGTCTTGAAATGTTCCGCCAGACGTCGAACCAGGGCCTCGCCAACGCCCGGCTGGGTCGCCTGGGGATCGACCGCCAGGCACCACAGCGAAGAGCCGCATTCCGGATCCTGAAAGGCGCGGGCGTGGTTGACGCCCGTCACGGTGCCGATCACAGCCCCCGTCACCGTATCCTCGGCCACGAAATAGGTCAGGGTCCGGTCGTCCCGATGCGACCAGAAGAAGTCGGGCGGGACCGGCACCATCTTGCGCTTGGCGTAGATGTCGTTGACCGCCTGCGCATCCGTTTCCGACGTCAGACGGCGCACGGTGAAGCCTCGGGGCTGACGTCGGCTGGTGCGATAGGTCGCCAGATCCAGCCGATAGGTGTGCGACGGATCCAGGAACAACTCCTGCGGCGCCGAGGCGAGCAGGACGTGCGGATTGCGAACATAGAAGGCGATGTCGCGCCGGTCCGGCCCTTCGGCGCGCAGGGCCTCGACCAACGGCTCGGCCGTCTCGAAGGTTTGGGCGAACAGCAGTCGGCCCCAGCCGCAATCCAGCACGGCATCGGGGGTCGGTCCCTCCCCGGACTGAACCGGGGGCTTCAGGCCCTCGTGCCGCAGACGTTTCAGCCGATGCGCCTTTGATCGCTCGGGGCGGATATCAGACGCCATGCTGCTGCATCCACATTTCCAGCACTGCGACCTGCCAGAGTTCGGAGCCGCGAAGGGGTGTGATGTGCTCGGTGGGATTGGCGAACAGGGTGTCCAGATAGCCCCGGTCGAACAGGCCGCGATCGCGCGCCGCCTGATTGGTCAGGGCCTCGCGCACCATCTCCAGATACGGACCCTGGATGTATTTCAGCGCGGGCACGGGGAAATAGCCCTTCTTGCGATCAATGACCTCGGAGGGGACCACCAGACGCGCCGCTTCTTTCAGCACGCCCTTGCCGCCTTGCGCCAGCTTGTGCTCGGGCGGGATGCGGCCCGCCAGTTCGACCAGTTCGTGATCCAGGAAGGGCACGCGCGCCTCCAGACCCCAGG
>SXGS01488819.1_pt1 | contig 13455 bp, 6 predicted proteins | sample 3174681 | NCBI WGS metagenome assembly SXGS01 (sample SAMN11356861, study PRJNA531348) | freshwater metagenome | isolation source: freshwater sample F1-80 | place: China: Fuxian Lake, Yuxi | collected 2017-12-25
GCGGCACCAGGACCACGGCCGCCTCCTTGCTCAACAGCGCCAGGCCGTACGCCAGCCACGCCAGGGGCAGCCAGCGCCGCCGGCACACCGCCAGGTACAGGGCGGCCAGCACCCCCACACCGCAGAGCAGTTCCGAGCGGCTGCTGAGGTAGTTCACCGCCTGGGTGTGTACAGGATGAACGGCAAAACATATTCCCGCCCACCAGCCGGCCCGCGCCGAAGCGCACCATCGCCCGACGAGCAGCGAGACCAGCAGCGCCGCTGCGCAGTGCAGGAACACGTTGACCAGGTGGTATCCCAGGACCTCATACTCCCCCACGGCGTAGTTGAGCGCCAGGGTGGTGAGCAGCACCGGCCGGTACATGGCCATGGCCGGTTCGCGGGAGAAGGCGGCGGGGTCAGTGAAGAAGCGGGGGATCTCGGCCAGGGAGCGCAGGTGGGGGTTCTCGACGATGGCGTGGCTGTCGTCGTAGTGGAAGCCGTTCTGAAGGCTGTTGAGATAAACTGCCCCCCCAGCCAGCAGGATCCACAACCAGCGGGTGTTCATGGGGCGGCTTGGATCAACCTGTCGACCTGTTCGAGCCCCTCGCGGGCCTGGCGGTAGCCAAAGGAGAGGGCACTCGAATAGTACTCGCGGGCCTGGAGCAGGTAGGAGCGCCGCTGATGGGGCGGCACCTGCTGGGCCAGGGTGGCGAAGAGGGACCCCATGTTCTTGAGCACCTGTCCGTCATTTGGCGCGATGAGCAGGGCGCGGGCGTAGGCGTCGCGTGCCTCCTCGAACTGGCCCAGCTCCTGGTGGGTCACCCCCACGTTGCCGTGGGCCTCGGGATGGTTGGGCCGGATCTCCAGGGCCCGCTGGTAGGTTTCGAGGGCCTGGCGCATGAGCGCGGTGCGGCGGTCAGGATCGGTCTGACCACGCCCCACTGTCAGGTAAAAGCTGCCGAGGTTGACCAGCGCGTCCTCGAATCGCGGGTTCATCTCCAGGGCCTGGCGCCAGGCTTTTTCGGCCCCGGCGTAGTCGTCGAGCATAAAGAGCACGCTGCCCTGGTTGTTCAACCCCCGTAGCCCCAGGTCGCCCTGCGGGTCGTACTTGGCGGCCAGCTGGTAGTGTTTGGCGGCCTCCCTCCAGCGCGGCGAATTGCCCGTCCGGGCCATTTCCTCCAAGGCAACCTCCTTGAAGGCGTTGCCCAGATACAGGTGGGCCCGGGGCATCTGCGGGGCTTTCTTCACTGCGTCGGTCCACAGGCTCATCTCGTCGGCCCATACCTGGCTGCGCCGCCAACTGTTCAGCCCGGCCACCACCACCAGCGCCCCGACCAAAACCCAACCGCGCACCCCGCCGGCCCGCAAGAGCCAGGCCAGCCCTATACAAAAGGCGGCGCAGGGCAGATAGAGGCGGCGCTCGTTGACCAATACGTTTAGCGGCATCAGCAGTACCGGCAGCAGGGCCAGCAGCGCCCACAGCACCAGGAAAACCACCTGGTCCCCCTGCCGTCGATGGCGCCACAAGAGCCATCCCGCCGAGAGGACCAGCACCAGGGGCAGCAACACCGGCAAGGTGAACCACCCCTGCGCCACGGCGAATTGGTGTTCCACGTTCAGCCGCGCCGGCATCAAGATCAGATATGGGTAGTAGGCAAGGGCCTTGATCTGGGTGGCCAGGTGGTCTCCCAGCTCGCGGGCTGGTTTGCCCAGCGAGCGCCCCAGGAAACCGTTGATTACCACCACCGACACGTACCCAGCGGCCAGCCCCCAGTACGGCCCGTGCCGCCGCCAGAACTGCGCCCAGCCCCCCCGCCACCGCTGGCGGCTGAGGAAGAGGTAGTCGTAGAGCACAAAAAGCAGCGGCAGCACGATGGCCGACTCCTTGCTCAGCAGCGAGAGCACCAGGCTCAGGCGCACCCAGGTGCGCAGGCGCGGTGCCTGGTCCTGCTCGGCCCGCACGAAAAGGCCCAGGGCCAGCAGCGCAAAGAGGGCGGCCAGGCTATCCGAGCGGCTGCTGATATAGTTGACCGGTTCGCTGCCCAGCGGGTGGGCCGCAAAGAGCAGGCCGGCCACCAGCCCGACCCGCCCATCCCCGCTGAGGCGGGTGGCCAGCCAGCACACCAGGCAGGCGTTGAGCGCGTGTAACAGGATGTTGAGTAGATGGTACCCGGTTACCGAGAAACCGCCGAGGGCGAAGTTCAACGCATAACTGACCAGCAGCAGCGGCCGGTACATGCCCTTCTCGGCGTCCACCGAGAACTGCGAGGGATCGGAGAAAAAGTCCGGGATATTGCCCAGCTGCCGGATATGGGGATTCTGCTGTATCGAGTGTTCGTCGTCGTAGTGGAAGGTGTTGTTAAGGAATCCGCCGTACACGGCGCCGCACAGGGCCAGGATCAATACCCAGCCATATCGCTGTTCGAGGTTCACGGCCGACCCAGCCTCCTTTCCAACTGTTGCAGACGTTGCCTTGCCACTTCCCGGATTTCCGGATCCGCGCTCCCGGCGGCCAGCCGCTGGTAGACCGGCAGGGCCTCTAGGGGCCGACCACCGCTTTCGAGGGCATTGGCCAGTTGCAGATGGCCTTCGCCGAAACCGGGATGCCGTTGGCTCAGTTGCTCGTTCACCGCGATACTCTCGGCGTAGCGGCCCTGGGCGAAGAGCGCCACCGCGAGAAAGAACAGGCCCTCCTGGTGGGCCGGGTCCTGGGCCAACACCAGGCGGCACCAGGACTCCACCTGCCCCGCACGGCCCTGATCGATCAGACGCGGCGCCTGGCCCGCCAGGCCCTGGAGCAGGCGCTGGTGATTCCGGCGGGCATCGGCCAGTTTGGGTTCTCGCTCCAGTGCCCGGCCATAGTAATAATATGCACTGTCCGGGCGCCCGCCCTCCTCCTGCAGTGCCCCCAGGTTGTTGAGCACCAATTCGTATTGGCGTATGGTGGGCGGGACGGCGAGGTATTGGGTCTGGGCCTCGGCGATTTGCCCGGCGGCTTGGTAATTCCGCGCCAGGTTGTAGCGCATCTCCCCCAGCTCCGGGTGCTGGGCGAGGATGCCCTCGTACAGGGCGATGGCCTCCTGGTGGCGCTTCATCCGCTCATAGGTGGTGCCCAGGTTGGCGCGGGCGGTGACGTTTTCGGGCTCCAGCACCAAAGCCTGCTGCAACAGCGCTGCGGACCTTTCCAGCTGGCCCTCGGCCCTCAGGTGATTGCCCAAAAAGATATAGGGCCGGACCTCCCCAGGGGCCTTGGCCAGGGCGTCTGCCCACAGGCTGCCCTCGTCCCGCCAGACACTATTGCGCTGCACCACCAGGAGCCCCAGGACCAGGGGCAGGGCCAGCCAGGCACGCCCCAGGCGCGGCAGGGGATCCAAGCCGCTCATCCAGATCAGCAGGCCAACCAGGGGCAGATAGAGGCGGTGTTCGTTGACCAGGATATTGAGCGGCACCAGGGAGGTGGGGGCCAGGGCGATCAACATCCAGCCGGCCCCCAACAGGCAGGCGCGACCACCTGCCCGGCTGCAAACCAGGGCCAGGGAGCAGGCCAAGAGCAGGCTCAACAGCGCCAGGGCGCTGCTCAGTTCGGAGACCTCAAAGGCGTGATGTACACTTAGGCCCGTGGGCAAAAAGAGCAACTTGAGATAGTAGACCAAGGCCTTGGCCTGCGTGCCCCACTGCTCGGCCATCGAGCGCACCGGGTCGCTGTAGACGGCCTTGGCCAGGAAGGGCCGCACCACCACCAGGTACCCGAGGGCAAGTGCCCCAAAGGGCGCCAGGCGCCGCCACATCCCCCCGCGCTGCCCATACACCAGATCTCGCCAACAGAGCAGGGCCGGTAGGACGATGGCGCTTTCCTTGGACAGCAGGCCCAGGGCAAAGAGGCCCAGCGCCAGCCAGCGGCGGGTTTCCCCCTGGGCCCAACACGCACCCAGCACCAGGGCTGCGGCCAGCAACTCGGAGCGGCTGCTTATGTAGTTGACCGGCTCGGTGGCCAGGGGATGGAGGGCAAAGAGCAAGGCGGCCATCAGCGCGGTGCCTGGGCTGCGGCCCAGTTGCCCGAGCAGGGCCCAGACCAGCACACTGCACAGGGCGTGCAGACCGATATTGACCAGGTGGTACGAATAGGTATTGGCCCCGCTCCAGGCGTGGTTGAGGGCCAGGCTCACCAGCAGCAGGGGCCGGTACATGGCCTTGTCTGGATCGGCGGAGAAGTACTCTGGATGGACGAAGAAGGCGGGGATATTGCCCAGGCTGCCCAAGTGGGGGTTGGCGGCGATGGCGTGTTTGTCGTCGTACTGGAAGGCATTGCCCAGGCTGTTGAGATAGATCAGGAAAACCGCCGCCACCAGCAGCGACGCCGCGCGGGCGGGTTGCCCGACCAGGCCCTGGAGGGTTCCCATTACCGACCTCCGCTCAACTGGCGCAGCCGGGCCGCCGCCAGGGCGTGGCCTGGTTCGAGGGCCAGGGCCTGTTGGAAGGCGCCCACCGCCTCCTGCCACTGCTGCCGGCCCCCGTCGGCGGCGCCCTGCCGCTGGACCTCCTGCCCCTGGAGGAGCAGCACCTCGCCCAGGCTGCACCAGGTCTCGGCGTCCGGATGCAGCCGCAGGGCCTGCTGGTACGCAGCCGCGGCCAGGGCGTATTGCCCCTGCCGCCTGAGGGCCAGGCCCAGGTTGAAGTGTCCCTCGGGGAAATGGGGCGAGAGGTCCACCACCCGCCGGTACACCTGGGCGGCCTCGGCGGTGCGGCCCATCACCAGATAGATACTGCCCAGGCTGTTCAGCGCCTCGCGGTAGTCTGGGTCGCGGCGGAGCACCTCCTCGTAGGCAGCGGCGGCTGAGGCGTACTCGCGCCGCGCCGCCGCCGTGTCGGTCTGCGCCTGGGCTGCCTCGTAGTGCAGGTTCCCCAGATTTGTGCGCGCCGCCCGGTGCGCCGGGTCGAGGCGCAGTGTCTGCTCGAACGCGCGCCGCGCTCCCTGGTGATCCCCTGCCTGGCGCAGGGCCTCGCCCAACTGGGCCTGGACCCTGGGCATGGAGGCGCTGTGCTGGGCGGCGGCGCTCCACAGGCTCAGCGGGTCCCGCCACTCGGTGTTGCGCTGGAACACCAGGCCGGCGCAGAGCGCCAGCCACAGCGCCCCACAGCCTCGATACGCGGCCAGGCGCCCCGCCCCCAGGCCCGCCCCGACCGCCAGCAGCGCCAGGGGCAGGTAGAGCCGGTGTTCGTTGACCAGCACGTTGAGGGGAACCACCGAGGTGGGCAGCAGTACCAGCGCGGCCAGCACCGGCCAGAGCAGGCCGGGCCAACGGCGGCCCCGCCATACCAGCCAGCCTGCCGAAGCCACCAGCAGCAGCCCGCCCCACACCGCCGGGTGCCCCGGATCGACGGCCTCGGCAAAGGCGTGTTCCACATTGAGGCCCACCGGCACCAGCACCAGTTTGAGGTAGTAGACCACGGCCTTGGCCTGGGTCCACAGCTGGGGCGCCAGGCCGCGGGGGCCTGGCTTGCCACCCCCGACCAGGCCAAAGGACAACAACAAAAACACGTATGCCAGGGACAGGGCCCAGAAGGGCAGGTAGACGCGCCAGGTGCGCTGTCTCCCCAGAAACCAGTCGGCCAGCCACAGGGCCGCCGGCAGGGTGATGGCCATCTCCTTAGCACCCAGGGCCAGCGCGAAGCAGAGCAGGGCCAGGCCTGGGCGGCGGGCGAGGTACAGGGCGAGGCTGGCCAGGTACCCCAGCGCGGCCAGCGACTCGGAGCGGCTGCTGAGGTAGTTGACCGGTTCACTGGCCAAGGGGTACAGGCCAAAGAGCAGGGCGGCGGCCCAGGCCCCGCCCCCGCCTGCCCCTGCCAGCCGGCCCAGCCGCCAGACCAGCAGCACACACCCCAGGTGCAGGCCGAGATTGACCAGATGGTACCCGAGGGTATCGTACCGCCCTGCCGCGTAGTTCAGCGCGTAACTCACCAGCAGCAGGGGCCGGTACATGGCCTTATCGGGATCTGAGGAGAACGCCCCCGGGTCGGAGAAGAAACGCGGCACCTCCCCCAGTTGCCGTATGTGGGGGTTGTTCACCAGGGAATGGAAATCGTCGTAGTGGAAACTGCCCTTGAGGGAATTGGCGTAGGTAAGGAATACCAGACCCACCAACACCAGTGTGCGCAGGCCGACACTCATCGCTGGTCCTCCAGTTCCCGCAGCCGCTGGCGGGCCAGGGCTGCCCGCTGGTCCTGGCTGGTCCACAGCGCCAGGAAACGCCGGTACGCCCCTGCGGCCTGAGGCCGGCGGTCCAGGGCCTCGGCGGCACGGGCCAACCCGAACCAGCCCCGCGCGAACTGCGGATCCCGCGCCACGCTTTCCTCAAAAAGGGCGGCCGCCTCGGCGTGCCGGCCCAACTCGGCCAAGAGCTCGGCTCCGGAGGCCCGGGCCGAGTTCTGGCCCGGGTCTAGGCTCAGGGCCCGGCCAAAGGCCTGCAGCGCCAGCTGGGAGCGGCCCGCCTGCCGCAGCGCCAGGCCGAGGTTGAGCTGCACCTGGGCCTCCTCGCGGGGCCGGCGCTCCAGGGCCAGCTGGTACTGCTCGATGGCCTGTTCCTGGCGCCCCTGGCGGCTGTAGAGATTGCCCAGGTTGTTGTGCGGTTCCGCCTGCCCGGGGAGAAGCTGGGCGGCCCTGAGGAAGGCCTGCTCGGCTTCCGCGAGGCGGCCGGCCAGGTAGAGGGTCTGGCCGCAGTTGTTCCAGGCCGCGCCGTTTTCCGGGTCCAGCCGCAGGGCCTGCTGGTACAGCTCCACGGCGCGCACCAGGTCCCCTTTCTGACTGTAGGCATCGGCCAGGTTCTGGTAGATCTCCTCCTGACGGGGGTAGCGCTCAATCGCCTTGTAGTACCAGCCTATCGCCTCGTCGAGGCGCCCCTGCTGGTGCAGGATGGTCGCCACGTTGTTGTATGAATCCCCGTGGCGGTCGTCCAGTGCCAGCGCCCGGTGGTAGGCAGCCAGGGCGGCCTGGGGATCGCCGGCCAACTGCAGGGCCTTGCCCAGATTGGTCTGCACCCGGTACATGGCCGGCGCCTTGGTCTGGGCGTCGCGCCACAGGGTCAACTCGTCGCGCCACACCGCGTTGCGCCCCCAGGTCAGCGCCGCGCCCACCGGCACCAGGAGCAGGAGCAGGGACCGGGTCCGGCGCCCAGCCGCCCAGCCGAGCAACCAACAGAGCCCAGCCACCACCAGGTAGAGCCGCCTCTCGTTGACCAGCATGTTCAGGGGCATGACCAGTACGGGCAGCAGCACCAGCAAGCTCCAGGCCGCCACCAGACCCGGCAGGCTGTGCCGGCCCCGCCAGGCCACGTACCCCAGCGCCAGCACCAGCGCCAGGGCGGCGGTGGCGGCCCCATCGGGCCCCGAAGAGAGGAAAAACTGGTGTTCGACGTTGAGCGCCTGCGGCATCCAGGCCAGGCGCAGGTAGTAGACCAGGGCCTTGGTCTGGGTCCAGCCCTGTTCCCACAGGGTGTGGACCGGGGCGGCCAGCGAATCCCCGAGGAAGCGGTTGAGGAGCAAGACCCCGAGGTAGAGGCCGGCCAGCGCCATATGGCCCAGGTAAGGTCGCCAACCCTGAAGCGCGCCGCGCCAACGGTCCACCAGCCAGAGTGCGACCGGCAGGGTGAGGGCCATCTCCTTGCACAGCAGCGCCAGGCCAAAGGCCCCCAGCGACACCCACCTGAACCCGGGCCGCTGCGCGGCGTTGAGGTGGGCCAACCGGGCACCCAGATAACCGAGGGCCGCCAGGGACTCGGAACGGCTGCTGATGTAGTTCACCGGCTCGCTGCAGAGGGGGTGTACCGCAAAAACCAGCCCCGCCAGCAACCCCCCCTCCCCCACCAGGCGCACACCCAGCCGCCAGACCAGCAGGCTGCACCCCAGGTGCAGCAGCAGGTTGACCAGGTGGTACCCCTCCACCTCGTACCCACCTATGGCGTGGTTCAGCGCGTAACTGACCAGGACCAGCGGGCGATACATCTTTTTGTCCGGGTCCGAGGAGAAGAGCACAGGGTCGGCGAAGAAGGCCGGCAGGTTGCCCAGACTGCGTATATGCGGATTGTCGACCAGGGAGTGGAAGTCGTCGTAGTGGAAGGACCCCGAAAAGGAGTTGGCGTACGCCGCCAGACACACCAGTGCGAGAGCAACCCCGCGGTACCAGGGGCGGCTCACGGTTGGCCCCCGCCCAAATGCGCGGCCCGCTGCCGCGCCGCAGCGGCGGCCACGCCGTCCCCCAGTTGCTGCTCCACCACCGCCAGGTTGGACCAGGCCATACCATACCCCGGCTCCAATTCCACGGCCCTGGCAAAAGCCCTGCGGGCCTGTCCCAAATCGCCCAGACCGTGGTGGGCGCTGCCCAGGTTCACCCAGGTGCGCGGGTCCAGCGGGTTCAGCTGCAGGGCGCGCTGGTGCAGGGCGAGGGCTTCGGTAAACCGGCCCAACACTTGTAATACGTTGCCGGTATTGTTGCAGAGGTCAGACTGCTCGGGCGCCAGGACCAGGGCCTGCTGGTAGGCCCGCAGACTGGCCGGCCAGTCTGCGGCCAGCGCGCGCAGTTCGCCCAACCCGGCCCAGAGGCCCGCTCGTTGCGCCTGCGCTTCGGGTCCCTCTCGGGTCGGGGCCCGCAATCCCCGTTCATACGCCGCCACCGCGTTGTCGAGGTGTCCCCGTTCCCACCACCACTTCCCCAACCGGATATACCCCACCAGAAAACCCGCGTCCCGCTGCAGCCCTGCTTCCATGGTCTGGATCGCGGCAGTGGTATCCCCAGCACTCGCCTGGGCCTCGGCCAGCAGGAAACGGGGCCGCGCCATGTCGGGGCCCTTGGCCGCCGCATCGCCCCACAGACTCAGCTCGCTGGACCAGACCTGGTTGCGCACCAGGGTCGCACCCCCCAGGCCCGCCACCACCACCACACCCGCCCAACCCACGGCGCCGGCCCAACCCCGCTGGGCCAGTTGGCCAGCCGCGTAGCCAAGGGCAAGGGCAAAGGCGGCGCTGGTCAGATAGAGCCGGTGTTCGTTGACCAGCACGTTGAGCGGCACCAGGGAGGCCGGGGCCAGGGCGAGCAGGCCGAGGAGCAGCAGGAACAGCGGCAGCGGATGCCGGCGCCGATGGTACAGGGCCAGGAAAACCAGGGACAGGATCAGGGCAAAGGCACTGGCCGCAAAGGGGTCCAACAACGAGTCGGAAACCTGGAACTGGTGGTCGACGTTGAGGCCGCTGGGCCAGACGAGCAGCTTGAGGTAAAAGACCACGGCCTTGACCTGGGACCACCACTGTTCGGCATAACTGCGCACCGGGCTCCCCACCGCCTTGCTGAGCGCACGCCACACCCCCAGCATATAGGCCAGCGCCAGGGCGGTCAGCACCGCGTACAGGCGTTTTTCGCCGCGCAAGGGACGCCCAGGGACGATCAACTGGTGGAGCACCAGCGCCGCCGGCAGCACCACCGCCGTCGACTTGCTCAACAGCCCGGCCAGGAAAGCCCCGCTCACCCACAACGCGCCTCGCCGCTGCAGGAAGCAGAGCAGGGCCGCCAGGAAACAGGCCCCGGCCAGGACCTCGGAGCGGCTGCTGATGTAGTTGACCGCCTCGCTGTTGACCGGATGCACCCCGAAGACCAGCGCCGCCATGCCCGCCCAGGCCCGGTCCCCCAGCAGCAGCTGGCCGATGCGGAAGACCAGCCACACTGCCCACAGGTGCAGGGCCAGGTTGACGAGGTGGTAACTCCAAACCTCATACCCGCTCAAGGCGTGGTTGAGGGCAAAGGTGCACAGGAGCAGGGGCCGGTACATGGCGTACTCGGGGTTGGCCGAAAACAGGCTAGGATCGACAAAAAACGCCGGCAGCTCGGCGAGGCTGCGGATATGGGGATTGTCGACGATGGCGTGCCGGTCGTCGTAGTGGAAGGGGTTGCCAAAGGAATTGAGGTACACCAACACTGGCACCAGCAGCACCAGGAGACCCAAGTGGCGGGAGCGCCAGAGGTTCATGGGCGGGCACCCTCCATGGCAGCCAGGCGCCGGCGCACCTCCTCGCCAAGGCGGGGGTCCTCGCGCCACAGCCGCAGGAAAGCCCCGTACTCCCGGGCCGCCGCGTCCCGTTCACCCCGTCCCTCGTGGAGCAGGCCGAGCTGATAGTGGGGTTTGGCGTACTGGGGGTCGAGGCGCAGGGCCTCCTGGTAGAGCGCTTCGGCTTCGTCCAGACGGCCCTGCTGCTCCACGGCGCTGCCCAGGTTGAAGTACACCCTGGCCTCCGGCCTGAGCGCCGCGGCCCGGCGCAGGGCCTGCTCGGCCTCGGCCCAGCGGCCCAGACCGGCCTGGGCAATGGCGATGTTGTTGAAAAGTTCTGGCCGCTCCCCGCCTACCTCCAGCGACCTTGTATACAATGCCAACGCCTCCTCCAACCTGCCCTGGTTGGTGCATAGGGCCGCCAGATTGATCAAGGCTTCGGGGTAGCGCGGCAGTAGTTCGAGGGCCAGGCGGTACTCCCGCTCCGCCCCTGCGGGGTTTTGCTGGTCCCGGTAGAGGTTTCCCAGGTTGTTGTGGGCCGGAGCATTGCGGGGGTCCAGTTCCAGCGCCCGCCGGTACGCCTCTTCGGCCAGCGCCAATTCCCCCCGCTGCCGGTACACCACCCCGAGGCGCAGGTGCGGCCGCACCATCTGCGGTCCCTTGGCCCGGGCATCGGCCCACAAAGTGCCTTCGTCGGCCCAGACCTGGTTGCGCTGCACGGTGAGCAAGAGGCAGAAACCCAGCCCCGCCGCGAGCAGTGCCCGGCCCGACAGCCGCTGCCCGCGGGCCAACCACAAGAGCAGACCCAGCGATCCGGCCAGGGGCAGATAGAGCCGGCGCTCGGCGACCAGCAGGTTGAGCGGCACCACCAGGGTGGGCAAGAGGGCCAAACCCACCCAGAGCAGCCAGAACCTCCCCTGCCGCCCCAGCACCCGCCACCCCACGGCCCCGAGCCCCACCACAAGCAGGACACTGGCCAGCACCGCCCCCTCGGCGGGCGAGGCCGAAACCGAGAACTGATGCTCGGCGCTGAGGGGATGAGGCAGGACCAGCAGGCGCAGATAGTACACCACCGCCTTGGCCTGGGTGTACAGCTGGGCGGCCCAGTCGCGGACCGGCGCGTCCACCAGCGCCTCGCCCACCAGCCGGCCGGTGCCCAGCAGGTACAAACCCAGCACCCCCCAGTAGGGCGCGTGCCGCCGCAGTTGGAGATGGGAGGGCCGGAAGGCCCAGTCGTGGGCCAGGAACAGAGCCGGGGCCACGGCGGCGCTCTCCTTGCTCAGCAGGGCCGCCGCCATACAGGCTAGGGCAGCAGGCGAGAATCCGTCGGCCCTGATGTGGAGCAGCAGCGCGCCCAGCACAAAGACCGCGGCCAGGGATTCGGAACGGCTGCTGATATAATTCACCGGCTCGGCGGCCAATGGGTGCACGGCAAAAAGCAGGCCGCCGGCCAGGGCGCTGCCCGGATCCAGGCCCAGCGCCCTCAACACCCCGTACAGGAGGCAGGCGGCAAAGGCGTGTAACCCGATGTTGACCACGTGGTACCCGGTCACCGCGTAGCCGCCGGCCCAGTAGTTGAGCGAATAGCTGAGCAGTACCAGCGGCCGGTACATCTCGCTGCCGGGGTTGCGCGAAAAAAGCTGCGGGTCGAGGAAGAAGGCGGGGATATTGGCCAGGCTGCGGACGTGGGGGTTCTCGACCAGCGAGTGTTCGTCGTCGAAGTGGAACCTGTTGTCCAGGGAATTGGCAAAGGCCAGGGCTGCGGCCAGGACGATGGCCAGGAGCGGCCCTGAAGAGCGGCGGGGCATCGGCTCAGCGCCCGTCGAAATAGGCGCGGAACCACAGCTCCAGCGAGAGCAGGCCCCAGACCGTGCGGCCGATGGGCTGTTCCCCCCGTATACACTGCTCTACCCCTTTCATGGCGAAGAACCCGCGCTGGCGGGTGGTCTCGCCCAGGAGGATGTCCTCGACAAAGGGCCGCAACTCCCCCTTGAACCACTCGAAGATGGGCACCGGGAAACCCATCTTGTCACGGCGGCCGAGGACTGGCTGGGGTACGACGCCCTGCAGGGCCTGGCGCAGCAGGTGTTTGGGGCGGCCGCCGGCGAAGCGGTGGCGGGCGGGCACGGCAAATACCATATCGACAATGCGGTGGTCCAGCAGCGGCAGGCGCGACTCCAGAGACACCGCCATACTGGTGCGGTCCTCCAGCTGCAGCAGGGACTGGAGGTGGTTCTTGATGTCCATATAGAGCATGCGGTCGATGAGGGCGTCGGTGCGCGGGGCCATGAACTCGGCGCGGAACAATTCGCGGGTCGAGTACCCCGGCGCCTGCCAGTCGCCCACCAGCACCCCCTCCATGTCCTGCGAGCGCTTGAGCAGCAGGTAGTACCGATCCGCCGGGTCGCCGAAGAGGTCCTGGCCAAAGTACTTCATGATCGTCGGTTCGTACCCCCGCAGGTAGGACAGGCTCGGTTCCAGGTCCGCCAGCGTCACCCCGTTCACCATCGACTCGGCCCGCGGCCCGTAGACCGACTGCTGCAGGCAGGCTTCGAGGTAGGCGACCAGATACCGGGCATAACCGCCGAAGATCTCGTCCCCGCCCTGGCCACCCAGCACCACCTTGACGTGCCGACTGGCCAGTTCGGACAGGAAATACTGCGGAAAAACCGCGGCCCCGGCGATGGGTTCGTCGAGGTAGTGGATCAATTTGCCGAAGGAGGCGGCCAGGTCGCCGGCGCTGGGAAAGACCTCGTGGTACACGGCGCCCAGTTCCTCGGCCACCAGCCGCGCGTACGCGGACTCATCGTACCGGGCGTGGTCGCGGAAGCCCCCGGTAAACACCTGCAGTGGTGCCCCCAACTGCCGGGCGGCCAGGCAGGCGATGGCGCTGGAGTCCAGTCCGCCGCTCAGATGGGTACCCACGGGCACGTCGCTGCGCAGTTGCAGGCGCACCGCGTCCCCCAGGAGCGCGGTGAGTTGGGGGACGAACTGGGCCTCGTCGTAGTGCTCCTGCGGGGCGAATTCGACATCCCAAAACTTGCCAATGCTGAGCTGCCCCGCTTCCCAGGCCAGGTAGTGCCCGGGCAAGAGGCGCTTGATACCTTTAAAGAGGGTCTTGTCCCCCAGGCAGTACTGGAGGTCCAGGTAGTCCTGCAGCGCCTCAGGGTCCAGTTCGGCGCGCAGGTGGGGATATTGGAACAGGCTCTTGATCTCGGAGGCGAAGAGGAAGGTCTCGCCGTCGGCGTAGTAATAGAGGGGTTTGATGCCCAGGTGGTCGCGGGCTGCCAACAGGCGCCGCCGCCGCCGGTCCCACAGGGCAAAGGCGAACATGCCGTTGAGCTGGGCCAAACACGCTTCGCCGCGGGCCTCGTAGCACTGCAGGAGCACCTCGGTGTCACTCTGGGTGGCGAACACCCGGCCCTCGGCCCTCAGCTCGGCC
>SXGS01155268.1_pt1 | contig 13451 bp, 9 predicted proteins | sample 3174681 | NCBI WGS metagenome assembly SXGS01 (sample SAMN11356861, study PRJNA531348) | freshwater metagenome | isolation source: freshwater sample F1-80 | place: China: Fuxian Lake, Yuxi | collected 2017-12-25
CCGCCATGCCGGCGGCGTCGTCGGAAGCGGTGTTGATGCGCAGGCCGGTGGAGAGGCGGGTCGCCTGCTTGGCGTAGGCGTCCTGGCTTGCAGCCAGGCCACGCTGGGCCGAGGACGACGCCAGGTTGTAGTTGATGCGTAAAGCCATGATGTCCTGATCTCCCTATCAATGTCGGTAAGCCGGATGGCAGTCCGGGTACCGACACGTCCATTTCATTGGATGGCAGCACTGAAAAACATCACCGCGGTGACCGAAACCAGCCGCGCCGACGAACGGAAACGGCCCGGCATAAGGTCTCGGCGGCTGAACCGCAGCCGATGCACCGGTGAGCACCCAAGTGCGAGACGCACCATGGCATTCCACCGGGTAGGCACACGCCACCCCAGTCAACCTACCTTGACAACTCTTGACAGTGGCGACCGACGCCCCATGACCCGTGTAAGTTGGCAGACCAACACGGTGGGGGCGGTCACCCGAGTCCCGAACTTTCCGTATTGTTAGTATCGACAGAATGTTCGAGACATGGAGTTAACGGCGCGTGCCAAGGGCCTTAAACCCAGAAAGCTCCCCTGAAGCAGCCTTTCTGCTTCAGGAGAGTTCTAAAGATCCAAAGTGCAATGAGGGCTAAGGCCCGGGAAGGCCGGTGACACCCGGTGTTCCCGTGTTCGCCACCGCGCGGACGGCACCCACCGGTTCATGGGTATCGTCATCATCGTCGGCACCACGACCGGCACGACGCTTCCGCATGTACTCACGCATGTACGCCCTGCGCCGATCCTGACTGTCATCGTCACCCGCCCGAGGCGCGGTTCGCTTGGGATCCCATTCAAGCAAGGCGGTGGCAAGGTGCTGCGACTCAACCACATACACGCCTTGCTTGACCATTGCGGCCAGACGACGGATGCGGGCCTCGCGTTCTGCCGGGCTTTCGGGGTATCGCCCCCCAAATACTGTGGTGACCATTGCCTTACCGTGACTATCGGAGGGCCAACAAATCTCCACAGGGGTGACCCGGAAGTTGGCGTTGATCTCAGCAAGAACTGTCTTAGGAAGCGGTCTGGGTCGCCCCTTATCATCTGGCGACCATGGACACCACGTCACCACCCACCGTCGGCCACACCGAAACGTTGCCGACACCGCAGTTCTGGGCGCACGCTGTTGCCCGGGCGAACAGCCTGATGGTCCTCGAAGACCTGATTGCGCGCACGCCGCTCGTCCACCTGATTGACATCCTCACGTGCCTTGCAAGCTCCCACCCGGCAGCCCGGTCGGCGGCCGCCACACCATACGGGCGTCTCTTCCGCGACCTTGCCAGTGCCGGCCACGACCTCGGCGATGCCTTCGCCTCGGCGATCTCCACGAGCGAAACGATGATCGCGCGCCACCACCGGGGATCGAGACCCGAACTGCCCGATGCGATCACGGGAGCGGTCATCCACGATCTGGATGTGATCGCGATGCTGACCGCGCTGGACGCCACGATCACCAGTGCAGTCGCCCAAGCCCTCGGAATCAACGGCGCACACGGCGGCTTGCCGGCACTTCCGGACCGCACGACGCGGACGGGCGGTTACGGTGCAACGACCGGAAACCCGCCGATGCCGGCCCTCACCCTTCGTGACCTTGCCGGCAAGGCGGGGGTGCACCGCCTGGTCACCCACTTCGCCACGCATGGCAACGGGCACTTCGCCAAGGCGAGGGCGTTCGTGTGGCGTGGCGTGACCGGCGCGGACCCCATTTCCGGTTGCGACCCGGTCATGGTCCATGACCCGATCCGTGCCCACGACCTTGTCGGAACGGTCGATGCCCGCGCCCTCCTGCGTCGAAACACCGCCAATCTCCTGCGTGGGCGACCGGCGAACAATGTCCTGCTCTATGGGGACCGCGGAACGGGAAAGTCCTCGAGCGTGAAATCGCTCCTCCAGGAACCGGACGCAGCTGCCTGGGGGGAGGACCCGGACGCCGGACCGGTCCCGTGGCGGCTGCTTCGCCTGATCGACGTGCCGAAAGCGCGTCTCGGCGACTTTCCCACCTTGATCACGTGTCTGCGAGGCCGTCCAGAGCGGTTCATCCTGTTTGTCGATGACCTGTCCTTCGAGGACGGTGAGACGCAGTACAAGGACCTGAAGGCGGTGCTTGATGGCGGCGTGACCGCGCGACCGGAAAATGTGGTGGTCTACGCCACATCGAACCGCCGTCACCTGATCCGGGAACAATTCAGCGACCGCCCCGATCCCTTGAACACCGACGTGCACGGGCAGGACACTGTGCAGGAGAAACTGTCGTTCGCCGACCGGTTCGGGTTGACCCTGACATTCCTGTCCCCGAATCAGGAGGAGTACCTTTCCATCGCGACGCACCTGGCGAAATTGCGAGGCTTGCCCATCGCAATCCCCGATCTGAGGCGCCGGGCGATTGCGTGGGCAGCATGGCACAACGGGCGGTCCGGACGCACGGCAAGGCAGTTCATCGACGACCTCGCCGCGGAACTCGGCTAGTCGCTACGCGACAATTCAAGCATTAGTTGGCCCATGTAATGAGGGCCGGTTCGAGAGCATTCGCCAGATCAGGATGGGCGGGCAGGATGCGAATGCTATACCCATGTAAACCACTTGAAGTACAAGAAATAGTCCCGGAAAACATCGTCACGCCGTCACCACCGGGGCTATCCTGACATGCCATTGGGGACGGGTTCCCCTGACTGATCTGGCCGGTCGGATCGATTGGCCCATCATAGAGTTGCACGACGACGTCGTTCGGTGAAAGGCGGCCAAGCCGGACACGCGCACCCACCGGCACGGACATCCCGACCGCAAGGCTTGCGGGTGGCGTCTCCATGCGCTCGATCCGGAGGTCGCCCCAACACTCCCTGATCCGTCTTTTCCATGCCGCGAGGTCGCGTGCACCACGGGCGCCATCGGCAAGCAGGCGACCGTACCGTTCAGATGCCCTGAGGTAGAAGTGATCGGTGTAGTCATACACCATCCGATTGGTGTTGAAGACCACTCCGAGATCGCGCATTGACGCCTTCATCATCGTTATCCACCGGCGTGGCAAGCCGTCGGCACCACGGTCATAGAAGGCGGGAATGACCTCCTGCTCAAGCACGTCGTAGACTGACCGTACCTCCACCTCATCCTGGTACGCATCATCCTGGTACGCCTCGCGACCTCCGACCACAAACCCGAGACCCGGTCGGTATGCCTCATCCCACCATCCGTCCAGGACACTCAGGTGGAGGACACCATTGAGCGCAGCCTTCATGCCACTTGTGCCACTCGCCTCTTGGGGACGGCGGGGCAAGTTGAGCCAGATGTCGCAGCCGCTCACCAGATACCGGGCAACGTTGATGTCGTAGTTCTCGATGAAGACGATCCTGTGACGAAGATCATCGCGTCGCGCAAGCCGGATGATCTCGCGGATCAGCTCCTTGCCACCGTTGTCCTCGGGGTGGGCCTTTCCGGCGAACAGGAACTGCACGGGACGGTCACGGTTGTTCACGAGATGCAACAGGCGTTCGACGTCCCGGAGGAGAAGCGTGGCACGCTTGTAGGTCGCGAAACGTCGCGCAAACCCGATCGTCAGCGCACTGGGGTCGAGCACTTCCGAGGCGCGTTCCAACTCGGCCGAGGAAACGCCGCGCTGTTCCAGTTGGGACCGCAGACGTGTCCGGGCAAAACTGATGAGACGTTCGCGTCGTCTTTCGTGGGTACGCCAGAGTTCCTCACCCGGGATGTCATTCACGCGTGCCCAGACGGCACGGTCGTCGTCATCACGGTTCATGCTCGCGTCAAGCCACCGCGGGCCCAGGTAGCGGTCGTACAACCCCCGCATGTCGGCCGAGATCCACGACGACGCATGCACACCGTTGGTGATCGACCTGATCGGAACCTCGTCGACGGGCGCTTCGGGCCAGAGGCGCGACCACATGCGGCGACTCACCTCGCCGTGCAACCTTGAGACCCCGTTCGTCGCACCGGCAAGACGGATGGCAAGGATCGCCATGCTGAACTGTTCGCCACTGTTGCCCGGGTTCTCGCGACCAAGCGCTAGAAACTGTTCACGGGATACCCCAAGGCGTCCGTACCACGACCCGAAATACCGGTCGACAAGTTCCGGGACAAACTTGTCGATGCCTGCCGGAACTGGGGTATGGGTCGTGAAGACCCCACCCGCCGACGCCACCTCGCGTGCCTCATCGAAATTGAGGTGGTGTTCCTCCATCAGGCGACGCACGCGTTCGATACCGAGGAACGCCGCATGCCCCTCGTTCATGTGATAGACCTGCGGTCGGAACCCGAGGGTCTCGAGGGCACGCATCCCGCCAACACCGAGAAGCAGTTCCTGGCGGATCCGGATGTCACGGTCGCCACTATATAAACGAAGGGACGAGACGCGGTCTTGCTCCTCGGTCTCGGGAACGTTCGCGTCAAGTAGCAGCAACGGTACCCGGCCAACCTGGACCCTCCAGACTTGGGCGGTGAGTACGCGTCCGGGAAGATCCACGGTGACCTTGACCGGCGATCCGTCCGGACGACGCTCAAGCGTCATCGGCAAGTTGTAGAAGTCGTTGTCAGGATAGAGTTCGCCCTGCCATCCATCGGCATTGAGGTACTGGCGGAAGTACCCCTCCTGATACGCCAGACCGACAGCCACGAGGGGAACGCCCAGATCCGACGCCGACTTCAGGTGGTCACCGGCGAGGAGGCCCAGGCCACCAGAGTAAATGGCCAGGCACTCAGTCAGACCAAACTCCATCGAGAAGTAGGCCACCTGAAGCGGGTTGCCCGGGTGGGACTTGGAAAACCATGGACGGCTCGCAGGCATGTTGTGTGGCGCGCCATCGACCGGCACAGTCACCGGCTTCCCCATGTACGCATCAAGGGACTCGCAGACGCGTACGTACTGCGCCACGAACCCGTCATCAGCGACGGCCTCGTCAAGTTGGTCCTGCCCGATGGACCCAAGCATGAGACAGGGATTGTGACCCGTTGCTTCCCAAAGGGACGGATCAAGTCGACGGAACAGGTCAAGCGCGTCGCGGTCCCACGTCCACCGCACGTTCATCGCAACGTCCACGAGGCGAGAAAGCGCGGATGGAACCGACGGGGTCACCGTGAAGGTCTGGATTGGTCGGACCATCAGCGTAGTTTCAACCTTTCTCATGCCAGTCAACCGGGCGCGTCAACAAGGGTCAACGGGCGGTTGACACCACACAATCATGCAGGTCGGATCAACCTTCGGGTGGCAATGGTCACGCCACACGGGGGCCATGGACTGCCAATCCAAAGAACGCATCACGACGCGACCGGCCATCGGAGACCACCAGTTGCCACGAACCACGGGGAAACGGCACGCAATATCGGGCGTCGGTCACGGTCCGGGTCGTACCCGGCCTGAGAGCGAGATGCCCGCACCTTGTGCAAAGGTCCGCAGGAGACTGTTGAACAGTGCCCCGCGCGAGCGGCGGATGGTCTCTGGCGCCTGTTCAGCCGCCAGTCCGAGCGCCCGTTGCCAGACGTCCATGTGATCGGGATAGAGCCGGCGCAACGCCGTGACGTAAAACCCACGGCTGTGCCGGTCACCAAGAAGCTGTTCCGCACGCTCGAGAAATGGTGCGAAGTCCGGGTGGTTTTCCGAAGCCGATCCTGACGGCAATCTTGATTGGCCTGACAGATGGAAAACCTCGCCACCCTGATTAGATACAAGCCCTCCACCAAAAACCGTCGACGACGCGGGGGGCATGGTTCCGATGCCCGGTTCCGGTCGTGCAACAGGCCGTCCAGTGCCCGCACGGCCAGGTTCGTCATGACCCGGACTGATCAGTGCCGCCAACGCACTGCGTGGATCGTGGTGTCCAGATAGATTGACAATCGTGGCAATTGATGTTGGGCCCCGTCGTTCGGTCGTCTCCAAACGTTTCTTAAGAATCGTTCCTTGAACGTTTTCCGGTTCCAGAATGAACCCACGGGAAGTCGTTTCAGACTGAACCAAAGGTGACACGCTATCCACGACCTGCGTTTCATGTTGGAACGTAGGTCCCGACCCTCCCTGACCCACTGGAACCTTGTTATCCACGACCAATGTTTCAAAGTGAACGTCAGGTGCCACAACGGCCTTGCCGTCACCTGAGCCGACGGAGAGGTCGTTGCCCACTCCAAGGATTTCGCGGATCTGGAGCTCATCCTCGGTGGTCAGGGGATCCTCCATCAGGACGTGGTAGGTGCTGAAGGTTCGCCGGCGCTTTCCCATGGCCCTGTCGTAGACGTAGTTGTGTTCAACCCAGACGAACTGGCGCACATCCTCCCGTTGGAGCAGACGCCACAGGGTTACGCGGGAGAAGCCGCATGCGCTTGCCAGTTCCGTGGCGCCGACCGTGCAATCGCGGCCGACGCCATCGGTGCCCGCGTCGGTAGTCGGCGACCCCAACGAGCGGTTGCACCGGTCACGCACTTCCATCACCAGAACCGTGGCATCAGGGCCGAGACGGGGTTTCCACCGCTCCCAGAAATAGCGCGACTCGGTGATGCGCAGGTGTGGTCGCAGGATCGTGTCCCTGACGTGCCGGTAGGCCGGGGAGAGCGACAGTCGCTGCGGGCGCATCTGGACGGATGCCCCGATGGTGGCCTGGTCACCTTCGACACTGGCGGACCTGGCGCCACGTGGTCCAGTGGTTGTTGGCCGGCGGTCCATCAACGGCGCCCTCCGCCACGGGTCGCCGGAAGGGTGTTCGCCGATGGGCGCACGCTTTTGGCCAAGGTTCCCGGGGCGGGGGTTCCACGGCTGTCCCCCCAATGGGCGATGACGGCGTCGATGGTGGTGCGCAGTGAAGCGCGCGAGCCTTCGTCAAGCGTTCCGTCCGTCAGGATCCGGGCCAGGGCAAGGAGGGTCGGATCATCCAACCCGAGCGTGACCAACGCGCGGATCGGGTGCCCTCCGGCGCTGAGCAACGCATCCGTCTCCGGTGCGGCGAGTTTCAGGGCGTCGGCGATCAACAGGATCACGTCGGCACCGGGTGCACCGCGTTCGCCCGCTTCGATTCGGTTGATGTAACTGCGATCAAGGCCAACCCGCTGCGCCAACTGACCCTGGCTAAGGTCGAGTTGCTGGCGTAGAACCCGCAGCAGTTCGCCAAAATTCGCACTGCGGACGTTCGCGCCCGCGGTTGACCGTGTTGTCATAAGTGGCCGCCCGTCAATGGCAGTTGCCGGGGGAAGTTGTGCCACCCAGTCTACATCGCCTGTGCCAACAAGACAATAACCCGCACCCTTGGCGTGCCACCGTGGCAACAACTGGTGAAGGCGGTGTGCCACTGTGGCAACAACCCCGTCATGCTCCGTTAACTGGTTAGACGTAACGTGATGCCGGTCGAACCGCGCGGGTTGTTGGTGTCCGGGCCAATGCGTGACGTGGAGGAAAAGTGGTGGCCGCAGATGTGCACCAGAGGTCCTTGTGAGTGCAACACGCTGCCCGTGCGTGCCGCTGCCGGGCGCACCGTGGTATCCGGCACCCCCCGGCAGGCGCACCGGTGCGCTCACCGGGGAGTGTGCCGGGTGAGCGTGCCGGGTGAGCGTGCCGGGGGAGCGTGCCGGGGGAGCGCGTGTCAGTCTTGCGAACGCTGGATGACTGCATCCGTACGGGCAAAGGCATCAGGCCTCATCCGGACCCCGAGACCCGTTCCCTCAGGCGGATAGACGTACCCGTTCTCGATCCGGGGTAATCCCTCGACAACGTCGGCATACCACCCGTGGATATAGGCGCGAACGATCTCCTGGACGTAGCAGTTGGTGATTGCGAAGTCGAGGTGGACGCTGGCCGCAAAGTTGACTGGCCCGGTGCAGTCATGCGGAGCGACCGGCAGGCTGTACGCCTCGGCCATCGCGGCGATCTTCTTCGCCTCGGTCAGGCCACCAACCCAACCGACATCGAACATTGCGATCGAGACGGCGCGTTTCTCGAAGAGTTCGCGGAAGGCGAAACGGGTGGCGAGGGTCTCGCTGGCGGTTACCGGGATGTGCGTGCTGGCGCGGAAGGTTGCCAGGGCATCAAGGCTGTCCATCCGGATCGGATCTTCGAACCAGAGGGGATCGAACGGTTCCACGGCCTTGGCAATCCGGATGGCACTCGGCAGGTTCCATACCGAGTGCATCTCCAACGCGATGTCCATCGCATTCCCCACGGCATCGCGGATCTGCCTGAACGGACGCAATCCGGCCTCGATCTGCCTGGCATCGATCCATTGGCCGCCGGTCTCCGGGCCGAACTGGTCGAACGGCCAGATCTTCATCGTCGAGATGCCTTGGGAGAGCAGGTCCTTCGCCAAGGCACCGGCATCGGTCTTCCACGCATCGAGATCCTCGTACGGGCCGGTGCGTGCCCCATCGGTGAATGTGGCATCGGTGCCTCTGGGCCGGACACCGCCGTATCGGTAGCCGGCGCAGGTGTTGTAGACCCGGACGCGGTCCGCCGTTGGTCCGCCAAGGAGGCGGTAGACCGGCACTCCATGCATCTGACCCATGATGTCCCAGAGGGCCATGTCGATGGCTGAGAGCCCACGGATCTCGGCACCGGTCAGCGCACCGGTCGCCGCGGTCTGGTAAAGCGTCTTCCAATGCTTCTCGATCGCGCCCGGGTCCTGGCCGAGGAGAACCGGTGCTGCTACGGTGTGAATGTAGGCGGTGATCGTTTCCGTCAGGCGCCAGGTGTCGCCCAGTCCGACGAGGCCGGTGTCCGTGTGGACGCGGACGAAGAGGTTGTGCGGGTGTTCGCCGAAGCGGATCGTCTCGATGGCAGTGATTTTCATGGCGCCGGTAGTGTACGCCGGCATCCCGGGGTTGGTCGGGCAGTGCCACCCGGTGCCCGACCAAGCCGGTGTGCAGGGGTATGTCAGGCGTCGGCGACGCTGCCGTCGGCAAAGGTGAACTGCGACCGGACATCCGGGTTGTAGGGGTGCCGGGCGCATTCGGCTTCGTCAAGTTCCACCCCGAGGCCGGGTGCCTGGGGCAGGAGTGCGTACCCGCCTTCAACAACGCAACTCGTCCTGACGACCTCGTACCGCCACGGGCTGCCAAGGGGATGTTCCTGGATGGTGCAGTTGGGTGTTCCCGCATCGACGTGCAAGTTCGCGGCCGTCAGGATTTCGCTGCTGGCGCCATGGAGGGCGACCTCCAGGAACTTGACTTCCGCCATTGCTGCGATCTTCTTGGTCTCGAGGATGCCACCGGCGTGTGAGACATCCGGTTGGATGTAGGCCACGGCCCGCTGCTGGATCAGGTCGTTGAAGCCCCACTTGGTGAAGAGGCGTTCACCGGTGGCGAGTGGAACGGGTGATCGTTCGGCGATCCACGCAAGCGTCGCCAGGTCCTCGGGTTGGCACGGTTCCTCGATCCACATCGGGTGCGCATCGGCGACCTGCCTCGCGAAGTCGACCGCCATGACCGGAGTGAAGAGACCGTGGGCATCGATCAGGATGTCCACGTCGTCGCCAACCGCTTCGCGGAGGCGCTTGATGCCCGCAGCGCCACGGCGCACGTCTCGGCGTGGGTCAACCACACCATCGGTGACCTCGAACGGCCCCATCTTGACCGCAGTGTATCCGGTCTTGACAAGTTGGACCAGTTTGGCGAGGCCGGCGTCGGAGTGAGGTGATCCATGCGCGTAGAGTCGGATCCGGTCGCGGGCGGCACCGCCGAGGAGTTGCCAGACGGGAACGCCGAGCATCTTGCCCTTGATGTCCCAGAGGGCCATTTCGATGGCCGAGATTGCCGAGTTCAGTACCGGACCGCCGCGCCACCGCGGGTATCGGTACATCGCCTGCCAGAGCCATTCGATGTTGCGGGGATCCCGCCCGATGAGGAAGCGCTCGTGTTCGCCAATGGCGGCGGCAATCGTCTCGGCCTTGCTGGTAACCGTGCCTTCGCCAAGGCCGGTCAGACCGTCCTGGTTGGTGTAGACCTTGACGAAGACCCAATTCCCCCCGTTCGGGTTCGACGCCACGATGAAGGTTTTCAGACCGGTGATCTGGATGTCCATGGTTTCCCTTTCCTGCGCACCGTACCGCGTGCTGACATCCGCCGATGGACTCGCCCCTGGGAACGTGCCGGTTTGACGGTATCCACGATGCTAGCCCGGCTACCAGAAGACCGGTCGCCTTCTGGAGTGGTCGACCCGTTGCACGCCCGGTCTCTTTGCATTTATACATTGCTTGACGTTTCGGATCGTGGTTCGAGAACCGGAGCTACCTCATGATGCGGACGTCACGGTGCGTTTGAGGCCTTGTGAGGGACACCGATCCCGGCAGCCACACCACATGTAACCGGGCCGGCCGGAGCGGGGCGCGTCCGCTGCCGTCCGAACCGATTGTCGGCTTGGGTCCAAGAGGGCGTGGACAGCAGCGGTTCCGGCGTTGTGACGGTTCACTGATACCCTTTCAACTAAATCACTATGTTTGAAATGACATCCACTGGAACGCAAACCGTTCGCCATGACCTGCGAAACATCGCCGTCATCGCCCACGTTGACCACGGCAAGACGACCCTCGTCGATGGATTGCTGAAGCAAAGCATGGTCTTCCGGGATGCCGCATCGGCGGGCACCCTCATCATGGACTCCAATGAACTGGAGCGTGAGCGCGGGATTACCGTGTTTGCCAAGAACGCGGCGATCCGGTTCGGCGACATCAAGATCAACTTGATCGACACCCCCGGCCATGCCGACTTCTCGAGCGAAGTCGAGCGCACCCTGTCAATGGCCGATGGCTGTCTGTTACTTGTCGACGCTGCCGAAGGTCCGCTGCCCCAGACCCGGTTCGTCCTTGGTCTCGCGTTGCAACTTGGATTGCGCCCGTTGGTCGTGGTCAACAAGGTCGATCGCAAGGACGCCCGTGCGGAAGAGGTTGTTGAGGAAATCGCGGATCTCTTCCTCGAACTCGCTACCGAGGACGCCCAGCTGAGCTACCCGGTGATCTACGCCATCGCGCGTGAGGGCCGCGCCGGGCACGCGCCAGACGATCTCGCACCGGATCTCATTCCGTTGTTCCGCGCCATCATCGAGCACGTTCCGCCTCCGGCCGCGAACATGGATGGACCGGTACAGGTCCTTGTTTCCGCACTCGATTACGAGACGCACCGTGGGCGCATCGCCATCGGACGGGTTATCCGTGGCACCGTCACCCGGGGCATGTCGGTCCGGTGCCTTGGCAATAATGCGCCCACCATGCCCCTGAAGCTTCTGGAACTCTTCACGTTCCAGGGCCTCGGCCGACAGCCAGTCGAGGAAGTCCGTGCCGGGGATTTGGTCGCGATCCCGGGCGTCCCAACAGTCACGATTGGTGACACGATTGCCGATGCAGCCGATCCCGAGGCACTTCCCCGTCTCGCGATCACCGAACCGACGGTCCAGTTGACCATCGGCCCGAACACCAGTCCGTTCTCCGGCCAGGATGGCCGGGCGGTCACCTCCCGTCAGTTGCGCGAACGCCTCGACCGCGAACTCGAGACCAATGTCGGCCTGAGGATCCGCAGCAGCGTCGGGGCCAGCGATGGCGCGCCGGCAGACGGCATCATTGTCGCCGGCCGCGGTGAACTGCATCTTGCAATCCTCCTCGAGACGTTGCGTCGCGAGGGATTCGAGATCTCCGCCAGTCGCCCGGAAGTCATCATGCGCCGTGGCGAACGAGGCATGGAGGAACCGTTCGAGGAAGTAGTGATCCTCGTCCCTCAGGCCTACATGGGCACGGTCACCGAACTCCTCGGACCGCGACAGGCGCTCCTCCAGCAGATGTCGCCCGATGAGGGTCGCGGTGCGAGGCTTACCTACCGCATGCCGACGCGGGGCCTCATTGGCCTGCGCGGAGCGCTGCTGACAGCATCGCGTGGGACGGCGACCCTCAACAGCCGGTTCGTCGAATACGCGCCTGTCGGCGGGACGATCCCGCGTCAGCGCAACGGTGCGGTCGTCGCTACCGAAGCCGGCATGACCACCGCTTACGCGATTTCGGGACTGCAGGAACGCATCCGCCTGTTCATCGGGCCCGGGATCACCATCTACGAAGGCATGATCGTCGGACTGAACAGCCGTGAGAATGACATGCCGGTCAATATCTGCAAGGAAAAGAAGCAGACCAACATCCGTAGTTCGACGTCCGACATCGCCGTTCGCCTCGAACCACCGATGATCCTCTCGCTTGACCAGTTCATGGAGATGATCGGCGAGGACGAGTTGCTGGAACTCACTCCCAAGAACCTTCGCCTGCGCAAGCGTCACCTGACTGCGCAGGCGCGTGAGCGGGCCGCCCGCACTCCGTCGACGGTGTAGCCGGGACCGTGCGTTTCCCCACCGGGCTGGCATCGCCCGGCGCCGGTGGAACCGGGTCCCTGACGGGGGTCGACGGCGCCCGGCGCGGTTGGCGTTCAGCCTCCGGCAGCGAAGTAGGCGTGGACGCTGCGTGCCACCTGCACGATTGCGTTCTCGCCTTTCACCGCGTTGGGTCGGTGGTCCGTGAGGACAACCACCACGTAGCGGCCGGTGGGACCAAACACGATGCCCGCATCGTTGCGTACGGCGTTGAGCTGTCCGCTCTTGTGAGCCACCGCGACGGTTCGTGGAACGCCGCGTGGCAGCCATGCGGCCGGTTGCACTTGTTGCAAAAGGTCCAGCATCTGGCCGGTTGCCTCGACACCGGCCAACCTTCCGGTTGCGAGCAGCGAGAGCAGGCGTGCCAGGTCCGCGGCGGTGGTCGTGTCCGGCCGGTCGTCAATGTAGTAGCGCGTGCTTGACAACCCGAGACGCTGGTTGTTCGCGTTGACCCGGTCCACGCCAATCCGGCGCACGATGGCGTGCGCTGCCGTGTTGTCGGAGATGCCAATCATCAGTCGCAGCGCTTCGGTGATCGTCACCTGCGTTCCAATCCGCCCTTGAAGTATCCCGGCGCCCGGCGCCCAGTCGACCGGCAGGAGGCGCAGGTTCTCGTCCAGGCGAAGTTGTCCGCCTTCGATTTGCCGGAAAGCTTCCACCAGTACCCCGAGTTTGTAGAGGCTGGCCGGCATCGCGATGCGGTCACCGTTGACGGTGGCACTTGCACCGGTTTCAAGATGGAACACCGCGATTGACGCGGCACTGCGGTCGATCGGCAGAGACGTCTCGATGGCGTCCAGAAGCGCCGCGTCGGATCGGGGGAGGATGATGTCACGGGTAGTCACTGGGCTAACCCCAACCAAGATCGGGACGGACGTGGGCGGGACGGACGTGGGCGGGACGGACGTGGGCGGCACGGACGTGGGCGGGACGGACGTGGGCGGCACGGACGTGGGCGGGACGGACGTGGGCGGGACGGACGTGGGCGGGACGGACGTGGGCGGGACGGACGTGGGCGGGACGGACGTGGGCGGGACGGACGTGGGCGGGACAGGCGTGGGCGGGACGGACGTGGGCGGGACGGACGAGGGCGGTA
>SXGS01232581.1_pt1 | contig 13449 bp, 10 predicted proteins | sample 3174681 | NCBI WGS metagenome assembly SXGS01 (sample SAMN11356861, study PRJNA531348) | freshwater metagenome | isolation source: freshwater sample F1-80 | place: China: Fuxian Lake, Yuxi | collected 2017-12-25
AGATCCCCGCAGAGTCGGTGCGAGCGTGGGTTCGAGACGTTCAGGCCCGAAGGACGGACGCGGAAATCCTCGAAATGCTGGTGCGCCACTACTCGCTGTTCGGGGACACGGTCCACCTGTTCGGGCCGGGGTGGGCCGCATCGCCCGAGGGCTTCGGTCGCGTCGTTCAGGTCCACGAGCACGCCAAGGAAGTCGATGCCCAGGATCGGGCCTCAGCGTTCTTCGACGGCCCACTTTTCCGACGTTACATCGCGCGGAAGGCACCATCGTCGGACCACGAGCCCGTTCGCAGCACGACCGATGGGCTCATGACGGTGGTGGAGGACGACTGCTTCGCGTTCCTCGCCTCGGAACCCGCAGACTCCTACGATGGGGCTGTAACCTCGCCGCCGTACTACAACGCCCGCGACTACGCGCAGTGGGACAACATCTACTGCTACATGTACGATGTCTACAACATCGGCGTCCAGCTCCATCGAGTGCTCCGCCCGGGGAGCGTGTTCCTCTACAACATCTTCGACTACTTCGACAACGAGCGGTCGGTGGTGTTCTCCGCGATGGGGCAAAAGCGCATGATCCTCAGCGCCTACGCCGTCGATGCGTTCCGGCGAGCGGGGTTTTCGTGCCTCGGCAACGTCGCCTGGGACAAGGGGGACATCGAGGGTAAGCGCGGGTTCAACGCTGGCAACTTCTCGCCATACTACCAAGCCCCCTTCAACTGCTGGGAGCACATCCTCGTCTTTCAGAAGCCCGGCAAGCAAGCGGCTCTCCCGACGCTCCCGGCCGTCTTACCGGCCAAGCCGGTGCTCAAGATGGTGCGGGGCGAGAACACCTACGGGCACACTGCCCCGTACCCCGAGGAGATCCCAGCATTGCTGGCCCGCTTCCTTCCCCGTGGCGGGCGAGTGGTTGACCCCTTCGGCGGGAGCGCCACCACCGCGCGAGCGCTCGCTCCGCATCGCATCCGAACCGTGTGCATCGAGCGGGACCACGGGTACTGCGAGCTTGCGCTCGAAATGGGCGCCGGCGGTGCCGAGGGACCGCTCGGCACCCTCAAGCGTGGGCCCGCGACCTTGTCGGGTCAGCTTGGCCTGTTCCCGCCCCCGGCCAAGTAGCCGAACTACTCCTCCTCTTCACCGGTGAGGAACTGCTCTTCTGCGGCTTCAACGGTGTCGGTGGCGTCCTCATCAAGTACGGCGTCTGTGGCGGTCTTGATGAACGGGGCCACCTCCCCTTCGATGTGGTACTCCCCGACGTTCGCGAGCCACGCCGCGAATGCCCAGCCTTCCTGGAATCGGATCGTCGACATCGTCAGCCCGTGCTCGCGGCAAAGCTGCACGAAGGCGGCGTACGTCGTCGGACGAAAGCGTAGGAGGAGGTAGCTCATCGCTGCGCCGGCCGGAGCGAAGGAGAGGCCACCGAGCTTGTGGGATCCCCGCTTGATGACATTCTCCCGCTTGGACAGGAGCTGAAAATTCTCAAGGGTATCGGCGTCCTTTACGTCCTTCCCTTCTTTGATAAACTGCTCCTTGGGGATCTTGTGGTCGGCCTCCAGGAAGAGCCGCTTCCCGGACACCGCGCACCGCCCATCCTGGGCGTAGAGCCACCGCCAGACGTTCTGCATGGTCTCGCCCTTCGGGTACCGGTGCTTGACGGCGTTTGCGACGGCCGTTCCGACCTGCGGCGTGTTCATCTCACCGCAGACGGTGACCGCCACGTCTTCCCAGGTGAGGAGCCCCCGAGCCACCGCGTCCTCGACGAACGCTCGCCAGTCCGCATCCTGCCAGTCCGGCCGGTCGAAGCGAACGTTGACGCCCGCGAGCACCAGCCCCATAAGTAGATGCTTCCCGCTGCTGTAGCCGATCAGTTCGTAGATGTCGGGGAAGTAGCGATTGTCCAGGTGCTCCAGCCGCGTGAAGCCCTCGGCTTCGAGCTTCGCGATCGCCCCTGGCGACATGGTCGGCACGGTCGCGATGAGGGCATCCTTCTTGAAGCGCACCGCTATTCCAGCTTTTACGGTGCCCTCGAACAGAGCTCGCTCCTGCTTTCCGAGTAGCGCAGCGAACCGCTCCTTCGTCACCTTCTTGTCGTCTGCGGGAAGCTGGGGTGCCAGGAGCCGCACGAGGTCGGCGAAGTCGAGGTCGTCGAGATGGGCCAGAAGCGAGAAGCCCGCGCTGGCCAGCGCCTCCTTGTTGTGCGTGGAAAGCCCAGCGACATCAGCGATACGCGACTGCGGGGTGAGCTTCTTGGGCATCTTAGTGCTTGGATTGGGTGGAAATCGTGTAGAGCCCGGTCCGCGCGAGCCAACGAGCCATCGCCCATGCCTCCTCGAACCTGATGTTCGCCATCGTCAGCCCGTACCCGCGGCAGAGGGCCGCGAAGGATTCGTAGGTCGCGGGCCGTTTCACGAAGAGGAGCCACATGAGGCCGGCCTCGGCGGTGAGGAACGTCTTGCCGCCTTGCTCATGCGACGGCCGTCGGACCACGTTGCAGCGCCGGCACCTGAACGTCATGTTCTCCAGGCGGTCGGCGACGGCGTTGAGCTGCTTGTCGCGGTGACCGGCACCGACGGCGACGAGCAGGTCGTCGCGGAGCAAGGCCAGCAACGGCGCAGGGACGTTCAGGTACCCGACGGCGGCCAACTCCGACGCGAAGGCCGCGTCGATCTCGCGGGCGAAGCGCGGACGGTCGGCGGCGATCTGTACGGCAGTGACGTGCGCGAACTTCGCGCCCACGCCCTGGACCACCTCCTTCGGGACCATGTGGTCTGCCTGGAGTTCCAGGCGGGTGCTGCAGTCCGCACACCGCCCCACCTGGGCGAAGTGCCAACGGCGAACGGCCTCCCAAGTCTTCCTTGCCGGAAAGTGCCTTTGAAAGTTCGCGTTTGAGGCAAGCGACGTGCCGACCTGCGATGGGTTCAGGCTCCCGAGCGCCAGCGAGGTGACCTCGCGCCAGGTGATGATCTCTTCTGCGATCAGGGTGTCGAGCAGGCCCCGCCACTGCTGCTCGGTCCATTCGGCGTCACTGGCCGGGAAATCCCTGAAAATACTATGATTGTGGGTCATCCGGGGGGCTCCGCTCGGGTTCGAGGGCGAGAGCCCGCTCGAAGCGCGCCACGAAGTCGGTCAGGGTGATCCCCAACGCCACGCACACGCGCCGCAGCTCCGCGACGTCCAGGCGCCGTTCACGTCGCTCGACCTTGCTGACGAGCGACTGGTCCACCTTCAGGCGGTCAGCAAGCTCGACCTGCGTGACTCCGCGTTCAAGTCGCAGATCCCGGAGGACCTGGACGAGGACGGCGTATTCGCGGTCGTGGAGGGGACGGAGCACCATGTGCGCGGCATCGTGTTGGCGATCTTCGAATATGCCAAAACCGGCTAATTGCTCCTGCCGTGATTGAACCTCGGTTCCCCATCCAGCGGCGGCCCTGGGCGGAGGGGGCGATCACCGGCGTTTGGTGGCGCGGGCTGCGGACCTGTCGGACCTATGCGGACCTCGGAAATTCAGAGGTCCGACACTCAATCACGCCGCTACGGCCTGTATTCTTCCGGGGCTGCGGACCTGTCGGACCTAGTACCCGCCGCCTTCACGCGCGTGAACATCTTCATCCTGGAGGTCGAGCTGGGTGCCGATCCCTGCATTCGATCACCTCTCGTCACCGTCGAAGATGATCTTCTTCTTCATGATGGGCGGCAGGCGGGCGCTCCAGAGGTCCGACACCCCCAACGCGGGCAGGTTCATGGCTGGCTTCTCGCTGCGGACCTCAAAAACGCCGAGGTCCGACAAGGTCCGCAAGGTGGCCCGCGCCCGGCCGCGCGCTAAACTGGAGGCTGAACAGCGGTTCCGTCCTTCGCGACGTTCTGCCTGCCTCTCGCCCGTTCCTCCCGCCACTCCTCCCCGCTCCTCCCCGCCCCGGCCCCCCATGAACCGCCTCGATCAGCGAAGGTCCGCGCGGTGATGCGCTCCGGCCCAGCGAGCGCCTCGTAGATGGGCCATCTGCGCCTCGGCAGGCTGCCGCGCACCGGCAAGTGGGGCGATGTCGTTGGCCTGGTCGGCGGGGGCGGGAGCGCGGCTCAGGTCGCTGACGCGACGCTCGATGCCGCGGAAGGACAGCTTTCAGGTGCCGATCCCGCGATCGTCCACACGGTGTGGCTGCTCACGCAGCTCCCGGACGCCGCGCGCTCAAGCGACTTCGCCGCGGCGCTGGCCCAGCTCGGCGTGTCCATCCAGCCGGGGGCGAGCGCGTCGGAGCTGGCGTCCGCCGTGGGGCGGGCCATCGATGATCACCTCAACGGCCTGGGGCGTCCGCGCAGCGACGTGGGCGAGATGGCGCGGCTGGCAGCCGTCGAGACGCTGGCTCGCGCGGCCCGAACGCCGCAGGTCGGCCTGTTCCCCCCACCCGGCGCCGGGCCCGTCGCGTACGACATCTTCTCGGCAATGGCGTCGCGGCGCGAGGATGCGCGCGAAGCGGTCGCAGGGCTCGGCACCGCCAAGCAGTTCGGCTCGTTCGCGCGTGAGTTCTTCGCTCGACTCACCGAGCGCGTGCTGACCTACTACGTCAGCAAGGAGCTTCCCCTCCACGTCGGCTCCGGCCAGCGCTTCACCAACGTCGATGATCAGCGCGCGTTCCAGGACGCGGTCGGGGTCCACGCCCACGAGGCCGCGCGCATCGTCGAGGAGTTCGCGGGGGGGTGGTACTCCAAGGCGCGGTTCGAGAAGGGCCTGACCCCCGAGCGCACCGGGAAGTTCGTCGCCTATGCGATGAAGAAGATGCGCGGCGAGTTGCGCCGTGGGGCGACTTGATGGAGGCGAAGGAGCCCCGTTGGGTCTTGTGTGACGGCGCCTCCCACCTGGAAGCGCCTGCCGACGCGCTTCGCGTCGGGATCGGCGAAGGCCCGTGGCATCAGGTCTCGGTGGACATCGAGGGGCTGGAGGACCGGATGTCGGGCACGCTCCCCGACGCACTGCGCGACCTGATCAGGCTCGCCACGTTCACGCTGGCCGCGGACTGTGCCACGTCGCGGGGCACCGTGGCGGCGGTGGACAACGGGCTGACGTGGCGTCGGGACTTCAGGTTCGTCGTACCTGTCTCCGATCCCGACCGATGGAATCAAGCCTCACTGCGTCTTGCGCTCGCCAACACGCTCGGGTTCCTTTCCGACGAGCGCTTTCGCTTCGAATTCGTGCCGTTGGCGGACGGAAAACGTGGGGGCCAGATCCGCTTCTCGCCGCCCGGCGACGGCCGCACCTTCGCCTCGTGGAAGGACGTGGATGACGTCCTCCTGTTCTCAGGGGGGATGGACAGCTTCTCCGGCGCCGTCGATGCGTGCCTGGGCGCGCGCACGAAGCCGCTGCTGGTGAGCCATCGGTCCTCTGGGAAGATGAAGGCGGTGCAACGCCGCCTCGTCGATGCTCTTCGCGGGCGGACGGGCGGCCCGGCACCGTGGTACCTCGGGATCGACGTTCACCGCCACGGCCGCGAACTTCACCACGAGGAAAGTCAGCGAACGCGGTCGTTCCTGTTCGCCGCCATCGCCGGCGCCGTGTCCTGGCTGGCGGGGCACAACCGCATTCGGTTCCACGAGAACGGCATCATCGCGTTGAACCTGCCCATCGCCGCGCAGCTTCAAGGGGCGCGCGGGACGCGCACGGTCCATCCACGGGTGCTCGACGGCTTCGCGCGCATTCTGGCCCTCGTCGCCGACCAGGCGTTCGTCGTGGACAACCCCTACCAGTGGATGACGCGAGGCGACGTCGCGACTCGCATCCAAGACGCGGGTGTTCGCGAGCTTCTCCGTCACACGCGGAGCTGCGCGGCGATCCGCGCCTCCACGAAGATGCACCCGGCGTGCGGGGTCTGCTCGCAGTGCATCGACCGCCAGTTCGCCGTCAGGGCGAGGGGATTGCGCGACGACGACCCCGAGGAGATGTACGCGGTGCGGGCGTTCGCAGACCCGATGGAGGTTGACCGCGACGTGCAGCTCGCGCTCGGGTACGTCGGCACCGCCAAGGTCTTTGCGGGCCTGTCGGGGAGGGCAGAGCTGGTGAACCGTTTCGGTGAGATCCTCGATGCGAGCCCAGAACTGGCGCGCCAGTGGTCGATCACCGAGGATGAGGTGCTCGACCGGGTGGTCGATCTTCACCGGCGCCAGGGCCAGATGGTGCGCGGCGTGATGGACAGCGAGCTGGCAGCGCGCTCCGGGCCGGTATTCAGTGGCGACATCCACCCCCACTCGCTCCTCGCGAGGTGCATCGAGGGCGGGCTCAACGAGGCCCGACGGGCCTTCGGGGTGGAGGACGCGGAACTCGGTGACGACGTGGTGGAGGATTCCCCCAGCGCACCGGCCGCCCCCTACGGCGATGGGTCGATACCTGCGCTCGGTGTGGCCGACCCATTGGATCCCGCGTCCCTCGTAGCCCCTGGTGTGCTTCTCAAGAGCGACACCTTCGTCGAGGTCGGGCACGGCTGGCTCGTCGGCCTCGCCGGCACGCGCGGCGTCATCGCGCGGCCTTCCAGCGGCATGACGCTGGTGCAGACGATGCTTCGCCACCCCCACCGCGACTTCCTCGCGCTGGACCTCGAAACGGCAGCCAAGGGCGCCGACCCGGCCAACGTGGACGGGGCGAAGGGTCGGAGGAAGGGCAAGAAGCAGGAGGTCATGGGAGCGACCACGCCGGGCGCGTTGCCGACGCTGGACGCCGCCGCGGTCGCGGCGTTCAAGAAGCGGATCGCCGTGCTCCGGGCAGAGGAGGAGGAGGCGACCGACATGAGTGACGCTGCCGGCGCGGAGCGGGCGCGCGAGGAACGTGAGCAGATCGAGGACCAGTTGGCTCGCGACATCGGCCCCGGTGGTCGTGCCCGAGATGTCGCGCCGGAGGTGGACAAGGCGCGCACTCGGTTGAGCAAGGCGGTTGATCGGGCCGTGGCCGACATCGGCACCGACGGGCACCTGGCGCTCAAGCAGTACCTGAAGAACACTCTGAAAACAGGGTTCTCGCTCAAGTACCAGCCGGGTGAAGCTCGCTCCTGGGTGACGACGCGCTGAGAGCACGTTTCGGGCGGTCGGCGATGGGACAGAGCTTGTCCTGAACGGGACAACATTTGTCCCGCCTCGGTGGACGAACCCCGAGCCCGACGATGCCTTCTGCCCTGCCCCTGCCGACCACGCCCACATGGCGCGTCGGGAAGCCCGTTTGAGCAAGCGCACCGCCCGCACGACGGCTGCGCCCGAGGCCGCTTGTGGAATCCGGAAAGTCTGGCGGGTGGCGATCCGGAAAGTCTGGCGGGTTCTGACCCGCCGGCCACTCCTTGAGGGTCTCCGGTAGACGGCGGGTGCATCTCGGAGACCCGCCCGGTGATCGACGTCATGACTCGCCTGAAGATCCACCACATGGCCCAGGGGCACACGCCCCAGGCCGACATCGCCGACCTCTGCGGCGTGGGCCTGCGCTCCGTCGAGCGCATCCTCGCCGAAACCGCCCCGACGCGGGAGGAGGTGGTTGCTGAGCAGCGCGCGGATGGGCCGCGGATGGGGCGCCCGCCGAAGGCGGACGACGCGATGGTCGAGCGCATCCGGCTGCTCCTGGAGGACCCGGCGAACGGGCGCATCCCGGCGACGGAGGTGCTGCGCCGCGCTGCGGAGTGGGGCTACACCGGTGGCCGGAGCCAGATGACCGAGCTGGTGAAGAGGCTCCGCCCGAAGCCGCGGCAGGAGCCGGTCGTGCGCTTCGAGGGACTCCCCGGGGAATACACGCAGTTCGACTTCGGCGAATGCGAGGTCGAGTTCACCGCCACCGGGAAGCAACGCGTCCAGTTCTTCGCCGCGCGCCTGAAGTACTCGAGGTTCATGCACGTGCTCCTCGTGCCCGGCCAGACGGCCGAGACGCTGGTGCGCTCCGTGATCGCCTGCCTGGTCGCCTTCGGTGGCTCGACGAGGGAGTGGGTCTTCGACAACCCGCGCACCGTGCGGATCTCGCCGATCGGCGTGAAGCCGGTGGTGCTGCATCGGCTCCTCCGGCAGCTCGTCGCCGAGTACAACGTCATTGCGACGCTGTGTGCTCCCCGCTCCGGCAACCAGAAGGGCAGCGTCGAGCGTGTTGTCGGCTACGTGAAGAACAGCTTCCTCCGGGTGCGGAAGTTCCGGGACCTCCCGGACCTCGAAGCCCAGCTCGCCACCTGGCTCCACGACGTCAATCACGTGCGTCCGTCGGATGCGACGGGGGTGATCCCCGAGGTCGCGCGGGAGGAGGAGAAGCGTCGGCTCGACGAGCGGCCCGTCCAGGTGGACGCCGCGGCGTGGGCCATCGAGGACTCGGCCACGGTGACGCCGATGGGCACGATCTCGTACCTGGGTACGGCGTACTCGGCGACGGCGCGGCACCTCGGGGCGCCGGCGACGCTGCTGGTGCGGAAACGGACGATCGAGATCGTCGTCGCCGGCCACAGGAGCACGCACAAGCGCGAGGATCACACCGGCGAAGTCCGGCGCCTCCCCGAGCATCGCCTCGACGTTCTGGCCGTCCTTCACGGGGCCCGCAAGCTCGCGACGTTCCGCCGTCAGTGCCTGCTGGAGCTCGGCCAGCCGGCCTGGCAGTTCATGGGGCCGCTGGTTCTGCACTGCCCCAACGGGCAATGGGAGCGGCCGTGCCACGACCTGTTCGACCTGCTCACCGCGCACGGCGACGGAGCGATGCGCGACGCCTTCACCCGCTGCGTCGCCCGCGGGACGTTCACCGTGGACGCCGTCCGCGCCGTGCTCCGGGAGGCCGCATGAACCCCGGCGACATCGACGTCGACAAGCTGCTCAAGCGCCTGCACCTCCCGACGATGCGCCGGCTGTACGCCGACTACGCCGTCCGCGCTGCGGCAGAGAGCTGGACCCACCGCGACTACCTCGCCCTCCTCGTCGCGGAGGAGGTCGCACACCGGAACGACACCCGCATCGAGAAGGCCGCCCGAAAGGCGCAGTTCCCGTTCACCAAGACCGTCGAGAACTTCGACTTCGTCTTCCAGTCCAGCCTCCGCCGCCAGCAGCTCGGCCCGTACCTCGGCCCTGAGCTCGTCTCTGAAGGCCGAAACCTGATCCTGGCCGGGAGGCCGGGCCGCGGCAAGACCCACCTCGCCGTCGCGATCGCGTACCGTGCCATCCAGAACGGCTTCACCGCCCGCTTCGTCCTGGCGAGCGACCTGATCAACGACCTGGGGGTCGCCTCCCGCGCCGGCCGCCTCCGGGAGGCCACGGCCACCTGGGTGGAGCCGCACGTGCTGGTGATCGACGAGGTCGGCTACCTCAACCACTCCGACGACGCCGCGAACGTGCTCTTCGGCGTGGTGGACGGCCGGTACATCGCCCGGAAGCCGATGATCTTCACCACCAACAAGAAGCTGCGGGACTGGGGCCAGGTCCTCCACGACCGCGACCTCGCCGGCGTGATTCTCGACCGCGTCCTCGAGCGCGGCGAGCAGATCGTCCTCGGCGGGCGCTCCTGGCGCACCAAGCACCTCGATCCGGAAATCCTGGGCGACGACGGTGTCGATCCGGAAAGCGTCCGGAAACCGGAACCCCTGACCTCCTGACGTTCCTCGGGCCGACGAGGGGCGGCGGGCGGCGTGGGGGGCTCACCCAGCGCGGAGCGCGCCCCCCACGACGACCGACGCACCGGCGGTGGAACCACTACCAACCTCGTCTTCGGCTGCTCGGCCTTGCGGCCGTTCGGCCGCCGGGTGACACTCACCCGTCCGCCAGACTTTCCGGACAAAACCCGCCAGACTTTCCGGACTCTACACCGCTGCGCTGATCCGCGCCGCGTTCGAGCCTCGGTACGGGCACGCGCTCGCCGACGAGGCCGTGGACGGGATCGCTGATCGGTTCCGGCGTTTCGCCGAGGTGCTCGTCTCGTTCGAGCAGGAGGACCGCGCCCGCGCAGCCCTCGCCGCCGCCGCGCCCCCGTCACCCCCGGTCGCGCCGTCGCAACCGCCGTCCCCTTCGCCGTCCCCCTCGCCCCGGAGTGCCCATGCCTCGCCTGATCCGGCCCCTGTTCGTCCTCGTTGTATCCTTCGCCGTCAATCTCCCCTTTCGCCGCAAGCCGACGCCCGGCCGCGCGCAGACGCCCCTGAGCCGGGCCGCAGCGAACGACCGCGTTGACCCCGAACCCGACGACCCGTTGTGGACCGTCAGCGAGCTCGCCGCCGAGGCGGGTGTGCCCGCCGCGCTGGTCGGCCGCGTCGCCCGCGAACTCGGGTTCGAGGACCTCGTGTTCGACGTGGACGAAGCCGCAGCGATCCTCTCCGCGCTCGGCTTCCCGCCGCCGAGGGTCGCGTAGATGACCGTCTCCCGCGCCGAGATCGAGCGCGGGCTGGACGACGTGACCCGCCCGTTCCTCGCCCTGCTCACCACCCTGCACGCCGCCTTCGGTGGGGTGACCGAGATCCGCATCATCCGGCGAAAGGTGATCTGGGCGGCCCGGATCGCCGCTGGGGACGTAGACGGGCTCGTCGCCGCGTTGCGGCCGCTGGGCGACACGCCTCGCGAGGTGATCCCCACGGGGGACCACCCGCGGAGCGGCGAGGGCAACATCTACTTCGCGCTCGGGGCCGTCCGCCCCGATCCCGCGTGGCCTACCGGCCAGCCCATCCGCCGAGCGAAGACGACCGCAAAGGACGCCGATATCCTTGCGTATCCGTGGGCCGTCGTAGACGTGGACCCCGAGCGCGATCCGAAGGACCGCTCAGCCAGCGACGCGGAGAAGGCCGAGGCCCTGGCCATCACCGAGGCCGTGCGCGCCGAGCTGGCCGGGCTCGGCGTGCAGCTCGCGCGCGCGGACAGCGGTAACGGCTACCACCTCCTGGCCCGGCACGAGGGGGCACCTGGCGCGACGGTGAAGGACGCTGCGAAGCGCATGAAGGCGCTGCTTCACAGCCTTCACGCCCGATTCTCAACGGCCGGGGCCAAGGTGGACATCTCCACGCACAACCCCGGCCGGATCATGAAGCTCTACGGCACGGTGGCGACGAAGGGGGAGGACACCGAGGCCGCGCCCCACCGGCTGTCGTGGCTCGACGTGACCACGATCCCGGCCCCGATGGACGTGTTCGCCGCCGTCGCCGAGCCCGAGCCCGAGCCCGCGGCGAAGTCGGAGGGGGGCAAGGCGAAGGGCCCACGCGCCCAAGCGTCGCGGGAGACGCCCGCGCAGCGCGCCTGGCGCTCGTCGGCGTTGGCCGCGCTGGACCTGTCGCGCGTGTACGGGGAGTGGCTCACGGGGAAGGTGACGGCAAGCGGCTGGTTGGAGTGCCGCGACCCCGACTCGCCCTCGGGCGATCAGGATCCCTCGGCCGGCGTGGCGGACACCGCCGCAGGGTACGAGCGGGGGCGCTTCCACACGTTCCGGCGCTCGGAGGGGATGAGCGTGTTCGACTTCCTCGTCGCCCGCGGACGGGCGCGAGACTTCGCTGACGCTCGCCGCCTGGTGGCGGACCTCTCGGGCGTGCCGTTGCACCCGACGCGCGAAGCCGGAGCGCCGACGCTGGACGCCTTCGCCGCAGGCTGGGCGGCCGCTACCGACGCGAGCGCGCGTTCGGCGCTACTGGAGGCTGCGGTGCGCGCGGCGCTGGCGCTTCCATCGGTAGCAAGCGCAGAAGCGCTGGAGCGCCTGCGGGACGAGTCCGGCGTCACTCCCGCCGTCCTTCGGGGAGTAGCAGCCCAGGTCAAGAAGGCGCTGCGCCGCGAGCAGCGGCGTGAGCGAGCGGCCCGCCCGGAACCGACACGGCCCGGGATTCCCGTGGTGGAGTACGTCACCGACGCGGACACGATGGAGGCCCTGTTCGACAAGCTGCTCGGGGTCATCGAGCCGCTCAACCGCTTCTTCCAACACGGCAACGACCTCGTGTTCGTGAAGAAGGGGCGAGGCCCGATCCGCTTGAACGACCAGAACCTCCCCGGCGTGCTCTCGTCCTTCCTCGAGTTGGCGCTGATGCACCAGGAGGAGGACGGGGTGGCGTTCGACCGGTACGACGTGCTTCCGACGGTTCTGGCGCGGGCGTTCCTCGCGTCGCCGCGTGTGGGCCACCGTCTGCCGGTGCTCACGAGCTACGTCCGGTCGCCCGTGTTCGACAAGGAGTGGAACTTCATCGCCACCTTCGGCTTCCACGCCGCGAGCGGGATCTTCTACGACGGGCCGCTGGTCCGCCCCGGTAGCGGCGATGCCGCCATCCGGCGAGCCGTGGACGACTTCAAGTGGAAGGCCGAGGCCGATCGCGTGAACTTCATCGGCGCGCTGCTCACGGGGCTCACGATGCCCCTGTGGGCTCTCGGGCACCCGTTCCTCGCGATCAACGGGAACAAGCCGGGGGTGGGGAAGAGCACGCTCGCCACGGTGCTGGCCGTCGTCACCGAGGGCGAGGTGCCGTCCGCGATCACGTTGACGGCGAACGACGAGGAGTTCGAGAAGCAGATCGCTACGCGCGTCGAGGCCGGCGACCGCACCATCATCGTCGACAACGCGAAGGCCACGGGCGCGATCAGCAGCGCGGTCCTCGAACGCTCCATCACCGCGCCGAAGCTGAACTTCCGCCGTCTCGGCTCGAACACGTCCATCTCGCGGCCCGAGAACGACGTGCTGTTCGTGCTGACGATGAACGTCACCCAGCTCTGCGCGGACCTCCGGCGGCGGGCGATGCCCGTGAACCTCTACATCGAGGGGAACGTACGCAACGTGCCCTACGCCGCCGACGAGCTGGTGCGCGAGGTGCTCGCCGCCCGGCTCGACATCCTCGCGGAGCTCGCCGGGATGGTCCTCGCCTGGGTGGATGCCGGAAAGCCGCTCGGGGTCACCCCGGCGCGGCACAGCACCAACCAGCGGTGGGCGGCGACCATCGACGGGGTGCTCCAGCACGCGGGCCTTGAAGGGTTCCTCACCAACCTGGCCGAGTCGGAGCACGCCTTCGACGAGGACTACGACGCGCTGCGCGACGTGTGCGCCGCCCACCACGGCGAAGGCTTCCACACGCCCGGAGAGTGGGCGCCGATCCTGCTGGCGGGGGCGCTCACGGAGCGGCTGCGGGATGCCCGCGGCAACCCCAAGTCCGCCAAGTCGCAGGAAACGACCGTCGGGATGCTGTTCCGCTCCTACATCGACGACACGCTCGTGACGGACGCGGGCACCTTCGTCGTGACGGCACGCGAGCCACACAAGGGGCGATCCGTCCTTTATGGCTTTGTACCGCAGGAATAGCAGGAATATTCTGGCAGGGCTTGCTACCCCGTCGGGATTATGTCAACCATTGGACCCCCCTTCTGGAGCCCGCCATGCCCCCCTCAACGAGCCGTCGATCTGCCCGTCCCGGTCGCGGAAACAACGCCAAGGAGGCCGAGGTTCCCACGGGGAAGCAGGCCGTGCTCTACGCCCGCGTGTCGTCGCGAGAGCAGGAGCGTGAGGGGTTCTCCATCCCGG
>SXGS01279771.1_pt1 | contig 13448 bp, 10 predicted proteins | sample 3174681 | NCBI WGS metagenome assembly SXGS01 (sample SAMN11356861, study PRJNA531348) | freshwater metagenome | isolation source: freshwater sample F1-80 | place: China: Fuxian Lake, Yuxi | collected 2017-12-25
AACGCAGATCGAGCGTCTCCCGGCACTGGGGAAGTGGTTCGTGACCATCCCGGGAGTGGTCCCCGCCTGACGGGAGGATTAATTCTGCGCGGTTCCCTTAGAGCCGAGGTCCCGGGGGACGAGAGCAGTGGAGGCAGAGGTGGCGGGGACGCGACGCCGGTTCACGGCGGAGTGCAACCGGTCAGGCGGGCAGCAGAAGCGGAGCGGTGTGGGCCGAGGCGAAGACCTGAAAACGCGGAAGCAGCGTGTGCACTATGGGACGCACCACCGTTGCCGCCGTCCGCTCTCCACTTCCCTGCCACACGAAAGTTGGGCCAGCTCTGGGGAGTTCCGGGCCGCAGCGACGGTTGCCACTCGGGGTGGTCGCGCCTTTCCACTCGGAAAGTGGCTGCCGTACCTTCCACTATTTCGGCCTCTTTTGGGTTTGAGAGAAGCCGGCGGGACAGAAATAGTTGCTGTGTTTCGTGCCTGATATGGACACAGCAGATGAAACAGACGCCCTCGAACGGATTCGAACCGCTGACGCCCTCCTTAGGACGGAGGCGCTCTATCCCCTGAGCTACGAGGGCTGTTGGTGACTGTTCTGTCGGCCCGTGGAGAGAGACAGTTGCTCTCTCCCGACAAGGAGCGCTTGCTCCGTTCGGATCGCAGCCAACTCCCTTATTGTATCCAGGTTCGGGCGATGGATCACGCGGGAAGGGGGCAACCTGAGCAAAGACGAGGATGTCGTCCGCTCCATGCCGGCATCGCGGTGCTGTGCGACTGTGCAGTCAGCCTAACCGGTTAGGGAGATGCTCCCTGCCGCTTCCGGAGGGTGCTGCACCGACCCGTTCGGGGAGCAGACGCGAGGAAGTGGCTCCTGGAGCTCCCGGCCGGGGCAGAGCGCCAACGCCAGGCGGTGGAAACGCCGATCGCGACGCGGGTGCCGGGGTGTGCTGTGCTTTCCGGGAAGCACATGGGTGAACTCCAGCCAGAAGTCCTGCCGGTTGACGACGGCGTCGATCTCGATCGCGTACAGGCCGTCACGGCTCCAGCCGAGGCCGCCCACGTCCCCGCCGCTGCGGTGCGCGCGCCAGATGGCCTCCCGCACGCACCGCGCCGGTTCCGCCCGGCCTTCCGATACATCGCTCATCCCGGGATGATACCGTGGTGCGTGGCGGACGAAGCTTGCCACGCACGAGTGCGCGGATTCCGCGCCTGCCACCCTCGCCGAACCCGGTTGCCCAACGCCACCGTCCGTTGAGCCTCGCCCCCGCACGCCGCTGGCGGACCCTGTCCTCGGTCTGCCGGCCATCTCCAGGACCGAGCAGCACTCCGCCAATCTCAGGCGGCCTCCTAGTCAGTGAAACCAACCCACAAGCCCGGGAGGCTTGGTAGACCATGTAGAAGGATATCGGGCGGGCCGCCCTCGCGTCGATCAACCTCGCCTACATGCTGAACGCCCGGTCGCGCCTGGCTCTGTCGGTTCCCGGTCTGCGAAGCACGACGGCCGGCAAGCCCCCGCCAGGATGGGGCCCGATCCCGGTTGCCGCAGAGCTGGAGCACCTGTTCAAAGCGTATCGGCCGTCGGGCCCGGCAACTCGCCCGAATTGACCGGACGCTCATCCATCGACTCCCGGTTGTTCCGGCCTCGCAGTCAGGGGTGAGCCGGAGTCCCTCACCTGATTGGCCAGGCCGATCACACGATGCGCCCGCACAATCACCAGGACACCGAGAGTCGCACGCGCTCGTAAATCGTCCGCCAGTCCGGATGGAACCAGCCGGTCACGCGGATCGCCTCGCGCACGATCGCCGGTGCCGTGTCCGGATCCACCTGTCGCAGAAGAGACGCCCAGCGGAACAGCTCCTCGAGAGTCCCGTTCAGGTTGCCGGTCTGGGAGCCGCTGCGGGACTGAAGGCCGGCGAAGAACCGGCGCGGCTCGCCGCTCTCCAACACGGCGGCCGTGACTCGATCCGCCTGGGCTTCCCACAGGCAGGCCGCGTCCCGGATCGAATCTGGGTCAGCCTGCGCCCTCCCCTCCCGCAAGTCCTGACAGTGCTCGGCCCCTGCTACCTGGATGCGGACGCCCGGACCGCAATGCTCCGCGATCGCCCGCGCCTCGGCAAACGCCCCTTCCCGAGCGAGGCCCAGAGCGAGGCGACCCAGCGCTTCCACCCTGTCGTCGTCCCGCATCCCCGCCGCCGCCTGCCTCGCCTCCGCCAGGACTCGCTCGGCTTCCGGATCCTGCCAGCGCGCCAGTGCGGCCGCCAACGCCCCCATGGCTTCCATTCGCTGGAGGCGGCCCGGAATGGTATCTGCCAGTCTTCGAGCAGCTTCGGGCTGTTGGACATTTCCCAGTGCGGCAACCAGCCGAATGAGCGCTTCGTCCGGCGGTAGGGCGCGGTGCGGCAACCCCGCACCCGCCTCTTCAATCACCTGTCTCGCTCGATCCGGTTCGGTCGGCGCCAGGGCGATCGCCAGCCCGGCAAGCGCCCGGACGCGCGCCGGGCCCGCTTCGATCCGCCGACTCACTTCCAGGGCTTGCTGATGCCGGCCCCCCGCGGCAAGAGCCAGGGCCATCTCATCCAGCGCGTCATGAGGATCGTCCATCGCAGCGATGAGTTCCTCGGCTGCGGTATCGCGTCCCGCTCTAGTCAGGGCGCCCGCGAGGTTCTGCCTGGCCTTCTTGGACCGCCAGGCGCCCTGGATCCGTCCGGCCGCCTCGCTCGCCTCGGCGAAGAGTCCCTTGCGGGCCAGGGCTTCGGCCAATTCGTGGAGCGGCTCCTCACGATGACTTGTCGGAAGCCGATCCCCCATCGCGCGTGCGTCTTCCGTGAGTCCTGCGCGGGCGAAGGCTGCGGCGATTTGGCCGAGGCAAAACTCCGGCTCGGGCTCCGCCCGCAGCGCCGCCGTGGAGTTCCGGGCCTCGTCAAAAAGCGGCTCCGCCTGGGCTGCGGCCGTGTTCGGCAGGCTCGCCGCCATCCGAACCAGCGTCTCTGCCCGCTTCCACGCGGACTGGATTGACGCAGCCGTCGTCCGCGCGTCGTCGAGGCGTCCCACCACTGCCAGCGCGACGGCCACCTCGGCCAGCGCCATCTCCTGAAAGCCGGTATCTCGGATCTCGCCGGCCAGCGACTGCGCTTCATGGAAGAGGGCGTCCGCGCGCGGGTCACTATTCGTAGCCGCGGCGACTGCCAGCCGAGATAGTGTCGCGATCCGCAGGCCTCTGGGCTGGATGGAGGTGGCCACTTCATGGGCTGCATCCATTTTGTCAAGCGCCGCGAAGGCGCCCGCCAGTCTCTGCAAAGCCCGCGCGTTCTCGTCGAACGGGTCCGGAGTTTGCTGGCTGAGAACCTGTGTCAGTTGTCGCGCCTCTTCCAGCAAGGTTGGTTGCCCCAGCCCCCTGGCGACCAGCGCCTCATGAACGGCGAGCACACCCTTGAGTTGGCTTGAGGTGCTGGTCCGAAGTCGGGCGAGCTCGATCGCCCGTTCTGTCTGATCCAGCCATACCATCGCCTGTAGGAGCTCGTCGGAGCAGCGGCTTGCCTGGTCCCGGATCGCTTCCCGGGCTGTTTTCAGCCGGACCAGGAGGACCGGATCGAAAGCGTCGTCCGTGAAGGCTGCCTGCCAGGCCAGTTCGATATCGGCCAGGAAACCGGCGCCGGTCCAATCCCCGCGCTCGCGGCGCGCCCGCATCCAGGGCTCGTCGATCAAGTCGTAGAGCGCGCGGCGAAAGACGGGCGTATGGCGCAGTGCGTACAGGTGGGCGGCCAGGCGCGTCAGCCCTTCGTCATTGCACTGTGACCAATCACCGCAGTGCTGAAGGATGGAGTCCGCAATCCGACGATGAACGTCAACGTCCAGGCGGTTACCCGCCCGATCCCCCTCTACAGGTTGGCCCATCCGGCGCCTCCAAGGAGTTTTAGGCTTACGCACGCAATTGGGTCGAGGATGAATCGATTATACCTGCTATCCCCCTGAGGGAGCCGTTACGATGCCGCAATCGCGCCGGACCGTTCCAGAGCGTCCGTGCCGGATAACGGTCTACGGGCCGACCGCCCCGTTTGGCGCGAAGGACCGGGCTGCCTGCCTGATCCAGGGGGCGCCCCAGGACAACGTCCCTTCTGGGCTGAACTACCAGCCTGCCCCACACGGCGTCCGCGCGCACACCCTTTATCGAAACGGCGGCAGACCGCGCTGGCTGGACCTGGGATCGCGCGGGGGCGGTGTGTACCTGTCCCCCTCGCTCTTCGTCGTGGACGAGGAAGGAACGACCCGCGCGCTCCCCCTTGCCTCCGAGCGATGGGCCGTCTCCGCAGACGGTTCCCGGGCCGCCTTCGCCTTCGGCTGTTACGACGGCGAAGATCACGAGTTCACCCCGGCCTGGGGCTATATCAACTGCGAGTTACAGCTCTGGGATGTGCCAGCCGCATCCCGGATCGCTTCGGCCGACCTGGAGGACGTCCCGTTGGCCGTCGCTTTCGCCGGGGAGAACGTCCTGATCCGATGTGAGTACGGAAGCAACCTGGTCTGGGAACCGGGGGGCCGCCTCCGCGAGCCCACGCCCGATGAACACAAATTGCCGATCTCCGGCCCCGCCCGGGCGGACTCGAAGGGGGATTGGTCGGACCTCCAGATGGCGCTCCCGGGGGGAGCGCGCATTCCGATCATTCAGCCGGCGGTGTCCACAGCGCTGCCCATGGCGGAGGGCCGCCTTTTCGTTTTCGGTTTCTACGGGGGCCAGAGCGAAGACCTTCCGCTGGAGAACCGGCCATTCTGGCTGAACGACCGGGGGAGTGGCCCCATACCCGCCACCCCGGACGAATGGTCCGCAGTGATGGCGGTGGACAGCGCGACCGTTCCCTTGCTCTGGTCGCCGTCCGCCGCCTGCTTCGTAACCGGCCCTCACGAAGAGCGGCGCGTGGTGGAGCGGGGCTCCGGCCGGACGCTCCTCATGCCAACCTCCCCCTGGGTCCAGGCGATCACGGACGATGGCTCGCGGGCGGTCATTTACCTGGCGGATCCGAGAGGCTATTCCGTCGTCTCCCAGGGCGGCAAGCGCACTTCGCTGGCTACAGGCAAACCGCCCAAATTCGCCTTCAGCCGCGCGGGAGACCGCCTGTTTGCGATGGAGGACTTGTGCCCCGAGAACGGAAGCCCCTGCCGCTGCTACGATCCGGAAACCGGAGAGGTCCTCTGGGAGACCTTGCTGCCGACCGGCCCCCGCGCGTTGACGGGAGACGCCGTCTGGAGTGCAGACGACCGCGAGATTATCGTGGGAGTGCAAGGCGCTCTGCTCGCCCTCGGGCGGGCCGACGGGGAGATCCGGGGCAAGGTGACCCTGGCAGGAGTCCTCCCGTACCCGTTGGCGGCACCCGGGGACGCGGTCATCGTCCGCGCAGAAGGGCTTTTCCTGGCCGTCCAGTGATTCGTGGATCACTCGCCGGAGTCGGCGACATGACACGCACCGTTCAAAGGCGGAGGTTCCTCATTGCACCGGATGAAACGCGCGGCCTCGAGCTGCCACTGCACGGTCGCCTCCCGCTCCGCAGCCGGCGCGGAGTCGACCCCGTAGAATCGCAAGACAGCGTTCAACACCGGGGCTATCAATCGGCGAATCTTGCCGAGTCTGGCGGCGCCCCCCGCGAGGCCCCGTTTAGCCGCCACGTCTGGCCGATCCAGGCGGTCTTCAAGGAGTTGCATGATGACTCGTTTCTTCTCCAGCAGATCGAGGTTGATGGACCTCTGCTTCTTCTGCGGCCTCGTGCTGCTCCTCATCGGCCCGGCTGCCTTCTCCCAGGGCGCCGGCAACAAGGGCGGTCTCGCCGGCTCGGAGGAGAAGACAGTCCGCCCGACCGCGTAGGGAGATGCTCCCTGCCGCTTCCGGAGGGTGCTGCACCGACCCGTTCGGGGAGCAGGCGCGAGGCAGTGGCTCCTGGAGCTCCCGGCCGGGGCGGAGCGCCAACGCCAGGCGGTGGAAACCCCGATCGCGGTGCCGGCGCCGGGGTGTGCGCCGGCCCGGAGGGTGGACTTGTTGGGTACGCTGCCCGGAGCGGGGACCTTTCGACAATCTCGTCGGGGTCAGCGGTCAAGATGCGCAGCTTGCCGAGTTACCAGAGGACCTCGTGTTTGGCGAGCAGCGCCGAACCAAACGCGGCACCTGGCGCCGGCCGCGGGTAGACTTTCCGCAACCCATAGCTTCCTGACCGCTCGGGCAGTTGAGCTCAGTCGTCAGGCAGTAGAGGAGGAATACGCGTGCGGTTTTTCACGATGGCCTGGTGGGTCGGCTCCCAAACCGGCGCGGCGCGCGACGTGTGTGCCGAGTATGCCGCCCACCTGGGCGCGATCCGCAGCCACCTGCCGCCGGATCTCCTCGCGACTGCGGAGTCGGTGTCCCTGCACGACATGCGGCTCCGGGAGCTGCGGCTCCGGATCGCCGAGGCCACCCTGGCGTTGGGTCTGGACAGCGACACCGGCGAGGGGCGCCTGACGCTCACCTACAGCGGTGTGGAGCAGTTCGAGAGTTCCGCGGACCCGGAGGTCGGCCTGCCCGGGCCGGCGGGCTACGGCGATCTCGGCTACGCGGAGGTCGCCGCGCTGCCGGATGGGGCGTTCGAGCACCGGTTGCTGTTCTCCAGCGGCATCGAGCTCGTTGTGGTGTTCCGGGGGTTCAAATTACAGCGAGCACAGCGCGCCTGCCCGGCGCTGTAACCCGCCCGTCCCTGCGGTCTGTTCCGCAGGGGTCCCGGTGCGTCACTGTCGGTGCGCCGTGCCGCGGCCGAGCAGGTGAACTTCATTGCTCGGCGGGTCGGATGTAAGGGATGGTCGAGTGCCCAAGCAGCGGTGCGGGGGGCGTCGGCCTGCTGGCCCTCATCGCCGTGGTGGGTCGGTGCAGGTGTCGTGTTGGGCCGCTTCCCCGGCAACTTGGTCCACAGCAACGTGTACGGGGACTCAGGTCCGTTGGTAGTCACCGGTGTGTCTGTCGGTCGTCGCAGCTTCCGCGCAGGACCGCGGCTGTCCCCCCGTACTGTTTCGCCACTCTCCACACCATCCTTGCGGCTCCGCCTCCCCTCGCGCCTTCCTCTGCCCGAACGTTGGGCAAGTTGACAAGTGCCCCTCTCCCTTCGATGAAAGCGCGGCAAGGAAGGGATTAGGCAGAGCGGTGTTGTCTGCTGAGTCGTTCGGCGGTGGAGGCTTCCGGGCGTGCGCGAGATGGCGGGCACCGTGCTGGCGATTGGTGATGGGCCATCGATCGGGCGGCAATCGCGGTCGGCCAGCGTCGATGCGGCACACCGTGGTCGGCGCAGTGGCACGGCGCGGCCGGTTGGGCATCGGGTCGGCGCGTGCCGTATTCTGCCCCCCAAGATTTAGACAGCGAGATAGGTGCGAGCCGAAGCCCCGGGGGACGCGAGGGGTGCAGACAGAGTTGCTCCCGCCCCTCCCCTGCACCCGCCGCAGCACGGGGGTCGGCTCGGGTGTGCCGGCGTGAAGTGCTGACCAAGATCTTGTACGTGTTACGCACCGGGCCCAGTGGAATGCGCTCCACCTGCTGCCGGGACCTTCCGGTAGTACGACCCATCGCCCCGACCAAAGAATGGAGTGCCGCGGGCGTGTTCCAGCGTTTATGGACCCGCGCCCTGGAGATCTATGATACCGCCGCGGGGATCGAGTGGGAATAGCTGGTGGTGGATGGCTCGTTGCGGAAAGCACAAGCATCCCTGAAATGCGGAGAAAACTGGCTCCAACTCCACAGATCGCGCCAAGAGCGGGTAAAACGCGTGTTCTCACCGATGGGCGGGGTGTGTCGGTGGGGTTGGCGCTCGCCGGGACCAACCACCCGGATTTCCAGTTGTTGGAGGAAACCCTGGCTTCGGTCCCCGTGCCCCGCCCGCAGCCCACGGAGGCCGCCCCAGTCCATTTGTGCGCCGACAAGGGCTACGACTATCCGACTGTGGAAGCCCACGTGGTGCAGGAGGGCTTCACCCCGCACACTCCGCTACGCGGAACCGCGCCGCAAGCACACGCCCGGAACCCGGAGAAGCGCCACGCCGCTGGGTGGTCGAACGCACCCCTCACTGGCTCCACCACGGGCGTCACGTCTTTCTCCGCTGGCATCGTATAGTCTCTAACTTTCTCGCGGCTCTCCAGTTCGCCGCCGCGGTCATCGCCTTCCGCGCTGCCGGGGTTTTGGGATAGGCTCTCGGCTCATTTGGGAGCGTCGATGACCAGTTATGGAGCAACAGCATTGGGGCTACGACCTGGAAAGAAAGCCGTTTGAGTGGCATTGCCACTCATTTGTCGAAGAGTTGATAGTCGAAGAAGAGCTCCTCGAAGGTAGCCGACTTCTGAAACCGCTGCCATTCGGAGTCGGACATCCCCTCCGGCTGGCGGGAGATCTCCTCATCAGTCTGAAACACGCGTCCCTGCGCCTTGCGCAGTAGGACATCCTTGATCGACCTCAACGGATGGTGCCACGGTGGTTTCTGTCCTTCCGCCCAGGAGTTCACCGCCGTGATCATTGCCGTGAACTCGTGGGAGTACTGCCCGATTCCCATCCAAGAAAGATTGGGGTGCGGATCTTCCGGATTGCCCGCGAGAGTAGCGTTGTGGCTGCCGTGGTGGCCCACCTTATAGAGGACCGTTCGGGCGAGAATGTCCTTCGCGGTTACTTCGTGCCCTTGGTCGTCCCAGGTCTGATTCGCCCAGGATGCCCAGTTTCCCCTCTGGGCGTCTCCCACGAAGAGTAGCACCTTCCTCGATTTTGGTAGCTCGAATGCCAGGACGAGACTTGTGTTGTTGATTCCTGTGTTGAGCTTCAGAGCTAATCCCTCTGCTGCGTGGAGCCAAGCCTCATCGATCCGACGCCATTCGGCGTCTTTGAGAGCCTCGATGCCATCAGAGTCGTTGACACCGGTGCCGGGTGATCCGTAGAACGCAACATAGTGTTCGGATGTCTCTTTGACCGCCCAATACTTCGGGGCGAATGGAGATGGTGTTTGCTCGAGCCCGGATTGTGCGGCTGCACTGAAACTGAAGGGGTTGGAGTGCGTAGAGGGGAACGCCTCGGCCCCCACGGGATCCTCGTCCTCGATCAGTTTCTCATCGCGGGGTGGCCCCAGGACATAGAAGCGGACCCCATTTGTACCTGGAATCACCTCGGGTCCGATCCCGGGGCGGAGGAAGCGCACGCGGTTCGGGCCGTGCTCGGAGGCCTTGTCCTTCACAAGCTTCATCGAGCGCTTGTTGACTGATTTCTGGGGATCTCCGGCAGCGGCGAGCACAGCACTCGGATTCTCATCCTCGCCGCCCCACTCCAAGCCCAGTAGCCCGTTTAACCTCTGGACCGTTGGGTCGTTGTCGGGGTCCGCGGCAGCCAGCGCTAACGCGTTCCGAGCCCCAAGCAGGCCGACGAGTTGATCCCGATGCCGACGCCGCAAGTCGTTAGCCAAGTCGTCGGTAGGATCTTCGGTCCAGGCAAACCACGCTCGCTTGATGGTGAAGTCGTGGAAGTGCGGACTGATCCCGTTCACATGGTCCTGGTGCTCGTGAGTCACGATGAAGAGATCAATCGTCCGGTTGGTTGCGTCAGCGATGTGTTTGACGATGTCGCTGGGCTTCTTCTCATGGACGAACTTGGTGGAACCCGGCTTGTAACCGCAATCGATCAGGACATAGAAGGGTCGACCGGAAGCGTCACTGTGAAACGCGAGCAGGAAGCAATCGCCATGGCCCACTCGATACATGCGGATCGCCACGCCGTCCGGCGGTGGTTTGAGGAGTGCCATCACAGATCCTCCGTTTCCTGGTGGAGTAGGGCGAACGGTTCGTCGCGGGCTTCACCGTCTCTCGTAAGGCTCAGTGCGAGACCGGAGTCGAATGCATTCCCGCTGACCCCGGACTCACCGCACTTGAATCTGCGGACTCGCTCCAACTGTTGGTCGTCTGTGATCGTGCCTGAGGTGCGAATGACCCGCCTCACTTCCTGCGTGGCCGAGTCGATCAGTAACGTGCAGCCAGCCCGATAAGTGAAGTCGCCGGTTTCGTCGCCCAGTAAGGGACCGCGATCCTGCTCCTCCTGCTCTTTGAGATTGAAGTAGCCTCGTCGCCGCTGGGTGATCTCAACGACGAGATCCTTTCGCAGGGCACCGTTGGCTTTGAGCCGGATCGCCGGTCTGACCGAGTGGATCTCAACGGATGGCCTGCCCGTGTTCCCCGAGCGATACACCGTAGCGGGAATTGGTTTGCCGCGATCCATCTCACCGATCACGAGGCCAAACATCTCGGCGTAGAATGCCGGGTACTCGGCGTCAACGTGCAGCCACTTCCAGATCTCCTTGGAGATCGGCCGGAGATGGCGCCAGATCTCGAACCGATCCCCTTCGAGATCCCACTTTCCCGCGAAGCGGGTGAGGTTCAACTTCAGTTGTCCCTTCGCTGCGGGCTTGGCACTCGCGGGACTGACCCCCGGGGCCGGCTGCCCCGGCAATGTCGCGGTGACCGCCATGTCCTGCATGAGTTGGTCACCGCTGGGCCAGACCAGAGCATCCAGGCCGATGTTCTTGACACCCCGAGGATGGATGCCCCACTCCCGAAAGCTCTGAATGAAGACCGTCCGATAACCGTCGAGGTCATCCGGGTCGCGGTCGAGATCGGCGGTCACGACCCCGCGCAGGAAGTCTCCGAAGGTGATGTCCACCGGTGGACAGTAGTCGATCCCCCGAATGCACATCTGGAGGACCCGATCCGCGGCCCGAGCTGCTTCCGCGGCCAGTCGCCTCGTTAGATCGGGATGGATGTCCCCATCCGGAAGGGCGCCGGTACCCCCAGTGGCGATCCTGAAGAGATCGGCGGTGCGAGCACGGTAGATCAGCAGGAAAGCGCGGAACACGGCGGCGACGAGGATCGCACCGCGGGCATGAGCGCCAAGTGTCTTGAGAAGCGCCTGCGGGTCCGGTTCAGTCGGCTCCCAGCGCTCGGTCTTTGGGTTCACCGCTCCGAGGGCGTCCCGAAGCGCTGCTCCCCGTCCCGTCGCCCAACCGAATTGCTGGGCCAACTGGCTGAGGAGACTTTCGGCCTGCAGTTTGCCGCGAGTTCGACCGATCTGGCTTTCCAGCACTTGGGGATAGGAGAAGTGCTGGAAGAGCGCGACGATGTCAGCGAAGGCTTCGTGGAAAGCGTGGACGTCGGGATTGGTGGGCTCATTGAACCGGCGATGCACGCCATCGAGGAGTGCGTGGGTCACCTCGTGCGCGATAATGTCGTGAGAGAGGCAGGTAAAGACTACTGTCCCGGGTGGATTGTGGGTGTCTCTGGCGGTGACGGGGAAGTAGCCGAATAGCAGCGCCTTCTTCGTAGGGCTGTAGTAGGCGTTGCGCTCGCGTAAAGCGTGTGGGTAGATCCGCAGCCGTCGAACGAACTGCTCGTGAACCTCGTCACCCACCCGAAAATGACGGTCTGCCCAGAAAGCTACGCGCCCCAGTGCTCGCTCAAAGTGGCCGATAGTCGTCATGGCTACTGCGTAGACCATCTGCTGGTGGAACTTTGGGTTGAACTCGGACGGGACGAGCCCGTCCTGAGCCAGGAGGTTTGGGTCATTGAGGTCCACGGGCTCATAGAATGTCCCCGAGCCAGGATCCCAGTCGACCACCTCGACGTACTCCCCTACCGGTCCTTTTTCGAGGGTGGCCTCCCAGGGTACATGTAAGATGATCTGGTTGATGCCGGCCGTCTCGATCTGGGTCCCCAAGCTGGGATCGAAGCTGAGAACGCGGATGCGGCGAGTTGCAGGTGCGTCGTACATAGAGCCTCAATGAGTAGCCACCCGAGGAGCGGCTGATTGATGGTCCACTCTGCTTTGCCGTTGGACCGTGGGCTGTTTTCCGTGTGTTTGCGACATCTCGGCATCTGGTTTCGATCCTACACGGGATCTGAAGTGGGCCCGGGTGGCGGCTTACCCCGCCTGGTCCACGTCACGCACGACACGAAGCGTTTGGGATGGCCGCGGATCGCACACGTCACCGGTACCCGGGTCCAGCAGTCGGATCAGTTCCGAGATCTCGTGGTGCGCCGCGGTCCACCAATTCGGATCACGTGGATAGCCGAAGCTCTGCGTCGTTTGAGACTGCAGCATCGCGTTGTAGACCTGCTGAAGCGAGGGGAGTGCCGCGCTGCGACCACCCGCAGCGCGCTGAAGTGCATAGACCAGTGCCACGAAACGCACCCAACGGTGTTCGTCGAAGTTGAACTGGGTGAGTAGCGCCTGGCCGGCGGTGACACCTTTCGCTTGGATTCGGGTGAGAGTCGTTGGGTGCATGTCCAAGTTGAGCCCGCCCTCGTCACCACGAAGCGGAATCTGGACAATCCGATCTTTGACCCCAGCCAGTTCGGACTGGGTGTCGTCGGCGTGATTCTGGGCGGTGGAGAAGATCGACAACAGGAACGCTCCCAGACCGGAAACCTTCTGCGCGACCGGGATCACCGTCTCGTTGGCCCGACGAAGTCGAATTGGGTCCGAGCCGACGGTCTGGACCGTGCCGGGTGGGGCATCACCCGGGCCGTCTTGGACTTGCTGGCAATACTGCACATCCTCCATCGCTGCCTTGGGATTCTCGGTTGCAACAGTCAGACCGATCCCAAAGGTGGGGCGCTCGGGTAGCCAGCGGTCGAAGAAGTGGATCGGGAAGTTGCTGCAGATGCCCCCGTCGCTAAGCCAGTGGCGTTCCAGGTCCTCCTCCGTGAGCGGGCGGGCCTTAAGCCCCTCTTCGTCGTTGAGCCGGTGTCGCTGGCTCGGGCGGACTTGCCACATGGGCGTAGCTTTCAACAACACGGGGAAGCTCAGGCTGAGCCGGGCGAGGAACACGACCGGAAGGTGCTGATCGAGCGTCAGCCACGTGTACCCTGCCGGCAGGGGCTTGACCAGCGCCGGGTCTCGCGGCCGCAGCGCGGCGACGACGCTGGGGGGAAAGAGTGCGGCGAACTCCTTCTCGTCGAAGATCCAGCGCTTGTGATCGAAGGGGATCGTCAATGCCCGGCCTGTGCTCAGGTCTGTCGTGGTGACACGGAGATCGATCTGTTTGCCCTTGAGTTCGCACAGGGTCAGATGGTCCTTTTTGCCCTTCCCCGCGACGTGGTTGATCGCGCTAGCCAACCAGTCAGTTAACTCCGGCACCGCCGAGCCCGCGAGCGAACCTGCGGGTAGGATCGCCCGCGCTGCGTCCTTATCCGGAGTGTGACCAGCGCAAAGCCCAAAGCCGTCTTGGCCCAACGCACGCACTGCACAGAGAGCTGCCGCGGTGGTGACGGCGACCGCACCTACTAGGCCGGCAAGAAGTATCTTGTCGGAGATCGGGGGAGACGTGCTGGGAGGCCGGGGAGGAGGCGTGCGGACGGGCGCGGCGTCATCCCGTCCGGGGGGGCTCCGCCGCTTCCCAGGAAGCTCCCAACCCGAGTTCCTGGGCCCGCGTGGTGA
>SXGS01290301.1_pt1 | contig 13446 bp, 13 predicted proteins | sample 3174681 | NCBI WGS metagenome assembly SXGS01 (sample SAMN11356861, study PRJNA531348) | freshwater metagenome | isolation source: freshwater sample F1-80 | place: China: Fuxian Lake, Yuxi | collected 2017-12-25
GCGCTGCCGACGGTCCGATGCCCCAGACCCGCGAGCACATCCTCTTGGCCCGCCAGGTGGGTGTTCCGCACATCGTGGTGTTCCTGAACAAGGTTGACTTGGCCGACGCCGATCTCCTCGAACTCATCGAGATGGAAATCGTTGACCTCCTCAACAAGTACAGTTTCCCTGGCGACAAGACCCCGATCATTCGTGGTTCGGCCACCGCTGCCATTAGTGGAACACCCGAGGGCGAAGCCGCTATCGCCAGTTTGCTCAACGCCCTGGATACCTTTATCCCGGAGCCCCTGCGTGAGCAGGACAAGCCCTTCCTGATGTGCATCGAAGACGTGTTCAACATTGAAGGTCGCGGTACTGTCGTGACCGGTCGTGTGGAGCGCGGTGTCATCAACAAGATGTCCGAAGTCGAAATCGTCGGCCTCAAGGACACCCGCAAGACCACGGCGACCGACATCGAAATGTTCCGCAAACTGCTGGACAGCGCCCAAGCCGGTGACAACGTCGGCGTGCTGCTCCGCGGCACCACGAAAGAAGACGTCGAGCGCGGCATGGTTCTCGCCAAGCCGGGCTCTATCAAGGCCCACACGAAGTTCAAGGCCGAGGTGTACGTACTCAACAAGGAAGAGGGTGGTCGCCATACCCCGTTCTTCACCAAGTACCGCCCGCAGTTTTACTTCCGTACCTCCGACGTGACCGGTTCGATCACGTTGCCTGAAGGTACTGAGATGGTCATGCCGGGTGACAATGTGTCGGTCGATGTCGAGTTGTTCGCACCGGTCGCCATGGAGAAGGGTCTCCGTTTCGCCATCCGCGAAGGTGGTCGCACCATCGGTGCAGGCCGCGTCGCTGAAGTGTTGGCTGCCTAAGGTTTTCAACGGTGAGGGAAGGATCAGTCCTTGGTGTTTGATCCTTCCCTTCCGCTTTCTTTTCTGTAAGAATTATCGGTGTCAGTGAACAGGGCGTTAGCTCAATTGGTAGAGTAGCGGTCTCCAAAACCGTTGGTTGAAGGTTCAAGTCCCTCACGCCCTGCCAGTCTCCCGGAGGGGTGGCAGAGTGGTCTAATGCGGCGGGCTTGAAAACCGCTGTGGGCTGACGCTCACCGGGGGTTCGAATCCCTCCCCCTCCGCCAATATTAAAGACCGTGAAAGAATATCTTCCGTTTCTGATTTGGTTCGCCGCGATCAGCGCGATCTTCGCCTTTGCCTGGAAGCAAGGGCATTTGACGCGGCTCACCACTTATGTGTCGGCCACACAGCAGGAACTTAAGAAGTGCAACTGGCCTTCTCGCGATGAGTTGATTCAGTCCACAGTGCTGATCTTCGTCGTCATTGGTCTTCTGGGGTTCTTTACGATGGCCTCCGATTTTGTGGTGGTGAGCTTCGTCAAGGCTCTCATCAAGGTCTCCTGAGTTAAACGTTTTCGTCCAAACCCCTTTCGATCCCGATTCTGCACATGAACACCCAGTGGTTTGTCCTGCACACCCTAGCCGGTCAGGAGCAGAAGGTCCGGGATACCATCAATCGTCGGATCAAGACCGACGAGATGGAAGAATACATCCGCGAGGTTCTTCTTCCGATGGAGAAGGTGGTTGAGGTTCGTGGTGGCAAAAAAACCATCACCAATCGCAAACTTCACCCGGGTTACGTCTACGTCGACATGGCATTGCTCGACGAAGGCAAGCGCCCGATGGAAAAGCCTTGGTACTTCATCAAGGACATCCAAGGTGTGATCGGTTTCGTGGGCGGCGAGCGCCCCATGACCGTCACCGACGATGAGATCGCCACCATTAAGGTGCAAATTTCTGACAGTGAAGACACTGAGCGTCCGAAGGTCAACTTCGACATCGGTGAGACCGTCAAGATCAACGACGGTCCGTTCCTCAACTTCACTGGCGTCATCGAAGAGTTGGAGCCTGACAAGGGCAAGCTCAAGGTGACCGTAGATATCTTCGGGCGGAAAACGCCCGTCGAACTTGAATACTGGCAGGTAGAGAAGTCGTGATGCCTCTCAAGCGACGTCGTACACCCCGCCCCAAACAAACTGGATAGAACATGGCAAAGAAAGTCACAGGCATCGTTAAACTGCAAATCCCCGGCGGTCAGGCCAATCCGGCCCCTCCCGTGGGTCCTGCATTGGGTTCGCAGGGCATCAACATCATGGGCTTCTGTAAGGAGTTCAATGCAGCCACCAAGGACCGTCCTGGTCTGGTGATCCCCGTGATCATCACCGTTTATCAGGATAAGTCCTTCACCTTCATTCTGAAGTCCCCTCCGGCTTCCGTGCTGCTTAAGAAAGCTGCTGGAATTGCCTCGGGATCTAAGGTTCCTAACAAGGAAAAGGTTGGCAAAGTCACCCGCAAGCAAGTCTTGGAGATCATCAAGGCCAAGGGATCTGATATGAACTGCAACAGCGAAGAGGCGGCATTCCGCACCATTGCTGGCACCGCCCGCAACATGGGCATCGATATCGTTGGCTGACCGAAGCTACGAGTTTTAAATTTCATCAAAAACGCCGCCCTCTAGGGCGGCGTTTTTGTTGTCAGTCGATTATTTCACCAAAAAAATCCAGGCCTATAGAGGTCTCCTGATAGACTTTGTCCCCTACGAGATCCAAGCCCGGGTGGACAACGGGAAATCATCAAGTACTTCAGGACATCTGCCCGGAAGAGTCACAAGACTAGACCTCGTCACAGAGCCATTCTCCCTGAGAAACTCGGGAGAGGCTGCGATCAAAAATCCCGATGGACCCAGCAGGCTGAAAGGAATGCCGTTAGCAAGCTACCTGCAGCCAAGGCCATCCCAAGAGTCGCATAGTAGGCACCACCTACCCAGATGCCGCCACCGATGGCGACCATGCCCACTAACAAGCCCACAAGCCCACAAAGAAGGCAATTCAAGGCAATTTTATCCAAGGATTGGGAGATCCGTTTCATAAACGTGTTGTGTACGTAACATAAACGTCACAAAAGAAGCAAACCCTAATTTCGACCTCCAACTCGGAAACCTTAATCCGTGGGATTTCCGCCCGAAAAGCGGTCGTCCGTCCAGGGATCAGCCGTGTTGGAGTAACCGCGGAGTTCCCAGAATCCCAGAATATCTTGATCCATGAAGGTGATCTCCCGGATCCACTTGGCTCCCTTCCAGGCATAACGCTTGGGCAAAATCACCCGAGCCGGTCCACCATGTTCCACTGCGAGGGGTTGACCATTCCATTGATGAGCAATGAGCACATCATCATCGAGGCAGGCTTCGATCGGATTATTGGTGGAGTATCCGTCGTGACTCTTGAAGAAGACATGGGTGACGCTGGCCTTGGGACGAACTAGATCTGCCAGCGTAAAGAAGGCCACCCCCTGCCAAAGCATGTCGAACTGGCTCCAGGTGGTGACGCAATGAAAGTCGCTCGTGTCGGTAAACTGTGGCAGAGCCAAGAAGTCCTTCCAGTCGAGGATCAACGGATTCTCGACATGCCCTCCGATCTTCAGTTGCCATCGATCCAAGGGGATCTCGGGTTTCACGCCCAAATCCAAAACAGGAAAATTGTGGACCTGACGTTGCCCGGGAGGCAGCCGTTCCTCGGATCGGATTTTGGGCACCGCCGTGCCTGCCATTTTGCGGGCCCACCGTTCTTTGGCGGCGATGTACGCTTCCTTCATGCGCCTGATTCTCGCGCCGGATTGCGAATGATCAACCGTTGAAGCAACTCTCGGAGGCAGGCGAAAGAACGGCAGAAAAATCACCTGCGTTGCAACCGCGGCTTTCCGTCTCCGGCCTAATGGCTAAAGTCTCCCAGAGCCAAACCTTGAAACGGTGGACTGTCATCTTGTTGTTCCTGATCGGCGGTGGAGGCACCGTCTGGTTTTGGTTGTCACGCTACGAAGATCGGTTTGATCCGCAAATCCGACGAGTCGCCCAGTACTATCGCTTGCCTCCATCGCTGGTGAAGGCGGTGATCTGGAAGGAAAGCCGTTTTGACCCCTCGGTCCGAGGACGAGCCGGCGAGATAGGCCTCATGCAGGTAACGAAGGTCGCCGCTCAAGAATGGGCGGATGCCCTTAAACTGACCCGCTACTCTCATGAGCAGATTCAGGATCCATCCACCAACTTGCACGCGGGATCCTTTTACTTGTCGAAGGTGCTCCAGCGGTATGCGGCCACGGACAATCCCACAGCGTATGCCCTGGCCGATTACAATGCAGGCCGACGGAATGTTCTGCGTTGGATGTCGGCCACCAACGCTCCCCTGGCCCGCACCAACAGTGCCCAGTTTCTGGCTGCGATGACCTATCCTGGTACCCGACAGTATGTGGAGCAAATCCTGGAGCGTCGTCGACACTATGAGTCTCAGTTTGCCCATGACATCCGGTCCAATACTGCGCCGGGTGAGGGGCCAAAAGTACGACACCCTTAAACCTGCTCCGGTCATTCACTGCCTTCCTCACGGCGGTTGCCGAGTTTTCGTTCGGTGATCGGTCCAAGGTCAGGAATGGACAAAGAGTCGCTCTCTGGATGAGCCCCAAAAAATTGGTCGCTTCATGCTTGGGCTTCGGGGTGCCTTAGAGCTTTGATGAGAACCATGACGTCCGAGGTGCTCACGGGTCTTTCGGTTCTGGTCCTCGAAGATGAACCCCTCTGGCGGCGGCATCTGGTCGCCAGTTTGGAGCGGTGGGGCGCCGAGGTCACCGCCACCGACTCGGTGGCCGGGGCCCGCAAGGCGCTGGGCTCGGCGAATTTCGATTTCGCCCTGATGGACGTGAACCTGCCCGATGGCCTGGGGCCAGATTTGCTTCGCGATAAGTCGATTCCTGCGCACACGGGCGTGGTCATCATGACCGCCGAGGGCGGGATCTCTGGCGCGGTGGAGGCCATCCGTTTGGGGGCGCTCGATTACCTCACCAAGCCCTTCGAGCCAGAGGCGCTGGCCCTGACCCTTCGCCGCGCTCGCTCCACCCAGGCAGGTCGACGCGTGGCCGAGCAGCAACGCGCTGAAAGCCCCAGCTACTTCTTTGGCAATGCCCTGGCCGGCCTCAAGACCCAGATCGAACGCATCCTCGCCGCCGATCGACGGATGGAAACCCAGTTGCCGCCGGTGCTCATCGAGGGTGAGACCGGCACGGGCAAGACGTCCTTGGCCCGTCGGATCCATCGTGAAGGCCCCCGGGCTGACGGGCCCTGGGTGGAAATCAATTGTTCAGCGATCCCGGAGCACTTGGCCGAGTCGGAACTCTTCGGGCACGAGAAGGGTGCCTTCACCGATGCGCGCAGCACTCGCATCGGCTTATTCGAAGCCGCTCATGGCGGCACGCTCTTCCTCGACGAGTTGGGCAGCCTCTCGCTCCCCATCCAGGCCAAGTTATTGACGGTGCTCGAAGACCACCGGATTCGTCGGGTCGGCGGCTCGAAGAATATTGCCGTGGACGTTCGGGTCATTGCGGCCACCAACCAAGGCCTTCGCCAACTCGTCGCCCAGGGAAGCTTTCGTTCCGACCTCCTCCACCGCCTGGACCTCTTCCGCCTGTCGATTCCGCCGCTGCGGGATCGAGGAGTCGACCTCTTGCCGCTGGCTGCTTCTCTCATGGAGGGCATCGCTGCGCGTCACCGCCTGCCGGTCCGGTCCATTTCCGAGACGGGACGCCGTCGTCTTCTGGGCTATGGCTGGCCGGGCAATGTCCGAGAACTGGCCCATGAATTGGAGCGGGCCCTTGTGTTCGAAGATGGCGAGGCGTTGAACTTCGATTCGCTTTTGGGGGCTGGCGGAGGGTCTCCGGAAAATCCAGCGACAGTGACGTCCCCTGGTCTTGGCGGGGCCCACGCGGGAATGGATTCCTGGTGGAACCCCGGCTTCCAGTTCCCGGAGCAAGGCTTCGACCTGGAGGAAGCCATTCTGCACATCATCCGAGCGGCCCTGGAACAGTCCGGCGGCAATGTGTCGGCGGCCGGCCGGCGATTGGGCGTGTCCCGCGATTACCTTCGCTATCGGTTGGTACCCAAGCCCGAGCAATGACCGCCCTGGATTCTCACCCGCAGAAAATTCAAGCCGGCGATCAAGGCTCGACGGTTTGCACGAATTTGAACTGACCGTTCTCGACCGTGATGATCACCGCCGCCTTCGGAGCGTTGCGTTGTGCGTCCATGCGGGTGCGGCCGCTGGCGGCGACCAAGTCTGTGGTAACCAACGCTGCCTTGATCTTGGCCGGTTCGGCTAAGCCGGCGCGCCGGATGGCGTCGGCCAGAACCTTGGCGGAGTCGTAGCCGAGGGCGGCCATCGCATCGGGCGTTTTGCCTTGATAGCGCGCCTTGTAGGCGGCCACGAACAGCTTGGCTTCCGGGGTGTCTTGGATCGGTGAAAAGTGCGTGGAGTAGTAAGTGTTCTTGAGCGCCTCGCCGCCGGCGATTTGGATGAGCTCCGGGGCCTCCCAGCCGTCACCGCCGAACATCGGCACGGTGATGCCCAGTTCGCGGGCCTGCTTTATGATAAGTCCGACCTCGTTGTAGTAGCCCGGCACACAAATGCCCTCGGGATTAGCCCCCTTGATGGCCGTGAGCTGTGCTTTGAAGTCCTTGTCCTTCGAGGAGTACTTTTGCTGCACCACGATTTGGCCGCCGGCCGCCGTGAAGGCGTCGCTGAAATACTGGCGCAGCCCATCGCCATAGGCTGACGACACGTCCGAGAACACCGCCACTCGCGAGAGCTTGAGCGACTTGCGGGCGAACTCGGCGATGAGCCGGCCCTGGAAGGGATCGGTGAAGCATACCCGGAAGACGCAGTCGCCCACCTCGGTGACCTTGGGATTGGTCGACGAAGGCGAGATCATGGGGATGCCCGCTGCCTGACACACCGGACCGGCCTCGAGCGAGCGTCCGGAGGCCACCTCACCCAGCACCGCCACCACCTTGTCGCGGCTGATGAATTTTTTGACAATGGTCACCGACTCACCGGCCGTAGATCGGTTGTCTTCGTGCAGCAGTTGAAGTTGTTTGCCCAACACGCCGCCGGCCTTGTTGATCTCCTCAATGGCCAAGACCGTGCCTTCATGGGAGGACACACCAAAGGTTGCCTCCGTGCCGGTGAGGGAGCAGAACTCGCCCACCTTAATGGTGTCGGCTCCAGCGGCTCCGGCAGCGCCGCCCTCCGACGGTTTACAACCGGTCCATGGCAAGACCGTGGCGGCGGTAGCGGCGGCAACAGTGGCGAGGAAGGTGCGGCGGGGTTGGGCGGGGTTCATGGTGAGGTCGTGATCGAGGGATCGTATCGGGCTCTGGGTATCTCTGTGGGGACAGGCTAGGAATCTCTCCGCTGGCTTTCAATCGAGGACTGCGCGAGGACTCAACAGCCGAGGGTGCTGAGGCCCCCTTGATTCGATCGACTCCGGTGCCCATCGAGGAGCGCGTGGGAATTGATTAAACGCCCCGCGTTTGTAAAATCTCGACTCGCCGCGGGAGAATCCCCAAAGCGCCACTCGATCACCATGACGCCGAAATTACCCACTTCCCAAGACGCCTTGCTGTTCACTCCTGGACCGCTGACGACTTCGCTCGCGGTCAAGCAGGCCATGCTCCACGACGCCGGTTCTTGGCACTGGGAGTTCAATAACTTGGTGGCCGAGGTGCGGCAGGCCCTTCTCGCTCTCGGCGGGGTTTCGCGGGAAACAGGTTGGGAAGCAATTCTGATGCAAGGCAGCGGCACCTTCGGCGTGGAAGCGGTGTTCCAGAGCGCCATCCCGCCCGAAGGCAAAGTGGCCGTGCTGTCCAACGGCGCATACGGCGAGCGCATCCTCCTCATGCTCCAGCACGCACGAATCGCCCACACGATCTTGCGCACGGCTGAGGATACCCCGCCGACTCCGGAGGCGTTGGACGCGCTGTTGGCCTCCGATCCGGCCATCACTCATGTGGCGGCGGTCCACTGCGAGACCACCACGGGAGTGCTCAACCCCATCGAGACGTTGGGCCCGGTGGTCAAGCGCCATGGCAAGGTGTACATCGTGGATGCCATGAGCAGCTTCGGCGGCTACCCCATCGACTTGGAGGCCGCGGGCATCGACTTCATCATTTCGTCGGCCAACAAGTGCGTGGAGAGCGTGCCGGGCTTCAGCTTCGTGCTCTGCCGCCGTGCGGTGCTCTTGGCCACCGAGGGTTGGGCGCGCAGCCTGAGCCTCAACTTGCTGGACCAGTTGAAGGGCTTCGAGAAGAACGGCCAGTTCCGCTACACGCCGCCCACCCACAGCATTCTGGCATTCGCCCAAGCGCTCAAAGAACTCGAACAGGAAGGCGGCATCGCCGCCCGTGCCGCGCGATATCAGGCCAACAACGCCGCCCTCATTGCGGCCATGCAAGGTATCGGCCTGAAGTCCTACCTGCCGCCGGCGGTGCAAAGCCACATCATCACCAGCTTCGTGTACCCGAAGGATTCGGCCTTCGTTTGGACCGAGTTCTACCGGCTCGTGGCCGAGAAGGGCTTTTTGCTGTATCCGGGCAAGATTAGCCAAGCCGACACCTTCCGCATTGGCAACATCGGCCGCCTCTTCGAGAAGGACATGCGCGCCGTGGTCAACGCCATCGCTGAGACCCTGCGCGAGATGGGTGTGAAAGCGGCCTAGGCCCCGGCCGACTTCGGCGATGTCACAGTTCCCCGGTGTGCCAACGTGTCGGGTCGAGAGATGGCAGGCGATTCGATCCTGACTCGCCACCTTGAAGAGGCGACGACTCACAAAAACGGATCGGTTGTGTCTCGAATTACCTGATACGATTTGGATTGCCAACGAACGGGTGGATTCGTTGCCTTCAGATCCATTAAGCCTCTGCCTCAACCCTTCTGGTTCAATATTCCGCTGCTGGTAGCGTTCTGGGTGTTGCTGCTTTGGGATCTTTTGTCTGCTCTGCCGCTTTCTCCTGGATGGCTCGCTGTGCGCACGGAGATCGCGTCGGTGTTTCAGAATCCCGAGGGGCATTGGCAGATCTTCAGCGCGTTGGCGTTGAATGCCGCTCTCTGGGCGGGGGTGCCCGTGTTCCTGAATTGGCGACGGACAGCCCAGCGGCCGAGTGTCAGCGACTGGGCGTTGTTCGGATTCCTAGGCCTGACCGTGGCGCATTACGCTGGCCGTTACTCCACCGCTGCCGGGTCCACGGAACCGCTGCTCATTTTCGCTGGCATCTGGGTCGCCGGCGTTTGGCGTGTTGTGGGATCTCTGCAGCCACCGCGCCGTTTTTGGTCAGCGTTCTGGGCCGGCGCCTTCGGACTCGCGGCGGTCAGCCTGTGGCATTGGCCCCTGTTCCAAGTCTTTCACTATCGGGAGGCGCGCCGAGCCACGGGGTTGTGGAACAATCCCAACACCTATGGATTGCTGTCGGCCTGCCTGTCCGCCGCGTGCCTGGCCTGGTTGTTCCGGATCGCCCCATGGAAACAGGCCGCCAACAACAACCGCCTGAACGCGAGGAATGCCGATCGAAGGGCATGGCTTCTCTTGCTGCCACTAGTCCCCGCCGCGCTGGGCATGCTCCGTAGCTACAGTCGCGGCGCGTGGTTGGGATTTCTAGTAGCTACGGTGTGGTGTGGGTGGGTTCGATTTTCTCCGGTGCTGCGTGCCCTTCGCTCCCGTGCGCGTGCCGGGTCGATTCCTGATCGTCGACGCTGGCTGGCGTTTCGTTTGTCGCTCGTGGCGTTGATGGCGGGAGGATTGAGTTCTCTGTGGTTCCTGAAGGATTTCCAGAACCCGCTCCTCCGCCGAGTGGGCACTGTGGCCAACCACACCGACCGTTCCTGGTGCAACCGCGTGGACGCCTGGGTCGGGGCCGCCCGGATGACCGCCGCCCGTCCCGTCACCGGTTGGGGGCTGAATCAGGTGGATGCGACCTACGCCCGAGAGTTCAAACCGGCCCATTTGAAAGAGACGGCTGCCATTCAGCTCAATGACTCCCTGACGTTGGCGGCCGGCATGGGAGTGCCGGCGGTGGGTCTGTTCCTCGTGCTGGTGGGCAGCCGCTTGCGTCTCGCCCACCAAGAGATGAACCCCAACGTCGCTCCGCTCTTGGTGCTGCTCATCGGAACTTGGTTCGATGGGGTGCTCTTCCGGATCCCACTCGCCGTTCCGTTTTGGGTGCTGCTGTTGGCCGGCATCGGCAATCCTCCGGAAATATTGGTTCGGCCTAGGCCATCGAGCCATTCCTCAACAAACTCCAAGGTGCTGATTCCTAGTTAAACCAGCAGAGCAGAATCAGACATCGCTACCCCTCTGCCAACCGGATCTCTCGCCGCACGAAAGCCGCGCATGGGCGATCGACGCGGGCGATGCATCGTCGCCGGAGTCCTTGTAGCGGTGATGTTGATTCATCGAGTTTTATCACCGGACATCCCCGGAGGTCTGCGATACCGGCTGGAACCCTGGGTGCGACAGGCAGCGGACGTGGTCGCCGCGAAACCCGGGACGGCCGCCAAAGCCGATGCGCTGCACGAATGGCTGCACGATCGCCAACGCCGTGAACAGTGGACGCACGATGGGTTTGGCCGTCTCGATTGGGCCACCGACGGAGCGCGAGGCGGCTGTCGGGCCTCCTGTGAGACCTACGCGGAGATCGGCAACGCCCTCGGGCTGAGAGTCCGACCGGTATACATCTTCTGGCCGACCATCGGGAATCCTCATTACTGGGTGGAAATCTGGGACGCGGAGAACCGACGCTGGCACCCTTGTGATGTCTCCGCCTATGAGCGGACCTGGGATACCCCGTGGATGCACCGGGTGCCCAAGGCGGTCAGTCTAGTACCGACGTCGGAGCCGGGAAGTTGGGCAGCCCATGATCAATCCCAGTGGGAGATGCTCGAGAACACCATCGGCCAACACTATCCGAGCGGTGAGGTGGAGGTGGCCGTGCTGGAACGCGACCGTCCGCTGTCGGGTGCCCGGGTAGAGGTGCAAGTCTGGTTGGGAGACGGCATGGGTGGCCAAGCGGCCGGAGCTACCAAGTTTGTGGACCCCATGCTGTTTTCCGTGTTGGCCGGTCGCACGGACACCAACGGCCTGGTGCGTTTCACTTTGGGGCACAGCGCAAAACAACCCTACCGAATCCGCCTCGACGTTCCTGGCGATTCCGACTGGGCCTGGGTGGCGGTGCACTCCAACTCCCTGCACCGGAGCACCCTGCAGGCGGAGCGCAATCGCCCCTATGACCTGAACGCGTCACCGCCGCGCCTGCCGTAGTCCTTGGATTAAAAATAATTTAATGAGAAAACCGGATTGACAATATTTTGTACTCAACTCACCAATATAAAAATTCTCGATGCCACCAGTCAGACGCCATAATTCAGCTTCGTGTTGCCAAGCCCGTCCGTCGGCAAAGCGAGCGCTTGATTGCCCCACATGGGGATCGAGCAGAAAGCAATCCTAGATCGCGCAGCGTATTAATCGCGCACAATTCGTGCAAATTGTGGAGTAGGTGCATGGTAAATAGGTCGATCAAGTTAATATTAAAGGGTTTCGTTTGGATGATTTTAGCATCTTCTTTAGGCTGTGGTTACGGTCTAAAAAGAGTTAATGTTCAACGTGTGGAAGGCACTCTTGAGTGCTTTGAATCTATTGATGCCCGCCTCCTTCGCACTAACCGTTTCACAATCGTATTTGGATCTGGAAGCGTGTTCCTACAAATCCGTGGAGATGACGGAAACCTAGTTTCACAATCGGTAGTCGATGAGTATGATTATGGCCGTTGGTGGCGAGCTGAATCAACGAACGGGCAGGACTCAGCTTGGATTCGTGCAAAAAACGATAAATCCAACAATCTGGTACCACTAGATTTTCAAGGTGAATTGATTTTAATGCCGCTATTTTGGACTAGCAATAGTATTACTAAAAACTTGACTGCTGCGGTAGATTCTTTGCGAGACTCACAAATCTTTTCGGTTATTCGCGAAGAAATAATTGCAAATCGAATGGGTGGACCGTATATCCAGGAAACTCGAAACCTTGGAATAATTGTCAGCAGAGAAATATCTAGTTCCTATTCTAATAAACCAGAAGACATTGATTTCAAGACGGTTTTGTTTGAAGTCAAATATTTGACAAATAATTTGGTGTACAATCATTCGATTCCTTCACAAATATTAATTAACGATTATCGGTTGGGAAAGATGTTCCCTCCAACTCGATACAAATTATTTATTGAAGCATTGAGTGTTACAAATTTCTATCCACAAAATCTTTATCCTGAAGTCAGTGGATCAAAGTATATGCTGACAGATAATAGAATTGGGTTTATCTCTCAAAGAGATCAAAAACCATGGCCTGCGCGCCACACGAGCGAGTTCAAGATGGCGACGCGTTCAAGGTTAATTATCACTAGCTTTTTAATATGTTTTACATTTGTATCGTTTGCATTGATCATTTTTTCGGTAAATAAAAACAAAAATAAAATGAATAACAAAAACAAAATAACAAATTTTGCTTGGATTTTGCTCTGTCTCGGACAAACAGTCATAACCACGATCGGTTCTCAATATCATTCCTCATCAGATCCGCAGGGTCCAAATCAAACGAATGATGCGGACCCGAAATCAGTACAAGTTGAAAGTAAAGCAAAGGATTGTTCGTCAGGGTATGTATCCGTTGCGCAGAGCATTTCTGAACGGCAATGGTGTATTAAAAATTGCGCCAACTGCGCAAAGCTTGAGAATGGTACATATAAAGCTCCGGATTCGAATCCGAAACCATGCGATTGTGTTGCCGGTAATAAATACAATGAAAGAAGCCGTGTAGGAACCAAGGTTACAATGACTGGAGGCTTTTGCATCTATCTTTCTGCAGATTATGAGGGTTCCGTCAAAGGAAAAGTCGATCTCGAACTTCTGAAAAAAGGTATTGCAAAACTTGCTGGTTTAATTGGTGGCGGAGCCAGCATCGAACTCGGGATTGTCGCTGACCTAAGTGTAGGCGGTACTGTGAGTGTTCCATTCACATATTCTAAAACATCGTGGGCTGGCGAGGCTTTACCGGCTTTGAATTGTAGTATGTAGTATCTCAATGCAAACAACTACGAATATAAAAATATCCACAAGTAGACATAAAAACAATCAAAAATTTAATCTCTAACACTTCATCGCAAAGGAAGTTTTTTAAAAACCTCCTAAAATAGTGTGTGACATTTAACGGGTCAGTAGCAATACAAAGATTAGCCTTTACCCTCATTGAACTCCTGATGGTCATTGCGATCATTGGGGTTCTGGCGACGTTGATTGTGCCGGCGGTGAGCAAGGCGCAGGATCGTGCCTAAACCATTCATTGTGTCTCCAATGAGCGGCAAATGGGATTGGCGCTCACCTTGTACGCCGCATCCGCCCCAAAGCTCGCCTCCTGGATCGAGGAGAATATTCCTCAAGGTCTCTCAGTGCTTGCCTTCCCTCTGGCTCATCAAAAGCGTCTTCGCACCACCAACCCACTCGAACGGGTTAATCAGGAAC
>SXGS01167334.1_pt1 | contig 13444 bp, 5 predicted proteins | sample 3174681 | NCBI WGS metagenome assembly SXGS01 (sample SAMN11356861, study PRJNA531348) | freshwater metagenome | isolation source: freshwater sample F1-80 | place: China: Fuxian Lake, Yuxi | collected 2017-12-25
ACCAACGATCTCGACGTCGAGACGCTGCAGGCGCTCGAGACCGCGCTCCTCGGCTTTCCTGGATGCGTCGTCGTGATCAGCCACGACCGGTGGTTCCTCGACAGGATCGCCACGCACATCATCGCGTTCGAGGGCGAGAGCCGCGTCACCTTCTTCGGTGGCAACTACCAGGCCTACGAGGAGGACCGGAAGAAGCGCCTCGGCAGCGACGCGCGGCCCACGCGCGTCAAGTACCGCAAGCTGCACGGATAGGTGTATTCTACACCCACCCGTGGAGCGCGCGGCCCTTGAGGCCCAGGGCGTCGACGCGGCGCGAGACGGCGGGATCCTCCACGAGCGGCGGCGCGTGGTGGGGCTTCGCGCGCGCGTCGATCACGAGCGATCCGCGGCAGCCCCACGCCTTGTGCTCCGTGAAGGCGCGCGTGCCCGAGACGTCCACGGCGGGGTTCGAGCGGGTGAAGGTCACCCAGAGGAAGTCGTCGAGCGTCCGCGAGGTCGCCGCGCTGTCGTCCACCAGCACGACGAGCGGAAGCTCGGGCGGGACGAGCGCGGCCTGAGAGAAGCCCGCGAGCGACGCGGCGTCGCCCGTGGCCCCGGTGAAGGGAGGCGCCCGGACGACGACGACGCCGGGCATCGCGATCGCCGGATCGCCGTAGCCATCCGGCAGGCGGAGCCCGCCGAGATGCGTCCCGAGGCGGCGGCGCGGCTCCCCTACCCCGGCCACGACCAGCTTCGAGCCGAGGTTGAGGCCGGTGCCCGAGTAGTCCAGCGTGTCCATCGTCGTGTTGACGTGGAAGTGGAGGTCGCGCGCGAGATCGACCCGCGCGAGCACGTGCTCGAGGAACCCGCGCACGTCGCGCACGTCGAGAGCCGGCGCGTCCTCGCGGGCAGCGATGAAGAGGTACTTCGCCAGCGACAGCTGGCCCGTGCCCAGGATGGCGTTCGACTGGGTCAGAACCTCCATGGGCCGGCGGGTGGGTTCGTACGGCACGTACCGCTCGCTGCCGACCGCGAGGAGGAGTGGGTGAACGCCGGTCGCGTCCACGGCGTGCACCGCCGACACGCCGGCGATGACCTCGGGCACGAGCGGCGCAGTGAGCTCGTGGATCAGCTCGCCAAGGATCGTGTCCTCCTGCGGGGGGCGGCCCACGGTGGTGAAGGGCCAGATGGCCCCCTCGCGGTGGTGGACGGACTCGACCTCCAGCACCGGGAAGTCGTGACGGCCGGAGTAGTAGCCGAGGTGGTCGCCGAAGGGCCCTTCGGGCTTCGTCGCCGCGGCGATGCGGCCCTGGATGCAGAAGTCGGCGTCGGCGTGGACGAGCGGGCCCGGGCCCCGGCGGACCATGCGGATGGCGCGGCGATTCAGCGCGCCGGCAAAGGCCACCTCGGGCAGGCCCTCCGGGAGCGGCATCACCGCGGCCAGCGTCATCGCGGGGGGCCCCCCCACGAAGACGTTCACGCGAAGCGCCTCGCCTCGCCGCATCGCGGCCGCGTGGTGCACACCGAGCCCGCGGTGGATCTGGTAGTGGAGCCCCACCTCGCGATCGGGCAGGTAGGCGTTGCCCGCGAGCTGCACGCGGTACATGCCGAGGTTCGAGCGACGCACGCCGGGGCGATCGGGATCCTCGGAGTAGACCTGCGGGAGGGTCACGAAGGGGCCGCCGTCGTCGGGCCAGGAGACGATCTGTGGCAGGCGCGAGAGGGACGTCTCGTGGGCCAGCACCGGGACGCGCGACGAGGGCCGCGGCGCGAGGTCGAGCGCCGCTCGCGGAAGAGCGAGGAGGGAGCGGGGATCGCGGAGGACGGCCGCGGGATCGACCCTCGCGCGGACCAGCGCGTGTACCGCCTCGAGCGCGCCGCGGAAGATGAAGCGGGTCCGGGCTCGCGTGCCGAAGAGGTTGCAAACTGCACGGAATGGCGTGCCCTTCACCCGCTCGAAGAGCACCGCCGGGCCGCCGGCCCGGAACACGCGCCGGTGGATCTCGCTCATCTCGAGGCGCGGATCGACGAGATCGGGGACCCGGACGAGATGGCCGTTCCGATCGAGATCGCCCAGACACTCAGCGAGCGAGCGGTGGCCCATGCGGCGCCGAACATAGGCGCCGCGTGGGCCGGAGGGAAGCGCGCTGGTGGGCTACTTCTTCGGGGCGACGAACTCGAACGGCGTCTTCGCGCCCTTCGCGCCGACCTCGATCTCGCCCTTCACCCTCGTCCCAGGGAGAATCTTCTCGACGCCCGAGACGCGCGCCGCGGACGAGCAGCTGCCCTTCGTGACGGCGGCGCCCATCGAGACGAAGAGCCGGTCGAGCTGCTCGGGGATGTCGGCGCTGGCGTACGCGGCGGAGGTGTCGCTCGCCAGCTCGCGGAGAACCTTGACGGCCGTGTCGTTCGCGCCCTTGTCGCCCTCCGCCGCCGGGCCCAGACCGACGGTGTAGACGGGGATCTGCGCGGCCTTCGCGGCGCTGTGGCACGCGTCGCGCTGGGTCATCGAGTTGGGCTGGCCGTCGGAGAGGAGGAGCACGGCGCGACGGCCGGACTTCACGCCGTCCATGACCTCGAGCATCTGCACGCACGACTCGAACAGCGGCGTGCCGCCCGACGCCCGGATGAGATCGGCCGCCTTCTCGAGCGCGGCGCGATCGCTCGTGAAGCCCTGCGCGGAGACGGCGCAGCTCCCGCCGCCGCTGCTGGCGCAGACGAGATCGCGGAGGGGCTTGCCCGTCGACGAGCTCTGGCCGTAGTCGGTGAGGAGCACCGCGTCCTTGTCGCGGAGCGTCTTCAGGAACGAGAGCACCGCGTCCTTGCGCTTGCGGCTCGGATCGCTCGACGACATCGAGCCGGAGTCGTCGATGATGACGCCGACGTTGACGGACGAGCCCGGGTCGGGCGTGTTGCACTCGGTCTTGTCGACGGACACCGTGACGCCGGCCGGAGACGACACCCGGATGTTCACCGCGAGGTTGTTCGAGAGCACCGCGGAGCCATCGCCCTTGGTCGGGATGGTCCGCACACCGAAGGCGCCCGCGCTGTACAGCTCGCTCGTGACGGACGTGCCGACGAGGGTGACGGCGTCGACCTGGGCGTTGGGGTCGTCCGAGGAGATGGTGCAGGCGGCGAGCGAAGCGATGGAGACGGCGGCCCCGAGAACACGGATCACGTTCATGAAGAATCCTCCCTGACAGGCGCGGGGTTGTGGAATCGCGCAGCGGGAGAGACGGGGCCGATCGAAAACATTTTCGTCGCCCACAGTGGGGATGGTCCATTGATCCACCCCCCCGTGAACGCTGGTTCACGCGCCCCGCGCGCGCTCCTGCCGGAGCCCGTATTCCGAGTGGAAACGAGGGCTTACCGCACGGAGATCTGGGCCCGCGCGAGCCGCGCCGAGACGCGACCATCCACGGGCCGGACCTCGAGATCGTGATCGCCTCTCCCGATCGGCACGAGCCCCTCCCGCCGGTCGGCGAGCCGGAGCACGACGTCCCCGTCGACGAGGACCTCGAGGGGCGTGCGATCGGGGAGGCCCTCGGTCATCGCGACGACCTTGACGACGTCGGGGTCCGCGCGACCCGCCTCGCCCGCGCGCTCGTCGGCGTGGAACACGGAACCCGTGCGCGGACTCACGAGGACGACGCGCGGCTGCGCCTCGGCGGCGGCGCCGCAGCCGGGGACACGCGAGGCGAGGTACCAGGCGTGGCCGTTCGGATCGACGCCGGGGGCGCCCGGCGGTCGCTCTCCGAGGAAGCGCGCGTAGGCGTCGGGGAGCACGGCGATGGTGATCGAGCCCGTCAGCTCGCACGCGACACCCGGCTCGCCCGCGGGGGCCTCGCGGGCGCGGGCGTGTCTGTGCACCGTGCACACCTCGTGAGAAGCGTGTCCGCGCGCGAAGCTCCGCTTCACGCGAGCGGGGCACGCGAGCCCGGGGACGCCCCCCGACAGGGGGCAGACCTCGGCCTCCTCGAGGAGCGAGGCGTCGAAGAGAGCGGCGCGCGTCGCGACGTCGCGCATGGCGCGCTTCATCACGTCGAGGAAGATGGGGCCCGCGGCGACGGCGCCGGTGAGCTTGTCGGTCGGCGCGCCGCTCGCGTTGCCAGCCCACACGACGACGGTCCGCTCCCGCGTGTACCCCGCGGTCCACGCGTCGCGGTAGCCGGTGCTGGTGCCCGTCTTGAGCGCGACGGCGTACGGGAACTCGAAGGGCCCACGCGAGCGTAGGCCGCGGATCCGCGCGACGGGATAAGCGAGCGTCTCCGCGATCTGGGCGGCGGCCACGGCGTCGAAGACGCGCGCGGGCTCGCGGGCCGGCGCCCCCGCGCGATCAACGAGGGCGATGTGCTCGCCGCCGCGGGCCAGCGTCGTGTAGGCGGTCGCGAGCTCCCATGGCGAGACCTCCGCGCTGCCGAGCGCGACGGACAGGCCGTACCGCTCCTGACCGCCGGGAAGCTCGAGGCCGCTCCGTCTCAGCACGCGGACAACCTCGGCTGGGCCGAGCTCCGCCGCGAGACGCACGGCGGGGACGTTCAGACTTCCCGCGAGGGCTTCCCGCGCGGAGATCGGGCCGACGAAGGCCCCGTCGAAGTTGTCGGGGGCGTACACCGCGCCCGTGCGCCCGAGCTCGGTGGGGACGTCGGCCAGCATGTCCATCGGACCTCGGCCGCGCTCGAAGGCGCGGGCGTAGACGAAAGGCTTGAGCGTCGAGCCCGCCTGACGCTTCCTTCGCACGAGGTCCACCGCGCCCGAGATGCTCCGATCGAAGTAGCCCGCGCTGCCGACCTCGGCCAGGACCTCGCCGGTGGCGTTGTCGACGACGACGACCGCCGTGTTGGTCGCGCTGCGCGCGCGAAGGGGGCCAAGGTGTCCGAGGACGATCGCCTCGGCGTCCTTCTGGAGATCGAAATCGAGGGTCGTCCGGACGTCGCCCACGTCCGTCCGCGACGCCGCGAGCACGACGTGAGGCGCGAACAGGTGGCGCGAGCGGTCGGGATGCACCAGGGCGAGCGGCTCGGCCAGCGCGCGGTCGAGATCGGCACCCGAGATCTTCCCCTGATGCTTCATGGCGCGGAGCAGCGCGTCCCTCCGCTTCAGGCCGCGCTCCGGGTGCCTGTAGGGATCGAGCGCCGTCGGCGCGCGCGGGAGCACGGCCAGGAAGGCGGCCTGCGCGAGGGAGACGTCCTTCGCCGAGACGCCGAAGTATCCCTCGGCGGCCGCGGCGGGCCCGGCGAGCCCGTGGCCGTAGTCGAGGGCGTTGAGGTAGGCCTCGAGGATCGTCCGCTTGTCGACCTCGGCCTCGAGGTTCTGCGCGCGCGCCACCTCGCGGATCTTGACGGGCATCGTGCGCCCGTGGGGCTCGCCCCGATGATCGATCCGCTTGACGAGCTGCTGCGTGACGGTGCTGCCCCCGGACACGGCGCGCCCGCGCCGCACGTTGAGGAGCGCGGCGCGCAGGATGGCGAGCCGATCGACGCCGTCGTGAGAGAAGAACGCGCGATCCTCGCTCGCGAGGGTCGCGTCGACGAGGCGCGGGCTCACCTCGCCGAGGCGCGTGTGGCGACCCCGGAGCCCCGACGCGGAGCGGCGCTCGCCGAGGACCCGCCCGTCCCGGGCGAGGACGCGCGTGCCCTCCGTCCACTGGAGGCCGAGCTCCTTGGCAGGGCTGCCGGCGGCGACGCGCACGCCCCTCCACGCCGCCCACAGGACGACGCCCGCGAGGATGATCTTGAGGAGGGCTCGGCGCCGCGGGGTCATGGCGTGACCACGACCTTGCCCGACTCGGAGTAGCCCTCGCTCCCAGGCTCGTACATGAGCTCTCCCTTCGCGCACGGGAGCACGTACTCGCCGGGCGTCGTCGCGCGCAGGAGGTAGGTGGCGTACACGGTCGCGTGCCCGTATACGTGATCGAAGTAGACGTTGACGCGGTCTGTGCGGAGGTCGAGGTGGCTTGGCCCGCTGTGGCCCCCCCGGCGAGGCCGTCGTGGAAGGGGTGGTCCCGGGAGATCTCCGGCGCCTGGGCCACGGTCGCGAGATCCGGGTTCACCGGCTCGAAGCCCGCGGGGAAGCGGTCGGTGAGGGCGAAGTAGCGCTGCCGCCAGTCGGCGACGCCCGAGAGATCCGCCCGGAGCGCGACGCGCACGACGTCGCCAGCCTTCACGTGCCCGGGGTCGATCGCTCTTCCGAAGGGGTCCGTGTACACGCGATACACGCTCGGGCCCTTCGCCTCACGCCGGGCGTGCTTCGGCGCCGTCGCGTACGGGCGCGTGTATCGGGCCTCCATCGCGAACGCGCTCGGCGTCGCCCTGTCGCCCTCGAGGCGGAGCGTGACGCGTTTGCCGCGTAGGGCCGAGAGCGGAATCCGGACCTCCTTGTTCTCGCCACCGAGCTTGCGGTTCACGTCGAACAGGATTCCCGGGAGCACCACCGAGACGTCGACCGTGCCGCGAGGCTTCTCGCTGCCCACGAAGTCGGCGAAGCCCATGAGCGACCATGCGACGGACTGCGTCGCGTACGTCTCCACCCGCTGGCTGATCTGCCGCGCGAACCGCGCGACGAGGGGCGAGCCCCGGCGGAGCTTCGAGAGGGCGATCAGGGCCTGCGCGCGATCGCGGTCGTTCGAGCCCCAGTAGTGGTAGTCGCCCTTGCCGTGGGGGACCTTCGACGCGCCGCGCTCGTCGAACGAGTCCTCGAGCTTGTCGAGGAGGGCGGCCACGCGGTCGTCCTGCTTCGGCAGGGTCGAGAGCGCGAGGGCAAGGCTCGCGAGCCCGAAGGCGTCGAGCCGGTCGCGTGTATCATACAGGTTATCCGCCGAGGCTTCGGGGAGCTTGCCCGCCTGCGCGAGGACCTCGGCGATGGACACCTTGATGACCGGATCGTTCTCCTTCTTCAGGCGATCGCGCAGGAACTCGAGCGCCCCTGTCAGGAGCCCCGCCTCCTCGACCCCGAGCTCCTTCGCGCGGATGAGCGCGCGTGTCGCGTAGACCGTCCCGTAGACGTGCGGCTCCGTGCCGCCCGGCCAGTACGCGAGCGCCCCCGAGTCGGTCCGCATGCTCGCGAGGCGCTTCACCCCGGCCTTGATCCGCTTCTGGATCTCGTCGTCGGAGAGAGGCTCGGCGCCCGTCCACGGCAGGATCTTCCGCGCCGCAAGGAGCGGGAGCGTGCCGCTCGTCGTCTGCTCCACGCAGCCGTGGGGGTAGTCGAGGAGGTAGGCGAGGCGGTGACCGAGCTCCGGGTAGAGCGCGGAGCCGGTCTTCAGCACGAGCTTCGCGTCGGGGGGGAAGACGGCGTCCCCGGGGATCGCGAGGTCGATCACCTGGAGGTCCCGGAAGACGCCCGAGAGCGTCGGGTGCTCGGCGGAGCCGGGCGCCTGCACGTCCAGACCGCGCTCCACGCGATCCACCAGCTTGCCGTCGACCTCGAGCGAGAAGGAAAGCTTGCGCGATACGTCCGCGACCAGCGGCGCCACGACCTTCGCGCGGGATCGCGCGGGGACGGGCACGTCGTTCGTCTGGTCGACGACCCTCACGCGCGCCACGATCGGGCGGTCGGTGTTGTTGTGGACCATCGCGGCGATCTCCAGACGATCGCCCGCCAGCGCGAACCCGGGCATCACCGGATCGAGGAGGAAGGGACGAGCGACCACGAACCCGTTCTCGGCCACGCCCGCGCCCCCCGACGCGTCGACGACCGTCGCCATCATGCGGAACTCGGTGAGGTTGTCCTTCAGCTTCACGCGCGCGGTGGCGCGCCCGCTCGCGTCGGTCGTCAGCGCGGGGAGCCACGCAAGGGTCTCCACGAAGTCCTTGCGCGTGTCGACGAGGTCCGCCTCCTCGCTCGAGCCACCACCGGCGACGTGCGCCTTCTCGCGGCGGCGGAAGAGGAGCTCGCGGCTGTCCACGGCGCTGAAGCCGAGCGGACGCGGCGGATGGAGCGCCTCGGTCGGGTCCTTCGCGTGGTGGTTGGTGAGGCGGAGGATCGCCTCGTCGACGATGGCGAGGGTAAGGTCCGCGCCGCGGACGGGCTCCTGGCCGCGCTTGACCTCGACGGTGACGTCGACGCTCTCGCCGGCGTCGTACATCTTCTTCGCCGACACCACCGACACGGCCAGGCGCGTCTCGTCGAGCCCCACGGGGATCCGCACCGCGCCGACACGGTAGCCGGGCTCCTGCGCGCCGATCGGCAGGAGCGTCACCTCCGCGTGCGAGAACGGGGCGTTCGCGAGGGTCAGCGGGACGTCGAACGTGGTTGCGCCGCCCCTGACGCGTCGGACTTCGTGGCGGAGGAGCGCGCCCTGCTGGACGGCGAGGATCGCGGTGGCGTCGGCGAAGGGGTTCTGGACGAGGATCCTCGCGGTGTCGCCCGGGCGGTAGGACGTGCGGTCGGTCCGCACCGGCACCTTCTTGCCCGCGGAGGGGACGGCGGCCGCGTCGCCGCCGCCGCCGTAAGCGTAGAAGGTCACGCTGCCATCGTCGTGACCGTCTACGCGCGCCGTGACCCGGTAGCTACCCCCGCGCTTCACGTCGATCGCGCAGCGACGGGGCCCGGTGTCGCTCGTCACGGCGCACGTTCCTGCCGGGGTAGGCATCGCCCTGTAGGACTCCAGCACGGCGCCGCTCTCGCCGCGCGCCGCCTCGCGCTTCCACTCGATTCGGTCGAGGCGCGCCTCGACGTTCGCGCCCACCACGGCCTTCCCCGTCGTGTCGACCACGCCGAGATCCACGTTCAGGGGCCCGAGGTCGCCCCACTGGCGCTCGAGCTTCAGGCCCCCGTAGCGCGTGTGAGGGTGCTTGATCGTCTCCGTCCGGTTGGCCACGTGGCGGTACGAGGCGTCGGTCACGTCGGCCTCCAGCACGACGAGGGTCGGGCCCTTCGCGAGCGGCCCGAGGACCGTGGAGACGTCGAGGGCGCCGTCCGGGCCGAGCTTGCCCTCCCCCGTCACCGGCTTGAGCTCGTCCTTCGGCGGGGGCGCGCCCCAGCCGTCGTACTCCGTCGATTCGGCGCCGAACGCGAGGCCCGCGGCGCCGAGCGGCCCCCCCTTCACAGGGGCGGCCCTCTTCCTCAACGACCAGCGCACGTCCGCGCCGGACATCGGGGCGCCGAAGAAGTAGCGACCGACGATGCGGGCCTGGAGGCGATCGACCGCGCCGTCACGCGGCTCGACGTCGACCTTGAAGCGAGGTGTCTCGAACTCGGCGACGCGGACGATCTCGTCGTAGAGGAGCGTGCGCGGCCTCGCGTCCGTCTCGAGCCGCACGTGGTAGCGGCCGGTCCGTGCACCTGCTGCGAGCGGGATCTCCCGCGCGACCGTCCCGGCGTCCGAGGTCGTGAGCGCCTCGTCGATCACGTCGCCACCGGACGCGTCGGTGACGTGAAGGCGCACGGGGACGCGCTTCACGGCGACGACGCCCTGGCCGTCGCCGCGCCGCACGATCCCCTTCGCCTGGATCACGCTGCCCGGGCGGTAGATCCCCTTGTCCGTGATCACGAAGCCCACTGCGCGCAGATCCGCGGGTGCGTCGCCCTCGCCCGCCCCCGGATCGTCGCGGGGGATCGCCACGAGCTCGGGGTAGAGCGAGCGCGCGTCCGTCCGGGTCTTGTCGGTGAACGGGAGCAGCGTCTCGATGGCGCCGTCCTTGATCACCAGCGCGCCGTCCCCGCTCGCCGCTCCCCGCGCACCATCGTCCGCGCGCGGCTTCCCCAGGTCCAGCAGCGCGGTGCCGGCGGCGTCGGTGGTGGCACGCGCGGCGCCCAGGACGAGCGAGACACCCGCCGCCGGCTCGCCCGTGCCCATCCGGTAGGCCTGCACGATGGCGCGGTCCGCGACCGCGTGGACGTGGGCGCCGACAGCGTCCTTGCGCGCCATGAACAAGAGCGGCACCGACGGCAGGAAGGTCGTGTAGCCCGATCCGGACGCGACCGGCGCGCCGTAGGCACCCTCGACCGTGCGCGCCCTGGCGAGGTACGCCCGCCCCGGCTCCAGCTTGCGCGTGAGATCGATCCGCGTCTCGACGTAGACGTTCGGCGTCGGGTTGCCGTCGAACGGGATTTCCAGGTTCGGGCTGGACGGCACCTCGTTCCTTCGCGACAGACGCAGGGCCGCCTCGAGGGCGTCCGAGCCGGGCTCCACGGGCCACACGTCGATCATGCCCTTCTTCACGTTGCGCGTCGTCACGAAGAAGTCGCGCGCGTGCGCCTCGTCGAGCATCTGGACGCCGTCGCGCATCACCGTGTTCGCCGCCCGCGGGAGCACCTGGAAAATCGCCTGGACGGGCGGGAGCGCAAACCCGAAGCGGTCCGTGGCGCCCGAGATCGAGATCGCGTACGTCGCGCCCGCCGCCCAGCTCCCGTGGACGCCGAGGCGCTGGCCCTCTCCGCTCGCCGAGAAGTTCGGGGGGGTGGGCGTCACCCGCACGAACTTCTTCATGTCATGCCACCCGAGGGAGTTCGTGAACTCGAAGCCGACGCCCCAGTTGCTCGAGGGCCCCTTGGCGAGGTTGCCCTTCACCTGGCACTCGTTGCACTCCATCCCCTTGTACAGCGGCAGATCCGGGATCTTGAACGCGCGGGTCGCCGCCTCGTCGCCATCCTTCCTGCCCTTCGCTGCGAACCGGAGGGCCGTCCCGGACCTCGGCGGCGACGCCATGCGCGCGAGGACGAGGACGCGCGGGTCCACCTTGATGCCCTCGAACGTGTCGCCGGTGGGGTGCCGGAGCGCGAGGGGGACCTTGCGGTCCTTGTCGTCCGTCATCGTGAGCAAGGGCTGCGCGACCGCGAGGTCGATCGGCTGGTCGTAGATGACGACGAGCTCGTGTCCGGGGCCGATGTCGGAGTCCTCACCGGGGCGCACGTAGACGACGCGCGGGACGCCGGGCTGCGGAAGGTAGTGGATGGTCTTGCCCGCGATCTCGACGACCGGCTTCGCCTTGAACGTCCCCTCGAAGCCGCCGACCAGCGTCTTCTTCGAGGGCGCGACGATCTCGGGCAACCGGACCGTGTACTCGGTCGCGGGATCGAACGGCCGATCGGCGCGGAGCTCGACCGTGCTCCTCGAGGTCCACACCGTGCGGCCCGGCACCGCGGGCGTCACCGCGACGAGCGGCAGCTTCGTGTCCTTCGGATCCCCGACGGCGTCGTCGTCGAGCTCGATGCGAACGACCTGGCCGGTGACCTCGAAGTGCTTCCTCGCGTCGAGCACGGGCTCCCGCACGCGCAGGGCGTTGGAGGCGTTCCAGAAGCCGCCGTGGCCGTCGCCGAGCGCTGCCCGCGGCTCCCAGCCACCGTCGGGGGGGGGAAACACCAGCGTCCCTGCAGGCCTCTCCGGCAGCTCCAGGGGTATCGGCGGGGGCCCGCCCACGCCGCGACAGCCGAGGCTCGGCGAGAAGAGCACGCCCCCCACGAGACACACCAGCCCGACCCACGCGTGCTTGTTCGCCATTCTCCCTCTCTCCGCTTCCACGAAAAAACGCCAGGGCCGGGACCGCGATTCCACACGCGATGCACCCGACCCTCGTCCCGTCGCGTCGAGAGAGGGGCCTACTCGAGCTGGGGAAGCCGCTCGCGCAGCCGCGCGGCGAGCTGCTGGAAGTCGTATCGCTCGGGCTTGCCCCCGCCGGGCAGGCACGCGATGTCGTACGCTGCGGCCGCCGCCCGCTTGCGGAGGGGGTCGGCGAGCCCGAGCGCGTCGCCGAGCTCGGCCATCGTCGTGGCCTCGCTCGTCGAGACGACGCCGTCGAGCTGCGCGAACCACGCCGCGAGCGCGTACGTGAGGACCTGCTCCCACGTGCTCATCCCGGAGACGTCGATCGACGCGAGCTCGACCTTCGTCTTCGTCGCCTTCTCGACCTCGGCGAGATCTTCCGGCGACAGCGCGGCCTCGCACGCCGCGCGCATGAGGCCGGCAGCCTCGATCCGCTGCAGGGATCCGTCGACCCAGCCGATGGCCGCGAGCGCGAGGAACGATTGCCTGGGAAGCTTCATCACCACAGTCCCTTCTCTTCCTGGATTCTACTTCTGGTCGGGCTTGTCCGTCTTCAGCGTCTTCTGCAGGAGGTCGGCAAACGTACCGAATTTCGCCTCGCGTTTCACCTGCGCGCGGTACTGCTGGTAGGCGTTGCGCTCCGTGTCCTGGCTCACGGCCTTGAGGGAGAGCTTCACCTCGCCACGCCTCGGATCGATGTCGATGACCTTGGCCTCGAGCTCCTTGCCGATCGGGAAGAGCTTGCGCAGATCGGCGCCCTTGAGCGTGCCGGTCGCCGCGGCGGTGATGTAGCCGCGCGAGCTTCGCCCGACGGCTCCCAGGACGCGGACGTGGAGGCCCTGCAGCTCGGTCGAGACCACCGCCACCTTCACGACCTTGTGGAGCGCGACACGCTGCGGGATCTCCCCTGCGGCGTCGCCCGTCGGGGCCGGGAAGAGGGCGATACGGTGAGCCGCCGCGTCCACGCTCGTCACCACGACCTCGATGGAGTCGCCGACCTTGAGGACCTCGCTCGGGTGCTCGATGCGCTTGAGCGAGAGATCCTCGGTGTGGACGAGTCCATCGACCGCGGGCTCGAGCTCGATGAAGGCGCCGAACGGCTGCAGGCGGGCGACCTTGCCCGTGTGGCGACTGTTCACCGCGTACCTTGCGGCGACGCCCGCCCAGGGATCCGGGATGGCGGCCTTGCGCGACAGCCAGAGCTTACCCTTCTCGTCGAGGCGGAGCACCTTGACCTGGACGGTCTCGTGGACCTTGAAGACGTCGTGCGGGTGATCGCCGCGGTCGTGGCTCATCTCCGACAAGGGGACGAGGCCCTCGACACCGCCGAGGTCGATGAACGCGCCGAACTGCACGACGGACCGGACGACGCCCTCCACCACGGAGCCCATCTCCAGCCTCGCTAGCGCCGCCTCCCGGAGCTGCTTCGCCTCGACCTCGAGCATCGCGCGGCGGGAGAGGACGACGTCACGGCCTCGCTTGCCGTACTGCGTGACGTGGAAAGCGAAGCGCTTGCCGACGTACGCGGCGAGGGGCGCGCCCAGGTGAAGGTCCATGTGCGAGCCGGGCACGAAGGCCCGTAGCCCGTCGATGTCCACCTCGACGCCGCCCTTGATGGCGCCCGTGACGAGGCCGACGACCTCGCCCTTGTCGCGGAGCGCCGCCGCGACGATGGGCTTCGAGCGCGACACGCGCTTGGGGTGGTGCGTCAGGACCACGCAACCTCCCCGACCGCCATCGTTGTGGACGACCCCGACGAACGGCGCGCCGGGCTCGAGGATGACGCGTGGCCGGATCGGCTCCCGCGCCGCTCCCGCCGCGGGAGGAGCGACCTCCGTCGGCGCGCCCTCCTCGGTCGACGCGCTCGTCTCGCTCGACGCGTGCTCCTCGGTCGACGCGCTCTCGCCGGTAGACGACGCCACCTCGACGCCCGCAGGCGCCACAGCCCCCGACGCCAGCGCCTCGGGCTCGGGCTCGTGG
>SXGS01457184.1_pt1 | contig 13442 bp, 12 predicted proteins | sample 3174681 | NCBI WGS metagenome assembly SXGS01 (sample SAMN11356861, study PRJNA531348) | freshwater metagenome | isolation source: freshwater sample F1-80 | place: China: Fuxian Lake, Yuxi | collected 2017-12-25
CCTCGGCGCTGACCTTGCCCTGAAGCGATGTGATAACGCCGGCTGATCCATCGGCCATGGCGGCCTCCCTTGGTTCTTGTTTTTCAACGCTAGAATCTCCCCAGCGTCGACGATCGTCAAGGGCTGCGGGCTTCAGGCGTGGCTGAGCACCCGACGGACCGCGTCACGCCAGCGACCCTGTCCCGCTTGCCGCTCTGCCGGCGCTAGCGTCGGGTCGGCCGCTTCGGTCGTGGGACGCGCCGCGGCGGCGGCGGCCACATCGGCATAGAGGCCCGCCCCCACGCCGGCAAACAGCGCAGCACCTAGAGCCGTGGTCTCCTCATAGCTGGCGCGGGCGACCCTCTGTCCGGTGAGATCGGCCAGCCGCTGGGCAAACCAGGGGCTGCGGGACATCCCCCCGTCAATCCGCAACTCAGATCCCGCGCCAAAGGCCTCCGGGGCATCGGACATCATGGCCTCGATGAGATCAGCAGTCTGGTAGGCGCAGGCGTCGTAAGCGGCCAGGGCGATCTCGGCCAGGCCGGCATCCCGGGTCAGGCCCATCAGCGCGCCGCGGGCCTCGGCGTCCCACCAGGGCGCGCCCAAACCTGTAAAGGCTGGCACCAGGACCACGCCGTTTCCGGGCCTGGCCTTTCGGGCGAGGGCTTCGGCCTGGGCGGGCCCCTCGACGCCCAGCCCCTCCACCAGCCAGCCAATGGCCGCCCCGGCAATGAAGATCGCGCCTTCCAGGGCATAGGTGGTCTGACCATTGATCCGGGCGGCCACGGTCGTCAGCAGCCTGGCCTGCGACCGTGGGGCGGCGGCGCCTGTATTGACCAGCAGGAAGCAGCCTGTGCCGTAGGTCGCCTTCATCTGGCCAGGCGCAATACAGCCCTGCCCCATCAGCGCGGCCTGCTGGTCACCGGCCACGCCACAGATCGGAATGGATCGCCCAAGTAACTCAGGCGCTGTATGGCCAAACAGCCCCGCGCAATCACGAACCTCCGGCAGGACCGCGCGGGGGACCTGTAACAGCTCCAGCATGGGCGCCGACCAGGTCTGGGCATGGATGTCAAAGAGCAGGGTGCGGGAGGCGTTTGTGGCGTCGGTCACATGGGACGCACCGCCGGTCAGCTTCCAGATCAGCCAGGTGTCGATGGTGCCGGCCAGAAGCTCGCCGGCCTCGGCGCGTCGTCTTGCGTCGGGCACCTGGTCCAGTAGCCAGGCCAGCTTCGTGCCACTGAAGTAGGGATCGATCAGCAGGCCCGTTATGTCGGTGACACGATCTTCTGCCCCCTGTGCGCGGAGAGCCTCGCAAACCGCAGCCGTGCGGCGATCCTGCCAGACCACCGCCCTGTGAACCGGCTCCCCGGTCACCCGGTCCCAGAGGACAATGGTCTCGCGCTGATTGGTGATTCCGATGGTGGCCACATCCTCAAGGCTATGACCGGCCTCAGCCACAGCCCGCCTCATGACCTTGAGCGCCGCCTGGAAGATCTCCGTGGCGTCATGCTCGACCCAGCCATCTGCGGGATAGTGTTGCGCCAGCGGCTCGGCCGCCTCTCCCAGGGCCTTGCCGGCCAGATCAAACAGAATGGCCCGGGTGCTCGTCGTGCCCTGGTCCAGGGCGAGGATTAGGGGGGCTGACATATCAATCTCCTCCTGACGCCCCGAGGCGACACCTGCGACAATGTGGGTCAACGGCGTTTAAGCATGTTTTCATGTGCGGGGGTCAGTCTAGCCTGCAGTAAGCGTCGATTCTGGAGATCGCCTTGAGCGTGGTTGCGCGAACAGAAGAGATCCTCAGTCTCGCCAGGAGTCGAACACCTGGCGATCGAGAGCGACTGCTTCTGGCCGTAGCTGACCTTTGCGGCGCCGCCGACAGCGTCGAAATCATGTCCGCCCCGGCGGTACAGGACCTGCTGAACTCCATTTTCATGAGCCTGGTGGTTGAGGCCGAGCGGGACATCCGCCGTCGCTTGGCCGAAAAGCTGGCCCCTGTCGACTGGGCCCCGATTGCACTGATCAACGTCCTGGCCCTGGACGATATCGAGATCGCCCGCCCGATCATCGCCTCCAGCCCGCTGCTCGATGACCATGAACTGATCCGGCTGCTGATCGAGGCTACGGTCGAGCATCAGATCGAAGTGGCCCGCCGGCCTGGTCTGACAAATCCGGTGGTCTCGGAGATCCTGAAGCAAGGCGAGCCCGCCGTCATGACGGCTCTGGCCGGCAATGTGCAGACCCGACTCAGCCCGGAGCATGTGGACACCCTGGTCAAGGCGGCCCGAAGGGTGGCCGCTTTGCGATCGCCGCTGGTGCGCCGCCCCGAACTCACCGAAGACTTGGCGCTGCAACTCTATGTCTGGGTCGGCCAGGCCCTGCGACAGGCCATTGCCAGCCGCTTCCGGCTGGACGCCGACGTTCTGGACTCGACCCTCGGCGCGGCTGTGGCCGAGGCCCATGCCGGCCACAAAGGCGCCGGCCGCCATGTCGACGCCATCGTCTGGCAGCAGGACGGCGAACGCGAGGAGATGGAGCAAAGGCTCATCGCCAAGCTGGTCGGGGCGGGGCAGTTGCGGCCCGGTTATCTGCTCCGCGCCCTTCAGGAGGGCCGACTGTCATTGTTTGTGGGCGCCCTGGCCACCCTGGGCGGTTTCCCTGAAGCCATGGTCCGCAAGGCGATGGACGGTGAACAGCCAGAGCACCTGGCCCTGGCCTGCGCGGCGGTCAACTTCGATCGCAGCGCATTTCCCGCCATCTTGGAACTGGTGCGCAATCTCAATGGCGGCAAGCCCGGTGGCGGGGCCGAAGGCGACCGACGGGCCATGGCCGCCTTTGGCCCGTTTGCGCCCGACCTGGCGGCCCGGGCCTTCCGCAGCGCCTTGGCGCTCAAGGGCGCCTGAACGCCCAACGGCGAGCCTCGTGCGATCGGCGTTTGACAAGCAGCACGCCCTGTCGGCTTTTGACCGCCCATGTTCAGAGCTGAGCCCTTCGTGACCCGCATAGCTTTCGCCGCCAGCGACCGGCCAGAGGCGCAGGACGCCCTGCAGACCCTGACCGCCCGCTATGGCCAGGTGCCGCAGGATCAGGCCCAGGTCATCGTCGCCCTGGGGGGGGATGGCTTCATGCTGGAGACCCTGCATGGGAACATGGGAGCCCCAAAGCCGATCTACGGGATGAACCGGGGCTCGGTGGGTTTCCTGATGAACGAATACAGCCCCGATGATCTGCTTGACCGGATCAACGCTGCTGAACGCGCCCTGATCCACCCCTTGAGCATGGTGGCCGTGGATTCCCGCCGCCGTCAGCACCGGGCGCTGGCGATCAATGAAGTGTCGCTGCTGCGCCAGACCCGCCAGACCGCCAAGCTACGGATCTCGGTGGACGGGAAGGTGCGCCTCAACGAACTGTCCTGCGACGGGGCTCTGGTGGCGACGCCCGCCGGTTCGACGGCCTATAATCTCTCAGCGCACGGCCCGATCATTCCCCTGGACGCCAAGGTCATGGCCTTGACGCCCATCAGCGCCTTCAGGCCCCGGCGCTGGCGCGGGGCGCTGCTTTCCCATGCCGCCCGGGTCAGTTTCGAGGTCATGGAAGCCGATAAACGGCCAGTAAGCGCGGTGGCGGACAATTTCGAGGTCCGCGATGTGCTGGAAGTGCACGTGGCCGAGAACCGTGACATCAGCCTGGTCATGCTGTTCGACGCCGGACGCAGCCTGGAAGAGCGGGTCCTGGCAGAACAGTTCTCAGCCTGAGACATCGCCTCATGCGTTGTTAAGGTGTCCTGACTAGAATCGGTTGCACTCATCCCAAGAGGAGATGGCAGTGAGTCAGCAGAGTACGGGTCAAGTGATCCAGGTTCCCAATACGCTTCGCATGAAGGTCGGAGGGCGTTTTGGCGCCGTCGACGCCAGCGCGATCGCCAAGGCTGAAGCTGCGATCAAAAGCCTCTCGGGGAACTTCGCCGCCTGGCTACAGGATGAAGTCACCAAACTGGAAGCCGCCCGTCAGGTGGTCAGGACCGAGGGCGCCACGCCGGAGACTCTTGAGACCCTTTATCTGAGAGTTCACGACCTCAAGGGCCTGGGCACCACCTACGAATACCCGCTGATCACCCGCATGGCCGGTTCCCTGTGCAAGCTGATCGACGACAAGGACAAGCGCATGGACGCGCCCATGGTCCTGATCGACGCGCACATCGATGGCATCAAGGCTGCGGTCCGCGACGGAATCAAGACCGACAGCCACCCGGTCGGCAAGATCCTGGTCGAGGAACTTGAGCGTCGGGTCTCGGCCTCAGGCCTCGTCTAGGGCCTACATCCCTGGCAGGAATGGCTCGCTGACCGCCCCGTACCCGGCGGCTTCAGGCAGGACGAGCCGTCTGCCATCGGGGCCGTCATGAATCTCCGGCTGAACAGTGACCACCGGCCGTGTTTCGGCTTCGGCAATGGCGGTCGCAGCACTGGTTGAGCGCGCCAACATCCCGAGATTCATCCGGGTGGGAAACACCACCTTACGCTCACCACGCTCAGCTGCGCCAAGGGCCGCCTCGGGGGCGTACCAGCAGGCATCCACCGTCTCGCGTCCATCACATACCGCAAGCTGGTCTGCCGGGGCGTGGGCCAGGTAGAACCAGGTGTCGAAACGCTTTGGGGTCACTGGCGGTGTGATCCATCGGGCGAACACGGTCAGGGCTGACAGGTCCAACTGGACACCGGCCGCGCGCACCACATCGATGAAGGGCGTTTCCCCCCGGTCCACCGACTGACGAAGCGCCAGGGGCGCAGGTTCAATTTCCAGGGGGCCACCGTCCGGGCGGCGCGCCAGCAGAAGCCCCGCCTCCTCGAACAGCTCCCGGATCGCCGCGATGCGTAACCCCGCCTGGACAATGCCATGGGCGTCCCAGCCCAGGGCGTGATCGCGCCAGGACTCATGATGATCACCGGCATGGGATTTTCCGCCGGGAAACACCAGCGCGCCGCCCGCAAAATCAATGGCCTGGTGGCGCTCAACCATCAGCACTTCGAAGGCGGGGTCGTCCCGAAGCAGCAACAGGGTCGAGGCCGGGCGAACGGGGCCGTCCAAAAGGTCTTGGGTCATGGGCGATATCTGGGCTCACCCTACCCGTTCGCCAAGGGAAAGCTGCGTCAGGCGCTCTGCAAAGCCTGGGGCGGGGGTTCTGCCAGCTTGTCCATCCGATCGAGCAGATAGTCCGCATCCTCCCGCGGGCCGACATGGGGCTGGGTCAGAAACCGCTCGAGCATCTTCTTCTGGAACTTGTCCCGGTCCCGGGCCCCGCCTTCGAATTCCATGGCGTGGAAGGTGTCCACCCCGGCGCGGAAGGCCGGTAGCAGGCGCGCCGGCAGGCCCGCGCGCTCATAGATCGCCTTCAGACCCAGGGGGCCTGCATCATGGATCATCAGCCAGGTCCGGTGATGCGGGACACCTGCGAGCTCCGCCAGGCCCCACTCAAAGAACGCCATGTGGCCGTGGGCCAGCCCCCGCAGGAGGAGTGATGCGGTCAGTCGCTCATTGCGGTGAAGATGGGCGACAAACGCCTTCAGGTCAGCGGCGCGGCCGGCCTGATCCACCAGATCGAGGGTGGCGCGTTCCTTGGCGCCGGTGGCGATCTGCAGGGCCAGCTCCGGCGATACCGGATGATGGGTCAGCAGGTGATCGCGCACCTGATCGCCCACCAGGTCGATGAGTTTCTCAGTCACCGAAAGGGGCAAGGTCTGGCGATAGGCCACCGCCGCCAGCACACGCTCAGACCGCTCGAAGCGGGCCAGGACGTTGGCCAGGGTCGAGTCTGCGAAATCAGCATTGTCGTTAGAGCAGGCCACCTCGACCGCGCGCTCCACGCCGGTCTCCACGATCACATCGGTCAGACGACGGGACAGACGCGGACGCTTGGCGATGGCCACCTGCCGGACAGGTCCCCCCAAGCGGACAATTTCCACCAGTTCCTCGTCGGTGAACACCGGAGAGAAGCTGAGAATCGGCTGGCAGACGCTCTCCACGTCCCGGGCCAGCTTCATGGCCACGTCGTGGGGGATCAGGGGGGAGCTCTTCAGGGTCACCGCCAAGGCACGGCGGACCAGCTCGGCGGCGTCAGCCGCCATGACCCGCAGGATATCCTGGGCCAGGACCTGCTCTTCCGGTGTCAGGGGCTCGGTATCGATGCGGCGGCAAAGCTTGTGCGCCACCAGAGCGCGTTCGTCCGGAGTCGCCCCCTTGACGAGGGTGCGTATGTCATCGCCGGTGAGCGCCGCCCGCGTCGTGGTCATGTGCCCCTCCCCTTCGCTGGGACTCCCGCCCCATATCATGACAATGGTCCATTAGGCTTAACGGAGCGTTGCCGCCGCCCTCGCCGATTCACGATGGGGATTAACGCTGTTGCGTAACCTCACGCGAACCCTGAGCCACTACCTTCGCGGGCGTCACCGCAAAGGACCTGACCGTGTCATCCAACGATTCTGCCCGGTTTGCCCCACGCGGCGGCGCTTCCCTGGCGCAACAGGCTCTCGATGCCCAGGCGGCATTGCTGCCCTACGCCCTGATGGCCTTCCTGCTGAGCATGCCGGTGTTCGTCTGGGCCGGCTCCTATGCCGATAACGCCGCCTGGATGACGGCCAGCTTTGCCCTGTTCGCCATGGCCTGTGGGGCGACCTATGCCGCAGTGAACTGGCTCAAAACCCCTTCGGCTGCAGATCTGCGGGCCAGGGGGCGCGTACACATTCTGACCGGGCTGGTCTGGGCCGGCTGCATCGGTCAGGCGGCCGCCTTTGCCGACGGGGCCGGCCCAATGCGCGAGGTGCTGCTGATGTTGGCCACGGCCGCGGCGGTGATCTGCATCTTTTTTACCTCGCCCTGGCTCCCCAGTCTGCTGGTGGTCGGCGCAGCCGCCGCCGCTGGCCCGCTGATCGCCCTGTTCGCCAGTCCCAACAGCCAGGGGGCTGCAACCCTGGCCTGGGGCGGGGTGGCGCTGGCCTTCGCCCTGGCCCTGATGCTCAACCGGGTCCTGCGCCGTCAGTTCGCCATGGCCATCGAGCGCGAAGTGCTGATCGCCGATCGGGCGGGCAAGGCCGACGAGGCCAGTCGGCTGGCGCAGTCAAAATCTGACCTGGTGGCGACCCTGAGCCACGAAATTCGCAACGGCCTGACGGGCGTTTCCCACGTATTGGCCGCCGCTGCCGGACGCAACGGCCGGGCGGCTCCGTCCCGCGACCAGCTGTCGGCTGCCCTGGACGCCGTCAGCGACCTGATCGCCGTGCTGAACACGACCCTCGACGCCGAAACCGCTGAAGCCGGCCGCCTGGCGGTTGACATCCGGCCGGTGGACGCCCCTGGGCTTGCCCGCGATGTTCTGCTGCTGCATCGACCGCAGGCCGCCGCCAAGGGGCTGGAACTGCACATCCATGTGGCCCCGGAACTGGAAGCCGACCGGGGGGCTGCCCTCGGGGATCCCTCCAGACTGCGCCAGATCCTGGCCAATCTCATGGGCAACGCCATCAAGTTCACGGTGCGCGGTCGGGTGGAGGCCAGGCTTGGGCTGACGCCTCAGGGCCGCATTTTCATTGAGATCGCCGACACCGGCCCGGGCCTTTCGGTCCTCGAGTTGGAGGAGGCGTTCGAGGCGTTCCATCGGGTGCCGCGCACCAGCGCCGGCATCCCTGGCGCAGGGCTAGGCCTGACCCTGTCGCGCCAGCTGGCCCGGCTGATGAATGGCGAGCTGAACGCCACCAGCGCGCCGGGGGTGGGCAGTTGCTTCAGCCTCATCCTGCCCTTCGATGCCCATGCCGTGCTGACCGAGGATGTCGCGTCCGAACAGCCGGTGGAGATTCCGGCAGATGGGCGGGCCCTCAGGATTCTGATGGCCGAGGATGACGGTCTGAACGCCGCCATGATGCGCGCGGTTCTGGAGCAGCTGGGTCATCAGGTGGTTCATGCCCAGGACGGCCGCCGGGCGGTGGACCTGGCCCGGGTCTGTGAGTTCGACCTGGCCATGATCGACGGTCGCATGCCTGGCCTGGACGGGCCAGAAGCCACGGCCGCCATCCGGGCCCTGGACGGACCAGCCGGTGAACTGCCGATCATTGCGGTGATCGGCGGAGATGCTGGTGAAGCCCAGGCGTGCACCCAGGCTGGTGCAGATACAGTGCTGCGCAAACCGGTGAGCGTTACCGCCGTAGCCCGGGCGGTCGCCGACGCCACAGCCGCCGCCCGGAAAACCGCTGTCCGCCGCATCGCCTGACGCGACGTCACATCCGACAACGTCTTTCCCCTATGAGCCCAGGGCGTCAGTATGGGCAAAACATCGGCTGCACCGGGCAAGGCGCAGCCGACGGCGGAGGACCAGTCGCTCGTGATACTCAAGGGTTTGAAGGTGGTGGAGTTCGCCACCTATATCGCCGCCCCCGGGGCCGCCGGTGTCCTCGGCGACTGGGGCGCTGAGGTCATCAAGATCGAGCGCCCGGGCGGCGACGACATGCGCCATGTGTTCGCTGACGCCAAATCAGCCCTGAGCGCCAACCCGACCTTCGAGATGGACAACCGGGGCAAGCGCTCGGTGGTCCTGGACATCACCAAGCCTGAGGGTCGGGACGCCGTAGCCATGCTGGCGGCCAGCGCCGATGTGTTCATCACCAATGTGCGGCCAGCCTCCCTCAAGCGCGCCGGCCTGGATGAGGCCAGTCTGCGGCCGGCCAATCCCCGGCTGATCTACGCCCTGGTCACCGGCTATGGCCTGGAAGGTCCAGACGCTCACAAGCCCGGCTTTGATGTCACCGCCTTCTGGTCCAGGGCCGGGGTGGCGCGAATGACCACGCCCAAGGGGGAAGACCCCTTCCTGCTGCGCACGGGGTTTGGCGACCACATCACCTCGCTCGCCACCACCTCAGCGATCCTGGCGGCCCTGTATGAGCGGGAACAGACCGGGGTGGGACGGATGGTGCAGACCTCTCTGCTGGCCACCGGGACCTATACGGTGGGTTCAGATCTCGCCGTGCAGCTGCGTTTTGGCCGCCTGTCCTCCAACCGCTCCCGGCGAGAGCCCCTCAACCCCATGGCCAATTTCTTCCAGAGCGCCGAGGGCCGGTGGTTCGTCACCAATCCCAGGGGCGGATCGGTGGACTGGGTGGCCATGGCCACCGCCGCAGGCCGGCCAGACCTGCTGGAAGACCCGCGCTTTGCCTCCGGGCGGCTGCGCAAGGACAACAGTGCGGCCTTGACCCTGGCCTTTGATGAGGCCTTCGCCGCCCTGAGCTGGGACGAAATCACCGCCCGGCTGGATGCCGCAGACCTGGTCTGGGCGCCAGTCCAGACCCCGGCCGAAGTGGCCGCAGACCCCCAGGTCCGGGCCTCAGGCGCCCTGGTCCAGGTGGAGAACGGCGAAGGGGGCTATGGAGACTCGCCCGCCGCCCCGGCCCAGTTTCCGGGCGTCGATCTCAGCCGCAGACCCCCGGCGCCAGGCCTGGGCCAGCACACCCGCGCCATCCTGACGGAGCTTGGCTATGGGCCAGACGCCGTGGAGGCGATGATCGCCGCCGGCGCGGCGGAGGCCTCTGACGCCTAGGGTCCGATCGGGTCTGCCAGACCGCGCATCACGGCTGAGCGCCTATGGCTCGACCCCAGCGTGGCTTCAGCCTTCATCCCGGGCTTCGGACAGCATCCGCAGCATTTCGGTGGAGAACAGGGCCCCGCCCAGGCGCTGGCCCTCACCGGCGCCCTCCGACGCCTGAGAACCCCGCAGGATGAAGTCCACCAGGGCTTCCTGCTCGCGCATCGCCTCGGCCCGGCGGGCGGAGGCATACTGGATGAACCCGCCGTCGGCTGGCCCGTTTTGCCGCGGGCCCACGGCCTGGCCGGAGCCACCGGTGCGGGTCAGATTGGCATAGACCTCGGCCACCGTCGCCGCGCGGCCGTCCCTGTAAAAGATGGATCGGTTGGCCCGGGCGGCGTCCGGAAACAGCGCTGCGGCGCTGGCGCCAGGCTGGGTGCGGGTCGCCTCGATCAGACGGGCCGAGCCCTGAGGCCCCAGGAAATGGGCGGCGTAGAGCTCCCCTGCGGTGGGGGTCCGCCCGACCCGGCCCTTCAGATAGGCGGCATGGTCGGAGGCCAGTTCGCCGGCCATCAGCGACGCGGCATGGGGGTCGAAACGCAGGTCCATGACGGTCTTGCGCGCTTCAGCCCCCGGAACGCGGTAACGACCGTCGGAACCTTTCTGGATCAGATCAGCATAGCGGGCGTAACCGTACTTCGCCCCATGATCCTTGAGGGTCGCAAGCCAGGTCTGCTCGATGAACTGAAAGAGCCCCGCCGCCGAGGAGGTCTTGGCCTTGGCCGTCGGGTTATAACCGCTCTCCCGGTGGGCCGTGCGCATGAGGAAGGTGAAGTCCACCCCCGTCGCGCTGGAGGCGCGCTGGATGGCGGTTTCGACAACGCCTCTGAGACCCTGGACGGACATGGGCCTTGATTGGCCCAAACATGGTTAATGTTGCGCTAACCACGTTCTCCGGTCGGCGCCAGGGTGGACGCCCAAGGCCCAGGATCCCGACCGAAGGCGCAGGCGGCGACCAGCTCGCCCACCAGCGGGGCCAGCAGCCAACCGTTGCGCCGGGCGCCACTGGCCAAGATCACCCCGGATCTGGCTGACGCCCCCACAAGCGGCAGGCCGTCAGGGGTAGCAGCACGGACCCCGACCGCAGCGCTCCAGGCCTGTTGGACAAGTCCAGGAAAGACGTCCTGCGCCTGGGCGGCGAGGCCCGCGGCGATCTCAAGGTCAACGATGGCCTGCCCCTGGCCCGGCTCCATGGTGGCGCCGACCAGCAGGCCTTGGGCCGATGGCACGGCGTAGGCGCCAGGAGCGCGCAGCACCGGGCCCCCATAGGGGAGGCTTCGATAGCGCAGGATGTGCCCCCGGATCGGCGTCAGGCGCGCCAACTCCGGTGCAAGGTCGAGGAAGTCCAGGGAGGGCCCAGTGGCCACCACCAGCACATCATGGTCGGCGGGACGGGGGGCCTCTGTCTGGCGCACGACGCCAAGGTCCTCCGCCATGGCCCCCAGGCGCAACAGAGCCGACGCATCGATCCGCCAATCGCCCGCGATTTCGAGGCCCCCCGCAATGGCGGTCCCATAACCGCCGGCCAGACTCGGCAGCGACCTGACCTCCTGATAGGGCGCGGTGATCCCCAGCGCCTGGGCCCTGGCGCTCAGGACGGAGAGCCGCGCCGCGTCCCCCAGAAGGCGCGCGCCGGTGCGGTCGAGATCAAGCCCATGGCGCTCAGCAAAGGCAGGCCAGAGGGCCAGGGCGGCCTGAAAGAGGTCGAAATGGCCTGCTGCGGCCGGATCGGTCAGGGCCTCGCTGACCGGGGCCAGCATTCCGGCCGCGACCGCTGAAGCATTCCCCGCCAAGGCCCCCGGATCATGCAGGGTCACCTGAGCGCCGGCGCGGACCAGGGCCAGGGCGCTGGCCAGGCCGAACACACCGGCGCCGGCCACAGCGACTCTTAAGGGTAAACTCATCGGGCTAACGAGCCGCCCATCGGGGGAAAATCAAGCCAAACCCGCAGGTGGCGGGGGCATCGGTGTGGCGATCACCCCTCAGCGGCGACCGAACAATAGCTCCAGCCCCTGGATGACATCCTCCATGAGCTCATCTGCGCGCTCGGCGTCCGAGGCCCTAAGGGAGGCCGCACCGTGGCCACAAGCCCAGACGGCCCAGGCGATCTTGTCGATCTCGGACGCGTCCTTGCGCGCCGGCAGGGCCAGGGCAACCGCAGCCTGCAGAACAGCGAAACACTGCGCCTTGGCCTGTTCGACCACCGGCTGGGTGGCCACAGCGGGGTCAAACATCAGGCCGAACATGGCCGCATCGGTCTTGGAATAGGCGAAATAGGCCCGGGCCAGGGTGCGAATCTTGGTCCCGGCCTGGGCGGAGACCTGTGCGTCCTTCAGCCGATGCTCCAGCTCCAGAAACCCGGCTGCGGCCAGTTCAGCCATCAGCTCAGCCTTGCCCGAATAATGGTGATAGACCGAACCCGCCGCGATCCCGGCCCGGGCCGCCAGGGTGCGCAGATTGAGGTGGGCCACGCCCCCCTCCTCCACGATGGCGCGGGCCTCTTCGAGGAGCTGCGCCCGCAGATTGCCCACATGGTAACGTCGGCGCGCCGAAGCGTCGGACCAGGTCATCACGCTCCCAACCCCGGTTTCTTTCAGACAATTGAGCCGAACATCGGCCAAGGAGTCCAGGGCGGCGTTGACACAGTCTAGCGGGCCGGCCGGGGTCCAGGGTCACTCCGCCAGGGGACTGGTCATATGGTGCAGGACGATGCCGCTGGTGGTGGCCACGTTGAGACTGTCAAAGCCGCGGGCCATCGGGATCCGCACGGTGCGGCACCGGTCCAGGAGGTCGGCCGGCAGGCCTGGCCCTTCGGCCCCGAAGATGACGGCGGTCCGAACGCGGGGGGGATAGGCCTTTAGATCCACAGCCCCGGAGGGACTGAGGGCGACAGCGTCAAACCCCGCCCCCTGCACCAGGGTAATCAGATCCTCCTCCGGCGCCAGCCGGGCGAAGGGGGTGATCAGGGACGCGCCCACCGAGACCCGGATGGCCTTGCGATAAAGGGGATCGCAGCAGCTGGCGTCCAGCAGGACGGCGTCAGCCCCAAAGGCTGCCGCATTGCGGAACAGCCCGCCCATATTGTCGTGATTGCCGATCCCGTGAACCGCCACCACCAGGGCCCTTTCCCCGAGCCCGGCCAGCAGAGTCTGCGCTGTCGGCGGCGTCCGGCGACGCCCCAACCCCAGCAGACCCCGATGAATGGGAAAGCCGACAATGGCGTCCATAACCGCCTGCTCGGCCACATATACCGGTGCGCTCGACGGCTGATCCCCCATGAGGCCGTTCAGGCGCTCCACCCGGTCAGCGGCCGCCAGCAGGGCCACGGGCTCGCACAGGGACGAGATCAGCAGGTGGTGCAACACCACTTCGCCCTCGGCGATGAACAGCCCCCGGCGTCCCACGAGGTCACGCTCGCGCACGGCCAGAAACGGCTCCACCCTAGGATCGGCCGGGTCGGTGATGCGGATCAGTTGGGCTGGCAGGACCGCCTCCATCCTCAGGGTTGAAGTTTCACGTTCTGAGCGAACGGGAAAAGTTGACGCCTGCGTCATCTTTAGCGTATCGTCGTCGAAAATCTGGAGGATTCCCTATGGCGGACGGTACGGTCGATATTCTGAAGGATGCGCGGGCCAAGGCCTACGCCACCCCCCTTGATCAGCTTAACCCCGCCCAGCCGGCGCTGTTCCAGGCCAACGCCATGTGGCCGATCTTCGAACGTCTGCGCAAAGAGGACCCGGTCCACTTCACCGCCGAGAGCGAGTACGGGCCCTTCTGGTCGATCACCAAGTACAACGACATCATGGCGGTGGACACCAACCATCAGGTCTTCTCCTCCGAG
>SXGS01586040.1_pt1 | contig 13442 bp, 11 predicted proteins | sample 3174681 | NCBI WGS metagenome assembly SXGS01 (sample SAMN11356861, study PRJNA531348) | freshwater metagenome | isolation source: freshwater sample F1-80 | place: China: Fuxian Lake, Yuxi | collected 2017-12-25
ACAGGCGGTGCGGACGGCTGTCGAGGCCGGTATCGGCGCCCCGCGCCGCGTACTCCCATTCCGCTTCGGTCGGGAGGCGCCCGCCCGCCCAGGCGCAATAGGCCATCGCGTCGTCCCAACTTACGTTGACCACCGGGTGATCCTCTTCCCAACCCCAGGGAGGCATGTCCGGCATCTCGCGCCCGGCGGCGGCGGCGAACTTGCGGTACTGCGCTACCGTCACCTCGTGCCGGTACATCCGAAATGCACGCACCATGACCCGATGCACCGGGTGCTCGCGCGCCGTCTGCATCCGCTTCGCGTCTGGCCAGGCGAAGCGCTTCCAGACTGCTTCCACCTCGCGTGCCTCACTGCCCATCCGGAACGCGCCGGGCGGAATCCGGGCCAACTCCGCACCGTCGGCCGGATTCTTCATCGGCGGCACCGCCTCTGCCCGCATTGCCGGCGCCGGAGGGCACACGCTTCCCAACGCACCGACCACGCCGGCGATCATGAGGATTCGCGGAAGCAGTTTCACATTCCCTCCATCTGGTGGTGGGCATCGGCCTGGTCCTCATCCGTCTCGCCCGCCGGATGCCGATCCACCCGCTGAGCGGGGTCCTGCCGGTAATAGTCCCGGAGAAGTTCAAAGAGTGCGAGATGCCGCTTGCGCAGGGCGCGGGGGCGCTCGAAAAACACCTCGGTGGCGACTGCAAACAGCTCCGCCGCGTCCTGAGTCCCATAGGGGTCGAGGAGGGTACGCGTTCCGTGCTGGACGGCCCGAACAAGGTGGTCGTATTCGTCGCGCATCACCTCATACCAGCGGCGATAGGCGTCCTCATCCGGAAGTGGGGGCGTGCCGTCGGGCGTACCGTCGAGCATGTCGAGTTGATGCGCGAACTCGTGGAACACCAGGTTTTCCCCATCGCGGGGATTCGCAGCGCCTGCGCGGGCATCTTGCCACGAGAGGACCACCGACCCATGCTGCCAGGCCTCACCCACCCGGTGGCTCCGGCCCTCGGTGACCACACCCGCCGGTCCGACACGGCGGGTCCGGACGCGGTAGGCTGCGGGGTAAACGAGAATGGTGCGTACGTTCGGGTAGAATTTCTCCGGCAGGCAGAGAGTCAACAGGCAGGCCTGCGCCGCGACGGTGATCCGTATCTCGTCGGAGAGCGTGAGACCCCCGCAGCCTTCCCAATACTTCTCCGCCAGGAATATCCGGATGTCACCCCAGAGCATTTCCTGTTCCAGAGCATCCAGGTAGCGGCAGTGCGGCACATTCCGCGCGACGATGTCTTGCCACTCGTGCGGAACCGGGGCTTCCCGGAGATTTCGACGGCGGCGTTCGCGAAACCAAGACATCTACGCCAGGATCAAGAGTGCTCTCCGGAGTCTCACCGCGAACCACCTGCGCGGCTGCATCCGGGAATCACGATGGGTTTGCGGCCACCATAGACGCGGTGGCCGCCGGAACCCCGTCCCCGAGCAGCAATCACGGGGCTGACACGCCCGGGGTGTCGTCTCCGGGTATCCGTTACACCAACTCGGCGATCGGCTCATGGCCGGGCAGCAGGAAGTAGGGACGACCTTCCGGATCGTGCAAGACCACCTTGTTCGTATCAATGCCCAGGTTGTGGTACAGGGTAGCAAACGCATCCCGGTAGTGGACGGGACGATCATCGGCGTACTCGCCCCAGCGATTGGTGGCCCCGATGACCTGCCCGGTACGCATCCCGCCACCCGCCATGATGCCGAAAGCCACTGCCGGCCAGTGCTCCCGCCCTCCCACGGCGGCGTAGTTGTTCATATAGCCGCCCAGTTTCGGCGAGCGGCCGAAGTCGCCCCACACGCCTACGGTGACGTCCTTGTCCAGCCCCCGGTCGTGCAGATCCTGCACCAGACCGGCCAGCGATTGGTCCAGTTTCTGGATCATACCGGCAATCCAACCGGAACTCGGACTGTGAAAATCCCAGCTCCCAAACCCGATGGTGACCACGCGGACACCGGACTCCACCAGCCGGCGCGCAATGAGAAACTGCTCGTTCCACATCGGGCTGGCATCCTGTGCAGGCTTGTCGGAACCCTTGCCGTAGAGCTCCAGAGTTTTGGGGCTCTCCTTCGTGTAATCGAGCGCCCGGACGAGCTGGCTGCTGGTGAGCATTTCGAACGCGCGTGCCTGCACCCCGGAAACCTGTTCCGCGATCCCCGACCCATCCGCACCGCGCCGGAACCCGTCCACCGCGGTCAAGAGGCGCTGGCGGTCGGAGAGCCGCTCCAGGGAGATCCCCTTGAGGGTCATATCCTGCTGCACCTGCCCGTGCGTGCGAATGGCCGCGTGGGCCAGCCCCAGGAACCCGGGCCAGGCTTCGTTGAAATAGGGCATGTGACCGGTCGGCACGCGGGCATCCACGAAGGGTGCGGTACCGCGATTCACCGGCCCCAGTACTTTGGACACCACCGAACCGAGCGAGGGATGGAACCGGTTCCGATTCTCCGCGATGGGATAGCCCGTGAGCGAGACGTCGGAGGCATGTTCGTCCCGGGCGCCGACCAACGAGCGGATGATCGCAATCTTGTCCGTCACCCTGGCAAGGCGCGGGAAGTGTTCGCAGATCTCGATCCCGGAGACGTTGGTCTTGATCGGCTTAAAGTGGCCGCGGATCTCCTCGGGTGCGTCCGGCTTCAGGTCCACGGTGTCCAGATGGGGCGGTCCCCCGGTCAGGTAGACAAGAATCACCGCTTTGTGAGACGAACGGTGACCAGACTGCTCCTGTGCTTCCAGTACCTGCGGCAAGGAGAGCCCGCCCATCGCGAGCCCGCCGATCTTCAGAAAGTTGCGCCGGGTGACGCCATCACAGTAGCGCTGGGTACCGCCGAGAATGTTGAGCATCGGTCGAGTTCGTCTCCGAATCGTTCAGATCAGACACAAGGGCGTTTTGCTGGGACACTCGAACCGCATTTCAGTTTCGGGAAACGTAGTGTCCGATTTCGCTGTGGCTACTCTCCGTGGTGCGTGCCCCGATCAGTCTGCCGGGCACACTCTGGGTGTTCCAGGTGAAAATAGCTCCACATATATGGGTGATAACCGGTCAACAACGGATATTGCCGAATAAGTTCGATGGTTGGCGCTCGTCCGCCGGGCCGCGCTGGGCTAAAGCCACGGCGCTACTGCAGTGGAAAGTGGCGATGCCACTCCGGTCGGCGGTGACTGACCCCGCCCGCGTACCCGAGCCACGCACGTGAGTAGGTGGACCCAACTGATTTGGGCCGCCGCCGCCTGACGTAGCCGAAGCAGTGCGCGCAGCGCAGGACCCGGCACGTCCGGATGACCTGAAAGACGCGGCCGCGCTCTGCGTGGACATCGCAGAGTTCCGCGCCCGCCAGTGGCCGAACTGAGCAGCACGCGCTCCAGGCAATCCAGAACGAAAGGAAGCGGGAGGACCGACACGGTGAGTGCCCTCACGCAGGCCCCCAGGTGCGACAGCTGCCTCGGCATCACTTGCACCAGGTACTTGCCTGTTGCGAGGACCGCGTCGGTCTCAGGTCCTGCTGCCCCAAGTCGCTCACGGCGCCAGCGCCTCCGGGAGTGACGCCGCCGCCCGAAAGTGATCCGGCGCACCCACCAGGCGGAACAGGCGGCGGGTGAGATCGAAACCGGGAGGGATCTGGCGTAAGAACACCACTTCACGCGGCGCCAGCGCGCCGAACACCTCCGGCACATCGGTGACGCGCAGGGCGTTCAGGATACCGGGACCCTGCCAGTGTGACGCGGAGGGGTCGCGCAGCACCAGCCGGCCGATCCGCTCTTCAAACAACGCCGCATAGGCGCCGACCACTCCCATCTCTCCCCGGGCGAACAGCGTCAGAGCCGGGGGACGGAATCCCTGGTCCTCAAACAGCCAGGCAACAGCCCGCAACACATCCCATACCTGCGTGCCGCCGACGGTGCGCCCGCTCCAGACGGCGCTCCGCTCCAGATCCGCCAGTTCGGCGGCAGTAACCGGCTGCTCACTGAAGCGGGGGTTCAACAGTACCACGTCCGCATGCCCCAGCACCGGGAGGAGTTCGTCCAGATCCACCGGATAGAAGCTCTCCTCCCGCCGTTTCACGTACACGAGAAGGGGCGGTTCGGGAGTGCGCGCGCGGCAGCGGAGCACCTGGGCGCGGAGAAATACGCCCTCCTCCGTCTGGAACCGGAAATCGCGGTAGTCGGAATAGCGTCCTGCCCAGGCGCCGGATGCGCGCCCGGCTTGCGTCCGAAACGGCGCCGGAGTGGAAGGGAACCACCGGAAGCAGAGTTCGCGCAATTGTGTCTTCAGCGCGGAACGGCGTGTATCCCAGGTTTCCCGACTCCCGGGCACCCGCAGCCGGGCGGTGGGGATGAGGGTGTCGGCGATGCGATAGTTCGCGGCATCGAGTGGCGGGCGATCGAGGCAGGCGAGGGCCTCCGGGGTCGCGTGCGGGAGCGGGCCCGGGTCCAGCGGCACGGGGCGGGTGTCCCCCTTCAACCAGCGGTTCATCCAGGCGCGGGTCTGCTGGCGGAAGAGCGGGGTATCGCTGTGTCCCGCATCTTCGTCCACTTCGCGCACCCGACCTTCCGCCTCCGGATGGTCTTGATAGAGCCTGTACACGCTGCGCAGTCGTTTGTACACGGCGTGGTAGCCGTCGGGCGGAAAATCGGGATCCCGCCGCCCGCTGCATATGAGCAGCGGGCGTGGTGCGATGAGCGCGCCCACGGCCGGAAGGTCCAGTTCGTACGGGTTCATATAGTAGATGCAGTCGCACTGCCCGAAGGCGCGCCAGTGCTCGGCCTGGGACCCGTAGGTGAAGGTGCCACAGACCGGAGCGGCCACGGCGACACGATCATCTGCCGCGGGGATGAACCAGCTCATTGCGCCGCCGCCGGAAATACCCGTGATACCGATGCGTCTGGCGTCTACTTCCGGACGGGTTTCCAGATAGTCCAGCGCCCGGATGCCGTTCCAGACTTCCACCGCCGCCGGAGAATATCCCAGAGAAAGCCAGTGCCAGAGGTTCAGATCGTGCAGCCCGTGGTGGATCCCGGGCACCTCCCCGAACTCCAGCGTATCCAGCACGAAGCAGACATATCCCTGCTGCGCAAACCAGACCGCTCGATCCTGGTAATCCGACTTCGCCCCCCGCGGATGAGGGGAATGCCCACAGACGTACAGAATCGTCGGGAGGCGCCCGGAAGGGGTGGTGGGAACATACAGGTTGGCGGTCACATAGAGACCGGGCAGGCTCTGGAACACCAGCTTCTCGATCCGGTAGCCGGGCTGCTCCAGGATGCCGGTGCGCTGCACGCGGAGCGGCGTCCGTTTCGGCAGCGGATCCAGCCCAAGGGAGGCCAGGAACTGCCGGCGCACCACACGGCGAGACTGCTCCCAGGCGTCGCGGCTCTCGCTCCCCGGAATGGGCCGGGCCGAGACCGCCGCGGCCGCGCGCTTCAGATATGCGATGCCCGCCGCGTGCCGTTCCGCCGGCGTTTCCTGGTCTGCCGCCATCGCCCCTACAATGCCTCCCAGCAGGAGCCCCATACCCCAGACCCCGATCCGTTGCGTTCTACCCACCGGCATCAGCCTATTACCTCCGCGGCGCAGGTTGCCGTTCGGGAGGCCGGTCCTCTCCCACCGGTTTCGCAATCAAGTGGCGGAAATGGAAATAGTCCCGGCTGCTCCCGTTGCGGACGTACACGAAGAAGTAGTCCTGATTACGCACAATTTCCCCATCAACAAATGGGTGCTTCGTGTCCGCGGGCAGGGAAAACGCTGACATGTTCCGCCCATCGAGCGTCTGCACCCCTACGAAAATGTCATCCTTGTCGCGACGAATCACCCCCCGAACGGGCGGGGTAAAGAGCAGGGCCGGAGCCGACGCCAGATCGGGAAGTTCGACGATCTCGTCGCGGACTCGTTGGCGAAACGCGGCTACCAGCCAGAACCGGGCCGCAGCGGGCATGGATGCGAGGGGCACGCCCTTGCCTGCTGCCAGTTGAGCACGCTGTTCGGGGGTGAGGGAGGCGTAGGCGCGTGCGAACTCCCGCGTACCGGGGGTGATCCAGAGGAGCTCAAGCTGCTCGCCAAAGTCCCACCCGCGTGACCGCATCACCTCCGGGAAGTGCTCGAGTTGAGTGTCGCGCAGCGACAGAGCCAGACGCCCGGCTTCCAGCGTGGTCAGCGCCAGATTGGTTCGGAGGTGTTTCTCCCACTGATCCACCAAACTCTCGGGCACTTCCTCCAGGCGAACGCGGTACCACCTCCGACGGCGCATTCGGATGAAGTGCTCCTGCCCTGGGGCTGACGGCGCTGACTTCACCCATCGCGCCTTCCCCCAAAACCGATTCAGCGCATTGTACAGCGAAAGGCGCCGTCCGGTGCCCTCAAAAGACCACTTGTCCTCTGTCACCCGGTACGCGTCTGCGACCAGATTCAGCCCATATTCCTCTGCAATGTGTGCCACCCAGTGGTTGAAGATCTCTCCCGCGTCGGCTCGAGGAGCCGGGGGCGGGTCCGACACCAGGCGTGTCTGTGTCAGCAGACGATCCTTCCCGGGCTCCGGCGGAAGGGGCTCCTCTCGCCACGCAAGGGCATCGCTCCGAACCTCCAGCGGCCAGATCCCCATCTGCTGGCGCCCCACGAGGAGCTTCTCCGGTACGACCGTCTCCACCTGGACGCGCAGCATCAGTCCTGCCGTGGGGTTGCCCGGTCTGCCCTGGAGCGCCACCTTCAAACGATACGCATCCGCCTGTGCCCACTGCTCGGCGAGCAGTACATCCAGTCGTCGGGAAGTGGCTTCGGAAGCTGGGTCCTGGAAGTGGACCCTCATTCCGGGAGGGAAAGACGTAGGTGCCGCAGCCCGCAACTCGCGCGTGACCGCTTCTGGAAGGCGGGCCCAGTTCGATTCCTCCCGGCTACTGAAGAGGAGTGCCTCTCCACCGGCAAGTCGCGTCCAGTGGTCTCGATTCAGGCGCTCTACCGCGCCCACCAGCGCCCGGTAGGCCGCACTGGCAAGCTGGCGCACGGACTTGGTGCTCCCGTCGCGCAGCATCCAGGCCAGTATGGAGTCCGTGCGCGCTGATCGGCGGTATTCCTCTTGCAACCGTAGATCCCGATTGCCCCTCCGAAAGGCATCATCGTAGCGGTCAGCCATGCGCAGGAGTTCCTCCGGGGGGCGCCGGGAGACTTGGGAGTAGAACCCAAGAGCCTCCTGGAGGTCCGCCAGCGCCTGATTTTCCTCGCGCGCGCGCAGTTCCTCTTCGGTGCGACGGCTCTTCAGGTCCTGCACCAGTTGGAACTCTTCGCGACCGTCCTTGTGGAGCCGCATCCAGCGGTAGTCGAACAATTCGCCCAGTTGCCGCATCACTTCCCGCACCGGCTGATCGCGCACGAAGACGATTGCGGGCTCATCGGCGATCTCCGGGCGCGCCGTCATTGTCACCCCGGCGGCGGAACCCAGTTCCGCCAGCACTCGGGTCAGCGACCGTTTCGTAAGGCGCAGCGTTATGCGGCGCTCCAGTCGCGGATCGTCCAACACTGACGGGGCCGCGTGCGCGTGGCGTGGACCGCTCCCAGCCAGGCCGGCAGCCGCACAGGCACACGCGATCCAGATGACGAGTCCGGCAGCTTTTCCCTTCCCCGCGCCATTGAACCTCGGTGGTTTTTTCCAAGGTAACAGTCCGGCACGCAGCGGCATGGTGGAGTTCCTCCGAGCGAGGTGGGTTACGTGGAGATTATCGCCTACAGCATAGCGCAAGTGTTGGACGTGTGGGGTGGTGGTCTTCGTCCTTGACTCCGGAATTTGGACAGGATCAATAGGATCGGGAGTGAGGAGCAGACGGTTGTTGGGGTGTCTCACCGTGTGATCTCCTGTTGTTGCGGGTCGCGTTGTCCTCGTCCTCGGTCTCGAATAGCACGGATGGGTGTGCGTGGACGTGCAGACCTGCCGACCAACCCGCCCGGTCACGGGCAGGTTGGTCTGATCGGTCCCATCCGCTTCATTCGTCCCAAATCGGCGGAGAGCCAACTGCCGCGGCCTACAGCATCTCCCGGCGGAACTCAGGCCCCAGTTCCTTCAGGCTCAGCTTCACGCTGAAGGGACCGGCCGCGTAGGGGCCCACTTCGTAGACATCCAGGATGAACTCCAGGCCGTCTCGTTGGAGGCAGAAGCGCTCCAACTGGCGCGCGTCCAGCGCCTTGACCGTGCCGTCGTGGACCCACGCAGCCCCTTCGTTCCGCCGCAACTTGGCGATGACGGCAGCAGAAATCCGCTGCCGGTAAGGCGCACCGGGTCGAAAGAGGTTGCGCAGAGCCAGGCGCTTCGGCCGCCCGCTTACCAGCCCGAAATTGTAGGTGAATGTGGCGTGACTGCCGTGCGCACCCCCTGCATAGTCATTGACATCGCATTCGATGCTGAGGGCGCGGGGACTCCGGTGGCGGGTGTGTGAGGTGATTTCTTGCGACTACTCCGGGGCACTGGCGGGTTGGGTCCGGGTTTCCTTCGCGGCCTTGGTAGCCCAGATGCGATGCTTTCGGGTGACTTCCTGCGCAAGAGTCTGATTGGCCAGGCGCACCAGAGGCGTAGTGCCCGCCAGCACCGGATACACGGCCTTCGCTGCGTACCGCCCCGCCTGCCCGGCCCTCAGCGTGCGTGCCGCGGGTCCCTTGGCCGCGACCCCGCTCATCCCCAACCAGATGAGGCAGAACCCTGCGAAAGCCCCTCGTGCCAGAGCCTTGGTAGACCCCCCCGTCTCGCGCGGAAACATCATCTGTAACTCCCGGCAGTGATGGACATCGTGTCGCAACACGGTGCTTGAATCCCGGACCCCCCGATTCGACGACGACGAGCCGGACCTCACGCCTCACTCCGTCACTCCTGCCACGCCGGACGGGGGCCGCCGTAGCCCTGGCTGCGAATCCCGAAACTATCTGCGACGCGGTTGAAGAAGGCGAACAGGGCGGCGATGTAGACCGCTTCCGCGATTTGCGGATCCGTCCAGCCCAGATCGCGCAGGCCCTGCACCTGTTCGTCCGTGACCCGATAGGCGTGGCGCGTGACCGTCTCGGTAAAACGGAGTAATCCCGCTTCCGCTTCGGTCGGGCCGCCGGGTGTGGAATCGGGAACGCGCCCCTCAGCGAGTTCGTCCACTACCGCGCTCTCTTCGCCCTGCGACCGCAGGAAAAAGCCGTGGCTGTCCGTTCAGTAGGGGCAGCGGTTCAATCCCGAGACGAGGGTAGCGATCTGCTCCTTGATGCGCCGGGTGAGGTGGCCATCGGAGAAGTGGACCGTGTTGGAGAAAGCCATCACCTGGCCCAGAAAATCGGGACGCAGGGAGAAGCACTTCAAGATGTCCGGCACGAAATCGCGCCCGGTGGCTTCCTGGTACCGCGCATAGACACTCGCAGCGTCTCCGGTCGCCTCGGCTTCTTCGACCCATTGGATGCGGGACTGGCCCGGCGCCCGGTCGTTCATTTCCGGCGTAACCCCATCCGCTCGCGCGCCTCCTCCATCGTGCGCCGGGCAACCACTCGGGCGCGCTCGGCCCCGGCGTCCAGGATCTCCCACACGCCGCCGGGCTCACTTGCCAGGGCGGCCCGGCGCTCGCGGATCGGCGCGAGTTCTCCGGCAATCGCCTCCCCGACAGCGGGCTTCAACTCGGAGTAGCGGAGAGATCCCGCATCGTACTGCGCCTGGAAGTGCGCCACCTGCTCCGGCGTGCCGAATGCCTCCAGCAGGGTGAACAAGTTCTTCACCCCGGGACTCATTTCCCCTTCGAGAGGGCCGACATCCGTCACGGCGCGGTTCACCTTCTTGCGAATCTCCTGGTCGGTGTCCGCCAGACTGATGAAACTGCCCGGGATGGACTTGCTCATCTTCCGGGTCGGCTCGTTCAGCGCCATTACCCGCGCCGCCGGGGTCAGCGCGGGCTTCGGCTCGGGAAACGTGTCACCGAAATGGTGGTTGAACCGGCGCGCGATCTCCCGCGAGAGCTCCAGATGCTGGAGTTGATCCTCACCCACGGGTACCAGGTCAGCTTTGTAGAGCAAAATGTCCGCCGCCTGCAGCACCGGGTAGTCAAACAGCCCCACGTTGACGTTCTCCCGGAACTGCTCGCTCTTGTCTTTGAACTGGGTCATGCGCTCCAACGCCCCCACGGACGCCAGCGTATTGAACAGCCAGCAGAGCTCAGTATGCTCGGGGACGTAGGACTGGACGAAGAGCACACAGCGTTCGGGATCCAGACCCGCCGCCAGGAGATCCAGCGCAGCCTCATAGATGCGCGCCGGCAGTTCCTTCACCTCGTAGGGGATGGTAATCGCGTGGAGGTCCACAATCGAAAAATAGCACTCATGCTCCCGAGTCAGCCGAACCCAGTTGCGCACCGCGCCCACGTAGTTTCCGATGTGGATCGCCCCGGTCGGCTGAATGCCGCTGAAAACGCGTGTTGCCATAGCTCCCGTTCAGTCCCTCTCCGTCTCCAATTTCAGGTTGGACTTCCAGGGGATGGTCAGATCAGTGTCCTTGGGAGCACGCCCCTTCCATCCCGGAAACCTGGCGGCCGTCTCCCGCACCACCGGCAGCACCGGAAGGTCCATGCGCGGGGTTGCCGGCGCGTTCGAGACAATGCGCCACGCCTGCCGTGCTCCTGCCAGCCCAACCCGCTGCGGGAAAGTCCCCAACAGCATCGCCAGGGGAGAACCGGCGCGTTGGAGTTCGGCCACGGCAGCCGCTCCCCCTCCGTGGCCGATCACAAACGGGGCGTCGCGCTTCCCCTGCACGGCACGCGCTGCCGCCAACGTGAGGGCGTCGTCCGCCGCCACGACGGCGCGCGCGCCGGGGTGGGCCGCCAATGCGGCGTCCACCAACCGCCGCACTTCCGTATCTCCCCGCGCGACCACGCGAATCCGCAGTGACGGACCCACCTGCCCCGCCGCTTCCTGGAGCGACCGGAACCATTCCGGCCCTCGCGCCTGGGCGGCAACGGCGATCACGTCGCCCCCGTTCGGAAGACGGGAAGCCAGATACTCTGCACACAGGCGGCCGGTCAGCACGGGGTTGCACCGGATGAGCGCGGCGGCATTTTGGTCTTCGCTCCCCTCACCCAACAGCACCACGTAAGACTTCTGTGCCTCTGCCTTCTTGATGAGGTCGGTCAACTGGGCCGAATCTACAGGTACGACCAGCAGCACACTCAACCCCTGCTGGATCGCTTCCTGCATGGCCAGCGTCTGTTCGGAAACCCGGCGGTGGGCGTCACGAACGACCAGTTCGACTCCCTTTTCCCGGGCAAACGTCTCGACTGCGTTCCGCACGACCTGATCGAACTCGGAGTTCCCATCGGCCAGGCAAAGCCCCATCTTGAAACCACTGTTCGGAGGTGAGGACTGGCGGCACCCCCCCGTTGCCGCCAGCCAGGCGGCGCAGGCGAGGATCTGACGGCGGCGAGGACGCGGGTACGGCATGCGGTGGCTCAGGGAAGGGCCGCGAACGGCCTCGGGTAGATCTTACGGATCGTGCGATCCATGATCCACTCCCGGTCCGTATCCGTCAACCAATCCCAGGCTTCGGTGTACAGGGCCTTGGCTTTCGCGTAGCCGCCGTGCCCGCGCACCAACGGCCAGTCAGTGCCCCACAGGCAGCGCTCCGGCCCGAACGTCTCGAACACCTTGCGGAAGATAGGCTCCGCCTTGCGGAACGGCCACTCTTCTTCGCGCGATATCGCCCACGGATCGGTGATTTTTACATGCACGTTCGGGTAGCGCACCAGACCCAGGAGGTGCTGGATCTCGGTACCGTCGGGCCCTTCGTCGAGCGGGGGCCAGCCCATGTGGTCTACAATCACCGGCACGGTGGGATAGCGTTCGAGCGGGGCGGCGAGCATCCGTAGTTGCTCGACATGAGTGAGGAGGCAGATCGAGATGCCGAGTTCAGCGGCCTTGTCCCAAATCGGGAACGTCTTCGGGTCCGAAAGCCACGTTGAATTGCGGTTGTGGCTCGGGCGGAGACGCAGACCGGAAAAACCCCGTTCGCGCACCTCATATTCCAGCTTGCGCGGCGCGTCGGGATCCTCCGGGTCCACGAGGCATACCCCCGCAAACCGATCCGGGTAGCGCGCCAGGCAGTCGGCCGCGTAGGAGTTGTCGTACCCATAGTAGATGACCTGAACAAGCACTGCCCCGGCCACCCCGTTCGCTGCCAACGTCTGGAGCAGCTCTTCCGCCGTCGCCGATTCCGAGGGGGGATTCGCTGTGCCGGCCGCCCACGGGAAACGGGCGGTATCCAGCGTCCAGACATGGACATGGGGTTCAATGACGGTCATGGGCGTTCTCTCCTTGAATCATCCTCGTTCCGGGGCGGATCGGTCGGACCTGGCGAGGGGGACGTGCCCTGTTCACGCCTCGTCCGCGAACCCACCCGCTGCTGGACGCACTGTCTCATTGTCTCTTAGGGCCTGCTCAAAAATAAAGGAGTCGATTTGCAGAAAAGGTGATTCACTTGGAGCATGTCTGACCTCGGGGATCTCCGCACCCGGTTCGAGCGATTGCGGCCATTTCTGAATGAACGCGCCTGCCGACTATGGGCCGCCAACGAGTCTTTGGCACTGGGGCACGGCGGGCTCCAACAAATAGCTCTGGCAACGGGACTGGCACGCAGCACCCTCATTGACGGACGGCGTGAATTGCGGCCCAAGACCGCTGCCGATTCTCTTGCTCGCGACCCAGACCCGGACCCGGAGCGAAGCCGGCGTCGCGGGGCCGGTCGGAAGCGCGCCGAAGCCGAATGCCCGGAGTTGGTAACGGCCTTGGAAGCATTGGTGGATCCACTGGCGCGGGGTGATCCGGAATCGCCCTTGCGGTGGACCACCAAGAGCACCTATCGCTTGGCCGCCACACTGCGGGACCAGGGTTTTTCCGTCTCGCCGGGCACCGTGGCCCGCCTGCTTAAGGAGCGCCGTTACAGCCTGCAGGGGACCAGAAAAATACGCGAAGGCAGTCAAAATGAAGATCGAGATGCGCAGTTTGTGTTCATCAACTCTCAGGTAAAGCGATTTCAGGCGGCCGGGCAACCAGTGGTATCGGTGGATACGAAGAAAAAGGAGCTGGTGGGCGACTTCGCCCAAGGGGGCCGGGAGTGGCAGGCGGAAGGATGTCCGGAGGAGGTGCGTACCCACGATTTTGTGGACTGCGAGTTAGGCAAAGCGATCCCGTATGGCGTCTACGACCTGACGGCCAATGAAGGTTGGGTCAGCGTGGGCACCGACCATGACACGGCAGAATTCGCCGTAGCGAGCCTCCGTTGCTGGTGGCAGCAGATGGGCCGGGCACGGTATCCGGAGGCGACGGAGTTGTTGATCACGGCTGATGGCGGGGGTAGCAACGGAAGTCGATTGCGCCTCTGGAAGGTAGCCCTCCAGGCTTGGGCCAACAGCGACGGCCTCGTGC
>SXGS01330841.1_pt1 | contig 13441 bp, 12 predicted proteins | sample 3174681 | NCBI WGS metagenome assembly SXGS01 (sample SAMN11356861, study PRJNA531348) | freshwater metagenome | isolation source: freshwater sample F1-80 | place: China: Fuxian Lake, Yuxi | collected 2017-12-25
ATGCGCTGCTGCGGATCGAGTCCCGCCAGTGCAGCCGTGACCTCGTCGGCCTTGTAGCCCACCACAACCAGCACGCGCTTGGGGTCGAGCGCGAGCGCGAGCTCGACCACCCACGCGATCATCGGTCGACCGCAGAGCGGCGCCATGACCTTGGCCCACCCAGTCTTCATCCGAGTCCCCTGGCCTGCTGCCAAGATGATCACGGTGTCGGGCCGGGACATGGGGCTCTCGCGATGGAAACGAAGGGGGCGTGTGAGGACGACGAAAGGGCCGAACATGGTACGGGCAGGGCCCGGGAAGTCAACGCGACCGCCCCGGCCCGCCCGGCCGATCGGCGCCCCGGGGCCCGTCGGCACCGACCCGGACGGATGGCCCTCAGATGGCTCGAGGAGGGCCCCTCGGCGCCCCACGCCTGGCCCCGGGCCGCTACCATTACGACGGTCCTCCCCGACTTCGGGAGGTTCCTGTCCCGTGAAGATCGCGCTGACCGGCGGGCCGCACAGCGGCAAGTCCACCCTGCTCGCGGAGCTCGCCGCGCGCGGGTTCAGCACGGTTCCCGAGGCCGCCATCCGCGTCATCGAGGAGCTCGTGGCCGAGCTCGGCCGCGACGAGGCCCGCGTCTGGCGCCTGACCCACGTGCCGCAGTTTCAGGAGCGCATCGCCCAGCGCCAGCTGCAGCTCGAATACGCCGCCCGACAGGAGAGCGCCGCCGCCGTCTTCTGCGACCGCGGCCTCGTCGACGGCCTCGCCTACATGCGCCTCGTCGGCGCGCCCCCGACGCCCTTCGTGAAGGCCGCCGTCCAGAGCTCGCGCTACGACGTGATCGTGCTGTGCGAGATCTGCCTGCCCTTCAAGCCGCGCGTCGACACCGGCCGCACCTCCGACCTCCAGCGCGCCCGCGAGATCGAAGCCTCCCTCATCGCCACCTACCGCGAGCTCGGCTACCAGCTCCTGCGCCTGCCCGCCGAGAGCCCCGTCGCCGCCCGCGCCGACCTGCTCCTCGACGAACTCTCCCACCTCGGCCTCATCGCCCGCACCCGCTGACCGCGCCGGCGCGTCGGCCAGCCTTCCCCTTCGATGCTGCTCGCCACTCCGTTTCGGCGTTTCGTCGCGGCGCTCGCGCTGGGGGCGGCCGTCTCGGCGGCGGCGCTCGGGCTGGCGTTGGGGCAGCGGTCGCTGGGGCTCGCGCTCGGGGTCGAGGGCGAGGCGGAGCAGCGGGTGGTGGTGCTCGGGGGCGACGCGCAGGGTGCCGCGAGCGAGGTTCCGGTCGGGAGCGCGGTGCGCGCGCTGGCGGTGGCGGATGGACGCCGCTGTGAGCTCGAGCCGGTCGACCTGATCGAGGAATCGGACTTCCTGCCGAGCTACGCGGAGATCGAGCGCTTCTTCGAGCGCCAGCAGGCGCTGTCGGAGCTGCTGGCGGAGCCCGCAGTCGAGGTCGAGTTCACCGAGCCCTTGGGAGCGGCGCGCAGCGTGACCATCGCGCCCCGCGAGCGCGCGCTCGTGGACCTGCCCGGCGCATTCTGGAAGCAGCTCGGGATCGGCGCGGCGAGGCCTCGGCGCGCTGGCTCGCGCTCGTCGGCACGTCGATCCTCGTCTTCGCGCAAGCGGCCGCGGTCTACAGCACGCGCGAGCTCGCACTGCCGGCCGCGACGCACCGCGCGCTCTCCGCGCTCAACCACACCGGTGCGCTGACCTTTGGCGCGGCCATGATCGCGCTGTTCCTCGTCTATCCGCGGCCGCTCGTGCGAGCGCGCTGGCTGGCGCTGCTGTTCACCGTGGTCGCGCTGTGGCTGCTCGCCGACGTCGCGCGGCTCGTGCCGGATCCCGCGACGGGCAACCAGCTCCCCACGCTGCTCGAGATGCTCGGCATCCTCGCCGCCATCGGCGTGCAGGCCTTCGCCACGCGCCGTGACCCGCGTGGCCGTGCCGCCCTGCGCTGGCTCGGGCTCTCCGTGGCGCTCGGCGCTGGCGGCTTCGTCGCGCTCGTGATCGCGCCGATCCTGATCGGCGACCTGCCGCCCGTCTCGCAGGGCGCCGCATTCCTGCTGTTCCTGCTGATCCACGTCGGCGTGGCGCTCGGCGTGGCGCGCTACCGCCTGTTCGAGCTCGACGAGTGGGCCTTCCGGCTCCTGTTCTACGTGGGAGCCCTGCTCGCGCTGCTCGGCCTCGACGCCCTGCTCGTCTTCGCCCTGCAGCTCTCCCCGGGCCCGTCGCTCGGCCTCGCCGTGCTCGCGCTCGGCCTGCTGTGGATGCCGCTGCGCGACTGGCTCTGGCGCCGCTTCGTCGCGCGCCGGCGCATGGACGAGAACGAGCTCTTCCGCTCCGTCGTCGACGTCGCGTTCGCCGCGAGCGCCGCCGAGCGCGAGAGCCGCTGGAAAGCGCTGCTCGCACGCCTGTTCGACCCGCTCGAGCTCGCCGCGGCCGAAGGCGACGTGGCCGAGCCGGCGCTGCGCGACGACGGCCTCGCGCTCGCCCTGCCCGCGCGCGCCGGAGCTCCCGCGCTCGTCGTGCGCAACCCGTGGGGCGGCCGTGGCCTGTTCGGGCCGACGCACCTCGCGCTCGCTCGGCAGCTGTGCGCACTCGCGCAGTGGATCGAGGAGAGCCGCAATGCCTACGACCGCGGCGCCGCCGAGGAACGCCGCCGCATCTCCGCGGACCTGCACGACGACGTCGGCGCGCGCCTGCTCTCGGGGCTGCACCGCGAGAGCCTCGAGGCGACGCGCGAGAGCGTGCGCGAGGCGCTCGCCGACGTGCGCACGATCGCGTCGGGCCTCGTGGGCGAGCGGCGCGTGCTCGAGGCCGTGGCCGCGGCCCTGCGCCACGAGAGCGGCCAGCGACTCGACGGCGCTGGGCTCGAGTCGCGCTGGCAAGCGACGGGCATCGACGCGCGCCAGCTCTCCTACGCCACCTACCGCAACCTGATCGCCTGCCACCGCGAGCTCCTGAGCAACGCGATCCGCCACTCGGGCGCGCGCAACGTCTCGGTGCGACGCGCCGCCGAGCCCGACGCGCTGACGCTCGAGGTGCAGGACGACGGCCGCGGCATCGACCCGGCGCGCCCGCGCGGCAACGGCCTCTCGAACCTCGAGCGTCGTGCGCAGGCCATGGGCGGCACGATGCGCTTCGAGCCCGCGGAGGGCGGCGGCCTGCGCGCCACCCTGCGCGTGCCCCTCGGCGACTGACCGCGCTCCGTCGCCGCGGCGACTGTTACATTCGAGACCATGGACGCGCGGACGGTGCTCGTGCTCGAGGACGTGCAGGAAATGCGCGCGTGGCTCGCCGCGCAGGCGGAGCGACTCGTGCCCGGTGCGCGCGTCGTGACGTGCGGAACCCTCGGCGAAGCGCTCGCGTTCGTGCGCACGCTGGCGCCGAGCACCGCGAGCGTGCCGCTCGCGCTCGTGGACCTCGGCCTGCCCGACGGCTCCGGCATCGACTGTGTGCGCGAGCTCGCCGCGCGCGAGCCCGAGGCCATGATCGTCGTCGCGACGCTGTTCGACGACGATACGCACCTGTTCGATGCCCTCGCCGCCGGAGCGCAGGGCTACGTGCTGAAGAGCGAGCCGCAGGCTGCCGTCGAGCGCGCCCTCGGTCGCATCCTGCAGGGCGAGCTGCCGCTCTCGCCGTCGATCGCCCGGCGCGTGCTCGCGCACTTCCGTCGCCCCGCGCCCGCCGCGCCGAGCGCGAGCGAAGTCGCCCTGAGCCCGCGCGAGACGGAGGTGCTCGCCGCGCTCGGCCGCGGCCTGCGCGTGCGCGACGTGGCCTACGAGCTCGACCTGAGCGACCACACGGTCGGTGACTACGTGAAGGCGATCTACCGCAAGCTCAACATCTCCACGCGCGCCGAAGCCGCCCTCGAGGCCGCGCGCCGCGGGCTGGTGCCGCCGAAGGGCTGAGCGCGCGCCCCCACTTGCGAGCCGCATCCGACGGATCGGCGCCGACCGCGCCCGCGGTCCTGTGCTGCGAGAAGGCCCCCCCCGGTTCGGGGGGATAGCGAGAGTCGGGCTTGTCGCTTCTATTTGGAGTGCAGGGCGCAGGACATTCCGTCGCTCGCGCCCGCTCGCTGCCTGACAACTTCCCAAGCTCCCCCCATGTCGCTCCGCAACTCGCTCGCCGTCCTCGCCACGCTGCTCTTCGCGCCCCTCGCAGCCGCTCAAACTCCGAACCTCCTGCAAATTCACCAAGGCCAGGCCGACCCGGTGACGGAGGGCTTCTTCCCCGGCACCCAGTTCAACGGCAACTACTCGAGCCCGAACCTGCAGGGCGGGATTGGGCCCGTGACGAGCAACGGCACGGCCGCATGGCGCATCTACGACGTCGTGGCGCCGCCGAGCTACATCACGAACTCGAGCACCTATGACTGGATCGTCGGTCCCTACAGCGGCGCGAATGCGACCCAGACCAACGCCAAGAACTGGCTGATGTCGGCCTACGTGGACCCGGCCGTCGCGGGCTCGATCAGCCCCACTTGCCCCGCCTGCACGCTGATCAACGCAGCTTTCAACGTCACCTCCCACGTCACCACCGCGGCCAACGGCACGACCGCGGGCTACAGCTACGTGGTCGCGTTCGAGGAGCTCCCCAACGGCTCAAATCGCGTGCACTGGGAGTACACGCCGACGACGCTCACGTTCACGCGCAACGCGATCGTCCCCGGCGGCTTCATCTGGGTCGAGCTCTTCTACCGCTCGGCCACCAACAAGGCGCGCCTGTTCGTCAACGGCGTCGAGCTCGACTCGGACGTCACTCCCGCCTACATCGCGCAAGTCGACAACCGCATCGCCTTCGGCGACTTCAGCTACACGTACTCGAGCTTCGGCGGCGCCGACTGGGCCACCGTGCGCTTCGAGCGCGGCACCGAGGGCATCGACCTGCAGGGCGCGAGCTGCGGCCGCGTGACCTACTGCCCGCCGACCGCCAACAGCTTCTCCCCCACCGGCGCCCAGATCTCGATCGCCGGCTCCACCTCGCTCAGCACCGGCGGCCTGATGGACCTGACCGGCACCGGCATCCCGCCCAACAAGTCGGGCACGCTGGCCTATGGCCTCGTGCAGGCCGCGATCCCGTTCGGCGCCGGCACGCTCTGCGTCCAGCAGCCCAAGCGCCTGCAGGTCGTGAACTCCACGGCGATCGGCTCGATCAACTACACCCTCAGCATCACCAACCCCGCCTACGGCTTCACCCCGGGCTCGACCTGGAACTTCCAGTTCACCTTCCGCGACCCCATCGCCGGCGGCACCTCCCTCAACACCTCCTCCGCCCTCGCCGTCACCTTCTGCCCCTAAGGGCGGGAGTCGACCGCGCCCTCGCGCCCTCGAACTAGCAACGAAGTTCCACGGGCGCAGCTCGCTTCGCGGGGCAATCCGCCGGCCGCGGGCCGTGCTACTCTTTAGCGCGTCGCTGCGCGCGCCCTCACCGCCCCCCCCCGAGCGGCTCGCCGGCCACGCCACTCCCTTGCAGCGCGAGGACCTCGATCTGACCGGAGAGGTCGTGCTGTCCTACGGGATGCAGGCGTTCGTCTGCGTGCTCGTGGCGAGCCTGCTGCTCCTCTACTCGCGCAAGCCCGGCGGTGGGCACCTGCGCTGGTGGAGCCTCTCTTGGGTCGCCTGTGCGGTGTACTTGGGCATGGCGGCGCTCGCGATCAGCAGCGTGTACTTCCTCGGCATGCCGGCCACCGACGTGCGCCGCATCAGCTTGTCCACGGTCGCCGCCGTCGCCGGCCTGCTCCAGCCCTACTTCATGTGGCTCGGCGCAGCGGAGGCGCTGAGCGGTGTGCCGGTCGAAGATCGCCTGCGCCGCAAGAACGCGCTCGTGGTGCTGCTCCTCGCCCTCGCGGTCGGCATCGGCTCGACCTGGCTGCCGGGCACCGGCCGCATCCTCACGCGCCTCTCCGCGAAGCTCCTGTGCACGGGCGTCGTGTTCGTCGGGGTCGCATGGACGCTCTGGAAGCGCCGCGGCGACAGCACGATGCGCGGCGCCGCCGTGCTCGCGCTGAGCTCCGCGGTCTACGGTCTCGGCCAGATCCACGCGCTCGGCTGGGCCTTCTGGCGCGAAGTGACCGAGGGCCAGAGCGTCCTGCCGTACTACCTCGGCTTCTTCGACGTGATCCTACTCGTGTTCATGGGGCTTGGGATGCTGATGTGGCACCTCGAGGAGGTGCACCGCCGCGCGGAAGAGGCGCTGGTCGAGCTGGCGCAGAGTCAGGAAGGCCTGCGCCAAGCCCAGAAGATGGAGGTCGTCGGGCGACTCGCCGGCGGCGTGGCCCACGACTTCAATAACCTGATGACGGTGATGTACGGGGCGACGGACATGCTCGCTGTCTCGCATCCGCCCGGCACGCCTGAGCACACGTACGTGCGCAGCCTCTCGGACGCGCTCAGCCGCGCGCGCGGGCTCACGACGCAGCTGCTCGCCTTCAGTCGCAAGCAGGTCGCGCGCACGGAGAGCATCGACCTCGTCGGCATGGTGCGCACGAGCGAGAGCATGGTCGCGCGCCTCGTCGGCACCGACGTCGTGCTGCGCACGCAGACGAGCGAAGGCCCACAGGTCGTGCGCGCGGATCCCACTCAGCTCTCGCAGGTACTGATGAACTTCGTGGTCAACGCGCGCGACGCCATGCCGAAGGGCGGCCAGCTCTCCATCGCCGTCAGTCGAGAGCGCATGGAGGACCCGGCCACTCTCGAGCGGCTCGGGCTTGCTCGCGGGATCTACGCCAGCCTCTCCGTCACGGACACGGGCATCGGCATGGACGAGCAAGTCCGAGAACACCTCTTCGAGCCGTTCTTCTCGACCAAGCCCGCCGGCGAAGGCACGGGTCTCGGTCTCTCGACGGCGTACGGGATCGTGCGCGCGGCGGGAGGAGCGATCGAAGTGCGCTCGGCCCCCGGGCGCGGCTCGACCTTCACCGTCTACTGGCCGCTCTCGCAGGACGGTGCGCTCACGCCCTCCGCCATCGCCCGAGAGCAGTCCCGCCGCGCTCCGAGGCGGCACAGCGGTCGCGTGCTCGTCGCCGACGACGAGGACGCGATCCGCGACATGCTCGCGCGCCTGCTCCAGAAACAAGGCCTGATCGTCGAGACGGCCACCGACGGCGCCGACGCCCTGCGCAAGCTCGAGTCGAGCGAGCCCTTCGATCTGCTCGTGACCGACATGATCATGCCCGGCATGGACGGCAGCGAGCTGATCGCCGCCGCCCGCGCGCGCCAGCCAGCTCTCCGCGTCCTCGCCATCTCCGGCTACGCCGGCGACCTCGCGCGACGCAACATCTCCGCCGACGTCCCTTGGCTGCAGAAGCCGTTCTCGGCGCAGGACCTCGCGGCCGCGATCGACCGCGCTCTCGTGCCGAAGCTCAGCTAGTCGCCGAACTCTGCTGTGCGACCGCAGCCTCCGCGGTCAACCTTTCGCGGGACGCTCTCCCGCGTGCCTTCCAAGCATCGGGCCTAGCCGCGAGAGTGCCCGAACCTCACGCTCGCCTCGCCCGTCGCAGCCCGGTGCGCCGCTGGGCGCGGAGGGCCTACTTCCAGAGGATCTGCCTCTGGTTCGCGAGGAGCTTCTTCTAGTTGGCCGCGATGGCCTTCTGGTTCTTCAGGACCGCGCCTTGGTTGCGCAGGGTCGATTGCTGGTTCGAGAGCGTTGCACTCGCCATGCGGCACAGCCTCCTTTGCCGCTTACGCCAGCGCCGCGCCCACTTGCAGCCCCCGAATCCCACATTCCCAAGGATCGCCTCGCCGCACGCTCAGTATCCGCGCTTGAGGACATCGCGGGCGATGACGAGGCGCTGGATCTCGTTGGTACCTTCGTAGATGCGCGTGACGCGCGCGTCGCGGTAGAGCTTCTCGATCACGTACTCGGCGGAGTAGCCCATGCCGCCGTGGATCTGCACAGCGCGATCGACGATGCGGTCGAGCGCCTCGCTCGCGAACAGCTTGGAGATGGCGGACTCGCGGCTGAAGGGCTGCTTGGTGTCGCACAGCCACGCGGTGCGATACGTGAGCGAGTCCATGGCGTAGATGTCCGCCGCGTTGTCGGCCAGCATGAAACCGATGGCTTGGTGCTCGCCGAGCTTCTTGCCGAAGGTCTCACGCTGGTTCGCGTAACTGACGGAGAGCGCGTGCGCTTCCTTCGCGCAGCCGAGGCAGTTCGCCGCAAGCGCGAGGCGGCCGCGATCGAGCGTGCCCATGGCGATCTTGAAGCCCGCTCCGACGTCGCCGAGGCGCTGGTCATCGGAGAGGCGCACGTTGTCGAACGCGAGCGCCACCGTCGACGAGCCGCGCTGGCCCATCTTCTCCTCGCGCTTGCCGACGCTGAAGCCCTTCGAGTCGCGCGGCACCATGAAGGCCGTGATACCTCCGTGCGCACGCTTTTGCGTATCCGTGATCGCGTAGACCGTCACGAGATCCGCGATGTCGCCGCTCGTGATCCAGACCTTCTCGCCGTTCAGCACCCACTCGTTGCCGTCCTTGACGGCCGTGGTCTTCATCGCGCCGGGATCCGAGCCCGCGTCGGCCTCGGAGAGCGCGTAGGCGCCGAGCAGCTTGCCCGCGGCCATGTCGGGCAGCCAGCGCCGCTTCTGCTCCTCGGTGCCGCCGACGATCACGCTCATGGCGCCGATCGACGCGTGCGCGCCGAAGGTCACCGCGACCGAGAAGTCGCCGCGTGTGAGCTCCTCCATCACGACGCACAGGCCGGTCTCGCCGAGCCCGGAGCCGCCGTACTCCTCCGGCACCGCCACGCCCATCAGCCCGCACTCGGCAAGCTTGTCGAGCAGCTCGCGCGGGATCTGGTGCGTGCGCTCGATCTCGGCCGAGCGCGGCCGGATCTCGGAGTCCGTGAAGTCGCGCGCGAGGTCGCGCACCATCGTGAGCTCTTCGGAAAGCTGGAAATCCATACTTGTGCGCTTCGGTCGGGGGACCCCGAGGCCCTTACCTCCCGCGCAGGGCCGCGGAAGGCCGTCCCGGGGCCGGGGCAGGTTCAGGCGGGGCGAATTCGGCCGCGAGCTCGAAACCGCGCGCGGTCGGCAGGGTTCCATCCCCCGCGTGCCCGCATCGTTCGTAGCGCCGTTCGTGCCGCGATACCATCTTCAGCCGGATCCAACGGAAAGCGCCGACCATGAAGTTCATCCACATCGTATTGATTCTCGCAGGAGCCGCCGTAGCCAGCTATGCCGGTGCGATTTTCGGCCTGCAGGCCGTCCCGGTCGCACCGATCTCGAACGGGGCTCCGACAGCCGCAAAGGACGCGGTCTTGACCGCCGCGCCGTCCGCCGAGTCCAAGCCCTTCGCCGCCTCCGAACTCGACGGCCTGCGCGGAGCCGTCGCCGGCCTGCAGCGCGAGGTCGACGACCTGCGCGCCCAGCTCGCGCGCCGCGACGTGGCCGCGAACGAGACGCCGCGCGAGGCCGGCACGGTCGCGACGGTCGGCGCCGTGGCCGATGTGCAGCGCGAAGCGATCGTGCGCGTGATGGAGGAAGAGCGCCAGCGCGAGCAGCAGAAGCGCGACGAGGAGCGCAAGGAGCGCGAGAAGGAAGCGCTCGACCGGTTGGCCGAGCGCGCCAGCAAGGAACTCGGCCTCTCCCCCGCCGACCAGACGCGCTACGGCGACTACCTCGCTGTCGCCTCGGCGAAGCGCGAGGAGATGTTCTCTGGCATGCGCGGCGGCCAAGGCAACGGCACCGACTTCCGCACCGCGTGGGAGGACTACCGCACGTGGAGTGAGAACGAGCTGAAGGGTACGTTCGGCGACAACCTCGGCCAGCAGATCGGTGATTGGCAGCGCGAGCAGATGCGCGGCGGCGGCACGGGCTTCGACTTCAGCGGTCGCGGCGGCCAAACCACCGGAGGCGGCGCTCCGCAGCCGGGTCAGGGCGCGCAGGGCGGCGCCCCCGTTCGGGGACGCGGCCGCTAGTGAGCGCGACGCCGCTGCGGCGCGGGCTGTCCCTGTTCTTGGGCTGGCTCGCTGACCGAGGGATCCCCCGCCCGCTGCGGGCCCCGATCTTCCGCGCCTACGCGCGCGCCTACGACGTGAACCTGAGCGAGGTGCGCCTGCCGCTCGGGGAGCACCCGTCCATGGGTGCATTCTTCGTCCGGCGTCTCGTCGATGGCGCGCGCCCGTTCCCGGCCGACGCGCGCGTGTTCCCCTCGCCCTGCGACGGCACGGTGCAGTCGATCGACTGCATTGAACGCGACACGATCCTGCAGGCCAAGGGCCGCCCCTACTCGGTGCGCGAGCTGCTCGGCCCCGTCGGCTCCGACGTCGCGCTCGACGGCGGCCACGCGTGGACGATCTACCTCTCGCCGCGCGACTACCACCGCGTTCACACGCCGGTCGCAGGCTCGCTCGTCGAGGCCGTCTGGCTGCCGGGCGCGCGCTACTCGGTCGCGCCCAAGGTGCTCGCGGCACGCCCCAAGGTGTTCTCGATCAACGAGCGCTGCGTGATGCGCATCGAGACCGCGCGCGGTCCGCTCTTCTACGTCATGGTCGGCGCCCTCAATGTCGGCCGCATCAAGGTCGTCGGCGTCGAGCAGGCGAGCTCGGGCCGCCTCGCGAGCCCGCGCACACTCGCGCTCGGCGAGGAGCTCGCGCGCTTCGAGATGGGCTCGACGGTGATCCTCGTCGTGCCGCCGGGCGGGCCGGAGCCCGCGGGTAAGCTCCCCCCGGGCAGGTCGCTGCGCATGGGCGAGCCCATCGGCTCTTGGCCGCGATGAGCGCGAGCGCGCAGCCTCTGCGTCTCGCGCAGCTCTTCGCAGCCGCAGTCCTCGGAGACTGGGACACGGTGCGCGCCCTGCGCCGCGCCGCGCCCGCGGGCGAGCCCGACCGCGCGTGGCGTGAGACCGTGCTGCAAGTCCACGTGTTCGCCGGCTTCCCGCGCGGCGTCGAGACCTATGGCGTGCTGGCCGAGGAGGGCGGGCTGGGCGAGCTCGAGCCCGACGAGCGCCTCGCCGAGCCCGAGCACTTCGCGCGCGCCGACGCGCTCTTCGAGCGCATCTACGCTGACCACGCCCCGCGCGTGCGCACCCTGCTCAACGACGCGCACCCCGACTTTGCGCGCTGGATCCTCGGCCACGCCTACGGCCGCGTGCTCACGCGCCCCGGCCTCTCCTCCGCGCAGCGCGAGCTGCTCGCCGTCGTGGCCCTCGCCGCCCTCGGCCAAGAACGCCAGCTCACGAGCCACCTGCGCGGCGCTGTCCGCTGCGGCGCCACCCCCGCCGAGCTCTCCACCACGCTCGAGTCCGTGCGCTCGATCATCGGCCCCACCCGCTGCGACGCCGCCCTCGCCCTCGCCGCCCGCTACGCGACTCCCTGACGTCCGGCCTCTTTCACGGCGCGAGGCTGGGCGCTCGCAACGACGCACAATCCATCGACTCGCTCCCCTGCACTTCGCGCTCTCGCAACTCTTCGCTTGAGAAAGCGAGGACTCGAGTGCGGATCTGCCGCGAACGGCCGCACGTTCAGCGGATGCGGCCGCGGAGCTCGAGGGAGCGCAGGCGGACGGGCTCGAGGGAGCGCAGGACGAGCGCCTTGTCGCCGTAGCTCGAAGGGTCGGGGCGAACGGGCGTGTCGCGGCCTAGGAGGCGCTCGTCGAGGAACACGCTGACGTCGCCGCGGCCCTGCTTGAGCTCGATGCGCAGCGTGTAGCGCTGGCCCTTCTGCAGCGCCTCGAACTCGTTGCCCTTGCCGCGCTCGAGCACGTCGGCGAGCAGCTGCGCGTAGGCATCGGGGTTCCCCGAGCCGATCTTCCAGCGCCCCTTCTGGCCCTGGTTCGCGGCGCCGAGCAGCACCACGTGCACGCCGGCGATGCTGACCGAGAACAGCCGCGGCTGCCCCGACTGCGCGGGCTGCTCGAAGTCGACGCACAGCTCGAGCGCGTCGCCAAGCCGCAGCGGCGGCTGCAGGAACAGGGTCGGCCACGTGCGCTCGTCGGCCACCGCATCGCGCGTCGCGGAACGCGGGGCGATCCAGCCCGCGCCGTCCGGCAGCCACTCGCCGCGCTGGAAAGACCCGGAGTAGCTCGCATCGAGCACCCAGCGCATGCGCACCGCGCCCGTCGGCCCGAGCTCGAGCTCGCTCGGCCCGTACGCGCGCCTCAGGATCGCCTCGTCGTCGAGCTCGGCCTGCGCCCGCAGCTCCGCGCGCCGCGCGCGCAGCCACTCCGCTTCCGCCGCCACGAACTCGAGTTCGAGATGCCGCGTGAGCAGCTCGTCGATCCACTCGACCTGGCTGCGCACATCCACCGCGCCGCCCGCCGCCGCCGTGCGCACCTTGCTCAAGCTGAGCCGCGCCCGCTCCACGCGCGCGCGCGCCTCGCCATCGCTCTTCGCGCGCTCTCCGTCGAGCCAGCCCGAGAGCTCGGCCGCCAGTGGCCCCCACTCCGGCCTCGTCGGCGGCTCGATCGCGAGCTGGGCCGCCTCGGCGCGCTCGCCCAGATGCCAGCGCAGCAGCGCGCTCTCAAAGCGCGCGTCCACGCCGAGCTCCTTGCCCGCCAGTCCGGCGAGCGCCTCGAGCGCCGCGCGCGACACGAGCGTGCCCTTGCCGCTGTCGAGCTCGCGCAGCGCGAGCAGCCCCGGCGCCACCGAGGCCGGTCCGTCGACCGGGCGGAAGCGGAAGCCGCGCTCGAGCGCCTGCTGCGCCTCCTCGACACGCCCGCGGAACGTCAGCGTCCCGAACTGCAACTCCACGAGCATCTCCGTGCCCGACGCCGCGCGCAGGGTCGCCGCCGCGCGTTGGAGCACGCCCTCGAGCACTCGCGCCTGCGCCGCGATCGACTCGCAGCGCGCGCACGGGCACGAGCGCCGGGCTCTGCGCGAGCGCCTCGAACTGCTGCGCGATCGCGAGGAAGCGCCGCGAGCGCCAGCGCGCGTCGAGCTCCGCGAGATTGTCGGCGAGCAAGCTCTCCGCCACCCGCAGCCGCGTGCGCGCCGCGACCGGCTCGAGCTCCGCGAGCAGCGCATCGCGACTGCGCCGCAGCTCGTCGGACACGTCCGCGAGCAGCTCGTCCGGCTTCACGCGCGCCGCCGCGAGCGCCTGCGCGTACAGCTCCTCGATGCGCGCGCGCACATCGCTCGTGCGCCCGAGCTCGATCTCCTCGAGCAGCGCGTCGTGCCGCCGCTGCAGCTCCGCCGCGCGCCGCCGATCCTCGCTGCGCCAGCGCTCTTCCAGCGTCGCCACCGCCGGCCGCGTCACCTCGCGATCGATCACCTGCAGGATCGCCTCGACGTCGCCCGGCGCGAACCCCGCGACGGACGCCGCCGTCGCTCCGATCAGCTCCTGCGCGCGCACGTCGAGCGCCGCCCGCGCCGCCGCCCAGCGCCCCTCGTCGAGCAACGCCCGCGCGCGCTCGCCCTGCACGACGTCCGTGTAGTGCCGCGCCAGCCGCTGCTGGAGCACGCCGAGCGACACGCGCCGATCCTCATCCACGGCGAGACGACGCTCCGACAACTCGAAACGC
>SXGS01085802.1_pt1 | contig 13439 bp, 15 predicted proteins | sample 3174681 | NCBI WGS metagenome assembly SXGS01 (sample SAMN11356861, study PRJNA531348) | freshwater metagenome | isolation source: freshwater sample F1-80 | place: China: Fuxian Lake, Yuxi | collected 2017-12-25
GACGTCCCCTGTGGGTGCGGATGCGGAGCCGGTCCCGGAACTGGAGTTTGATCAGACAGTGGGTTGGTAATTCTGCGCTGTAGTAATGGCACACGCGGTGCAGCGTGAGCAGGCGTGGTGTGGCTGCCGGCAGAGCGCACTGAATGTTTAGGGCTGCCGATGCTGGTCGGTCCAAATCGGGCCATTTCCGCCTGTTGCGCTGAGCGTACTCCTCGGAACGTCATACAAAAGTGATCATTGACCATTAGGTAATGGCGGGGCGGAGGTTAGTGCAGAGTTGGACTTGACCACTGCGGGGTCAGCGCTTATCATTTGCGGGGGCCTGTGGGCTTGAACTTCTTATCCGTGGAAGGCATCGCTGTTACACGCCCCGGTCATTTCGGGGATAAGGTCGTGATAGTTGATGGCCAGTTTGGTTGTGGGAAGACTATGCTGTCGCCGATTGTTGCAGCGTTGGAACGCGCCGAAATTCTGACCTATGCCTATGAATTGGAATACATCTGTGCCTATTATCATCTCGGAAAAATTAGCCCGGATGCTGCAACGAATTTTATCCAAATACAGGCAGACTTACGAATTTATAACACCTTGATGTCGCGTGAAATCAATTTCCGGCCGAGCGATCTCTCGAGCGTTTTTCGTGATATTCATCCTTGGCGGTATCTTGTGCGTCTCTTCGGAAAGGGAGACGAACACGTGCCCGAAAAACTTAGAGCCTTGCGTCCGATCTTGAATTTGACAACACACAATTTGACGCCTTTCAGTGAGCCGTTATTTTCTGCTCTCGGTGAACGGCTAGTCCTGATTCAGGTCGTTCGGCATCCGCTTTATATGATCAAACAGCAGACCTTAAATATGGAACGGCTTTTGACGGATGTGCGGGACTTTACAGTTTATTTTTCCTACAAGGGAAAGTTACTTCCTTATTTTGTGTATGAAATCCGGGATGTTTTTGTCAATGCGAATGCTGTTGATAAAAGCATCTATGCTATGCATCATTTGTCTGAAAGAGCCGAAGAGGTGAAAAAGGACTTTATGAGGCGATTTGGGGCTAAAATCATCACGATTCCGTTCGAGGGTTTTGTTCTTGCTCCGGATGGATATTTGAGAGAGGTTGCTTTAGCTTTGGAAACCACCATAACGGCTTCGACCAGGCGCGCGATGCGAAAACAAAACGTTCCCAGAGAGAAGATTTCTGCTGGGATCCCTCTACCAATCTATAAACGTTATGGCTGGGAACCGCCTCAACCTGGTTTGACCGAACGGGCCGAATTGGAGCGGCGGCGAAACCTTTTTTTCAGAACCGCTTCGCCTGAGGCATTGCGCATTTTGGACAAAATTTCACAAGAATATGAAGATAGTTACGGTAACAACTTGTTTAAATAAGACCTATGCTTGAAATATCAACGGATTGCCAAGATTTTAATAAGGCCTTGCAGGCTTGCCTTACTGACAAAGCGAATCAGAAAGGAATGAAAAATGCTGTGGCAATGCTCAAGGCCACGAGACTCACTAGGGCGTCGATCCTGTTCATTGGAAATGGAGGTTCTGCGGCAATCTCCGGACACATTGCGTTTGATCTATCAAAATTACCACGTTGAAGGCTTGGGCAGTGAGCGGTTCGCCAACCCTGCCCCCCTTGGGTTATGGGTACCAAATTTTTTTCGGGAAGCCATTGAAGTGCCCGGTTATCCCGGGGATATTTTGATCGCATTTCCAGCAGTGGGCAGTAGAAAAATATCCTCAATGCTTGCGGCGCCGCACGTGCCAAGAAGATGTTGGTTGTTACCCTTTCAGGTCTTGATTGGGAAAGTTCTCTCCGCCAGTAAGGGGAGATCAATCTTTGGGTTGCCTCTCATGCTTTCGGTTATGCGGAACTTATTCATGGTTGTTAGCATTACTTCAATGTCGCAATCGTCGGTAAGGCGAAGTATCACATACGTTAGCTAAGAGGATGGGAGCGTAAGTGAGAGAATTACGTTTTGCAATTATCGGTTACGGCAAGACGGGGAAGATTCGATATGAAACCCTCTCGGCCATGGCCGGCTGTCGTGTCGTACGGATTTGTGAACCGGATCCACAGGCGATATTCCCGACCTCAATTCCCAATACTTGTCAGGTTGGGGATGTTTTCCGTGATAGGGAGGTCGATGCGGTTATTGTTTGCACCCCCAATCATTTTATTAAGAATTATGTGATTCAGGGATTACGGCATGGCAAACATGTCTTTGCCGAAAAACCTCCCGGACGAAACATGATGGAGTTGCAGGCAATGATCGATGAGGAGAAGCAGAACCTGGATCTCAAACTTATGTTCGGCTTTAATCATCGGCATCATGAAAGCATGCTGCATACCAAAAAACTGATAGACTCCGGTGAGTATGGGCGGATCCTTTGGCTACGGGGACGTTATGGTAAAAGTGTAAGCGCGGATTTTTTTTCTAGCTGGCGTTCGCAGAAAGATTTAGCTGGCGGAGGGATTTTTCTAGATCAGGGAATTCATATGCTGGATTTGTTTTTGATGTTCTGCGGGGATTTTGATGAGGTGCAGGCGATGGTGTCGAATCTCTACTGGAAGCTGGACATCGAAGACAATGTATTCGCCATCTTTCGCAATCAACAAGGCCAAGTGGCGTCTCTTCACTCTACGATGACCCAGTGGCGTCATATATTTTCCCTCGAAATTTTTCTGGAGCTCGGGTACATCACAATTAACGGATTGAAAACCAGTTCGAATACGTATGGGGAGGAGGCGATGACCATCGTCAAGAACCGAAGTCTTCCTCCCGCAGCAGTCTGGACCCAGCAGGAGGATATTACATTTCCAACGGATTATTCCTGGCAAAAAGAAATGGCGGTCTTTGTCGAGTCCATTCGCGCTAAGGAGGCGGTCCCCGTAGGGAATACGCAGGATGCCTTTAAGTTGATGCGGATTGTGGAAAAAATCTATGCGCAAAAATAGAATTGATTTTCATGGACAGACGATTTTGGTCATAGGAAGCACACGCGGGATAGGCCATAGGACGGCAGATCTTTTCGCCCGGTTGGGTGGTAACGTAATCTACACTGGCACCGGGGCGCGGCCAAATTTTTCTTTGGGGCGGAACCGGTATCTGTCTCTGGATTTGGCCAAGCCAGCAAGTTTGAAGCATTTTTTCAGGGAGCTGAACAATTTTTCGCAGATAGATGTTTTGGTCAACAATGCAGGGATCAATATTATTGAGTCGATTTCTGATCTTGGCTTGAAAAATTGGAATAAGATTCTTGAAGTGAATTTGACGGGTGCCGCCCGACTGCTCAAAGTAGTTTCTGCGAGGATGATGGCCCGCGGTCAAGGGGGGAAGATCTTAAATGTGAGCTCCATTTTTGGCGTGGTATCACGGGCCCAGCGAAATTCTTATTCGGCCAGCAAGGCGGGATTGATTGGCCTGACACGGGCCAGTGCACTGGATCTGGCGCCGCACGGTATTTTAGTGAATGCGATTTGTCCAGGGTTTACCAAAACGGATTTGACCATGTCGATTCTATCAGCGCAGGAAATCAAACAGTTGGTCGCGCAAATCCCTGCTGGCCGCATGGCGACCGAAGATGAAATCGCCCGTACCGCGATTTTTCTGTGCTCCCCCTTGAATACCTACATGACTGGCCAGATGGTTATCATAGATGGAGGATATACGATAAGATAATGTTCGATTTTAAGGGTAAAACCGTTTTGGTAACCGGTGGCAGCCGTGGGATCGGGCGTGCTATCGCCGAACAGTTTTTAGCAAGCGGCGCCACAGTGATCATTTCGGGACAAAATTCTTCTCAGTCCTGTGGCCCCCCAAAAAAAATACTAAAATGTATTCCGGTAAATTTTCTTAATGCCGCTGACATGAGCCGGTTTCTGAGTGTATTGGTGCGGAGTTTCAGGATTGATATTCTTGTTAATAATGCCGGGCGGCATTACCCGCAGGCCATTCATCAGATCACAGATGAGGTTTGGGCAGAACTGTTTTTGTTGAATGTCACTACACCCATGCGATTGATGCGTACGCTTGTCCCCCAGATGCGCAAAAAAGGGTGGGGGCGTATCATTAATATTTCATCGATTGCGGGATTGGTCTCCAAACCGGGATCAGGGGCATATTCGGCGAGCAAAGCGGCCTTAATCGCTTTGACCCGATCTGTGGCGTTAGATGTAGCTGCGGATGGAATTCTAGTGAACGCCCTTTGCCCGGGGCACACACAGACCGATATGATACGGACACTGTTGAAGGAAAACCAACGGCAATCTTTGTTGGACGCAATTCCGCTTGGACGTTTTGCCACGACGGAGGAGATCGCGCGGTTTGTTTTATTCCTCGCTTCTCCTTGGAATACGTACATCACAGGTCAATCCATAGTTGTTGACGGAGGCGTGACGATCCAATGAAGATTCGCTCCCGCATTAAAGATTATACTTTAGAGATGTTTCCGGAGTGTTTGACGCGAAGAGGAGAATTGTTGGGGCGGCTCAAATTCGATAGATATTTTTATTTTGTTGACCGGGCTTTTTATGAAACCTATAAAGCCCAGATCGATACCTTTGTTGGCACGGACTTTTGCCTTCAGATCGTTGCGGATGAGCGCAACAAGAACTATTTGCGACTTGCGGATTACTATCGTGCCTTGATCGAGAAAGGAATCACCCGCAATGATTGCTTGATTACATTCGGCGGGGGAATCCTTCAAGATATCAGCGGATTTGTTGCGTCCACCTTGTATCGAGGCTTACGATGGGTCTTTTTCCCAACTACACTTTTGGCTCAGGCGGACAGTTGCATCGGATCCAAAACCTCGATTAACTTTGATGATGGAAAGAATTTGATCGGGAGCTTCTATCCTCCGGATGCCATCTTTGTTGACCCGAGCTTTTGCGACACCTTGAGCGATTCTTGTTTTCGTAGTGGATTGGGAGAGGTCATTAAGTTTCATTTGTTATCGAACCCGCAACAATATGATTTATTGGAACGATATTTGGCTTCCGAAAGTTTACGCCGAAGCCCGCTTTTTCCGGATATTGTGCAGTCAACGCTCGAAATTAAGAAATCATATTTTGAAGAAGATGAGTTCGATACAGGACGGCGGAATTTGCTGAATTATGGTCATTGTTTCGGCCATGCCTTGGAGTCCGCCAGCAATTTCTCGGTCGCCCACGGGGAGGCGGTTATTGTCGGGATGGGATTCGCCAATCTGTTGTCGCAGCGGCGTGGAGTGATTCCCCCAAAAACCTATCAGGAATTTGAATCCATTTTAGCTCGTTATTATCCACATTTTGCATTGAACCACATTCCGGTTGAAAATCTGATCCGTTATTTGAAGAAAGATAAGAAGCGTGTTGGATCGCAATTGACCATGATACTTGTTAAAGGTATCGGTTGTTCGTTTAAGGCGGATGACATTACCGAACAGGAAATTATTAACACGTATCATCATTTTCTTGAAATTTATCCATTAAGTTGAGAGGGTGCTATGCCAAAAGTAATTGGGATGATCCCCGCGCGGTTGGGAAGCCAGCGTGTGCCAAGTAAGAATATACGCCTCTTGGCAGGGAAACCATTAATTTCCTACATCATTGAAGCGGCCAAGGAGTCCGGGGTGCTAGATGAGATTTACATAAATTCCGAAGCTGATATTCTTTCTGAGATTGCTACAGAGTGCGGGATTTGCTTTTATAAGCGCCCGGCACATTTGGCGATGGATCAGGCCAACAATGATGACTTCGCTCTTGATTTCATTAACAACGTTCCTGGGGATATCCTTGTGCAATTGCTACCGACCTCACCTTTGATCACTCCGATGGAAATACGGCAATTTGTCGATGCTATGATTTCAAGTGGCTCTGACACGATGGTTTCGGTAGTCAATCATCAGCTTGCGTCGCTCTTTCAGGGCAAGCCCATAAATTTTTCTACCTTGGAGTCGCACAAGTCATCGCAGATGATGGTCCCTACCCAGTCGTATGCCACTGTTCTGATGGCCTGGTCCTATGAGAATTTTCAAAAAAATATCCGTGAGCTGGGATGCGCCTATCACGGGGGGCGTGGAAAAATCGGTTATTATCCGCTTGGAGGTTTGACGACTATTGATATTGATCATGAAGAGGACTTTCTTTTGGCGGAAGTGGCGATGCAATTTCGCCAGAGTCAGAAATTTGACGAGAAAAAGTATTATGAGTCCCAGCGAAACAATCGGGAAGTCGCGGAGATTGATGTGCCTCAGATCCTGCGGAAGGACGGGGTGTTGCACAGCGATTTCACTCAGGAAAATTTTCCTTTGGTCAATCTTTATAACAATATCGCCGCAAAAGACAACACAAAATCTTGGTGCCAGCGGATCATCAACACGGAAAATAATAGCGCGACTTTGATCTCGCAGATCCCCGGAGAAGGCAATCGGTTGCATTATCATCCGGATTGGAATGAATGGTGGTACATTGTCGCGGGGGAATGGGAGTGGAATATCGAGGGGAAGACGTTCCGTGTTCGGCAGGGGGATATCGTTTTTATCGACAAAGGCAAATGGCATAAAATCACTGCTGTAGGAAACCATCCAGCGGTGCGATTGGCGGTCAGTCGGGACAAAGTGCCGCATGTTTATCGGGAAGCGGGAGTGGGATGACATTAGGTAATTTAAGCCAACTTTAGTGGTATCGGGGCGTCCCTTATTGTGCGAAGATTATTCGTGCTTTGAAAAGTCGCAAAGCTAGGACGCTTCCTCTGAGTGAGTACCCCGTCTTTGGTAAACGAGTTTTTGTCCCCATTCTGGATGGGTCCCTTGTGCCTGCAGATGAATAAACAGTAGAATTTACCGTAATCACAAGGATGATCAAGCTGTCTTGCGATTAGTGGAAATAATGCATCCTGTGGACGCCGGCCGCCTTCGGCATAGGACGCCGTATCACAACCACCGGGATTACATATTTTTTTCATGAGCGGTGGCATTAACGATCTGGCCGGGCGGACAGGTTAAATTACTTTTTTTCTGGGCGAATTGCATCGGCTGGAATACCTTTATCGGAAAACCGATCCTCAGGCAAGAAAATTGGTTCTTAAATTCCTCAGTGCAGATCACTGATAACCTGATACTGGAATTATTCTATGGGTTGTACGCCTGCGTTCTATTTAATCGAAAAGCTGACGATCCCAGCTGCGTTGTTCGTTGTTTTGCCAGCGATTTTTCGAGATCCCACGACTCGAGGTAGCCATCTTTATTATGTAGAGGGTCATCCATGGGCCATCTTCGGATTGGGAAAGTGTTTAGTTCTTTGGAACATCTCGGTTGAGCGTTTGGATTTCTGCTTGCGTGATGTTCGTGATGAAAATGATGATTTGGTGCGTCTAGTTTTGCACTATAAGGATTTGGCAAGAATTCTTGATCAAATTGTGCAGCGAGATTTATTTCAGAAGGTTGCGCAATATTCTGGCGCCAACGAATCCCATTTATTCATTTACTTAAAGAAGCGGGCGATCATTTTTTCTTTTAACGCTGAAAATGCGCTCTGGCGTATGTTGTTTTTAGCTCACTTGTTAAGATGGAAAACACAAGACGGTGGAAAAGATGGAAGGAGAATTTTATTTGCCCAGCAAAGGATTTGGATGAGGGAAGCTGTCTCTTACGCGCGCCCACTTGGAATCGAAATCATTGGTATCCCTCGAATATTTTTAGGGTGGAAGGAGTTTATAGTTTATTTTTTCGGTGAGCATCAAGTTCGGCAAATTTACTATAGACTTCTAATTCTACATCGAAAGATGCGACTTAAAATGCGGAGCACTCTTCAAGGGCAACGGTTGGGTGGTGGTGGGGAGGGGTGCTTGATAGTTGAATATAACGGACAGCTGAATTTGGATTATCCTGAATGTCATTCGGATTTCTTTTTTTTACCGTTTATTTCTTAAAAAGAGAATGTGATTGCTTTGTTCAATCAGTCGAATGATCCCCTCACGGAATTTAGGTCCAAAGAGTTGAGACGTTGGGGTGTCTATCCTGTGGCGCTTAGTCCCCGTGCAACGACTCAACCCGATGCTGATGTTTATTTTCCCCCCTTTTGGACTCGTGCTGATCCCCCAAAATTTCTAATGGAGAAAAGTAGGGATGAACCGTTAGTCAGGCGGTGGATCAGCCAAGAAACACGCAATTATTTTCAAGAGTTACAGTATTGGAAGGCGTTTTTTAGGCGTTACTCGGCGAGGTTGTATTTGACCTGGTACAAGTATGAAGCGAATCACTGTGTTATTGCAGAGGCGTTGCGTCAGGTCGGCGGTGTGACCGCCCTTTATCAGCGTGCTTTTGAAGAATTCCCATCTCCCGAAACCGCTGTGGGTGCGGATGTCTTTTTTGGCTTTTCGCGGGTGGGGGCGGATGTTGAACTGCGGGCAGGATCTCGCATCCCCTATTACGTTGTAACGGGCTACTTAGGTGACCACCGGTTTAATCTTCTACGGAAACAGGCTGAACAATTGAAAGCTAACATGCGTCGGAATGGTGCTCAGCATATTCTTGCATTCTTTGATGAAAATTCCCATCCTGACTCCCGCTGGAGCTTGGGGCATGAATTTACTCAGTTTAATTATGAATTTTTGATAAAAAAAGGTTCTCGAGGAGACATGGTTTGGGTTGTTATTGAAACCTAAGGCGAGTAAATCTTTGCGCCTCCGATTAGGACCGGTCTCTGGGTTGTTGGATAAGGCTTTGGCAACAGGTCGGTGCATTTTTGTTGGGGAAGGGGTGGACGCAGGGCATAACATTTATCCCCCCGCCTTAGCCTCAATGGCAGCGGATATCGCTGTTCACGGCCATCTCACAGCGGCAACCGCTGGTTTTGAGGCTTTCCTTGCTGGAACCCCCACGTTGCTGCTGGACCGAGAACGCTGGCATCGCAGTCGGTGGTATGGCTTGGGAAAAGGGCGGGTTGTTTTTAATGACTGGGAGGAGTTGTGGAAGACATGTTGCGAACATTGGAGAAATCCGGCGGGTGTACCAAGTTTAGGGGATTGGTCTTCTACCATACATGATTTGGATCCATTTCGGGATGGGCGTGCTGTGCAACGCATGACGACGTATCTCAACTGGCTGTTAGATAGTTTACGGCAAGGGTACTCAAGAGACGTTGCTTTAGTTGCTGCCGCGAAACAATACTCTGAGATTTGGGGGGAGGATAAGATCATCCGAAATATTGGGAATTAATCCTTAAATCCAGAGGTTCTTAGACGAGAATAATGAGGTTAAATTTTTCCAAATGGAATTCTTGGCCATGAGAAGAATCTGATAAAGGACGGGGCACCCGATGAGAACTAGGAACATTCAGAAGCCAAAGATAGTTTATGTATCATAGAACTAGTTTTTTATGAAGAATGTTGTTCAGAAAATCTTTTTGAGCGACTTTTCAATACGATGCAAGCCATGGAAAACTCTCGCAAGATCAATTCTGTTGACGATGGGAGTAATGATCGATATTGGGTGTCCATCCCCCGAATCCCCCAAACATTATTTTAGGGAATCAAACTTCAAAGTAACTTTTGATATCAGATTGCGATTTATATGGGTATTCAACACAGGGCAGGAGAGCGTATCGGCATTTTCGACGCGAATGGACACGATCCACCTGAGCTTTTTCCAAAATCATTTCAAGAATGCATCAACGGTGTTAAATCGATTTATGCCTTTCGCGCGAAAAGGAAAGAAACTCTTTGGAAACGAATGGAGTATAGAAGCAGTAAAGACAATCCCCGAGCTTGAGTTTGACCAGACGGCAAACCTGACAGCGGAAGCTGGGGGTTATCGGTGGACGTCCCCTGTGGGTGCAGATGCGGAGCCGGTCCCGGAACTGGCGTTTGATCAGACGTTGGGTCGGTAATCCTGCGCTGCAGTAATGGCACACGCGGCGGAGCATAGGGAGGGGTGGTGTGGCTGCTGGCAGAGTGCACTGAATGTTCATGGCTGCCGATGCTGGTCTGTCCAAATCGGGTAATTTCTGCTTGTTACTTAGCTCATATCTCTCGGAATATCCAACAAGTGTGATCGTTTACCTCTAAACAATGGCGGGGTGCAGGTTAGCGCACAGTGGTGCTTGACGGGTGCGGGGCCAGTGCTTACCCTTTGCATTGTTGGCTTGAATTTCCTATCTGTTATAATTCTGGAACTATCGACAAATGGTTAAGTATTGAAGAAATAAAAAGCCTTATATTCAATAAAGTCTATTGATTTATCTATAAAAAAAACTATGAAGAAAAAAGAAACTGATTTTTTACTCGATGTTTATATTCATGGAGAAACTATCAACCTTTGTGTTCCAAATATTCAATACGCAAGTGATTCATCATGGTATTCTTGGCTCAACGACTTATATGTAACAAGGTTTTTGGAACAAGGTCTCGAAGTTAATACGCCAGAAAAACAAGTAGAATTTTATAAAAGTCTAACTTCTTCGAATCGCTTAAGCTTAATTATTAGCGATAAAGAGAATTATATCGGAACAATTTCACTTTCAGGAATTAATCTAATTAAAAAAACTTGCGAAATTGCCGTACTTTTTGGAGAAAAATCTCCACAACCAAATTCAGATATGATGGCACTTGAAGCAATGGCTAGGTTAACTACTTTTGCGTTTGATCAAATGGGAATAGAAAGGATTTCTGCAGGCCAGCATTATAAACTTGTTAAATGGCAACAAAAGCTGGAACTTATTGGTTACAAAATTGAAGGCATAAAAAAAACTGGGTTTAGAAAAGGGCGTGAGGTTGCAGACGGTGTGTCTATCGCAATTACCTCCGAAGAATATAATAACGTTACTTCCAAAAGAAAAGCATTATGGGATGATGTTGATTCAATGAGTGCTAGAGTTTTAAAGTTACCTGCAAATCCAATCGTAAATAGGCTAATGGAGTTTCATGACACAGAAATCAAAAATTATTACACTCATATCTTTAATCTTTAAACTAGATGAAAGAGCAGTTAAATTATCAGCAGATCATTTCATTCAACAGCGATGTTGTTAAAGAATTTGCCAAAATTACAGGTGACCTAAACCCTATTCATATAGATGAAGATTTTGCTTTGAGTTCGCCATTTAAAAAACCTATTGTTCATGGTTTCCTATCAGGTTCAATATTCTCGAAAATTCTTGGGATGAATCTTCCTGGAGAAGGCTCCATTTATCTTTTTCAAGATATGAATTTCTTAAAACCAATTTTTTATGATACTGAATATCTAGCAGAAGTAGCTGTTGAAGAGATTGACTTTGTAAAATCAAAAGTCACGTTAACCACTCGAATTTATAGCTTAGACCGCTCTATAATTTGCATTGAGGGTACTGCAAAAATTATAAATTCAGATTGGGTCAAGAAGCGGCAGGAAGTCAACACTTGATTCATATATCAGAATGACAAACACAAAACGTGCTTTGGGTACTGTTCAATTCGGCATTCCTTATGGGATTAGTATTGTCGAAGGTTGAAGCGGGCCGCGGTGTCGGTACGCCGGCGGCCGGAACGGAGTGCGGGCTGGTAATTCCGCGCTGCAGGAATGGCACACGCGGCGGAGCATAGGGAGGGGTGGTGTGGCTGCTGGCAGAGTGCACTGAATATTCATGGCTGCCGATGCTGGTCTGTCCAAATCGGGTAATTTCTGCTTGTTACTTAGCTCATATCTCTCGGAATATCCAACAAGTGTGATCATTTACCTCTAAGCAATGGCGGGGTGCAGGTTAGCGCACAGTGGTGATTGACGGGTGCGGGCTTATGGCTTATTATTTATGGGTCCTTGTATGATTGAATTTCCTATCCGTTGAGAAAGAGGCTTTGGAGCTATTCAAGAGGTTGGCTTCCGAAGTTCTGGAGCTTGAGTGGATTTGTAACAATGGTCTTATAGCCGCTGCCGTTACTGAGGATATCATGTATTGGATGGTTAAATCAGGTTTAAAAGCATTCAAAGTCGGGATCGAGTCCGGAAACGATAAGGTGCTGACAAAAATTAATAAGCCAACCACAAAAGATAAATAAAGCGAGCGGGGGTATTATTGAAAAAATATTCGGATGTTTTCGCGAGCGGAAATTTTATACTTGGTTTTCCGCAAGAAACATTTGGTGAGATGCTTGATACGTACAATTTTGCTAATGAGCTCAATTGGGATTGGGCAAGCTATTACATTTGTCAGCCGCTCAAAGGGAGTGAAATGTTTTCTGCATTTCAGGCGTTGGGCGATGAGCGCTGCGACTATGAAAATTATGACAAAACTTTAAATCTTGGCAGATCTGCAGCGCGCGGTGAATTTGGCCACCATAAGGCGTATCATTCGCAAAGCGTGCAACATGAAGTTATTTTAACGGGATGCGATATCTTTAATCTTGATAAGAATCTCGTTCCATCGAAAGAGCAAGTAAAAGAAATATGGTTTGCATTTAATATGATTACAAATTTTATCCAGAATCCAATTTTTTTACCAAGTGGCAATCCATCTAAGATCGTTCGTTGGTTTGAAGCAATTTCTGGGGCCTATCCATAGAATGCGTCAATAGCCGCCGCTCTAGCGAAGGGTTACGGCATACTCGGTCAAAAAAAACAAGCTTCATATAAGAAAAAAGTAATCGTATCTTAGCGCAATCAGAATATTGGCAAAGACGTGTTAAAGAATTCCCGACCTTAGAGGAGTTTGCAAGCAGTGCTATATAATTTACGAAATGACGGTCCAAAAAATACGTTTGATCCCAGCTGCAAGCGCGACCCCGACACAACTTTCGGTCATGATTATTTTGATGGTCTGCGCGAACGAGGTTATGGTGGTTATAAGTACGATGGGCGGTGGAAAGAGATTTCAAAGCGTATTGTGGAACGATATCACCTAAAGGCTCCCGCGAAAGTACTGGATATTGGCTGCGCCAAAGGTTTTTTCTTACTCGATATGATGTCGCTCTATCCGGGTATTGAGGCTTGGGGAGTCGATACATCCAAATACGCTGTTTCGCAAGCACCTAAAGAAGTTCAAAAAAATATTTACCTCGTTGATCAAATGAAAATTCCCTTCAAAGACGGTGAATTTGATTTTGTGATGTCGGTTAACACGCTTCATTGGGTGACACCTGAGAAAGTACGACCAGCGCTTAAGGAAATGATGCGCGTAGGCAAAAAAAACTTTTTTCTTCAGGTAGACGCTTATCACAATGAAGAAGAAAAAAGACGGCTTCTTGCATGGGCGCCCAGCGTTTCCACGCTTTTTTCGGTGGAGGAATGGGTCAACCTGTTCAACGAAGTTGGATACAAAGGCGATTACTACTGGACAATTATTTAGCCACGGCTTTATTGAGCGATTTATGCCTTCCATAAATCACGACTTCCCAATTGTAGTGCTTGGAAGCAGCGGCTTCATAGGGAAGCATCTGGTTCGTTTTCTTGCATCCAAAAGCTTCCGAAACACTCTAGGC
>SXGS01144000.1_pt1 | contig 13438 bp, 10 predicted proteins | sample 3174681 | NCBI WGS metagenome assembly SXGS01 (sample SAMN11356861, study PRJNA531348) | freshwater metagenome | isolation source: freshwater sample F1-80 | place: China: Fuxian Lake, Yuxi | collected 2017-12-25
GATCACCGGCACCGCGCCGAGGTTGAGCAGGGTGAGCAGCGTGTTGCGGATGTTCAGGTAGCGGGCCCGGTCCTGGAGGTCGTCGGCCACGAGCAGGACCTGCGCCACATGCCGGCCGCGGCCGCGGAGAACCCGCTCATAAGCCTCGATCAGGCAGCTCTGGCCGATCGCGGCCACGGCCTGAAGCTGGGCCAGCTCGGTCGGTCGGCGGGTCAGGCCGATGCGGCCCATGCCGGCGCCGACGGCCCCGGAGCTGACCAGCACGACCCGCCGGCCGTCCGCCGACACCGCGTCGATCTGCCGCCCGAGCGCTTCGATCCGGGACGTGTCGAGCAGGCCATCGGGGCCCGTGAGCACGCGCGTGCCCACCTTGACGACGACAAGCTCCGCGGCGGCGATGACCTGTTGACGGATCGGATCGAACATGGCGGCGGGGAGTGGGCGTCCGTTCGTGGGATCGGCGCGAAACGCCGTATCGTACCCTCGCGGCGGCGTGCGCGGCCACCCGGCGATGCCGGCCCCTTCCACGGCCTGCTATGCTTCTGCAGCGAGGACGAATCCCGGCCGCGATCGTATCCTCCGCCCCGGCGTCAGGGGGCGGCGCGGCAGCCCGCCGAGGCCAACCTGCGATGAGCGATCTGTATCACGAGTGCGGCCTGGCCGCGATCTACCACCTGGTGGGCGACGAGCCGAGTCCCCTCTGCCCGGTTCAAGGGCCGGAGGAGGTGTCACGGCTCGTGCCCCGGATGCTTCTCGACATCCAGAACCGCGGCCAACTCTCCGCCGGCATGACCGTCTGGAATCCCCAGCGCAGCCAGCTCCTCGCCACCTACAAGGAGGTGGGGAGCGTCAGCGAGGTGTTCCGGATGAGCCACCGGGGCAAGTACGAAAGCCTGATGGAGCAGCACACGGGACGGGCCGCCATCGGCCACGTGCGATACGCGACCTGCGGTGCCGAGGACCGGGGCTACGCCCAGCCGCTGGAACGGCCGCACATCCAGAAGCGGAAGTGGTTCGCCTTCGGCTTCAACGGCCAGCTCGCCAACTACCCCGAACTGCGGGCGGAGATCCTGGCCACCGACGACAGCCATCTCGCCCGCGACAACGACACCGAAGTGATCATGCACGCCATCGGCCAGGAGTTGTCGGGCAATGCCGATCCCGATCCGATCGAGATGCTCGCCGCAATCTCCGCCCGCTTCGACGGCGCCTGGAACATCGCCCTGCTCGACGCCTGCGGCAGGCTCGTGGTGGCCCGCGACCCGCGGGGCATCCGGCCGATGGAATATGCCCGGCTCGGGCCGCTGATCGCGGCGGCGAGCGAGAGCGTGGCCCTGCTGAACCTCGGCTTCCCGGCCGAGTCGATCCGTTCCCTCGAACCCGGCACGGCACTGATCGTCGACGGCACGAATGTGAGGGTGGAGCGGTTCGCCGAGACGCCCCGCAAGGCCCATTGCTTCTTCGAGTGGGTCTATTTCGCCAACGTCGCCAGCACGATGGATGAGCGCAGCGTCTACCTCTCGCGGAAGCGGCTCGGGGAGGAACTTGCGCGGCTCGAGACGGTGCCGATCGACTCCGACACCGTCGTGGTCCCAGTGCCCGACACGAGCAAGGCGGCCGCCGATGCACTGGCCTACCGGCTCTCGATCCCATGCGTCGAGGGGTTGATCCGCAACCGCTACACCGGCCGGACCTTCATCGACGCCGCCGCGAGCCGTCGCCAGAAGGCGGAGACGAAATACACGCCCCTCCGTGAGGTGCTCGAGGGCCGGCGGGTGATTCTCGTCGAGGATTCGATCGTCCGCAGCACCACGATGAAGGTGCTGATCGGCCGCATGCGGTCGCTCGGGCTCGCCCGGGAAATCCACGTCCGCGTGGCCTGCCCGCCGATCGTCGCCCCCTGCTTCTACGGTATCGACATGTCGACCATCGACGAGCTTTTCGCTCCCGAGTTCCTTCCCGACGGAAAACTCACCGAGGCGGCTCAGGGAGAAATGGCGGCCCGGCTGGGGGCCGATTCGCTCCGCTACCTGCCGATCGAGGCGGTGGCCCGATCGATCGGCTTTGACGAGGCCGATCTCTGCCAGGCCTGCCTCACGGGCAACTATCCGACACCGGCCGGTGAGCGGCTCTACACGATCGCCCTCAGGCAGACGTCCCGCGGAGGCGCGGGCCGGACCTATGAAACAGCCCGGTAGGCTCACGCCGGCGGGATGACACGATCGCAGTCCGCGGGTCGGTCGTTGCGGTCGAGGGCGGCCCGCCAGACCGGCGCCCCGGCGATCCGGGTCCGGCGCTCGAAGTGGGTGCGGTAGTCAAGGTCGTGTTCCGGCGGCGGGGCCTCTTCGTCCCGCGGATCGGCGAACAGGCCGGTGGCTCTCGCGAAGGCCATCGACTCGTGGAAATATTCCTCCACGTCGGTCCAGACGTGCAGGATGGCCCCCGGCGGCAGCACACGGCCGGCGTGCCGAAGGAAGAGTTCCGAGAGCACCCGCCGCTTGCGATGGCGGGCCTTCCACCACGGATCGGGAAAGTAGACGTGGACGCCGCCCAGACAGGCGTCGGGGAGCATGCTGCGGACGAGGAAGGTCGCGTCGCCGTGGATGATCCGGGCGTTGGTCCGGCCCGCGGCCGCGAGCCTCCCCGCACAGAGGCGTGCGTAGCCCCCCGCGATCTCTGCGCCGAGAAAGTTGCGGTCGGGCGTCTGCGCCGACGCCGTGGTGAGGAACAGCCCCTTGCCGCTGCCAACTTCGAGTTCGACCGGCGCCTTGGAGGAAAACAAGGATCCAGGATCGAAGGGCGAGGGCAGCGACTCGAGCGCGAGCAGGTGCGCCGACAGGTCGAGCGATGGATCGGGTTTTCGTGGTGGGCGACGAGGCATCAGGAAACCGGGCCGATCACGTCGCGGTGGCCCGGCTGGCGGCGAGTTTTCCGGCCGACTCGAGCACGTCGATCGGCAGCGGCACCCCCTTGATGATCCCGTCCACGACGATGTTCTCGCGGACGAGCCCCTGGAAGCGGCAGACGATCATGGCCCTGGGACGGACGCGGATCCGTTCGACCGCGATCACGAGACGGTCCCCCGGCACCACGGGCTCACGGAATCGAACCTCCTCGAGGCCGCCGAATCCGACCACCTGGGCATCGAGAAGGTTGTATCGCTGGGAGTAGTAGCTGGAGAGTTGGGCCGCGGCCTCGCACATCATCACCCCAGGCATGAGCGGCACGCCCGGAAAATGGCCCCGAACCCAAAACTCGTCGGGTGTGAGGTCCTTGTAGCCGACACACAGTCCACGGGACAGATCCTCGTGCACGATCGCCGTGAGTTGCTCCATCTCGAACCGCTGCCGGTTCCAGCGACGAATTTCCTCGATATCGGCCACGACGCGGTCGAGATCGTATTCGCTGGGATGGATGATGTAATCGCGCGGAGCCACTGCGGATGTTTCCTCAGGCTGCTGCGGGTTGGGGGATTTTCGGGGCGGGACGGACGAACGCGAAGACTACGTGCGGATGTGCTTCCGCTTTGCCTTGCGGGCCTTGCAGCTGGCGGGCCAGGCGCCGTGATACGCCATCTTGAGTTTGCGATGGGGCTTGGCCATGGTCGACTCCGGGGACAGGAACGGATTGCCAAAAAAGGCGGGGACGCAGGTTGTACCACGCGCCCCGTTCGGCTTCCACCGCCTGCCAGGGCTACCGCTCGGCAGCCGCCGAGGCGCGTTCCGCGGCGATCGCATCACGGAGGCTGGTCCGCACGATTTCCACGAAACTCGCCCCCAGAAACCCGAGCAGCCCGCCGATGACGGCCGCCGAGACGCCGCCCAGGGCCGCGCCGGCGAGCGAACTCGTCGTCAGCGAGGCCAGGGCCGTCGCTCCGGTGATACCGCCGCACGCCGCGCCGATCCCGGCCGACACGGGCACCAGCCTGCCGAGGCTCTCCCGTTGTTCGAGCCTGCCGGGCCGGAGCGGGGGGATCAGGGGAGGAGATTCACCGGGCCGCCGGACCCGCGACAGGTCCCGGTCGGCCGTTTCCCGCAGTCGCGTGCCGATCGCGTTGCCCGCGACATGCATCGCGACGCTCGCGATCAACACCGCCGCGGCAATCCATCCCGCCAGCCCGAGCCAGCCAATCGCCGCTCCGGCCACGCCGAGGACCACCGCCAACCAGGAATATGTGACCGGCCGCATGTGCTGACTCCACAAGGGAGTATAGGCGGGCCGAAACGCCGGCCTACCAGCCGGCGGCAACCGCCTCGGGGCGGTAGATCGGCAGCAGGCGGTAGTAGACCTCGAGGGTCAGCACCGCCAGGGCCGTGTGGGCCACCCGGCCACCGGGCGCGGTTTCGGGGTCGGCGAAGAACCAGCTGCCGGTCTCGTGGCCGACCATCCCCTGGCGGGCGACCAACTGGTCTCGATTGCGGGAGTTCCATTTCGGCCAGGCGGGATGGTCACGCTGCAGGAGCGCCTGGGAGAGATAGAAGTTGAGGTAGACCGCATCCGGAGCGGGGCCCGCCTTGGCCAGCGCGGCGAGCCCTCGATCGATCGCCTGCTCCTCGGGCCAGGCGGTGTAGAGCCGGCAGAGCAGGCCGATCGCGGAGGTGCAGGGCCGGGACTGCGGCGACTGGTAGCCGTAGGCCTCGCCGCGGCGGACCTGCACCCGGTCGAGGAATCGGCAGACACCGTCGATCGTCGGCGAGGGTACCGGGATGCCCGCCAGTCCGGCGCTCTTCACGGCGGCGAGTTGCCAGGCCGTCACCGTCGTGTCGCCCGGTTGGCCGGGAAGGTAACGCCAGCCACCGCCGTGCATGTCTTGGGCGGTTTCGATGAAGCGCACGGCATCGCGGACGTAGCGAACGAGCGCCTGGTCCCGCGTCATCCCGAGCGCCTCGGCGAGGGCGAGGGTGGCCACCCCGTGACCGTACATCGTTCCCTCGCTGAGATCTCCCCCGCGGGGCGTCGGCTGCATGCGACTCATGAGGTAGTAGATGCCTCGTGTCACCGTCTCGCGATGAACGCCCTCGACGTGCGTGTGCCCGGCGCCGAGAAAGGGCAGCAGCGCAAGCCCGGTGGCCGCCGTCGTGCTCGAGACCGTGCCGGGATCACGGCACGCCCCGTCGCATTGGCAGCCGCTGAGATCAAATCGCCATGAGCCGTCGGTCGCCTGATGCCGCGCGAGCCAGGCGAGCCCGCGCTCGACCGCCGTCTCGCTGGCCGCGGAGCCCCCGTGGTTCACGAGGCCGAGGCCCCGTTCCGGTCCGCGACGCCCGGCGAATGCGCGGAGGAGGTCGGCCTCGCTGGCAGCCGCTCCCCCGGGCGCATGCGATGCCGTCTGCGCCGGTGCCGAGGCGGTGGGCCGCGATGCGACGCGGATGGGGGCGGAGGCTTCGCCGGCCGGGGGAAGGGCCGCTTGGAGGTCCTCGGTCACCGCCACCTCGGTCACCGCCACGAGGGGAGGTTCCGGTTGGATCACCGTCGAATCCGGCGTCGGCAGCGGTGCGGCGACGGCGGCAGGGATCGCCGCAGCGGCGATATCGACGGCGGCCAGCTCGGCCGGTGCGCCCCCGGCCGACGAGCCTGGATCGACGGCAGGCTCGTCGGTCTGGACGATCAGGATCGGTCGCGGCCGGTCCCGCACCTCGGCAGGGATCATCGCCAGGGCCAGCACGATGAGCAGGGCAACGTGCCCGATCAGGCTTGCATACCCCGAGCGGACGCCGGGGTGGCCGAGAAGTCGCTCGATGAATGTCCGGCTTCCAGTGCCCTCCCGCATCACGGCTGCTCCGCATTGCCGGAAACCACGCAGACCTTGCCGGTTGCGTGGACTGAGGCATCGCGAGAGCCCTCTGCGGCGCGCACCGCGATCCCCGCAGGGATCATCGGCCGTGGCCGGTGTCCCGCAGGACTATTCCTTGAACTCTTCGTCAACCGACTGATTGCGGTAGATCGGAAGGTGGCGGTAGTACACCTCGAGGATCATCGTCGCGAGCGATGTGCAGTAGAGGCGTCCGGCGGTTTCCGCCCCGTGGCCTCCCCCCTCGACCCCCTCGTGCCAGCTGCCCGTCTCGTGGCCGCTGGTCGCCTGGGTCGTCAGCAGCAGCTCCTTCATTTTCTTGTTCCAGGCGATCCACATTTCGCCCTCCATGTGGTGCATCACCTGGGTGGCGTAGTAGTCGTAATAAAGGTCCTTGTTGGGGCCCAGCTTCGAGATGTGTTCACAGCCGCGCTGCAGGGCCGGATTGTCCTTCTTCCAGCCCAGATACATGCGGCAGAGCAGGCCGACGGCGGTCGTGCCGGCCCCCTTGCCGGGATTGGTGTAGCCGTAGAAGGCGCCGTCCTCCTCCTGCACGGCGTTGAGGAAGTCAACGGCCTTCTTGATCGTCAGCGGGTTGACTTTGAGGTAGGCCATGTTGCCGCTCTTGAGCGCCATGATCTGCCAGCCCACGGCCGAAGTGTCGCCGGGCTGCTTCGGTTCGTAACGCCAGCCACCCCCCGACGGATCCTGTGCGTCCGAGATGAAGTTGAGCGCGAGTTGGGTCGGTGTGGCGAGCCGGTTGTCCTGCGACATGGCGTAGCATTCCGAGAGGGCGATGCCCGTGAGCCCTTGGGAATACAGGCTCCCCCCCCTGCCATAGGCCTTGCCATTGCCGGCGACCGTCAACTGGGCGAGGAAGTTGATGCCCCGTTCGATCTGGGCCTTATACGGACCTTCGCGATGGGTGTAGCCGCGGCCCAAAAAAGGCAGCAAGGCGAGCGCCGTGGCGCCGCAGCGGTCAGGGTTGTTGCCCGATTTCGTGCAGTTGCAGCCGGCGCACTGTCCCAGTTCGAACGACCAGCCGCCGTCGGGCAGTTGGTGCTGTGCGATCCACTTGAGCGCCCGGTCGACGGCCCTCTCCGTGTCGTCACCGCCACCACCCGCACCCGCGAGTTTGCCTGCCTGGCCCCGGGATCCGAGGCCGCCTCCCTTGCCCCCGATGGCGCCCATCTGCGACATCATGTCGGCCTCGGGTGCCGTCTCGGTGCCGAAGTCGGTGAACTCGACGGCCAGCGGCGCGGCCTCGACATCCGTGGCCAACGTCGTGACCTCGACCGGTGTGACCTCGACCTCGGTCGTCACCGCGACGTCGGCCGTCGCATCGGAGGTCTCGACAGCTTCATTCTTGGGCAGGTCTTCCTCGGGTTCGTTGAAGTCTTCCTCGGACTCGGGTGCGTTCGACGTAATGATCCGCGGCACCTCCTTCTTCGGTGGCTCGGTGACGATCAACGCCATGGCGAGCAGGGCGACGACGTGCACGAGCATGCTGATGGCCCAGGGGGGCGCCTGCCGGACCGCCTCGCTGCCGAGCGTGCCATCGCCTTCTTCGTGTTCGGCTTCAGCCGCCGCTTGACCCGCGCCGCCCTGTTTCACCGAACCAGCCTTGGCGGGCTCCGGTCGTCGAGGGGGCGTCGCCTTGGCGGCAGGGGGGGATGCTGCCGAAGAGGCCGGGGCCGGCGGCGGGGCTGCCGGGGTTCGGGGGGTTTTCTTTTTGAGATCGGGATCAATCTGGCTCGACATGGAATGTTCCCGTCAGCATGGGCTCGTGGTGACGCTCAAGCACGACCGCTCCGGCGATCGCTGCGATTCATCGAATCGCCCGGTTTTCAACCGTGGAAAGGGACCTTCGACCGTCGTCAAATATACCAATGGACGCGGGAGCGGGGGACCAGCGGCGGCATTTCCCGGCCGCACTCCCGGAGGCCTCCGCCGCCCCGCCAGGAACAGGTTCGGCCGGTGCCTGGTGGAGTATTCCCGGGTCTTTCAGGGTTGGCCGCGGCGGGGAATGGCACGGATTGGCCCTGCGCGGGCACCCCGCTGGCCTTCGTGAGTCTGGCCGGGTAAGTTTTCGGATCTTCCGCGGCCCCCTGTGGCAGCCGTGGCACACACGTCAGCCGGTCACCGGCAGATCAGACGACTCTGGAAGGACTGCGGCCACCGCAGACGATACGACCATGGCGAAGGGCAAGAAGAAGCTCGAGATCATCCACCTCGTGTGCGAGGAGACGGGCGACCAGAACTACACGCTGCGCCGCAAGAGCGGCGGCGAGAAGCTGAAGATCAAAAAGTATTCGCCGCGGCTGCGGAAGCACACGCTTCACAACGAGAAGAAGAAATAGCCTTCTTCGTCGCGGGCACGAGGCGGCGAAACCTCCGCGAACTCCCGGGAAGCGCCCCGGGATTCAGCCTGCCGACTCCAGCGCGGCGGCGATGGATTCAGGACCGGTCACCTCGACGACCTGGTCGGGAGAGTGTCGCAGGCGGGCCTCGTGCCGCGTGCCTGCCGTCACGATCGCCAGCCGGCATTCGGCCGGCCGGGTGAAGGTGGTGCCGCCGGGACTTACGATCAAGTCGATCTCGCACGGCGCGCCCGGGGCCACGACGACCGCCCCCGCCAGATGCGCCGCGACCGCGCGGCCCAGCAGCGTGGCCCGAATGTCGGCGGGCAGCCCCCACGTGATCGCCGCCGCAGGCCGCGGGACGAGACCATGCCGACACGCCGTCAGCCGGCCGCGACGCTCGAAGTACGGCACATTGGGGCCGTCTCGCCAGCGTGGTGTGGCCGTGGGATCGGCCGCGTGCCAGACGTGCAGCGAGCAGGTGCGATCGAGAATCGATTCCAGGCGGATGCCGGACGCCCGCAGTCGCAGTCCCAGGTCGTCGTCTTCCTGACCCCAGCCCACGAACCGCTCGTCGAAGCCGTTGACGGCATGGAAGTCGTCCCGCCAGACGCCGAAATCACCGCCGGCCAGCCGGGGCTTTGTGGGATGTCGGATGGCGGCGTGCCACCACGCCTTGCGGCGGCGTGCGGTGAGCATCCGCCGCTCACGAGGCGGGATCAGCGACGGGAGGTTCGTGATCGCGAGATTTTCCGGCACCAGCACGCGGCTCACCTCCTCGGGCAGCCGCGCGCAGAATCCGAGCAGGGCCGTGCCCCGTCGCCGGCGGGCGAGATGGGCCGCCACGTGGTGCCGGGGGATCATGCAGTCGCCGTCGAGGAAGAGCAAATACTCGCCGCGGGCCAGTCGGGCCGCCGCGTTGCGGACACGGGCCAGCCGGAAGCCTTCGTGCGGCTGGCTGGTGAACCGCACGGGAATGCCCGACGTCGCCGCGAACTCGTGGACGACGCGGTGCGTGCCGTCCGCCGAGCCATCATCGGAGACGATCACCTCCAGGCCCTTGCCGCCCCCTCGCTGCAGCGCGATCGACTCCAGCACCAGCGCGAGATGCCGTGGTTTACGGAAGGTGTTGACGAGGATGGAGACGTCGGTGGAATCAGTCACGGCACCGGCCCGTGTGCGGAGGTCGCCCGGACGGCGGAGGCGATCACGGCGGCCACATCGTCGCCCCCCGCGAGGGCCTGCATCGCGATTTCGACGGCGACCAGCGGCACACCTCCGAGATCCTGGCGGCGAACCTTCACCAGATCCTTGAGCGTGGTGACGACGAAGGCCACGCCGGCGGTCGCGGCCCGATCACCCAGCCCACGCAGATCGTGATCGTTGTAGGCATGATGATCTGGAAAACCGACGAACTCGACGACGTCGGTGCCGAGCGACTGGAGCGTGGCACGAAAAGCGGCCGGATTGCCGATTCCCGAGAAGGCCAGCACCCGCGCGGCCCGCAGCAGGTCGAGCGGCCGGGTCGTCCCCGCGGCCGATCGGAGGGCGACCGGCCGATGCTCCGCCTCCATCCATGCCGGTGGCAGGCGGCCGTGGCAGGCGGTCGCGAAGACCGTGCGGATCTCGGCACGCCGGGCCGCCGTGACGGCCGTGGACCGGGTGAGCACGACCGCCCGCGCCCGGGCCAGGCCGCCGAGGGGCTCGCGGAGCATGCCCCGCGGAAACAGGTGGCCGCAGCCAAACGGATCGGTGGCATCGATCGCGACGATGTCGATGTCGCGGTGCAGCCGACGGTGTTGGAAGCCGTCATCCAACACGATCGCGTCGGCGCCGGCCGCGGCGGCCGCCCGGGCTCCCGCAAGGCGATCACGGTCGGCCACATGAGGCACGTCGGGGAGCACGACGCCGAGCTCGGCCGCCTCGTCGCTCTGCTCGCCCGGCCGGGCCGCGTAACCGCGGCTCACGATCGTCGGCTTCAGGCCGCGATCGACGAGCAGCCGGGCGACCCACGCCACCAGCGGTGTCTTGCCGGTGCCGCCGAGCGTCAGGTTGCCGACGGAGATCACCGGCACGCCCGCCGCACCGCAGCGGAGAAGCCCCGCGTCGAACGCCGCGTTGCGTGCGGTCACGGCGGCGGCATAGGGCAGGCTGGCCGCGGCCAAGAGGATCCGTGCCGCGGCCGGGCCCGGTCCTGCGGCAGAGCCGTCGACGAGCTGCTTGAAGGTTTCCGCGTTGGGCAGCAGAGCCATCCCGATTTTCCTGCGTGGCCGCCGCGGGCGTGAGGTCGCCCGCGGGGTCGGCATCATCGTCGCGGAGCCTTCCACACCGTGCCAAGTCCGCCGCGTTTTTCCGAGATGTCGGGCGTCCGGGGCCGATATAATCGACGGTCGAGCCGGTGCGGCGTTTCGGCAGCCTCCAATCCCCCGCTGCCGCCGCAGGAGGAAACCCCATGGCGACGGTCTCCCAGCGTTCGACGGATCCGCTCGCCGTGGCGGGATGGTCGGAAGGCGTCGATCCCGAGTCGAAATCGGATCGTTATCTCTCCAAGCGGCTTGCCGCCGCCGGGTCCGACTACAAGGGCGTCGCCATCACGACGTTCCTGCTGGCGGCCGGCGTCGGAGTGCTGCTCTGGCTCGCCTGCGGAATTCTCGTCGAGCATTGGGGGGTGCCGGGCGGCTTGCCCGCGTGGGCCCGCTGGGCATGGTTGGCGGCGGGCCTGCTGGTGTTTGTCATGGCCGTCGGTCGCTGGATCGTGCCGCTCGTCCGCTACCGTGTGAATCTCGTCTATGCCGCCCGGATCCTCGAACGCGAGCATCCCGAACTCCACAACGACGTCGTCAATGCAGTCCTCGCGCGGGCGCATGCCGACGACACCACGTCGCTGGTCGTGAAGTCGCTGCGGCGGCGGGCGGCGCGGCAGCTGTCGTCGGTGTCGGCGGACGGAGTGATCGACCGCACGCCGGCCCTGCGGTTGGCCTACCTGCTGGCGGGGCTTCTGGCCCTGGCGTGCATCTATGAAGCGCTCGCGCCGAAAAGTTTCGTGGTTTCGGCGGCGCGACTGGTGGCGCCGTGGCTGGGAATCGCACCGCCGTCACGGGTGAGGATCGCTCCGCCGGAACTTGCCTGGCGGATGCCCGGCGAGCCCGCGCCTGCCGACCTTTCCGCACGGAAGCTGCCCGTGCAGGGGGGCGCGGTGACGCTCATTCGTGGCCGGCAACTCGTCGTCGCCTGCGACGTGCGGGGGCTCGCCGCGGAAGAACGCCCCATGCTCGTCGTGACACCCGTGAGGGACGACGGTTCCGCGGAACCGGCGACGGCCGCATGGCGGATGCCGATGGCCTCCGGCGGAGTCAACGGCGTGCATTCCGTGCTGCTGCCCGACGCTTCGCGCGGACTCGATCGCCCGCTCGAGCTCGTGATTTCAGCCGGAGATGCCCGCAGCCCGCGGATCCGCGTGGTGGTCGTCGATGCGCCGGCGCTGCTCGTGCGCGAGGTGCGGTATGACTACCCCGAGTACACGGGTCAGGCCGATGAGACCGTCGAGTGGCAGGGCGACCTCCGGGCCGTCGAAGGCACCAAGGTGACGATCGTCGCGGAGTGCAATCATCCGCTGGAGAGCGCGTGGATCGATCTCGGCTGTGAGGGCAAACGGAAGGTGCCGCTCGCGGTGGGCCAGCAGGATCTCGCCCGCGTGCGCGGCTCGTTCACGCTCAATCTCGATGCCGACCGCTCGGCCGCCGAATACCCCTGCTATCGGCTGATGTTCCAGCAGAAGTCCGCGGTATCGGCGGGCCGCGAGCCCGTGACGGCGGAAAAGATGGAGTATCGGATCGACGTGGAGCCTGATCTGGCGCCCGAGGTCTCGATCGAGGAACCTGCCGAGAAGGTGGTCCGCGTGCCGCCCTCGGCGCCGGTGACGATCCGCGTCCGCGGCGAAGACCCCGACTTCGGTCTCGCGAGCGTCACTGTCGAGACCCGAATCGCAAAGGGTGGCGAGAAGCCCGGCGAGGAACTGCTCGTGGGCCGTCGGCGGAAGGTCTTTCGCGGGGCGGCGACGCTCATCCCCGAGCGACTCGGAGCGGGCGAGGGAGCGGTGCTCGAGTATCGGGCGGTGGTCAAGGACACGCGGCCGGAGACGCCCAACATCGCGGTGACGGAGTGGCGTGCGCTCAAGATCGATGCCTCGGCGCCGCCGCAGGAGCCGCCACCGGCGGCGGGCGAACGGGAACCACAACCGGACGGCGAGCAGGGGCAGCCCGAAGAGTCGGAGGCGGGGGGCATGCCTCCCGAAGATGGCGGCGATGGCGAGTCGGACGCCGGCGGCGCCGGCGACGATACCGCCGAAGGGAAGCGGGGAGACCAGGCCGGTGAGCGGCAGGGAGAATCTCAGGGCGCGGGCTCCGACGCGGGTGAACAGGGCTCGGGCAAGGATGGTTCGCAGCAGGGCGATCCGTCGGGCGACCAGAAATCGGGCGACCAGAAATCGGGCGATAAGCAGCAGGGCGACGCAGGCGGCAACGGTGGCGGGAAGAAGGATGCCGGGGGTGGGCAATCCCAGCCGCAGGAAGGAAGCCAGCAACAGGGCGGCAAGGACGGCGAAAGCGGCCGCAAAGACGAGCAGCAGTCGAAGTCGCAGCGGCAGCAGGATCCCAAACAGGGAGGGAAGCAGGGCGATCCCCAGGAAGGGAAGGAGCAGGGGGGCGGCGACGGCAGCAAGACGCAGGACGGAGCGGAGGGGAAGTCGGGCGACCAGCAGGGGCCGCGGCAGCAAACGGGAGGTCGTGACGGCGACGGCAGCGAGCCGCAGGGGCAGGGGGGCGGTCAGCAGCCGCAAGGCGGCCGCGCGGGAGAACAGAAAAATGGCGGCGAGGGCGGGGAGCAAAAGCCATCCGGCGCGGGTCAGCAGGCGGGCGAACGCGACGGTCAGTCGCAGCCCGGCGGGCAACAAAGCGGAGATCAACAGAAAGGCGGCCAGCAGCCGGGCCAGAAGGGGGGCGACTCGAAGCAACCCGGGAAGAATGGTGGTCAGGGCAAGCCTTCGCCGAAAGACACGGTCGCTGCCGACGGCACTGATGATGGCGAGGCGATGGAGCGGATACTTCAGCATCGGCAACAGTCGAAGCCGGGGCAGGGTGAGGGGCAGTCCAGCGAGCAGGGCAAGAGCGAGCAGGGTGAGAGCGGCAAGGGTGAGAGCGGCAAGGGTGAGAGCGGCAAGGGTGAGAGCGGCAAGGGTGAGAGCGGCAAGGGTGAAAGCGGCAAGGGTGAGAGCGGCAAGGGCGAGAAC
>SXGS01137935.1_pt1 | contig 13435 bp, 9 predicted proteins | sample 3174681 | NCBI WGS metagenome assembly SXGS01 (sample SAMN11356861, study PRJNA531348) | freshwater metagenome | isolation source: freshwater sample F1-80 | place: China: Fuxian Lake, Yuxi | collected 2017-12-25
ATGCTGCAACCGTTATGGGCCAAGGCGTTGTTCGACCAGCAAGGGCAGTTGCTGGATTTGCACATTGCCACAGATCAGCAATGGCGATTGCCTTACCAATCGGCGGCATCCCAACTCACGGCGCTGCCACCGCGTTATCAAACCGCCTTATTAAGTTTCGAGGATCAATACTTTTTTCAGCATCCAGGGGTCAACCCGTTGGCCGTTTTGCGAGCACTCTGGGGGAATCTTCAGGCAGGCCACGTGAAAAGTGGCGCCAGTACCCTGACGATGCAGGTCGCGCGCTTGTTGTATGGCCAGCAACGCCGCCATCTAGGGCAAAAACTACGCGAAACGGAACTGGCACTGCAATTAGAATGGCATTTTGATAAACCCCAGATCTTGCAGCTTTATGCCAATAATGCCCCATTTGGCGGCAATATTGTCGGTTTAACCGCCGCCAGTTGGTGGTACTTTGGTCGCGAGCCCGCCGCTTTGAGTTGGAGTGAATCGGCATTATTAGCCGTCCTGCCCAATAGCCCAGGCCTGATCCACCCCGGTCGACGCGCCGATTTACTGCAACAAAAGCGCGATCGCTTATTACGGCAATTACATGCGCAAGGCCATTTCGACGACACCGATCTACGCTTGGCCTTATTGGAGCCTCTCCCCGTCAAACCCACGGGGTGGCCAAGCTTAGCACCGCATTTATTGCAGACGCTCATCGCACGCTTTCCAGATCAAGCACTGTTTTACAGCGATATAGACCGCCAATTACAACGACAACTCAATGCGTTACTCACTCGCCAAGCGAGAACTCTCGCTGTATCGGGGGTCGCCAATGCTGCGGTAATTATCATCGATCATCAACTGATGAAAATCCGCGCTTATGTTGGCAACATTGGCAGTGGCGATGGTGCCGCGGTCGATATTATTCAGAGTCGCCGTTCCACAGGCAGTATTTTAAAACCGTTTTTGTATGGTTTGATGCTGGACGATGGCTTGATGACCCCTCGCTCATTATTACCGGATATCCCGAGCCAATTTGGCGGCTATACCCCCGTAAATTTCGACTTACAATTTCGCGGGGCCGCAACGGCGGCTCAAGCACTTTCGCACTCCTTAAACGTGCCCGCCGTGCGGATGCTGCATCAGTACGGCGTTGGTCGCTTTCGCCACCAACTCCAAGCTTTGGGGTTGACGACTATCACCAAAGGAGCCGATCACTATGGGCTGTCACTGATTTTAGGCGGAGCCGAAGCCACGTTGTATGAGCTGTCTCGCAGTTACGCGGCGCTGGCTCGTTTGGCGGCGCAACCGCAAAGTACCATTCCAGACTTGGCACTGCGCTATGGAGCGAATCATGTGGTAAATCATGCGGGAAATCATCCGGCGGAGCTCCCTGCCAATAGCGCCGTCGCTCTGCAGAACCCACGCCCGCCGCTTCAATTGCCCATCAGTGCTGGGGCAGCCTATTTGATGCTGGATGCGCTATTGGAAGTAGAACGGCCAGAATCCGAAGGCACTTGGCGCGATTATGTGCGTAGCCAAAAAATTGCGTGGAAAACCGGCACCAGTTTTGGTCTTCGTGATGCGTGGGCGATTGGCGTCAATGGGCAATATACCGTGGGTGTATGGACAGGGAACGCCGATGGCTCGCCAGCAGCTATTTTGGGAGGCGCCCGCAGCGCTGGTCCCATCTTGTTTGATAGTTTTCGCCTACTGCCCGCGGCGCCCTGGCTTGAAAAACCCTTACTCGCCTTACGCCAACAAGAAATCTGTGCGAGCGATGGCTATCGCAAACGTTGGCACTGTGAAACCACGCTCACCGATATGCCTATCGGCAGCCCCTTGAAAAACCCGCATAGTTATCAGCGGCAATTGTGGTTAGATCCAACGGGGCGTTTTCAATTGCCCGCAGGCTGCGCTTTGGCCGTACCACGACAAGCCCATACTCGCCTAATTTTACCAGTGACGATGGCCTATTTTTACCAGCCACAGCACCCAGAATATTCAGGGATGCCGCCAACGTGGCCGGGTTGTCAGCAAGTCGATGACCAAGCCATGGATTTGTTATATCCAGCACGCGATGCGCAAATTCGTTTGCCGTTACAACTTGATGGCACGCTCGGCCAGAGCATTTTTCGGGCGATCCATCGCGACCACCAAGCCAAGATTTACTGGCATCTTGATGATACTTATTTAGGTCAAACCCAGTCCCCTCATCAAATGGCCGTTCAAGCCATGGCCGGCCGTCATCGCTTAGTGCTCACCGCCAGCGATGGCAGTCGTTTAGAGCAGCCATTTACCTTCCTTGGGGATGTGCCAGCTCAAGGCTGCCAGAGTTGTAACCCTTGAATAGCATCAATGCCAAGTCCAGGCGTCTGGTTTAATACGATGTTCGGTCCGGCAAATTGCGTCACTGATGTGGGATCGGCGGCGACAACCGGATCAAACTGACACAGCGTGGGCCCATCGAGATCGAGCACGTCAATACCACAGGCGGAAGCGACATGCGCGGCCGCTGCCACACTTATCGATGACTCTAACATCGACCCCATCATGCAGGGCACCCGATAGGCACTCGCCAGCTGAGCGATTTGCAGCGCTTGGCTAATCCCTGCCGTTTTCATCAACTTGATATTAATCATATCGGCGCTGCGTCCTTGCACAATCGACAACACCTGCGCGAGGTCAAACGCGCTTTCATCTGCCAATACTGGCGTCATAATGGCCGTGGTGACGCGATGAAGGCCCGCTAAATCGGCCGCTGCCACAGGCTGCTCTAGGAGTTCCGCGACAATGCCTGCACTTTCTAAGTGTTGCATCACCTGCAGACTTTGTTTCACACTCCACGCTTGGTTGGCATCTAAGCGCAACTTCACTTTAGCAGGCACCGCGGCAGCGATGGCTTTAACACGCGCCACATCCAACGCGACATCGGTCCCCAATTTGATTTTTAACTGCTGATAACCCCGAGCCACCGCCTGTTGCGCATCCTCGACCATCTGCGCCACGGGATTCAAGCTGATGGTAATATCTGTCTGTAACTCACGCTGACCGCCCCCTAACAACTGATAAAGCGGCAGTCCCAACGCTCTCGCTCGGGCATCAAATAACGCAATTTCTAGCGCGGCTTTGGCACTGCGATTGCCGACAACCGCCTGCTGAACAACCCGCAGCACGTCATTGAAATCCAGCAGCGAGCGGCCAAGCAACAAGGGTTTATAAACCTGATGGATCACCGCATGCATCGAGTGCAAACTATCGCCGGTGATCACCAGCGTGGGCGCGGCTTCCCCAAAGCCTTGCAAGCCATTCTCCAGCACGACTCTCACCACTAAATCGTCGACGACATCGACGGTACGCAACGCGGTTTTAAATGGGGTGCGCAGCGGCACCTGTAAGCGATAGGTGTCAATCGCAACAATCTGCATACTTTCTCTCCGCAGCTACAGCACAGGCTGCTTGCTGAATCGTTGAATGTGGGTCATCACATCAATGTAACTGGCTGTCTCTGACACCAATAAGACCGACAATGGCGTGACCGAAACGCCGTTTAATTTACTCTGCTGCCATTGTCCGTCGGCAGTGCGAAGTGACAAGCCATTGACATCGTGGATAACCCAGACTTCACCGGCCACCACTCCCAGCACCATCATCACGTGACCGGGAATGAACAACAAATCCCCGGCTTGGCTGCGTTGTAATTGCTGGCGTTTGTCTAAAGCGGACCACGCCGTGACATCCAGACTCTGCGGCGCTGGCATCTTCGCTTGCTCGCTGGTATTTCTCGGCAAATTGAGCCCGAGTGACTGATAAATATCGCGAATAAAGCCCGAACAATCGCGGGCCTGATAGCCATGGCCCCAACCATAGCGCTCTCCCAAAAATTTAAACGCTTGTAAGATCAGCTGACGCTGAGTCAGTGGCAAAAAGCCCTCGCGCACATCTTGGCTGCGCGCCACTAAGGTTGGCTTTAGCATTAAACGTCCATCGGCCGTGCGTGTGGGCATTTGGACCACATAACTAAACGCGGGGTGTTGGCCTTGAACTAACGTGGTCGGCGTGGGTAACAGCGGCAATTGCACGCCAATATCCAAGGCAACAGCGGCCTGGTGCGGGCCGGGCGAACTCAGCACGCGAGGCCCAGTTACCACCAATTTGCGCGCACTGGTGATAAACCCTTGCACATCCGCCCGACTGGCCATCGCAATATCCGCAGTCTGTACCCACCCCATGTAGTGGTCGGTTCGGACAAAGGCCCACTGCTTATCGGCGCTTTGCCATAGCACATGCACCCATTGCCCAGTAAACAACGCTGTTTCTTGCATTCGGTCTAGATCGGCATCAAACCCTTGATTCGTGATGACGGTGGTGGTGGGAAAACTGCGAACATTGGTCCGCTGAACCACCAAGGCATAGCGCACCTCTTGCGATGCATCGAGCTTATCAAGCGCCATCCCTTGTTGCCATGTGGCATAATCTGCCGCGGTCACCGCTTGCTTATCCAGAAAAAAGCGCGGCGCGCTTGGCGGCGTGCTCACTTGTTGAATGAGGCGTGTTAATTCGGCGCGACTATACGTTGTCGGTAACGACGCAAATGGCTGTAGCAGCTCGGCTTGATATAATTGCTGCTGCCACTGCGTCTGCTCGGCTGGTGTTAATAGCCGCTGATCGGGGGCAGCTAATTGCTGGATCCAAAAATTGCCATCGAGCTTGGCTTCGGTCAACATAGGGATCGCAAGCGCAGCCTCGGTGGGCGGCAGCATTGCCTGCGCAGCAGCGCATCCTAAGCACAGCCACAAACCGCCCAGTAATCGGTTGAGGTTTTTGACAACGTTGTTCATCCAGCAACTCAGCTTGGTAAGGAAATTTCGTGTTGAGTATACAAAGGCTCCAGCAAAAAACCTATCGCGCCCTGTGGCTTGTGTCCTTGCTGGCGCTGACGTCGCCTAAAGTCGCCGCAGTGATCCCCGCCGCCAGCCAACAATTGGTGGTGGTCACGAGCCCCGATTGGCACAGTAGCGTCGGCACACTCCAAGTGTTTAGTCGCACGGCGGATGGCCCATGGCAGGCGCAGCCGCGCTTACGCAGCGATGTTGCGCTGGGCCGCAGCGGCTTGGCTTGGGGCATTGGCCTGCATCCAGAACAAACCGGGGTACAAAAACAAGAGGGCGATGGCAAAGCGCCAGCCGGGTTATTTCGGCTCAGTGGCAGTTTTGGCGCAGCCACCAACGCGCCGGGGGCCATGCCGTATCTCGCCATGCAAAGCCATCACTATTGCATTGATGTTCCCACCTCGGTGCTCTACAACCAAACGGTTGATATTCGCCAATATCCCAAGGCGATGACCACAGGGAGCACTGAACCGATGCGCCGCGACTTAGCGGCTGTGCCTGATGATGCTTATCAACAGGGACTCTTTATTGATCACAATCCGCGCAACCAACCGGGGGCCGGCAGTTGTATTTTTATGCACCAACGCCTTGCCGATAAACCCGCCACTGCCGGTTGTACCGCCTTACCCCCGACCGATTTAGTGGCATTAATGCAGTGGTTAAAACCAGACTTACAACCGGTCTATCTGCTACTGCCGCAGGCGGAATATCAGGCCCGTCAGCAGCATTGGCAATTGCCGGAATTACAACCATGATGGTCGCTCGCAGATGGCAGTCATCGGTCATCATCGCCTGCCTGCTAACCCTGCTCAGCGGCTGTGCCAGCCAATCAACACCGACTGCTTTGGTCGCAGACATTCGCGCAGCGGGGCTCCAGCCTGAGCAAGTGGCGCTGAGTATTGTGCCGTTGGCGACCCGCGATGTCTCGCCTTTGCACTATCGCCAGCATGCGCTGATGCAACCTGCATCCACCTTAAAAATTGTCACCGCCAGTACGGCATTGGCCACGCTTGGCTTGCGCTGGCGCGGTGAAACCCAATTATTGGTCGCGGCCGCGGACTTACCCACGCTTGCGACTGGACGTTTACAACAGCCGCTGATTGTGCGCGGCCTTGCCGATTATGATTTGGACTACGAGACGCTCTTTGCACTCTTGCAACAGCTGCATGCGCGCGGTATTCGCCATTTAGAGGGAGGGATTGTGGTCGATCGCAGTCTCTTTGCAGCGACTGTGCCCTCTGCAACCCCCTTTGATGAATCCCCCCAAGCCTATTACAACTATCAACCTGACGCCTTGCCCCTCGGCCGAAATATGCTACAAATTCGTGTGGATAGCCGAGCCACTGGTGTGCCAGCAGCGAACGCTAGTCTATTTTTAATTCCGCACTGGCAAGATGTAACCATCACCAGCGAATTGACGCTTGAACATCGGCCTTGCAACACCGCCAGTACCGACGGCTGGCGTTTTTTCTATGAGCCTGCGCCCGCAAACCTGCCAGCAACGCTCGTAGTTCGGGGTCGCTTCCCCCGCAATTGCTTGTACGAGCGCAGCCAAGCGGTGTTTACCCCCGAGGTTACGCTCGCGTTAGCGCTGAAAACCAGCTGGCAACAACTCGGTGGCAGTGTCAAAGGCACGCTGACGTTTGCCAGCACGCCAGATGATTACCAAGTACTGGCCCGCCATTACAGTCGGCCATTGCCGCAATTAGTGCATCAAATGAATAAAGAATCTGATAACGGGTTGACGCAGTTGATATTCCAACGGCTGGCAGATCCGAGTGAGTCCGCGCGCGATCTCACCCTTGCGCAAGCAGAGCAACAAGTATTGGCTTGGCTGCGGACTCAGCAAATCGACACCACCGGCATGGTGCTGGATAATGGCTCTGGGTTATCGCGCAGCGCTCGGCTCACCAGCGCGCAACTAGCCACACTGTTGGCGGTGAATTGGCGACAACCCTGGGCGCCAGAATTTATCAGCAGTTTGCCGCTGGCCGGCCAAGATGGCACGCTGCGACGGCGCTTTTTGCAAACGCCAGTGATGGATCAGGCACGCTTGAAAACCGGCACTTTACGCAACGTCACTGCGGTTGCAGGCTATGTCTGGGATCAACAACAGCGACCTTATGTCTTTGTCGCCATCGTCAATGCCGACAACGCCAGTCGCGCAGGACGACCGCTGATTGACCGCTGGATCACCCAGCTGGTGCAGCAGCCATCAACACTGATTGGCCATTAAATGCACCACACGCCATGATGGGCGCGCAGTTGTTGTTCAATCGCTGCTAACTCCGCTTCAAAGGCTCGGGCTTTGGCGATGGCGGTTGGCGCATCAATCAGCACAAACTGACCATAATCACCGGGTAAGGCTTGGCCAAGCCATGCCTGCGATTGCCGGCACAACGCCCCCAGTTTTGGATAGCCGCCCATGGTTTGATGATCGCGAAGCATCACAATCGGTAATCCATCTGGCGGCAGTTGCACCGAACCCACGCATAAACCCTCAGACACTAAACTCAGAGTAGGCATCGCCAACGCACGGCCTTGCAAGCGTACACCCATCCGATCGCTCGCCTGACTCACTTGGTATATTTGGGCACTGAAACTGGCCAACTGCGCAGCAAATAACGGCGCTTGGGCGCCTTGCACTAAGGCATAACGACGAAAACGTCGGTGCCGATAATGCCATGAATAAGGCAACGACACATTGCCATCGGTGCGACTGGGCAGACAAGGCAGCCGTTGCCCCGCCACGAACGTGAGGTCAGCACTGCATTGCTCACGCAGTACCGTTGAGCGACTGCCTAATATTTCCGGGGTTTGCAGCCCGCCATGCACCGCCAAATAACTCCGCGCGCCTTGCCGATCGGCAAAACCGACGGCAAGCACATCCCCGGCCATGAGCTGGATCCGCTGATAACGCGATTGCATCACGCCATTCACCGTGATGGGTAAGTTAGCACCAGTCAATGCCACCACACACTCAGCAAGCGCCTGAGCGCGAAACCCACCTAAGGTAATCTCCAATAACGCCGCCTCGCGCGGATTATTGACCAGCGCGTTGGCCAACCTTGCTGCCGTGGCATCAAGCCATCCGCCCTCGGTCACCCCGAGATTGGCCACCCCAAAACGTCCCGCATCTTGTACCTGCACCAACGCATGTGTTTGTTGGATAAGGAAACCAGCCGCCTCGGTGGCCTTTTTACTTAGCACTGCCACGGGTCGATCTCCCCGCCTAAGCGCAAGAACTCAGCCCGATCGATGGCCACAAATTGGACGATGTCTCCCACGGCGATTGGCATCATCGGATGTCGATCCAACGCAAACATCGGCAACGGGCAATTGCCAATCAGATTCCAACCACCCGGAGATGCCGTCGGATATACGGCGGTTTGCTGGCCAGCAATCCCGACACTGCCCCGTGGCACACGCGCCCGTGGTGTGGCTAATCTCGGCGTAGCAATCATTGCGGGGACTTCACCTAAATAGGCGAACCCCGGCGCAAAACCAATGGCATGCACTTGATAACGTTGCGCGCTATGGCACTGAATGAACTGCGCAATACTCAGTTGATGCAGGTGGGCAAGGCGCACTAAATCTGGCGCGACTTCTTCAGCGTAATAACAAGGAAGCTCAACAACCTGGCTTGAGCTGAACGTGTGGGCGATAGGCGAGACAACAAGTTGCTGGATCCGCGCGGCCAGTTGCGCATGGTCGGTTTTGCACAAATCAAACACAATGAGCACCGACGTCGCAGCAGGCACTAACTCCACAAGCACCTCAGCAACCTGCTGGCGCAACAAGGCACAAGCCCGCTGCACCGCCGCTGGGTTTGGACTTTCAGCGACGTACCACATCAATGCCTGCTCCCCTTGCACCACCAAATGTGGGGGCGCAAACTCGGTTGGTGGGAAATGCTTCGTCATGGTTTGCAGTTCAGGCATACGCAACGTTCCTTGGGGCATGGCCAATGTCGCTGCAATTCGCGACAAACCCAGTTATAGTGGCCACTTGGCAATAAGGGAGTTTATCAGTCGATGATACGTCAAGTGAGCACGTGCTGCCTATCGTTGTGGCTGGCGCTTGGGTTCAGCGCCTGTGTGCAAACCCCAGACTATCTGGTGAGCCAGCAACATCAATCACCAAACCATAATCAGCGCATCCGCATGGTTGTCTTACACTACACCACGGGCGATTGGGCACAATCGTTAAAAGTGCTCACGGAACCTAGCGATAATCCGGTCAGCGCGCATTATTTGATCCCCGAGCGCTTTGATACCAGCTACCCCAGCGATGAAGTTCTAAAAGTCTATCAACTGGTTGGCGAGCAACAGCGGGCATGGCATGCGGGCGAAAGTCGCTGGCAAGGGAAAACGAATCTAAATGACCAATCAATTGGCATCGAACTGGTCAATCGCAGCCAATGTTATGCGGGCGACAACGGCTTTTGCTTAACGCCAGATTTCGACCCTGCACAAATGGCACTGCTGGCGCAATTACTCAAAGACATTTTACGCCGCCATCCTGACATCACCCCCACCCGAGTGCTGGGCCATAGCGATATTGTGCCTGAGCGAAAGCAAGATCCGGGTCCGCGTTTTCCCTGGCAATGGCTAGCCCGTCAAGGCATCGGGGCTTGGTATGATGACGCGACCGTGCTCAAGTATTGGCAACAGCTGCCTGAAGATCCGCCACTTCGCTTGGTACAACAAGGCCTGCAACATTACGGGTATGGCATTCAAGTCACCGGCGAAGCCGATCGACAAACCGAATTGTATCTGCGCGCTTTTCAACGCCATTTTGTGCCAGACCAAGTGCATGGTCGTGCCGACCGCAAAACCGTGGCGATTTTATTGGCGTTGCTAGAAAAGTACGTTCCACAAGCGCTCAAAACGGCAGAGATGCGCTTGCCCTAACCGACGGCAGAGGAAAATTACCCACGGCAAAAACAACAAAGCCAGTCACAAGGACTGGCTTCGTTTTTCATCACAGCAATGATTAACCAGTGATCAGCATGTAAGCAACGATCCCGATTAACACCGGCGATACTACTGCGGCAAATAAGCGGAAGGCGTGAACGAAATGCGCATGCACTTCTTCCGCTAACACCGCTTTAATTGATGGCCAAATCCGCCAACCCACAAACACCGCAGCAAACATACCGCCCAGTGGCATCAATAAGTTCGAGGCGACAAAGTCCATTAAATCAAATGGGGTTTTGCCAAACAGTTTTAAATCTTCACTCATTGAACCAAACGACAGCGCGGCTGGAATACAGAGCAACAGATAATTGCTGATACTGACGATCAATGTCGAGGTTCTACGCCCAATCCCATATTCGTCAATCAAGAACGCCACTGCGGGTTCTAAAATTGAGATGGACGAGGTCACTGCAGCAAACAGCAATAAAGAGAAGAAAATCAACGCCAAAATCTGCCCACCCGCCATTTGCGCGAACAATGCCGGCATGGTGATAAAGGTTAAACCTGGGCCTGCCGCAGGGTCTACATGGAACGCAAAGACCGCGGGCAGAATCATTAAACCAGCCAACACGCTGGCCATGGTTGCCAAAAACGCAATCCACAAACCGGCATTCACGACTTTGGTGCCAGGTCCTAAATAAGAGCCATAGGCAATCATTAACCCTGCACCGACTGACAACGAGAATACCGCTAAGCCCAGTGCATCTAACACCATCTTAAACGACAGTTTGCTCCAATCCGGCGTAATGAAATACATCACCCCTTCCATCGCACCCGGCAATGTCAGGCTGCGATACACCATAAACAACATCAGTGCGAATAATGCTGGCATTAAAATTTTACAAATCCGCTCGATCCCCGCTTGCACCCCGGCGATGACAATCGCAGCCGTAATAGCCATAAAGCCAGCGGTATACAAGAGTGAGGCTTTCGGATCGGCAATAAAGTGGGTAAAGGTATCGCCCAATACTTTCGCATCCGTGGTGAGAATATCGCCTTTGACCGCTTCCACGATGTAGGCAATGGTCCAGCCACCAACGACGCAGTAGAAGCCCAAAATAAGATAAACACACAGCACCGAGATCCAGCCGGCGACATGCCACTGACCTTTGCCTAAAGCGCGATAGGCGGACGTTGCTGATTTTTTTGCACTACGACCAATCAGCATTTCCGCCAGCATCATCACCACACCGACCGAAAATACACAGGCTAAATACACGAGTAAAAATACACCGCCGCCATTGGCGCCAGCGACGTAAGGGAATTTCCAAATGGCGCCAAGGCCAACTGCTGAACCCGCGGCGGCTAAAATAAAGCCGATGCGTGAACCCCAGCTACCGCGCTCTGTTGAGGTATGAGTCATATGTTCTCGCCGAATTTTGATAGTTTTAATTGTTTTAAGCAGCAGCAATGTAGTGGAATTTCGCCCTGAAAAGCAACCAAAAAAGATGAACGGGCAGTGTTGACCGTTAAAAGCCTGTTAACAGGCGAAGTTTCAGCCATTCTCTCGACGATCCTCCGCACATTCAGGCCACACCAGCGTCGTCAACTTGTCGCAAAACGGCTCGTCGCAATGATGGTCAGCTTTCTTTTTAGCAATCAGCCATCTACAGTGAGTACAGTTGTTGGCAACAAGGAATTAAAAATGACCACGCACTGGTTTTGGCTACTATGCCTCAGCTGTGTTGTCTGGACGACAAACAGCATCGCAAGCACTCGTTTAGTGATTTATTCCTACCACAGTGCGCCACCCTTTGTGCTTAATGCCGACAAAGAAACGGGCTTAAATTATGATCTGATGCGGGCATTATCGGCACAACTGTCCGATCGCTATCAACTCGATTATCAACCCATCACTCGCTCGGAACTCAACCAACGCTTAGCCACAGGGCAAGCTGCGATTGTGCTGTGGGCCAACCCGGCATGGTTTAAAGCAGCTAAAAAACCCTATCATTGGACGCAACCGATAGTCAGCGATCGGGAAATTTTTGTCAGTCCCATCACCTTTCAACGCACCATCAAACAATTGACAGATCTGGCTGGCAGTCAACTGGGAACTCTTGAAGGATACAAATATCCGGGGGTTGATGAGCTGATTGCGACAGGCCAATTAAGTCGTGTGGATGCCAAAACCGACAAAGAAAATCTGACGCGCTTAGCCGATGGCTCGGTCGATCATTTGGTGATCACCCGTTCGAGTTTTCTCTACTATGGCCGACAAGCCCAGTTCTTAGGCAAAATGAAAATATCCGGCCAACCCTACCCAAGCTACCAACGACACCTGTTATTAACGCATCATTACAGCAACCAGCTCAGTGACATCGAACAAGCACTCACGGTTTTAAATCAACAAGCGCAGTGGCAAGCCCGTTTAGATTTATACGGCCTAAAAAAGTAAGGATTGCCTGCATCTCAGGCAAACATGTGCGCTGACTGCCACCCGAACCGCGCATAGCCCACTCGGTTGAGCCGTTGTGCGTTGTGGCATGGTCTTTCCGTATCAAGACTGCGACTTTATTATTAGAACTTTCTAATATATACTAAGACCCACTTAATCTATCAACGTCATTTTGGAGTGTGCTATGGCCAAGTTCCGCCAGCTAATTCGCCTGAGTTTACAAATCGCGAGTCTTCATATGGCATCGGTGGTTGCGGCAACGACCGAGCAATGGGTGCCCGTACAACTAAGTTCCCAACCGGTTTGGTTGGAATTAGCCAGCAACGTCGAAGCGGTTGCGCAAAGTACCGTTTCTGCACAAACGTCCGGCCGCATCACCGAATTACCTTTTGACGTCAATGACCTTGTACCCCAAGGGGCGGTCATTGTGCGCGTCACCGACACCGAACAAAAAGCCCGGCTACAAAAAGCCCAAGGCGCAATGACCGAAGCGCAAAGTCGCTTTGATGAACAGCAAAAAGAACTGGCGCGGATCAAAGATATTCATAGCAAAGGGTTGGTCGCCAAGGCGGCTCTCGATTTAGCACAGGCCAACTTTAATGCTGCCAAGGCGCGCCAAGATCAGGCCGTTGCGGCAGTGGCGGAAGCGCAAGAACAGCTAGAGCAGACGGTAGTTCGTGCGCCCTACACCGGCATTTTGCAAGCGCGCTATGTAGAACTTGGCGAATTGGCCGTCCCCGGCAAACCATTACTCAAAGGGCTGAGCCTTGAGCATCTTCGCCTAGTGACGCAGGTCCCACAGCAACAATTAGCGCAGGTACGCCAGAGCCTATCGGCACAAATTGTGTTGGCCAATGGCAAACTCATCGCCTTAGGTCAGCCCAAGCTGGTGATTTCACCGCAGGCAAATCGCGCGAGCCACAGCTTTCAACTGCGAGTGGATCTGCCCAAAGCCGACCATAGCGCCGACGGTTTATTACCCGGCAGTTGGCAAACACTGCAGCTGCAAACAGGCACTGCTGAGCACATGCATATCGCCAAAACCAGCGTGTTGTGGCGCGGTGAGCAAAGCATGGTGTTTCGCCAACAAGGCGAGGGCTCGGTGCTGCAGCCAGTCCGCGTGCAAGCCGTCGATGCCAATACTTATCGAGTGATCAGTGGCTTACAGGCTGGCGATC
>SXGS01332205.1_pt1 | contig 13435 bp, 9 predicted proteins | sample 3174681 | NCBI WGS metagenome assembly SXGS01 (sample SAMN11356861, study PRJNA531348) | freshwater metagenome | isolation source: freshwater sample F1-80 | place: China: Fuxian Lake, Yuxi | collected 2017-12-25
CGAACGCGATCGCGACGGCAGGTGGCGGCCGCTGGGTTCGTAGGCGCTGCGTTACGCGCGCACGACGCGCCCGGCCATCGCTTCGGTAGCCTTGCAGCCATCGACCGCCAGCCCGCCGTTGACCACCAGGGCCTGCACGCCGGTGGCATAGCGCTGCGGTTCGAGCCAGGTCGCTTCGTCGGTGAAGCGTTCGGGGTCGAACGCGACGACGCTGGCGAGCTTGCCCACCGCGAGCACGCCGCGGTCGTGCTGCCGCAGCACGCGCGCCGGCATCGCCGTCATCTTGCGCACCATTGCTTCGACCGACAGCACACGCAGCTCGCGCACGTAGCGCCGGAACGCACGCGGGAACGCGCCGAACGAACGTGGGTGCCCGCTGCGGCCGGTGATGGGAACCCCACTGCCGTCCGACGCGATCAGGCACCACGGTTGTTGCACGATGCGATCCATGTCGGCGGTGCTGATGCCAAAGCCGAGGATCGAAACGCTGCCGCGCGTCAGCAGATCGCACGCGACCGCGAACGGTTCCTGGTTGCGTTCCTTCGCCACTTCGTCGAGCCGGCGTCCGAGCAGGGCCTTGTCGGCAGCGCCGAGGCCGCCGCCGAGCATCAGCGTGCCCCAGCCACCGTTCGCCGCGACCGCTTGTTCGGTCTCGGGCTGCATGCGCGCGCGTTCGGCCGGATCCTGCAGTCGCGCCACGAAGCGACCTTCTTCCTTCGCCCACCCGGGGAAGTTCGTCGCCAGGCTCGTCGACCACGCTTCGTACGGATACGCGTCGCACTGCACGTCGAGCCCGGCCGCGCGCGCCGCGTCGATCTTGGCCAGCATCGCTTCGAGCTTGTGCCAATTGGGGGCACCGCCGACCTTGAGATGCGAAATGAGCAACGGCGCGCCGGAGTCGCGCGAGATCGCGATCGCTTCGTCGATGGCTTCTAGCAGACGGTCGTCTTCGTTGCGGATGTGCGTGACGTAGGGGCGATCGAACTTCGCGGCGACCTTGCACAACGCGACCAGTTCGTCGGTGGGCGCCATGTTGCCGGGGAAGTACTCGAGTCCGGACGACAGGCCGAGCGCGCCCTGTTCGAACGCTTGCGTGAGCAGGTCCTGCATCGCACGCAGCTCGGCGGTGGTGGTGGCGCGACCGACCGGGCCGAGCACGTGCCGGCGCACCGTGCCGTGGCCGACGTAGCAGCCGATGTCGATCGCGATCGGACCGTGTTGCTTCGCCCACGTCGCGAAGTCGCCGCAGGTGCGTTCGTTGGCGCCGTCGCCGTCCGTGCGTTCGGGAAACGGGGAGCCGCCATCGGGGCCGGTGACGTCCATCGTCACGCCCTGGAACACCTTGCTCTGCGCGCGCGGATTGCGGCGCAGGTCGCTGTGCGCGTGGGCATCGACGAAGCCCGGCGCGACGATCATGCCGCGCGCATCGAGCACGCGCGCGGCCGTGGCGCCAGTGAGGTTGCCCATCGCAGCGATGCGATCGCCACGCAGGCCGAGGTCGCCAATGAAGCCAGGTTTGCCGGTGCCATCGACGAGCGTGCCAGAGCGCAGCAGCAGGTCGAACGGGCCGTGGTCGCGCACGCCAACGCACCCAGCGAGCGGTGCGGACGCAGCGGCGGCGCCAACGCCGGCCACGAACGTCTGGCGGAGGAAGTCACGCCGGGTCGATGCGTTCTGCATGCCGCGGCAGTGTGGGCGTTGGACTCGCTGGCCGCAACGGTCGCGCGTGCGTGCCGGGACTCGTATGGTCGCGCGCATGCGCAAGACGGCGGCCGTGTTCACCGACACCTTCTTCCAGACGCCTGACGCCAAGACGGCGCACGGGTTGGTGCGTGGCCCCAGCCGATTCGAGGTGAAGGCGCTCATCGATGGCAACGGTGCCGGCCGCGATGCCGGCGAACTGCTCGACGGCAAGGCGCGCGGCATTCCGACTTTTGCCAACCTCGATGCGATGCTGCGCGCGTTGCCGCAGCGGCCCGACTGCTTCGTGCTCGGCGTCGCGACTTCGGGCGGTGTGCTGCCGAAATCGATGCGGCCGACGATCCTTGCGGCGATCGAAGCGGGCATGGATGTCGTGAACGGCCTGCACGAGTTCCTCGCCGACGATGCGGAGATCGCGGCGGCGGCGCAGCGCCGTTCGGTGACCCTCGTCGATGTGCGGCGGCCGCGGCCGCGCCGCGAACTGCACTTCTGGACTGGCGCGATCCGGCAGGTGAAGGCGCCGCGCATCGCCGTGCTCGGCACCGACTGCGCGCTCGGCAAACGCACGACCTGCCACGTGCTCGCCGATGCATGCCGGCGCGCGGGGCTCAAGCCCGCGATCGTCGCCACCGGCCAGACCGGCTGGCTGCAGGGCATTCCCCACGGCTTTGTGCTCGACAGCACGCCGAACGACTTCGTCAGCGGCGAACTCGAACATGCGATCGTCTCGTGTGACAAGGACCTCGCGCCCGACGTGATCTTCCTCGACGGCCAGTCGGCGTTGCGCAACCCGTCGGGCCCGTGCGGCGCCGAGTTGGTGCTGTCCGGCGAAGCGCGCGGCGTGATCCTGCAGCACGCACCGGCGCGGCACTGCGTCGAGGACCAGGAGCATCTCGGCAACGTGATTCCGCCGGTGACCGAGGAGATCGCGCTGCTCGGCTATTACCGGACGCGGGTGCTGGGGCTCACGTTGAACCATCACGACCTGCCCGTGGAACGGCGCGAGCCGGCGCGGACGCAGTTGCAGTTCGAGACGGGGCTCACGGCGGTTTATCCGCTGCTCGAAGGGGCGGACGCGTTGGTGCCGGCGATCCGCGCGTTCGTGCAGGAGCAGAAGCGTTGAAGATCACGCGGGCCACGGTGCGCGGCGTCGATGTGCCGCTGACGCGGCCGTACGCGGTGGCGAACCACGCGACCGACACGGCGAGCATGGTGCTGGTGCGCTTGGAAGCGGATGGCCCGCTGGTGGGGCTTGGTGCGGCGACGCCGGAGCCGGCGGTGAACGGCGATACGCGCGACGCGGCGTTGGCGCAGTTGCAGCAAGGGCTCGAACGTGTGTGTGGGCGCGAGGTCGCGCCGTCGGCGGCGTTTGCTGATGTGGTGGCGGGGCTGCGTTCGCCGGGGGCGCGCATGGCGCTCGATGTGGCGTTGCACGATCTATGGGCGTGTGCGGCCGGCAAGCCACTGGTGGAACTGCTCGGCCGCGTGCATGCGGCGTTGCCGACGTCGGTGACGATCGGGGTTTGTGATGTTGCGGCGACGTTGCGCGACGCGGTGGAGTACGTCGGGCGCGGGTTCTCGGTGTTGAAGGTGAAGATCGGCGAGGACTTCGATCTCGATCTCGAACGACTGGCGCGGTTGCGCGAGTTTGTCGGGCCTGCGGTCGCGATCCGCGTCGATGGCAACGTCGGCTACCGGCCGCCGCAGTTGCTGCCGTTGTTGCGCGCGGCGCAGACGTTCGATCTCGAGTTCGTCGAGCAGCCGTTGGCGACTGCGGACGTCCTTGTGCAGCGGGCGCTGCCGGCGCCGTTGGTGGCGAAGTTGATGGCCGACGAGAGTCTGCACGGCATCGACGATGCGCAGCGGTTGGCGGCGCCGCCGCGCCCGTTCGGGTTGTGGAACATCAAGCTGGTGAAGTGTGGCGGCATCGCGCCGGCGCGTGAGATCGCCGCGGTGGCGGCGGGGGCGGGCATCGGGCTGATGTGGGGCTGCATGGACGAGAGCCGGATCGCCATCGCGGCGGCGCTGCACGCGGCGTTGGCGTGCCCGGCGACTCGCTTCCTCGATCTCGACGGCCACCTCGACCTCGCGCGCGACTTCGCCAGCGGCGGGTTCACGCTGGAGCGGGGCGTGCTGCGCCCGCTCGACGCGCCGGGGCTCGGCGTGCGGGACGAGGGGCCGTGAGCGCCGAATCCGTCGCTTGAAGCGACTGTTGCGGTCTCCAGCCCGCTGCGCTTCCCCAACCTCGGGCTCGGAGCCACCGCACGCTTGCGTCGCGGATTCTCCGCGTGGGGACGGTGGCCGACGGTTCTGTCTGCGATTTCGACAGCCGATGTGATGCGGATCGGGGTCGCGGCGAATCATAGGGCCGACGATGGTTTTGCCCGAGTTCCACGAACTGCTACGGACCCATGCCGGGCTGATCCACAAGGTGGCCCGCGCCTACTGCCGCGATGCCACCGATCGCGAAGACGTGGTCCAGGAGATCGGTGCCCAGTTGTGGCGGACGCGGGAGCGCTTCGACGCAAGCCAGCGCCTGTCGACTTGGGTGTATCGCGTCGCGTTGAACGTCGCGATTTCGTTCCATCGACGCGAACGACGACACCGCGGGCCGCGCGCCTCGGTGGATGGGTTGCTTGCCCCGGCTGATGCCGCGGTGGAAGACGACCGCATCGCGCTGCTGTGGCGTTGTCTCGACGATCTCGGCGCCCTCGACAAGGCGCTGCTGCTGCTTTGGCTGGACGGCAACGACCACGCGACAGCGGCCGCGGTGCTTGGGCTCACGGTCACCAACGTCGGCACGCGTCTCGCGCGCGCCAAGGACAAGCTTCGCGCCGCCTATTCGGCGCACACACCGAACGACGAGGAGAATGACAATGCACGATGAACCCTGGCAGACGGCTTGGAACGAACTGACGTTGCGGTGCGAGCGCACGGCAACGCAAAGCGAAAACGCAATGCGCCGTGCAACGGCGGATGTGCTGCAAGGTCAAATGACCTCTTGGCGTCGCGCGCGGTCGATCGAGTGGATCGTGGGGTTTCTAGGCCTCGTGGTGTCCGGGATGGTCGTCGCCGAGCATGTGGGCGAGGCCCGCTACTGTGTCGCCGGAGCTGCCGTTGGGGCCTTTTGCATCGCGGTCGTGGTGGTTGCGGTCCGTCTCCTCGTGCAAGCCGCCGGACTCGATTTCGCCGGCCCGATTGCCACGAGCCAGCGTCACCTCGAGGAATTGCATCTCGCCGAGTTTCGTTCGTCGCGGCTATGGCTGCTGGGTGGCGTCGTGATTTGGCTTCCGGCCCTGTTGCTAGGGTTCGAAGCCGCGACCGGTGCTCCTGTGTTGCGACAAGTCGACCTCGCCTGGTTCGCCGCCAATCTCTTGTTCGGAATCGTCGTGCTCAGCATCGGCTGCGCATGGTCACGGCGGTTCGTCGAGCGTGATTGGGGCCAGCCATGGGCAGCGCGCCTGGTCGATGTGTTGACCGGTCGGCCGTTGCAGGCGGCTCGTGCTCGTCTGCGCGAGTTGGCCGAGTTTGTCGCCGAGCCGCCAGCCCGAAGGTGATCCTGCGGTGGCGTGCCCGGCGACGCGGTTTCTCGGTCTCGACGCCACCTCGACCGCGCGCGCGACTGGGGCTCGCTCACTTCTTGCGAGCGTCCCACTTGGCGCGGGCGTCGAGGTACTCGCCGATCTGGTCGAGGCGCGTCTTGGCGAGGTTTCTGGTCGTTCCGTCCTCGTCGCGCAGCATCTCAAGCAGGGCGCGTGCCGCGGACTCGGTGCAGATGTTGCCGAGGGCCTCGACGGCAGCTCGACGCACGCCGGGGTAGGGATGACTCGCTCCGCGCAGGATGATTGGGACCATCGCCTCATCCTTGGTTGCCCCCAGTGCACCAACTGCGCTACCCGCGAGGGTGCTGTGGAAGCTCGCGAACCCGGGGTGATCGACGATGGTCTTTGCCATCGCCAATGCATCTGCAGGTTGCAGATTGTCGAAGGGGCTTGTAGGCAACTCAGGGCCCAGCAGTAACACTGCCTGCAATGCGTGTTGCCTGAGGTCCGCGTTTGTGCGCAGATCCTCGGTCCGCAGCGCTTCTATGGCGAAGCTCACGTTCTTGCTGTCGAGCATTTCCGCCAGAACTGCAGTTCGGTTGGGGCCTGCGAGACCAAGCATGGCTACTGCTACTGAGCTCGCCAGGGAAGGGTGTTGACTGGCGGCGCTGATTCGGCGCAGCAGAGGCATGTCGGATGGATCACCCCATTTGCCCACGGCACTCACATAGATGCACATGGCTTCCATTGGGGCGATGTGCCCATGCGCACCTGGCTCCTCCAGGCGAGGCAGGAGGCGCTCTATCGCTGCACTGAGCTCGCTGCGTTGCACCTCGGAGAAACGAGGGATGGCTCCAGATGGTGCGGAGTTCATGAAGTTCTGCGCGACCTGCTGCGCGAGATCCGGAAGCATGGTCAGCACCGTCACCATGTGCTCGGCGCGGACCGACTTGATCGCTTCCGCTGCGAAGTTCGGACCTTCACTCGGCCATGGTGCCTTGCCGAGTTCGATCACCGATGGTTCCCCAGCGCCATGCCTCGTGAAGAAGGTGCCCAAGCCACCTGACCCGGATTCGGTTCGGACAAGGCGAATCGCCAGCGGCAGCTGTTGCTTGTCGCCGCGCCTTGCGACCTCCCGCGCGACCGTCGACACCATCGTTGCAGAGAGATCCGGTGCGCTCGCTGCTTCGGTGAACGCAGCCTGCGGGTCGCGTTTCGCCATCTCGTGGAACGCGGAGTGGTTGTCGGCGCGCACCAACGCGGCCAGCAAGCCAGTCGGCAAGTCGGGCTGACGGCTGCAGGCAGTCACGATGCCATTGGTCCACGGGGGAGTGGAGCCTCTGCTATTCGTGAGGAGCCGCGTTACTTCCGCGACAAGTGTGAGGCCGGATTCCGGGGACAGACCCGTCCAGTCCCTCGCGACCCAAGCAATGTTCACTTCGTGCGCCGAGGCCACGGCCGCAAGCTGCGCCAACACCACCCGGTGCCAGGGTCGGTTCGCCGCGACGAGGGCGTCAACGAAAAATCGTCGCCAAGCGGTTGGCAGAGCCTCCCATATCGCGAGTGCGCGACTTTCGCCCGCCTCTGGCACCAGGTTCACGAGCGCGCTCATTCCCATGGATGCGGAGTAACGACTGGTGGCTTGGCGTAGTTTCTCGTCCAGCTCCGCGGGAGCCCTCCACCCTTGCGCTGCCATCGCTTCCAAGGCTTGGAGCAGAGGTTCGGTTGAGTGGTTCTCGCGCACCGGCAAGCTGAGCAACGCTGGTGCCGCTTCGTCGGGGAGACGCCACCATTCCACGCGGCGGAACCAGGGTTCGTCGATCAACCACCCAGTTCGCGCGAGTGCGCGCAGCCCGACCCGGACCCACGACGGGTGTTGCTCTACCAGTTTGCTCGCGACCCAAGGCGCCGACGCTGGCGAGAGCCGATCCAGAGCCTGAAGTGCTTGCTCCTCGCTGCAGCGCGGATCGGCGAGCAGCGCATCCTGAACCGCCGCGGCGCGCACAGTCTCACTGGGCGAACTCTGCAACATCACGAGCAGCTTCGTGCCGGCCGCACTCGGCTGCTTGCGGTGCCACTCCAGCATCGCCCAGTGCAGGTCCGTTGCCGGATCGAGTGAATCGAGCAGCGGCTGCCATTCCCGCTCTTCGCCGGCCCCGACCAGTTGCTGCAGCACGGCGAAGCGGGCTTTGGCAGGAAGCTCGCGCGCCGCAAGATCGCGCGCCAACGCCACGGACCACGAACGCGGCATCGACCCGAGGTCGCTCGCCAGCATGGTCGCGAACGCTGCCTCGCCCGCGGCGATGCGTTGTCGCAACACCGGCAGGATGCGCGGATCGTCCTGGAGGTAGAGCAACGTCGCCACGTTGCGCGCACCGAATGGGCCGAGCTTGGGCAATGCGGCCAGCAGCGGGGGCACCGCGAGGGCGCCCAGCGCACGCAACTCCTTGATCGCCGCTTCGACTTCGGGGCGCGCGTCCGAGCCGACTTCGAGCGTCGCCAACAGCGTTTGGATCGGATCGCCGCCACCGCCACCGCCCGTCGCCGCCGCCGGCTTCGCCGTCGGATCCTGCACACCCGGCGAAGCACGACCAGTTCGCTGCCGCAGAGCCCGCAGCGCCGCATCGACCTCCCCGGCTCGCGCCGCATCCGCGAGCTTCGCCGCGGCAAGCAGTTCCTGTTCGGCCTCCGCCAGGTTCCCCTGCGTCTCCAGCAAAGCCGCCCGCGCCAGCTGCGCTTCGAGCGTCGTCGCCGCCTGCGCCGCGAGCCCGCCACCGAACGCCGCCGTCGCCAGAGCCAGAACGAGAAGTCGTTTCGTTGTCATGTGTGCATTGACGGGTGTCGTCGACGGCACCGTGTCATGGCGTCGTGAAACCCGCACGGGCAAACGCGACCGCGCAGCGACTTTGACAACCCCATGACCTGCGCCCGCCATCGCCGCCTACCATCCGCCCCGTGTTCGCGGCTCCGACACGCCACCGGTTCCTGTTCGTACTCACGCTGGCCGTGCCGGCGGCGTGCACGGCGACGTGGGCGTGGCTCGCGCACGGCGGTCCGATTGCGAACGCGCTCGCGAACGAACGTGCCACCGCCGAGCAGGCGCTCGCCTTCGCCGCCCGCACCTTGCACGAACGGCTGCACGAAGCCGCCGCGACCGCTCCGGTGCGCTTGCCCCTGCGACCCGACGGCACGCTCGCGGTAGCGCCGCCCGTTGCGACAACGACGACGACGACGATCGGCATCGCCGAACAAGCGGCCGGTGCCCACGCACTCGCCGGAGACCTCGCGCAGGCGCTGCCGTTCTATCGCCACGCCGCCGAACGCAACGAACTCAGCCCCGCCGGCTGGCTCGCTTACGCGAACGCCCTCGCCGCGGCCAACCCGACCGACCCTACTGCGGCTCGCGCGGTTCTCGTCGAAGCGCGCACGCGCAACCCCGAGGCCTTCTGCGGTGGCCTGCCGTTGCCATGGCTCGCCGACCTGCGCGCGCTGGCCTGGACGTCGAGCCCGGCCGACCGCACCGCACTGCGCGAGCGCCTCGTCGCCGGCCTCACGAACGTTCCCGCTGCCGCGTTCGCGCCCGCACACGAGAGCCTCGTCGCCGCCGTCCCTGAACTCGCGGCCGACGAACGTGTCGAAGCCCAACGCGCCGCCGCGACCGTGATCACCGAACGCGCGAACCGCGTGTGGACCGACGCGCCAACCGCAGGGCCGCTCGGCAGCGTGCTGTTGCTCGCCGCCGATCGACTCGCCGTGTTGCCCGCTACGCGCGCGAACGCACTGCGCAACGCCACCCTCGCCGCCGCCGCGGCAACGTTCCCCGCGGTGCGCATCACCGCGACCACCGACGCCGCCGACGTTCCCGCAGCACCCATCCCGGCGTTGGCGACGACGTGGACCGCGCAACCCGCCACCACGCCGAACAGCACGTTGCTCACGTTCGCAGCACGCGCAACCCTCGGCCTCGCCGCCTTCACGTTCTTGCTCGGCAACCTGCTGCTGTGGCGCCTGACGCGCCGCGAACTGCAACTCGCGCGGTTGCGCACCGAGTTCGTCGACGTCGTGTCGCACGAACTGCGCACGCCGCTCACCGCGCTGTCATTGAAGGCCGAAATGCTCGCCGCTGGCGACGTGCCGCTCGGCCGCACCGCGCACTACCTGCGTGGCCTGCACGCCGACGTGAAGCGACTCGCCGACCAGGTCGAACGCATCCTCGACTTCGGTCGTCTGCAGCGCACGCCGCGTCTGCATCGGCAGCCGGTGGCGGCCCGCACGCTGCTCGCCCGCGGCCTGCGCAGCGGGCGCCAGGCGCTGCGCCTCGTGCAGCAACAACTCGCGATCGACGCGCCGCGCGAACTGCCGACGATCACGGCCGACATCGATGTGCTGGGCCGAGCCTTGCGCAACCTGCTCGAGAACGCCGCCAAGTACGCACCGCCGGGCTCTACCGTTGCCGTGCGTGCGTTTGCCGCCCACGGCGAACTGGTCGTCGAGGTCGCCGACTGTGGCCCGGGCGTGCCGGCCGCCGAGCGCCGCAGCATCTTCCAGCCGTTCGTGCGCGGCAGCACCGTCGGCCCCGACACGCCGGGCAGCGGGCTCGGTCTCGCCCTCGTCGCCGCGGCGGCGCGCACGCACGACGGGCGTATCGACGTCGCCGACCGGCCTGGCGGCGGTGCCGTGTTCACGCTGCGGTTGCCGATCGCTCGCGAGGACGCGTCGTGAACCACCTGCTCGTCGTCGAGGACGATGCCAGCATTCGCGAGAGCCTCGTCGATTTCTTCGGGGCGCGCGAGTGGTTGGTGCACGCTTGCAGCGACCGCAACCACGGCGGAGCGGGCGCTGGCGACGCAGCGGTTCCACATGGTGCTGCTCGATCTGCGTCTGCCCGACGGCGATGGCCTCGACGTGCTGCGCGCGCTGCGCAAAGCGAGCGACCGCACGCCGGTGATCGTGCTGACGGCGCGCGGCGAAGTGGCGCAACGTGTGCTCGGGCTGCAGCTCGGCGCTGACGATTACGTGGTGAAGCCGTTCAGCGTGCACGAACTGGCGGCGCGCATGCAGGCGGTGCAGCGCCGCGCCGACCAGCCCACGGTCGTGGTTCGCCTCGGCGACGTCGAACTCGATCTCGCCGGCCACCAGGGGCGGCGCGGTGCGGCGACGTTTCGGCTGTTGCCGAAGGAAGCCGAACTGCTGGCGTGGTTGCTGCGCCACCGCGGCCAGGCGCAGAGCCGCGAGGATCTGCTGCGTGCGGTGTGGGGCTACGACAACACACCGACCACGCGCACCGTCGACACGCACGTGTTCCAGTTGCGGCAGAAGCTCGAACCGGATCCGAGTGCGCCGCGATGGTTGCGCACCGTGCACGGCAAGGGCTACTTGCTCGCTGAGTGAATCGCGCCGCGACTCACTTCGTGAGTGGCACCGACAGGCGGCGCGTGCCCCACAGCAGGTTGTTCGCCGGCTCCAGCACCCAGTCCTGGAAGTGCAGCGTCATCGCCGGCAGGTTCTCCGGCAGCGGCAGCGTCCACGATGCCGTCGATCCGACGGCGAGCGTGAGGAAGCCGAGGTGGTCGGGGCCGGACAGCGGCACGAGCAGCAAGCAGTTCGTGCCGAGGATCGGATCGCTGATCGGCGTGTTGATCGTTGCGGTGCCGACGAGCATCAGGTGCAGGCTGTTGGCCGGCGCCGAGGTCACGCTTACTCGCGATCGCCCGCAACCGATCCACTGGTCCGAGTTGGCCGACGATGCCGCAGGGCCCGTCCAGTCGAGCGCAGCGTTCGAGCAGTTCGCCGCGGACAGCTGGCTTGGCGGCGTGTTCGGGTTGATCCAGGTGCGGGACCACACTTCGGTGGTCGAGTTCAAGTGACGCTGGTAGACGATCGACGTGACGTCGCTGTTGCCGTCGTTCACGACCACGGGCCAACCCGGAATCGAGCCTGCGGTCGAAGCCACGAGCTCGGGTGCCAGCAACGCTTCGCCGCGATACCCAACACGGGTCGCGTATACAGCTGGAGCCGTCGTGCTCGAACGCCATGCGATCGTCCAGTGCGACTGCGTCGATGCGTGGTAGGCGAGCCCACCGGTTTCCAGAATGCGCAGCGGGTGCTGCTCAAGGGTCTGCGTCGGAAAGCTCCCGCTCGATGCAGCGGCGCCATGCGGCCAGTCCACCTGTTGGCATCGAATCTCGGTGCCACGGACATCGCCCGGGGCAGCTACGGCAATCGGCGCCGATGCATAGGTGATGAGGTAGCGACCGTCCTTTCCATCGACTGCTGGCCCCAGCTCGTGTTCTGTCGCTGAAGCTGTAGCCCAGTTACTTGACGAGGTCGTTCCTGCATTGGAGACGAGCCTGCCACGAATGTCCCAGAAAGGCGTTGAGGCCGGGTACTTCGTTTGGCACACGACGAACCAAGAGAAGGACGTGCCGCCCTCGGCCGCGCGGTTCACCGTCGGCCGCTCCGAGTCGAGAGCCGGTGCATCGACCACCGGTAACGGACTGCTGAAGCTGCCGAGCGCAGTCGACGTGTCGTAGAGCACGGCCCACACTTCGCTGTCGCCCGTGTTGGCGAATGTCGTGGTGCCGGCTTCCCGCTGGAACGCAACCAGCGCCTGCGCTCCCGCTCCACCCGCAGCGATGCCGCCCACGCACGGGCGCCAGTTGTGCGCGCCAGCAACTTCGGCCAGCCCCAGCGACAAGGTCGTAATCGGCGACGCAGTGCCACCGGTGAACATCGCCGCGCGCACCTGCATGATCTGCGAGCTCAGCGTCAAACTCTGGTAGCAGACGACCCACTTGTTGGTCGCCGACACGAACGCAACGCGGCCGTGGTCCGCCGACGTGGCCGCCGCGAGATCGGAGAAGCGCGCGACGGCACCCGTGAGGTTGGCCGAGCAGATGCGGGCGACCACGTCGGCATCGGTCGCCGAGTAGTGGCGCGTCATCACGTAGGCCCCGTTCAAGCTCACGTTGTGGTTCTCGACGGCGCCATCGACTTCACCGACATCGACCGCATTGGCGATGGTCATCGACATGGCTGGCGCGAGCAGTGGATCGACGACGAGCGGGAAGTCCGCTTGCGCCAGCGCCGCCGCCGGCAGCGCCAGCGTGATCGTGTTGCCAGTGCACGTGGTCGTCATCGCGAACGTGTCGCCGTCGGCATCGACCGCGAGCGCGCGGCCGTAGCGAACCAGCGGCGTGCCGTTGCCGTCGTAGAACACGAGATCCCCGTGCATCTCGGCGACCGGTTCGGTCCACAGCCCGGTCGTGATTTCGCCGGTGATGCGCAGGTCGCCCTGGCTCGCCGGACGGTGCGCCAGCACGAACGTCTGCTCCAGACCTTCGGTGCGCACGTCGTACGCTTCGACCACCGGACCCAGCGAATACTCGACGCGGTAGTCCGAGTGCGACAGCGCCGGTGCCGCGCGGTTCGCCAGCAACTCGTTCGCCCCGACCCGCACCGACGTCGTGCGCCACGCCAGCGGCTGGTTGTGCGGATAGCCGCTACCGAGCTGCGGGTAGAAGGTCATGCCGCCATGGAAGCTGGCCTTGTAGGCCGCACCGGCTGCCCACGTTCCATAGGGCGCTTCCCCGGGTTGGTGCGCGTTGCTGTGCACGGCAATCCGGGGGTCCGAGTCGGCGGTGGCGGCGACGGCCGCGGTGAACGTGTCTTGGGCGACGAGGGCGACAGCGAGCGCCGGCACGAACAGAACGACGGATGCGATTCTCATGGCATCCCGGTGATCCGGAGGAAGGCGGCGGTGTTGCAGCGAAACGGCAGTTCCTGGGTTGGCGGCATTGACGACGCATTCGCCGGGGCGACACTGCGGCGGGCGTTCACCCGCCACGCCCGACCATGCATCCCCTCGCCCGATTCGCCTGCGCCGCACTGCTCGCGTGGCAGGCCGTCGCCGCTGCCCTGGCCCACGGCGAACGAGTGGTGGCGATCGCGGGTGGCGATTGCGTTGCCCTTGCGACCGAAACGACGGCAGATCGCGTCGGGCGCGTGCTCGGCGCCGACATGCCGATCTTCCTCGAGCTGCAGAACCTGGTTCCCGAGGGTGCTGTGTTGCTCAACCGGCGGATCGTCAGTTCGTTGGAAGAAGTGCGCGCGAAGGTGAAGAGCGAGCAGGAGCTGATCGAAACGGTGCAGCGGCTGGCGGCGCGCAATGGCCTGTTCCTGCAGTTGGGAGC
>SXGS01072501.1_pt1 | contig 13433 bp, 7 predicted proteins | sample 3174681 | NCBI WGS metagenome assembly SXGS01 (sample SAMN11356861, study PRJNA531348) | freshwater metagenome | isolation source: freshwater sample F1-80 | place: China: Fuxian Lake, Yuxi | collected 2017-12-25
ACTACAAACCCAGCCCTATCCGCAAACCTCCGAGGTATGGCGATTTCTCCCAAAGCGCCAACGTCCGCAGACACGGACCGCCGCAGACATGGACCACCGCAGGGCCAGCCCGCTCGGAGATCGGTCCCTACCTCGGAAGTCATTGGGCTACATCCTGGAGTCCTACAACAAACTCAGCCTCACCCGGGAACCTCCGAGGTGGGGCGATTTCTCCCAAAGCGCCAACGTCTGCAGACACGGACCGCCGCAGGGCCGGACCGCTCGGAGATCGGTCTCTACCGCGGAGGTCATTGGGCTACATCCCAGAGTCCTACTACAAACCCAGCCCTATCCGCAAACCTCCGAGGTATGGCGATTTCTCCCAAAGCGCCAACGTCTGCAGACACGGACCGCCGCAGACATGGACCACCGCAGGGCCCGCCCGCTCGGAGATCGGTCCCTACCTCGGAAGTCATTGGGCTACATCCTGGAGTCCTACAACAAACTCAGCCTCACCCGGGAACCTCCGAGGTGGGGCGATTTCTCCGAAAGCGCCACGTCTGCAGACACGGACCGTCGCAGACATGGACCACCGCAGGGCCAGACCACTCGGAGATCGGTCCTTTCCAGGGAGCTCGACGGCTCCATCGGCATCCCTTCTCTTAGCCGGTGTCACCCTTTGGGGGTCAACGACCTCATACCCCTCCGCCACGCCCATCCCACAGGGTGTCAAAAATTTTGAGGCAACAGGCTGAGATCTTTATGGCCGTTCGAGTCGTGCCTTTCAGCCCGAAGCAGCTCACGATTTAAACGTGCGCCGATACCTCTGCGATCTTCCATTCCTGATTCTCGTCGCAGTCGTTCTCGTCCTCCGATCCGGAGCCGAACCGGGCCCTCCTCCTCCGCCGACTTCGGTGTTCTCGGTCGCCGAGATTCTACGGCAAGACGGGGCGGGATTACCCTCGACCTGGGGTCGCGAAGACGGCTGGGAAGCACCTGCCTGGTACCGGATGTCGGTGCCGGCCGATGGGGCGGCCAAAACTGAACAACGACTTCAGGAGGCCCTCGAGGCCCTTCCCCACCTGTTCTTAAACCTAAAGAACGAAGACCTCTATGGCGAGGAACGGGGGCTCTACCGGCATACCCAGGAATCCGGGGACGCCTGGGAACGGCCGGTCCAACTCAGCTTTCGGACCTCCCCCCGCGGTCCGGGTTTTCAAGTTCAGGCCGGTCTGAGGATTCAGGGAGGATGGAATCGCCGTCCCAAAGAATCACCGAAGCATTCCTTCCGGGTCGTCTTCCGTTCCCGCTATGGGCTGCCGTCTCTCAAAAACGCATTGTTCCCCGGGCAAGAGGGGGACCTTGATCAGTTCATTCTCCGCGCCGGCAACAATCACTCCTGGCTGCACTGGGACGGAAAAGAACGTCGGAGCGCCGACTACCTGCGAGACCCTTGGATGCGGGCGACCTATTCCGTGATGGGGCATTCAGCCTCCCGCAGCCGTCCCGTGCATTTGCATCTCAATGGCCTCTATTGGGGCATCTACGATTTGTGCGAACGCCCGGACGCGGGTTTCGCAGCCCGGACCTGGGGCGGTCGAAGCGTCGATTACGATGCGCGCAACGCCGACAAGGTGCTCTCCGGCGACACCATCGCCTGGGATCGGTTGATGCGGTTGGTCAACGCCGGTATCACCAACGAGGTGACTGAGAAGGCCCTCCGTGCCGAGTTAGATGTACCTGCCTTCATCGATTTCATGCTGCTCAACTTGTACGGCGCCAACGGCGATTGGGACCGCTCATCCAATTGGTATGCGGCCCGGCGTCGGAATCCTCCGGGTCTATGGCAGTTTCTAATTTGGGACGGGGAGAGAACCCTCGAAGACACGCAGGACAATCGCCTGAAGGACGACGACGACCAATCGCCGACCCGCATTTTTCAAAAGCTCCGCCAGTCTCCAAACTTCTGCCGAGAGTTCGCAACCCGCGCCAGAAAGCACATGGCCCCAGGGGCTGCTCTTTCGGCCGACGCTGCGGCCGCCCGATACCGCTCGATGGCCAATCAGTTGGAACCGGCTTTGTTCGCGGAGGCCCTGCGATGGGGCGACTACCGGAACCGAATTCATCGCTACAAGGAGGGAGCCTTCGAAACCTACACGGTCGAGGGACATTGGAAGCCGGAGGTCGAACGCATCGTCCAGCGGTATTTCCCGGCGCGTGTGGAGGCCTTCAAGGCGCAACTCCGAGAGGTCGGACTTTACGAACCCTGACAGGACCAGCCCGAGACCGGCTTCCCGACCCCTGCCCGGTCTCCACGACAAACCCAGGGGCCTTGGCCTGCTATAAACGAACAGGCCGTGCGATCCGTTAGAAACGGCCCGCACGGCCCCAATGCTTTCCGGAAAAACCGCGGGTCAGTCCTCGCTGAAGAGGTACTCGAGGTCGTCCTTCGTCAGATTGCTCGCAAAACCTTCCTCGCCGAGCACGTCGGCGATGGTGGCCGACTTGCGCTGCTGGAGGTCCCAGATTTTTTCCTCCACGGTACCCGGAGTGATCAACCGATAGGCCATCACAGTCTGAGTCTGACCGATGCGGTGCGAGCGGTCGATGGCCTGCGCCTCGACGGCCGGGTTCCACCACGGATCGTACAACACCACATAACTGGCGTTGGTGAGGTTCAGCCCCGTGCCCGCCGCGCGGAGCGACAAGAGAAACACGCAGGGATCCGGATCGGCTTGGAAGGCATTGACCACCTCCATACGCGCCTTGGTCTCGCCGGTCAGGATGTGAGTCTTGATACCCCGCTCACGGCAGGCGGCCTCCAAGAGCTTCAGCATCTCCACGAACTGGGAGAAGAGCAGGATTTTGTTGCCGGAAGCCAAGATGGGCTCGAGTAGCTCGAAGAGCGTCTCGGTCTTGCCCGAAACGCAGTCGTTGCCGACGAGCCTCGGATGGCAGCAGATCTGGCGCAGGCGGGTGAGGGCCGCCAAAACGTGCATTTTGGACTTAGCCACACCCTTCTCCTGCATCGTCTTCATTACCTGCTCGCGGCTACGGCGCAGCTCGGCCAGATACAGCTTGCGCTGATCGTCGTCCAATTCGCAGTCGCGGCGCTCCTCGATTCGGTCAGGCAGGTCCTTGGCCACCTGCTTCTTGAGGCGGCGCAGCATGATCGGGCGTAGCTTGGCACTTAGGCGACGGCGCTTGGCTGAGCCATCCCATTCGGGACCATCGCCCTTGGACTCATAGACCTCATTGAAGTTCTGCTGGTTGCCTAAGTATCCCGGCTGCGAGAAGTCGACGATCGACCAGAGATCGAGCATGCGGTTTTCCAGCGGGGTACCCGTGAGGGCCAAACGGTGATCAGCCTCGATCTCCTTCACAGCAACGGTCACCTGAGCCGTCGGGTTCTTGATAAATTGAGCCTCGTCCAGCACCAGGGCGCGAAAGTGGAACTTGCCCAACTCTTCCAAGTCCCGGCGGAGGATGGCGTAGTTGGTGACCACGATATCGGCGTCGGGGATTTGCTTGCGCAAATTGTGGCGCTGCTGGCCCGACTGGAGTACCAGCACCTTGAGATTGGGAGCGAACTTCTCGGCCTCCCGGCGCCAGTTGTGCAGTACCGAGGCCGGACACAGGACCAACGACGGTTTTTTGTCTTTTTTAGCGGCATTCTCATGCAGCCAGGTGAGCCAAGCCAAGGTTTGGAGGGTTTTACCCAAGCCCATGTCGTCCGCCAAAATGCCACCCAAACGAAGCCGGGTGAGATTGGCCAAGAAGTTGAACCCCTCCTGCTGATAGGGTCGGAGCTCAGCGCATATGCTCGCCGGCAATTTCGTCTCGGGCACCCCCTTGAAATTCGCCAGCTTGGCGCGCAATTCAGCGACCACCTTGTTGGCTCCAAGGGCATCCAGAGTTGTTTCATCCAACTGAGTCGCGTGGACCAAGGACGTCTTCTGGGCGTCCGCCGAGAGACCTTCGAGCCCCAGGGTGGCTGCCATCTCGTGGGCCTTGCGGTTGGCGTCGATGTCCAACTCCACCCAACCGCCGTCGGGTAGCTTGACGAAGCGCGAGGTGGCCGCGGCCAGTCGTTCTAAGTCAGCCTTAGAGAGCTTCATGCCCTCGGCTTCCCATTCGGCGCTCACCGACAACCAGTCGATGCCGGAACCCTTGAGCACCAGCTTGGGCTTCACGAGTCGCCGGTTGAGGAAGAGGCGCTGGAAGCTGGGGTTGCCCAAGTAGTCGGCCTCCTTAGGGCGGTCGAACCACGCTGTGGCCAACTGAGAAAGGCAGTTCTCATTGGCATCGAGCACCCAAAGACCTGGCTCCGGAGTGAACCAATCGGCCTGCTGCAGCCAATGGATCGCCGGCAGCAGCCGAACATCGTCCAGGAGTTCCGGACGGTTCTCGGTTCCCTGGCGCTCCACCACCCGAGTCCATTCGTGGCCGTTCCATTGCCACTCGGAAGCGTCCTTTTCACTAATAGCCAAGAGACGGACACGGACCACCTCGTCGGCCAGTTCGAAGGTGAACTGGGGACGGGCCGTGTGGGTCTCGCACAACTCGCTCCAGTTGGCGTTGGGCTGCTCTTTGGCCTGGGTGCGGCGCAATTCGGTGAGCAGGCGCTGAGACAACCGCTTCACCGGCACCACCGGACGCTGAGCCCATGGGCCCAGCAGTGTGGCCGGAGGCGCATGGCGCAAAACGAAGAACTCGTTGCCCACCAACACGAGCGGAGGCTCTCCGACGAAGAAATGACATTCCGGCAAGGGCTGGTTCACCCCATTGGGCAATGACAGCACGTGAGTAAAACTCATCTCGCCTTCGATGGTCTCCAGTCGCGGCTTTAATTCGGCCACCCGTCCCACAAAATCAATGTTGGTCGCCTTACCCAGCAGCTCAAGCCGCTGTCCGTGGGCCCACTTGGCAAGCCAGGTCAGCAAGTCTGGGCCGTCGAGTAGCATAACCTCCCCTTCGGGTACCTTCTCCGACCAGTGCCCATGCAACCAGTCGATCACCTGCCAGTCTTCGGCCGGGAAGAGTTCCGCCTCGTGAGCCGCACGAGTGCGCAGGTCGCACAGGTCCGAAACAAAGCGCTCTTTCTCGCCGGAGCGGGAACGGAACAGGAAGAAATGAACGGCCAGACGCCACTGATTGGAGTTCTCGTCTTCCCGCTTCGGCTCACAAACGACCCGCAGGGCCGCACGAGGTGAATCCAGATGCGTGTGGTTGGGAGGGAAGAGCCAGTTCTCCAACTCCTGAACGAAGCCGGTCTCCTTCTCAGTCTGTTCGACGGCCGCAAACTTTTCGAAGTTGGCGTACTGGAGCAATTCGGTCGGCAACGACCGATTGTTTCGCAGGAACAGCATGGCCACTTCCTCCAGACGGGGTTTGCCCGTCGAAGATTGCATCCGCGGCCACCATTCCGACTGGCCGAAGTCCTTGCGGCTCAGGGAGAGCTTCTCGAGATAGTCATCCAGCAGCAGGAAGGCCCTCTGAGGATCCATGCAGGTGGCAAAGAGCTTCAGCACGCTCTCCCGCTCGGAAACCTTCTCCTTGGAGTCGGCCAGTTCGCGACGCAAGTCCGCGAAAGAGCCGTAGGTCGTGTTGAGCACCTTGTGGTGCGCGTCATATTTGGAACTGGCCGCCGATTTGATCGCAGGGCCCGCCTTCCTTACTATTCTCGCCATGTGTTTTTCCGGAGTCGCGTCGGATCGGATCCGTCACGTCCCTCAGGTTGTCCACAACAGACGCCTTTGCGGTCAATAGGAATCCCATTCAGCGAAAAAGCTCATGAATCGCCGCCTTGACTATGAAGGCCCCCTTCCTGGGTTTGCAGCACGGATCCAGCCCGTTACGGACCGCTTCGAGATGGGATTGTCAACAGAACCTCGTAAAGGTTTGCCTCAGACTCAAGGACGGAGGCCAATCCGATGCCATCGGTCGAGAGTCCGGGGCAACTCTTGGCGAGCGCCACCGAGGCGCACCCATTCCGCCTTGAGGACCTCGGAACCATGCCCCAACCCGAAGTGGGCCTCGGTATCCGACTGGGATCGGTAGCCGTCTCCGTTGACCCACCAGTGACGCCGGATGCCCTCCCGGGTGGTCACCTCCAAGTGGGAACCCGGAGCCGAAGCGTTCAGGCGGTACCCGATCCAGTGTCCGTCGTTGACGGAACGATTACGGAAGATCAACAGCCTCTGGCGAGTCACTGGCCATTGTTCGTAAGTCGTTAAAGCCAGATCCATTCGCCCGTCTTGGTCAAAATCGCCGGCCACAACGTTGCGGCAATCCTCGGTCACTGCCACCCCAAGGATCCAAGCATTCTCGACGAAGGAGTCCCTCACCGTCTGGGTGAACAGTCGGTTGGCTTGCCACCCACCGTAGGACTGCCGGGCGGCCCGACGGCGCTCATTGGCCTGCATGAAGTAGAGCTGCGACGCCGGATCGGGAGTTGATCCGCCGACGTAGACATCGTGCTGCCAGAACTGACGCTCGAACTCAGATCGGCTTTCGAAGGTCTCATGTCCATTGACCAAATGAATGTCGTCTCGACCGTCGTTGTTCCAATCCAACACCGCAGCCCCCCACGCCCACCCGGCCCGACGCAAGTCCTCGGAGAGCGGACTGAATTCCATGCCGCGACTTCTGGAACCCATGAAAAGACGATTGCCATAGGTCATGGCCCCTCGGTGCACCGTATGTCCGGGAAACTCGGGCCGGCCCAGTCCCAAGGCGTCTAATTGCGAAGCCACCGGTGAGTCCATCCCCACCATGAGAAAATCGGGCAACGCGTCGTGATTGGCGTCCCAGACCACATGAGCCATTCCGAAGGCATGCCGCGTCAGGCCGAGTCCGGGCGTCAGATCGGTAAAATAACCCCGCCCGTCGTTGCGATAGAAATCCAGGCCCGCGAAGTCACTCACGTTGACGAGGTCCAAGTCGCCATCGCCATCGAAGTCGAGCCACGAGGCACTGTAGGTGCGCCGATGACGCTTTGGTGCCAAACCAGAGGCCTCGGTGATGTCCAACCATTGGGTTCCGTCATTGCGCAACAAGTAGGAAGGAAATCCATCGTTGGCATCGTAGTACGGTGTGGGGAACTGGCCGTTGACGAATGGCAACCGGTATTGGGTGACCCACAAATCGAGGTCTCCGTCGCCATCGACGTCACCAGCGGTGATGGACTGCGGATGCCTGAGCTTAGCTGGTGCCACCCAAGCCTGACGCCACCCATCACGGCCCCGAACCTGAATTCCGGAGGCATTGGCGACCACCACCTCATTGGTTCTGTCTCCGTCCAAATCGGCCAGAACGATGGCTTTAACTTGGGCGGGCGGCCCCATGTCCGCCGTCTCCCAGCGCCACCCTTCCCCAACCCGGACGGCCGTCACCCCCGCACCTGCCAAATGCAATTGAACTCCCCGCTCCGTGGTCTCCTTCAGCAGCGGGTCAGTGAAAAGCCCAACGCCATTGGTCGGAATCAAGAGGTCGGCCCAGGGCTCGAAAACCGGAACACCGCTCTGGACCGTCGGAGTCTGGCTAAGGCGGTAGTCGCGAAGTCGAGGCGTCTCACCGGCGGACCAATCCGACTCCGCCAGGAAGCGCGCGGTCCAGATCGCACGCAAAGAACTCCCGTCGGCGGGTGCTTCAAGGACAACCTCCAACTCCAGGTCGGCCAGAAATCCCGCCGTGAGTCCCTCGGTCTGCGGATTGGGGCGGACCCGCATCAATCGGACCTGCATCCAACGCAGAGAGTAACCCGCCGGTGCGGAAATCCGCTGAGCCAGATTGGGCAGCACGCCGGCGTCGAGACTGCGGGCTCCCATCGCTCGCTCCACCCCCAGGACCAATTCCTGCTCGAGGCGGACCGCCAACTGGGTCGGTGACCAAACCTCGCGATCTGCCAACTCTTCTGCCTCACGAAGGGCCATGAACTTGCGCGCTGCCGCCTCGGCCTGGGCGTCCTGCTGCCGAACCATAGCTGTGGACGCAGGGCCGCGTCGCCAAACAGCGAGCGCCCCCACCGACAGCAACACTGCCAACAAGATCACCGTCCTCCGGGTCATAGGGCTTACAAACAAAAAAGGGCGCCCGGGTTCTCCGGACGCCCGACTTCTAAGAAGACCAAAAACAAGACCTCAGCGACCGTTGATAATCCGCGATAAATTGGCCCAAGCTTCCCGGGCGGTCGGATCGGAATTCGAGGCCGCCATCAACTCATCCTGCAATTGCAGCATGCGGGTCCGCTTGTCGTCGGGTAATGGGCGCATGGCGCGGATACGGGCCACTTCAGCCACTACAGCATCCCAGTTGCGCTTGGCCTCGGGAGCCGGAGCCACCTCGGCGGGCGCTGAGGCAGCAGCCGGAGTGGTCTCGGTAGCTACCGGTGCCTCGGCAGCCGGTGCGGAAGCTGAGTCGTCCTTATCCTTCTTTGAGCAGGCGGTCACCAAGCCCAACGACAACAGCAATAGCAGGCAATATTCGCGTTTCATGGCGTTCGAATGGTAACGAAGGCTATTGGAGGATCAATTCTTGTAAGCCGGCCCGATCCAGACGTGATTGTTGTCGTCTTTCTGAGGCATAGCCCTCAGACCTGCAGGCATGCCTTGAGGGGTCCCGCCTCCCATGATGGTGAAGTCGTTGAACCGGATGAAGCTGGCGCTACCATCCATGCGGCCAATGGACGACTGACCACCCCAGTTCTGATTGAGGATGCCGCGTCTGTAGGCCGAAGCGCGGTGGCGCTGCGAGATGCCTTCGGTCGGTTGGTTGCCTGCGTCATTGAAGAGGAAGGGGTCCCCTTCGGCCGTTTCCCAGAACAAGATATCGAGGGCGCGAAACGCCGAGAGCTTTCGGGCCTTGCCCGATTCGTAACCTTGGAAAGCACCCAGGTCGATGATGCAGCCGTTGAAGGTGTAGCTGGTGATCTTAACGCTGCGGCCAGCCCATTCGTTCTTCTTAGAACCAGCGACTTCAGTGAGATCTTTGGGGCAGAAGAGCACCTTCGGGGTGGTGAGGAATCGTCCCAACTGCCCCATCATAAAAAAGGGCTGCTGCGCCAGGGACTTGGAACCAGCGCTCAGCGGCACCTTGCTGTCGCCTGCGCCATCGGGAATAGACGCCGGGACGGCCTGGCCCGGAGTCTGGGACGGCGCAGTGCCGTCGTTGACGGCCGAATAGGCCCAACCGGTCCTGCAACCGGTGAGACCCCAGGTCGGACCCGGAAGATCGTCTTGGTTGTCGGAGGCAAACATGTGCGAACTCAGCATGATCTGCTTGCAACCACTCAAGTCGATGGTCGACAAGGCCTTGTCTTTTGCCTTGGACAGGGCCGGCAGCAACATTCCGGCAAGAATGGCGATGATGGCGATGACCACCAACAATTCGATGAGGGTGAAACCGTCGCGCTGGTTGCGCTCACGGCGAGTCAGAGATGCAGGATAGGGGTTCATGCAAAAAGGTTTGTTGAACGACAGTATTTGGGGCTGCTGGGGATGAAGCAACCCGAGAGAAGAATCGTCAACGCTTGAGTTATGGATAGAGCACCCGTTGCCCGGGAAAGTGTCAAAACTTCAGATTCATACTGCAGCCTCCATCGGGGGGCGCCGACCATTCCCAGTTAGAATCCTTCATCACCGAGGCAAGACAGCGAGGCACCGATGACCGGACGGCACCGCAGAAGTCATCCAAGCACTCAAAGATTACCCTCCCCTGCCGACCACCACCAGTTGAGATCCGGCTCCGGAAAACCGTCCCCGGGCCGAGAAGTTTCCTGTCCCCCCAAAGGGGTCGTTCCCTCGACGCCAAGGACGGCCTTGGCCAGGTCCTCGAAGGCCTGCAGATGACCTTCGACTCGGCGACGCGCGTAGCCTTCGGCGGTACCCATGCGGATCAGGAAAGGCCAGTCACTGGCCTGGGCCAGCAGCAGTTCCCGGCCCGCTTGCCGCGCCCATTCCCCGAGGCGACTACCCGCAGGATCACCGGATTCAGCGGCGATAATGGCCGTGCGGGCCACCGAAACCATCTTTGCCCCGGCTGAGCGCAGTCGTGGCTGAAGGTCGGCGTTAGAAGGGTGAAGCCAAACCCCCAGGTGCCCACCAGCGCCCCAACTCGACTCGGCAGGCTGCGACACCCACGCCTCGGTACTATCGCCGGAAGCCCCCGACAAAGTCTGTGGCCCAATACCGAAGCGCGAAGCCTGACGCATCACGCCATCCAAAAACTCCGGTCCCTCAAACCACCAATGGCCAAAGAGTTCGGCATCGTAAGGGGACACGATAACCGGTGTTCGGGTTAGTCCAGCCCGGGCTTGTCGGAGTTGGTGCTGCCGCTGCGACAAGAAATGCGTCACATGTTCCTTAACGGCCTGCATCGCCTCGGAACGATCGTAAAACAACTTGTCGGCACCGCCGCCGGTGACTCGATGGTACTTGAGTCCGCTGGGGTAGCGGACCCCGGCTCCCGGGAGAAACCGCGATACGGATTCCCACTCCGCCTCATCGGACAAATCACGGTGAAATTCCCGGTATCGAGGGTCCCCAGGATATCCGCCCTGGCGACTCCAAACCTGTCGGGCACTCAGAGGATCGCGCCCGAAAACCGTGATTCCCCCCGGGCTACGAACTGGCAGAAAGATCGCAGAGGGCGCCGGAGGCGAACCCTTCAGGAGGCCATGGGTTTCCACGATGCTGTGGCGGACTCCCACCGCCAACAAGTGTGGCTCCAACGCGGGAGACCAGGCGCACTCCGGGAGCCAAAGCCCCTGTGGGCAATGGCCGAATCGGCGCTCGTGTTCCCTGAGTCCCAGACGCAATTGAGCCCGAAGACTCCCCGGTTCAATGGTCAGCAGGGGCAGGATGGGATGAGTGGCTGGGCCTGCGAGCAGTTCCAGCCTTCCCGTCTGCGCCCAGGTGGCAAAGGCTCCCACCAGGTCACCTCCGCAAGCTACCCACTCTTCCCAGACCTGATCGTAAAACGCGCGGTGAAACTGGGCCACCGCCTGCAGTTCAGGAATCAGGATCGTGCGCTCGCATTCCATCCGCGCCAGGTCACGACGCTCGGCCAGATACCGTTGGATCCGGAAACGCAGCAACGGGTCGGCCCACATAGCGGCCAGGGTCGGGGTGATCCCGAGGCTGAAACTCCAATTCACACCATCGCGGGCCCAATCCCGGATGAGTCTCAAGAGCGGCAGGTAGCACTCGGCCACCGCCTCAAACAGCCAGTATTCTTCGAGAAACCGGTCCTGATCGGGATGGCGCACCCACGGAAGGTGAGCGTGCAGCACGAGGGCGAGAGACCCGATCACCAGTGGTTCACTCACGGAATGGCATCCGGAAGTGGAAGTCCAAAGATCGGTGGATGTGAACCCACTCCGCCGCGGACCGCTGTCTGTCGGGCCAAAGTGAGAACAGCCTGTCGGACATCCATCCCCTGCGGACCCTCCACCTGCATCGGCACCTCGAATCGACCGTCCGGCAATGCACAACGAAAGGTGAAGGAGCCGTCCGGACGCAGCTCAACCGGGCGGCCAAAAATCGTCACACGAGACCCGGGTCGTGTACTACCAAAGAGAACCACCTCAGCATTGACGCGAAACCCGAAGTCCTCGGAAGGCGAACCGAAGTCGAGACTTGGCGCACCCAAGGCCGACGAGGACATTTCCGGGAAAGGGATCGCCCCATTCACATCCGAGGAGGAGGCGTGGTGAGAGACGCCCTCCGGTCCCGGTCGACCAGACACGGCGGGCAGTCCGAGTTCCGAACTGCCCGCGGGATTTAAGAACTGCTGCTGAGGATCCAGAATTTGCTGAAAATAGCTCGCGCTCACCCCTGACCGAACGCCGGTAATCAATTGGATTGGAACACTCGCCGGCGACGTATCGGCAGCCACCAAAGACGGCGGCAGCGAGACCGGTCCGGAAGATGCCAGGCATTCCCAGCGCCCTTGGGGGGAGCGCATCCCGATTTCAGCGATATGGCCCGTCGCCTGCGGTGGATCTTGAAGGAAGATGAACCGACGGTCCGTAGGCAGGGCTACTGCATCGAGTATGGAATCGGGTTCAGTGACCGAACGAATCCGCCATTCCGTTGGGGAGGCTGTCGACATCGAAGGCTGACTTGGTTCCTCCCAACCCAGGAGCAATGTCCGCGGATCGCATCCCGTTAGCCACACCGCCGATGCAGTCCCGGCAAATTCATGAGATTTCTGGCCCCAGTCTTGGATGGGTAAATCTAGAACCCCAGGATCCCCCTCCAGGAGGATTGCGGGTATCTCAGGCAGACCTTGTGGAATATTCGTCGGGTCCAAATGGGCTGCCATCAGATGTTGGACCCAGGGCAATCCCTGAATTGCCAACAACTCGGTCTTGGACTCAATCAACGGCGAAAGGTCTGTCGTGGCCCCCTTCATCAAAACCTCGCCCTTGCCCACCGATTTTTGAATTTGAATCGGCAGGGATACCTGAGCTGAGGATCGGCGAGAGGATCTTCTTCGGGTGGTTTTCGCACGACGGACAAAGACAAATCTCAGCGGGGCTGCAGCACCTTTTCCCACGCGTCGCTCCACCGGGTTCGATCTGTGGCGACGGATCAGCATTACCGAGACTCTAAGGCCGAAGCGCCCGAAAATGGGCTGCGGGATGGGATCAGGACCGAATCTCGGCTTGAAACGGCGGACGGGAGTTGGACTCGCTGGAGTCGGCCTTGGAGGACTCACAACACCACGACTCGGGGAAGAGCGGGACACCTTCTTCATAGGGGAATCCGGAGCAGCAGGACTTGGGTTTAATCCGATCGCCAAACCGGAGATTGGAATTCAGGCCGGTGAGAAGCAACCGGTTTCCCTGTCGAGGTACAGAATGCTGAGCAAGCGACAGGGACTTGAGGTCGATCGGTGGACTGACTTTCCTTGCCGAACATTCCTTGCCCGCAAACAGGTGCGCCTGACCGGGCACACACAAAGCAAAACAGGGCACCTGTTTCCAGGTGCCCTGTCAGATCTTAATCCAAAACGATCAGGCGACCGAAGGCGACTGGTCGGCGGTGATGTCCATCACAGTCGGTTCATCTTCCGGAACTTCGACGAGCATCTTCACCTTGATGTTGCGATGCAGGTCGTAGCCGGTTCCGGCCGGGATGATGTGGCCCATGATGACGTTCTCCTTGAAGCCGCGGAGATAGTCGAACTTGCCCATGGTCGCCGCCTCGGTGAGGACGCGGGTAGTGTCTTGGAACGACGCGGCGCTCAAGAACGACTCGGTCTCCAACGACGCCTTGGTGATGCCTAGAAGAACCGGTGCTGCCTCTGCAGGTTTGCCACCCATCTTCTCGACGCGGTTGTTCTCTTCTTCGAAGACAAGCTTGTCGATCTGCTCACTCCACAGGAAGAGCGTGTCGCCCGGTTCGGTGATGCGAACCTTGCGGAGCATCTGACGGATGATGATCTCGATG